>Ga0209173_100235_pt1 | contig 43625 bp, 34 predicted proteins | sample SynthPrep_16_END_FD_187206 | JGI IMG/M metagenome (GOLD analysis project Ga0209173, IMG submission 187206) | Synthetic microbial communities from Ohio, USA - SynthPrep_16_END_DS12_MetaG (SPAdes) (version 2) | ecosystem: Engineered > Bioreactor > Aerobic > Activated sludge | place: USA: Ohio... | reverse complement strand
GGCGGGTAGTGCCTGGGCTCATCGGGCGTACTTCTGCTTCGAGGATGCCCTTAGCGTAGTTGCTGATAACGGCTTATGTGGCCTGGCTGTGAACGATGCGGTTGCGCCCGGAATGCTTGGCGTCATACAGCGCCCGATCGGCACTCAACAGCAGCTCTACCAGCGAGCCACGGCTGCGTTTGTCCCAGGTACTGAGCCCGACGCTGACGGTGACCGACAGCGCGTCGCCGTCTGCCGGTGGCAAGTGCTCCACCGCACTGCGGATATGTTCGGCGATGGTGCTCGCACCCTCGCCGTCGGTATCCGGCAGGATCACCGCGAACTCTTCGCCGCCGTAGCGCGCAGCCAGGTCGGCGGGGCGACGAATATTGCTGCCGATGACCCGGGCCACGTTGCGCAAGGCCTCGTCGCCACCCTGGTGACCATGGCGGTCGTTGAAGGCCTTGAAGTGGTCGACATCAATCATCAGCAAGGCCAGTGGCTCGCCTGAGCGTTGCGCGCGCTCCCATTCCAGGCGCAGGCGCTGGTCGAGGGTGCGGCGGTTGGCCAGGCCGGTGAGGCCGTCGGTGGCTGCCAGTTCCGACAACACCTTCTCGGCACGATAGCGGCGGCGCAGTTCCAGGCGCAGCATCCAGGTCAGCCACAACAGCCCCACACACAGCACGCCGGTGGCGCCACTGATCAGCAGGGCGGAGCGCTTCCAGGCGGCAAACACGTCATCGCTCGACAACGCCACCACCACAATCAGCGGCAGCGCGCCGACGCTGGTGAAGGTGTACAGCCGTTGCGCGCCACTGATGGCGGAGATGGCGCTGAAACTGCCGCTGCCTTCGCGCAGCATTCGCTTGAAGTTGGGCCGCGCGCTCAAGTCCTTGTTGATCATGTCTCTTTCGAGCAGCGGCTGCTGGGCCAACAGGATGCCGTCGTTATTCAGCAGGTTGATACTGCTGCCGCTGCCGATGGTCAGGCTATTGAACAGCTGGTCGAAATACGCCAGGCGCATGGTTGCCACCGCCACACCGGCAAACTCGCCATTGGGTCCGGGCACCCGGCGGCTGAAGGCGATGCGCCAGACTTGATCGCAGTCGCAACGAATCCTGAAGGGCCGACTGATGAACAGCCCGGCATCGGGGTTCTGCTGGTGCACCTGGAAATAATCGCGATTGGCGAAGTTGCGGGGTGTGGGCGCCAGCGTGGAAGAGTCGGCGGTGACCGCGCCGGTTTTGTCCAGTAGCAGGACTTCGCCTTTGAAAGGGGCGGCCGTGGACTGGTCGAACTGCACCATATGCAGGACTTCGGCGGAAACCTGGGGCAGGTCATCGCGAGTGGTTGCGGTGATCAGGCCGTTCAGCGCCAGGTCGTAGAGCTCGACGTTGCGCAGCACATCGGCATTGATCAGTTGGGTGATATTGCTGGTGGAACGCTTGGCTGCCTGCAAGGCGCTGGCGTGTTCGCGGATCAGCAGTACGGCAACGATGACCACGATCAGCACGACAGTAAGGCCACTGCCCAGAATCAGCAAAAGCTCCGGGCGTGCAGGCAGGGTGAAGGCGCGGCGTTGACTCATGGGACTGGCTTCGGCACTCAAGATGCTGGCAGTTTAGTTCCATGCTGTGAAAAATAAGTCGTCGCCGCTAAAAGAAAGCCTGAAGGTTAAAAAACGTCAATCGGATAGTCGACGATCACGCGGTACTCATCCACGTCCCGGTCCACTGCCGCGTAGCCATTGCCGCCGCGATTGGTCGCCCATTGCAGGCGCACGGCCAGGTCCTTGGCCTTGCCGCCTTGCACCACGTACTTGAGGTCGATGTCCCGTTCCCAGTGCTTGGCGTTCTTGCCGTCGGCACTGTACCAGGATGAGTAACCACGGCTGTCCGGATCGACCGTGGTCAGGTCGGTCTTGCCGCTGATATACGACACCGCCGAGGTCAGGCCCGGCAGGCCCAGCCCGACGAAGTCATAGGCGTACTTGAGCTTCCACGAGCGCTCGTTGGGGCCGTTGAAGTCGGAGTATTGCTGGGAGTTGTCCAGGTAGATGCTGTCGCCCTGGCTGATGTAGTCGAACGGCGTGTTGCCGTTGACCCGCTGGTAGGCGGCGGTAACGCTGTGATTGCCCACGCCCACGGTGAAATGCAGGCTGTAGGTGTTGTTGTCGATGTTGCCCAGCAAGGCTTTGCCGGTCTCCTGGGTGTGGTAGTAGTGCAGGCCCGGGTTCAGGCTGACCAGCTCGTTCAACTGCCAGGTGTAGTCCAGGTCGTAGTAGTACTGGTTCCAGATGTCCTTGAGTTCGGACGCGTACAGGTTGCTGGTCAGCCCCGGCACGCCGCTGAAGGACACGCCGGCCCAGTCCAGGTGGCGGCTGTCTTCGCCATTGGGCAATGCGCCGTAGCTGGTGCCGATGCGGCGACGGCCGCTCTGGTTGTAGAGCTTGGTGAAGCTGGCCTGGCCGCCCTCGAACATCCAGCCGTCCAGGCTGTGGTTGGTCAGGCTCACGCCGCGGAAGGTCTGGGGCAGCATGCGGGTCATGCCGCCGGCAATCACCGGGTTGTTGAGGAACAGGTCGCCGGCTTTCAGTTCGGTGTCAAAGGCGCGCATTTTCAGGGTGGCGCCGGCGGTGGAGAACGAGCCGGGCGCTTTGCCGTTGCCGGAGCTTACCGGCAGGATGCTCGAGCCGTCGGTGCCGCCACCGCCGTCGAGCTTGAGGCCGAGCATGGCGTTGGCGTCCAGGCCGAAGCCGACGGTGCCGGGGGTGTAGCCGGATTCGAAGATGCCGATGAAGCCCTGGCCCCATTCCTTGCTGTCATCGGTGTGAATGTCGCGACGGTCGCGGTTCATGTAGTAGTTGCGGGTGTTGATCTTGAAGCTGGAACCTTCGACGAAGCCGTCGGTGGCCGGGGTGTCTGCCGCGTGGGCAAGGGGAACGATCGTTGCAGCAATCGCGAGGAATAACGGGGTGAACGTCAGCGAGGTTTTCACCGGTGGAGCTCCTTTGGGTCAATCGAAACCGGCCAGTGTTGTTGGGGTTCCTGGCCTTTTTTCAGCGCAAAAAAAAGCCGCTGAACTCAGCGGCTTTAAGACAGATTCCCAGTGTAGAGCCCTGGAAATAAGTCGAGGGAAATCGGGGGAGAGCGGGTCGGTCTTAACCGCTACGCTCATCGATGCGACAAATTAGCGCAGGTGAGCGGTGCGATACAGAGTGTAACAAGATAATGACTGTTGCCCAAATCGCAACAGTCTGGCAGTGGGGTGTGAGGGGCGGCCTGACAAGCCCTACCCAAGAATGTTAGCGTGCTTGCCATTCCCACGTAGTCGATGAGCCCGCCTTCCATGAAAAAGACCGTCCTCGCCTTCAGCCGCGTCACCCCGGAAATGATCGAACGCCTGCAACAGGATTTCGATGTCATCGCCCCCAACCCCAAGCAGGGCGACATCAACGCTCAGTTCAACGAAGCCTTGCCCCATGCCCACGGCCTGATCGGCGTAGGCCGCAAACTGGGCCGCGCGCAACTGGAAGGTGCGAGCAAACTGGAAGTGGTTTCCAGCGTATCGGTGGGCTACGACAACTACGACTTGGCGTACTTCAATGAGCGCGGGATCATGCTCACCAACACCCCGGATGTGCTCACCGAAAGCACCGCCGACCTGGCCTTCGCCCTGCTGATGAGCAGCGCCCGCCGTGTCGCCGAACTGGACGCCTGGACCAAGGCCGGCCAGTGGAAAGCCAGCGTCGGCGCGCCGTTGTTTGGCTGTGACGTCCACGGCAAGACCCTGGGCATCGTCGGCATGGGCAACATCGGCGCGGCCGTCGCCCGTCGGGGTCGCCTGGGTTTCAATATGCCGATTCTGTACAGCGGCAACAGCCGCAAGACCGAACTGGAACAGGAACTCGGCGCGCAGTTTCGCAGCCTCGACCAGTTGCTGGCCGAAGCCGATTTCGTCTGCCTGGTGGTGCCACTGAGCGAGAAAACCCGCCACCTGATCAGCCATCGCGAGCTGGGCCTGATGAAATCCAGTGCGATCCTGGTGAACATCTCCCGTGGCCCGGTGGTGGATGAGCCGGCGCTGATCCAGGCCCTGCAAAACCAGACCATCCGTGGTGCCGGCCTGGATGTGTACGAGCAGGAGCCGCTGTCCGAGTCGCCGCTGTTCCAACTGAGCAATGCGGTGACCCTGCCGCACATCGGCTCGGCCACCAACGAGACCCGCGAAGCCATGGCCAACCGCGCCCTGGAAAACCTGCGCAGCGCCTTGCTGGGCGAGCGTCCGCAGGATCTGGTAAACCCGCAGGTGTGGAAGGGCTGACGACTGCTTGTTGTAGGTAGGAGCGAGCTTGCTCGCGAAACGCGTCAACGATAACGCGGGCAGCCTGGATAAACACAGCGCCCTCAGGTTCTTCGCGAGCAAGCTCGCTCCTACAGTTTTTCGCGTGCAAGTCGATAACGGTCTATAGATCGTCATCCCTGATCCACAGAAGGTTTTTATGTCCACCACCAAAGCCCGCGCAGATTCACTCTCGCTTCTGCTCTTTACCTTGCGCAGCGGCAAGCTGATGGCGATCAACCTGCTGAAAGTCAGTGAAATCATTCCCTGCCCGCCGCTGACCAAGCTGCCGGAGTCGCACCCCCACGTCAAAGGCATCGCCACCTTGCGCGGCACCGCGTTGTCGGTGATCGACCTGAGCCGCGCCCTGGGGGAAATGCCCCTGCAAGACCCGGACGGCGGCTGCCTGATCGTCACCGATGTAAGCCGTTCCAAGCAGGGCCTGCATGTGCAGGCGGTAAGCAAGATCGTGCACTGCCTGACCACCGACATTCGCCCGCCGCCGTTTGGTTCCGGCGGTACGCGTTCGTTTATCACCGGTGTGACCCAGGTCGAAGGCGCCCTGGTGCAAGTGCTGGACATCGAGAAAGTCATCCACGGCATCGCCCCGGCGCAGATCGAAGCGGCGCCCACCGACCTGACCATGGAAGAAGCCGAAGTGCTGGGCAACGCCCGAATCCTGGTGGTGGACGACAGCCAGGTAGCGCTGCAGCAGTCGGTGCACACCCTGCGCAACCTCGGCCTCACCTGCCACACCGCCCGCAGTGCCAAGGAAGCCATTGACCGTTTGCTGGAGCTGCAAGGCACCGTCGAGCAAATCAACGTGGTGGTCTCGGACATCGAAATGTCCGAAATGGACGGCTACGCCTTCACCCGTACCCTGCGGGAAACCCCGGACTTCCAGGACCTCTACGTGCTGCTGCACACCTCCCTGGACAGTGCGATGAACAGCGAAAAAGCCCGCCTGGCCGGCGCCAATGCGGTACTCACCAAGTTTTCTTCGCCGGAACTGACCAAGTGCCTGGTGGTAGCCGCCCAGACCGTGGCGCAACAGGGCCTGTGACCGGTGGGTGAATATTTCCAGCTGCTGCGCCGCGACCTCACCGGCAGCCTGCCCGCCCCGCAATGGCCGGCGGATATCCAGCTGGATCATTACCGCGAAGCCATGGCCCCGGCGATCCATGCGGTATTGAGCCTGGCCCAGGAACAAGGCGGCGGACGGGTCGGCTCCCTTGAGCACTGGCGCCAGCAGTTCGTTACCGATGCCGAGTTCGACCCAAACCTGTGCCTGGTGGCGAGTAACGCCAGCGGCATCCTGGGTGTGTCCCAATGCTGGACCAGCGCCTACATCAAGAACCTGGCCATTCACCCCTGTGCCCAGGGCATGGGGTTGGGCCGTGCGTTATTGCTGCACACCTTCCAGGTGTTCAAGCAACGCGGCGAAGCGTTTGTCGACCTCAAGGTGCTGGAGTCCAACTTGCGGGCACGGCAGCTGTATGAGCGCGCGGGCATGGTGTTTGTGCTTCGCGACCTTGTCCCCGAGGACTGACGGCGCTGGCGCATAACTTGCTTTGCACAGAGGCAGAACGGTGAACAGAGGCAAAAACCCGCCACCGTTCATGAGTGCCTTCTGACCTTGCCTGGTGACAGATCCTCCATGAATACCCATTTTTCCTGCGTCGGTTGCGGCAAATGCTGCACCGACCACCATGTGCCCTTGACCCTCGAAGAAGCCCGCAGCTGGGCGGCTGACGGCGGTAATGTCATCGTGCTGGTGGAAGGTTTCCTGGGCAGTGGCCTGGGGCTGCCCGAGTTGCAACGTGACCACGCACAACGCCGTTCCGCCATCGTGCCCAGCGGCAATACCGAGGCGTATGTGGCAATCACCTTTGCCGCCTATAACGCCGGGCGCTGCCGGAATCTTGACGAAGACGACCGTTGCCGCATTTACGAGCGGCGGCCGTTGGTGTGCCGCATCTACCCGATGGAGATCAATCCGCACATCCCGTTGAACCCGGCAGCCAAGGACTGCCCGCCGGAATCCTGGGAGCAGGGGCCGGCGCTGATCGTGGGGGGCGAGTTGATGGACAAGGAGCTGGCCGAGTTGATCCGCCGCTCACGCCAGGCTGACCGCGATGATATCCAGGCCAAGGAAGCCGTGTGCGGGTTGCTGGGCATCCATACCACGGCGCTCAAGGGCGATGGGTTTACCGCGTACTTGCCCGACATGGGCCTGTTTGCCCAGGCGATCGAGTTGGCGACGCAAGAAGTCGTGCAGGCCAATGAGTGGGTGTTTCATGTGTCCGGGATGGACATTGCCGAGCAACTGCTGGATGCCGGCGCCCGGATTGCCACCGAGGTGCCGGCGAACTACGCCTTCATTTCATTGCGGGCGGCTTAAGCGCTAGCGCCGCTTGCCCCAGAATTCCTCCGCCAACCGCCGCAAGTCATCCGCCAGCCCCGCCACGTCCCCTGAGCTGAGCTGGCTCTGCTGGCCAGCGCTGACCGTCACTTCCCCGGCATTGCGAATGCCGATGATGTTGCGGTTGATGTCTTCGCTCACCGCACTCTGTTCTTCCACCGCAGCCGCAATCTGCTGGCTCATGGCGGTAATTCGGGTCACTCGCTGGCTGATCCCATCCAGTGCGGCAGCGGCGCGCTGGGCCTGATCGACGCTGGCCTCGACATGCTGGCTGCTTTGCGCCATCGCCTGCACCGCATCCCGGGCGCCGCCTTGCAGGGTGCTGATCATGCGCTGGATCTCATTGGTCGAATCCTGCGTACGCTGGGCCAGGCCTCGTACCTCATCGGCCACCACGGCAAACCCGCGTCCTTGCTCCCCGGCCCGCGCCGCTTCGATGGCGGCATTCAGCGCCAGCAGGTTGGTCTGTTCGGCAATCGCCCGGATCACTTCCAGCACCCCGGAAATATCGCCGCTGTGGCTTTCCAGTTGATGGATCACTGCGGTGGCCCGCGCCAGTTCCTCGGACAAACGCAGCACCGCGTCGCGGCTTTCATCCACTCGTTGATGGCCCTCGCGGGTTTCGCTGCCGGCCTGGTCTGCGGCCCTGGACGCCTGCAGCGCGTGCTCGGCGACTTGCGCCACGCTGGCGGCCATTTGATTGATCGCAGCGGCGACCTGATCCGTCTGGGTCTGTTGGCCGAGGCTGCTGGTGTGGCTGCTGTCCAGTTGTTGCACCAGCGCCGCGGCATGGCCGGACAGACGTTGCGACGCATCGCCAATCCGGCCGACCACCGCGCCCACCTGCGCCTCCAGCATCTGCATGGCAAACTCGATACGCCCGAACTCGTCCTTGCGCCCGGTGTAGATCGCCTGGCTCAGCGGGTTATCGGCAATCAGCCGTGCCCGCTGGTTCAACTGTGCCAGGGGCCGTAACAAGCCATGCACACCCGCTACCCCCACGGCGCAGGCCGCCGTTCCCGCCAGCAGTTGCCAGGTCAGCGGATAAGTCGCCAGCCCAAGGCCCAATGCCCAGGTTGTGGCGCAAGCCCCCAGGACCCATGCCGACAGCTTGAAGGTCATGCCCACCACGGGCCGTGCTCGCCGAGTGCCGGCACGCAGGCAGGCATAGGCCCGTTCGGCCCGATGCACCCGCCGTGCATCGGGCTTGGTGCGCACCGATTGATACTCCACCGTCACGCCGTCCCGGGTGACCGGCATGGCATAGGCACTGACCCAATAGTGATCGCCGTTCTTGCAGCGATTTTTCACCATACCCATCCACGAGCGACCGCTTTTCAATACCTGCCACATGTGCGCAAACGCCGCGGCCGGCATGTCCGGGTGACGCAGCAGGTTGTGCGGCGTGCCCAGCAGCTCCTCGCGGGTATAGCCGCTGATATCGATGAAGTCCTGGTTGGCGTAGGTAATTGCGCTGGTCAAGTCGGTGGTCGAGAGGATATTGGCGTCGGGGGCAAAATCCACATTTCGACCGGTGACCGGCAGATTGATCTTCATGGAAAAGCGCGCTCGTGATTGTTGGAGGAGTCGGCAGGGCGTCGACTCTAAGCGCACCGGTTGGGCAAATACTGATCCAGCTCATGTTCCGCGCAATTAATTGGCCATTACGGTCTGGAGAGCGGCGCGTCCAGGCGGTAGGGCTCGATGATGCGTTGGTATTCGCCGCTCTGTTTCAGTTGCTCGAGGGCGTGATTGAGGGCGCTGCGCAAGGCGGTGTCGGGCTTGCGCAGTGCGATCGCTACGCCGTTACCCAGCAGTTCGGTGGAGACGGGAGGGCCGAGGAAGTCGAAAACCTGACCATCAGCGGTGTCGAGCAGCGCCTCACGGATTTCCACGGTGCCTTGCAATGTTGCATCGATGTCGCCTGCCAGCAGGCTGCGGATCAACTCGTCATTGCGCCAGAATGCCTTGACGATGACCCCCTTGGGCGCCCACTTCGACAGGGCGAAGGCTTCGCGGTTGCTGCCCACCAGAACGCCCACGCGCTTGCCCTTCAGTGACCGTGGGGTCGGCTTCAACCCCGATGTCTTGCGGGCCACCAGGCGCGTGGTGATCGGATAAAGGTTATCGGTGAAATTCACCCGCTGGCGCCGTTTCAGTGTAGGGGCCATGCCCATGATCGCGTCGAATTGCCTGGCCTCAAGGGCGGGGAAGTTTTCCACAAGGACCTGGTCGACCCAGGTACACCGCACATTGAGCTGTATGCACAGGGCATTGCCCAGCTCGATGTTCAGCCCTGCAAGCTGGCCATGTTGATTGCGGCTTTGGAAAGGTGGAAATTGCGCAGCAACGGCGAAACGAATTTCATGCCGTGGTTGACCGCTGGCCGCAGTGGTGGAGAAAACGCTGGCCATCAGCGACAACAACAGCACGACACAGGTGCGTATCAGAAACACAGGGGACGTCCTTTTCCAGAAAACCAGCTTTACCACGTCCAGCCCCGAGCGAAAGAGTCGGGGCAAGCGGGTGTCATGCAAGCTTTCAAGAATTGGCCGCAGGCCTACAAGGCGAAACGTCAGTAACTGTTGTAGGCATAAATCTCCATTACGGAGGATTTATTACCGGTCAGCGCTTGCCCATCGAGCGACGGGTGCCGGGAGGCGCCATGCCCGGGCTCTTGGTGTGGCCGTTCTTGGCGCCGTTTTTGTACCACGGCTGGCTGGCGTTTTTTGCCCCGGCCAGTTCGCCCGGCTTGAACGGAAACTTGAACGCCGGGATCTCGGCCTTGGTTTCGCCTTCGACGCTGTCAGGGTTGGCCTGTTGGTCGATGTCGACCGCTTCAACAGCGGGTTGTGTCGGGGAATTCATGGAAGCTCCGGGGAGTACTGAAAATGACGCGGGCCCGACTTGCAGGCCACACCGCCGCGCAGTATACCTGCGCGCCTCGGATCTTTAACCACTGCTCGTACGAATGGTCGGACTTTACTGACGGCGCTGTCAGTTAGCAGTCACTTTGCTGACCCGGTTGGCGGGCTATAAAGAGCCTTCATTCTTCCGATCCTTTGCCCTGGCGCCTCACCCCATGCACATTCAACGAAAACCTGCCTTGATCGTGGGCGTCCTTGTGGTACTGGCCGTGGTTGCCTGGGTGGTGACTCGCCCGGCCAAGACCAAACTGACCGCATCGTCGGCGATCCCGGTGCGGGTGATCAGCGTCAAACAGCAGGACATCCCGCGGTTTGTCAGCGGCATCGGCTCGGTGCTGTCGTTGCACAGTGTGGTGATTCGCCCGCAGATCGACGGCATCCTTACCAAATTGCTGGTCAAGGAAGGTCAACTGGTGAAGGCCGGCGACCTGCTGGCGACCATTGATGACCGCTCGATCCGCGCCAGCCTGGACCAGGCCAAGGCGCAACTCGGGGAAAGCCAGGCGCAACTGCAAGTCGCGCTGGTCAACCTCAAACGCTACAAGGAACTGAGCATCGACGACGGCGTGTCCAAGCAGACCTATGACCAGCAACAAGCCCTGGTCAACCAGCTCAAGGCCACGGCCCAAGGCAACCAGGCCGCGATTGATTCGGCCCAGGTGCAGCTTTCGTACACCCAGATTCGCTCGCCGGTTACCGGTCGCGTCGGGATTCGCACAGTGGATGAAGGCAACTTCCTGCGCATGAGCGACACCCAGGGCCTGTTCTCCGTGACCCAGATCGACCCGATTGCCGTCGAGTTCTCCCTGCCGCAACAGATGCTGCCGACCCTGCAAGGCCTGATCGCCGCGCAACTGCCCGCCGACGTCAACGCCTACATGGGCGCCGACACCGACGGCCAGACCGGCGACCTGCTGGGGGAGGGCCGCCTGAGCCTGATCGACAACCAGATCAGTGGCACCACCGGCACCATCCGCGCCAAGGCCGAGTTCAGCAACGGCGCGCAAAAACTCTGGCCGGGGCAGTTGGTGACGATCCGCATCCAGACCGCCCTGCACAAGAATGCCCTGGTGGTGCCGCCTACCGTGGTGCAACGCGGCCTGGATTCGCACTTCGTGTACCGGCTCAAGGGTGACAAGGTTGAGGTGGTGCCGGTGCAGGTGCTGTACCAGAACAGCGACATGAACATCCTCCAGGGTGTGCAGGCCGGCGATGTGCTGGTCAGCGACGGCCAGTCCCGGCTCAAGGCGGGCGCCCAGGTCGATGTGCTCAAGGAGCCGCCGCAGGTGATCCAGACCGTTGATGCCAAGGTGCAGCCATGAGTGGCAGTCGTTCGCCGTCGGCCTGGTGCGTCGACCACCCGGTCGCCACCTTGCTGCTGACCTTCGCTTTGGTATTGCTCGGGATGATTGCCTTTCCACGCCTGGCCATCGCCCCACTGCCGGAAGCGGAATTTCCGACGATCCAGGTCAGTGCCACGCTGCCCGGCGCCAGCCCGGACACCATGGCCTCATCCGTGGCAACGCCGCTGGAGGTGCAATTCAGCGCCATCCCCGGCATGACCCAGATGACCTCCAGCAGCGCCTTGGGCTCCAGCCTGCTGACCCTGCAATTCACCCTCACCAAGAGCATCGACACCGCCGCCCAGGAAGTGCAGGCGGCGATCAACACCGCGTCCGGCAAACTGCCCAGCGACATGCCGAGCCTGCCGACCTGGAAGAAGGTCAACCCGGCGGACAGCCCGGTGCTGATCCTCAGCGTCAGCTCCGACAGCATGCCCAGCACCGAGCTGAGCGACTACGTGGAAACCCTGCTGGCCCGGCAGATCAGCCAGATCGACGGGGTCGGCCAGATCAACATTACCGGCCAGCAACGCCCGGCCATCCGGGTGCAGGCGTCGGCCGATAAACTCGCGGCCATCGGCCTGACCCTGGCGGACGTGCGCCTGGCGATCCAGCAATCGAGCCTGAACCTGGCCAAGGGCGCGATCTACGGCGAGAACAGCGTGTCGACCCTCTCGACCAACGACCAGTTGTTCCACCCCGAGGATTACGCCCAGCTGATCGTGTCCTACAAGGACGGGGCACCTGTACAGCTGCGGGATATCGCCAAAGTCATCAACGGCTCGGAAAACGCCTACGTGCAGGCCTGGTCCGGCGACACCCCAGGCGTCAACCTGGTGATCTCCCGCCAGCCCGGCGCGAATATCGTCGAGACCGTGGACCGCATTCAAGCCGAACTGCCGCGCCTGCAAGCCATGCTGCCGGCCTCGGTGCAGGTCAGCGTGTTGACCGACCGCACCAAGACCATCCGCGCGTCCCTGCATGAAGTGGAAGTGACCCTGCTGATCGCCATCCTGCTGGTGGTGGCGGTGATGGCGCTGTTCCTGCGCCAGCTGTCGGCCACGTTGATCGTGTCCAGCGTGCTCGGCGTGTCGCTGGTGGCCAGTTTTGCCCTGATGTACCTGATGGGCTTCAGCCTGAACAACCTGACCCTGGTGGCGATCGTGATCGCCGTGGGGTTTGTGGTGGACGATGCGATCGTGGTGGTGGAGAACATTCACCGCCACCTGGAAGCGGGCCTCGACAAGCGCGAAGCCGCGATCAAGGGCGCGGGTGAAATCGGTTTTACCGTGGTCTCCATCAGCTTCTCGCTGGTGGCGGCGTTTATCCCGCTGCTGTTCATGGGCGGTGTCGTGGGGCGGTTGTTCAAGGAGTTTGCCTTGACAGCCACCTCGACCATCCTGATTTCGGTGGTGGTCTCGCTGACCCTGGCGCCGACCCTGGCCGCATTGTTCATGCGCGCACCAACCCATCATGCCCACGACAAACCCGGTTTCAGCGAACGCCTGCTGGCCGGCTATGCGCGCAATCTGCGCCGCGCCCTGGCCCATCAACGCACCATGGCCGCGATCTTCATGGTGACCCTGGCCCTGGCCGTGGTCGGCTACGTGTTTATCCCCAAGGGGTTCTTTCCGGTACAAGACACCGGCTTCGTCCTCGGCACCAGCGAAGCGGCGGCCGACGTGTCGTTCCCGGACATGGTCGCCAAGCACAAGGCTATCGCCGAGATCGTCAAGGATGACCCGGCGGTGGAAGCGTTCTCCCATTCGGTGGGCGTGACCGGCAGCAACCAGACCATCGCCAACGGCCGGTTCTGGATTGCCTTGAAAGATCGCGGGGATCGTGACGTGTCGGCCAGCCAGTTTATCGACCGGATCCGCCCGAAACTGGCGAAAGTGCCGGGCATCGTCCTGTACCTGCGGGCCGGCCAGGACATCAACTTGAGCTCCGGCCCCAGCCGCGCCCAGTACCAGTACGTGCTCAAGAGCAATGACGGCCCGACCCTGAATACCTGGACCCAGCGCCTCACCGAAAAACTGCGGGCCAACCCGGCGTTCCGCGACCTGTCCAACGACTTGCAGCTGGGCGGCAGTATCACCCACATCAGCATCGACCGTCAGGCCGCCGCGCGGTTTGGCCTCACCGCCACCGATGTGGACCAGGCACTGTACGACGCCTTCGGCCAGCGCCAGATCAACGAATTCCAGACCGAGATCAACCAGTACCAGGTGGTGCTGGAACTGGACACCCAGCAACGCGGCAAGGCCGAAAGCCTGAACTACTTCTACCTGCGCTCGCCGTTGACCAACGAGATGGTGCCGCTGTCGGCGGTGGCCAAGGTCGACCCGCCCACCGTCGGGCCCTTGTCCATCAGCCATGACGGCATGTTCCCGGCGGCCAACCTGTCGTTCAACCTGGCACCCGGCGTCGCGTTGGGCGATGCGGTGATCCTGCTCAACCAGGCGAAGAATGAAATCGGCATGCCGACCACCATCATCGGCAACTTCCAGGGCGCGGCCCAGGCGTTCCAGAGTTCATTGGCCAGCCAGCCCTGGCTGATCCTCGCGGCACTGGTGGCGGTCTACATTATCCTGGGTGTGCTGTACGAGAGCTTCGTGCACCCGCTGACGATCATCTCCACCTTGCCGTCGGCGGGGTTGGGGGCGCTGATCATGCTGTCACTGATGGGCCAGGACTTTTCGATCATGGCGTTGATCGGCCTGGTGCTGCTGATCGGGATCGTGAAGAAGAACGGTATCCTGATGATCGACTTCGCCCTGGACGCCCAGCGCGTACGCGGCCTGCCGCCCGAGGAAGCGATTTATGAGGCGTGTGTCACGCGGTTCCGGCCGATCATCATGACCACCCTGGCCGCCCTGCTGGGTGCGGTGCCGCTGATGCTGGGCTCCGGCCCCGGCGCGGAAATGCGCCAGCCGCTGGGTATCGCGGTGGTGGGCGGGTTGCTGGTGAGCCAGGCGCTGACGCTGTTCACCACACCGGTCATATACTTGTACCTCGAGAAGTTTTTCCACAGACCCAAACCAGCTCCCCAGCTGGCAATCACACACTGAGGCTGAGGCCCCGTCCTGGAACAAAAGGCTCATGCGTGTACTGATTATTGAAGACGAAGAAAAAACCGCCGACTACCTGCACCGCGGCCTGACGGAGCAAGGCTATACCGTCGACGTCGCCCGTGAAGGCGTCGAAGGGTTGCACCTGGCCCTGGAGAACGATTACGCGGTCATCGTGCTCGACGTGATGCTGCCCGGCCTGGATGGCTTTGGCGTATTGCGCGCGCTGCGGGCGCGCAAGCAGACGCCGGTGATCATGCTCACCGCCCGCGAGCGCGTGGAAGACCGTATTCGCGGCCTGCGCGAAGGCGCGGATGATTACCTCGGCAAGCCGTTCTCGTTCCTCGAACTGGTGGCGCGCCTGCAAGCCCTGACCCGTCGCAGTGGCGGGCATGAGCCGGTGCAGGTGACCATCGCCGACCTGTGGATCGACCTGATCAGCCGCAAGGCCAGTCGCAACGGCGTTCGCCTGGACCTGACCGCCAAGGAGTTCTCGCTGCTCAGCGTATTGGCCCGGCGCCAGGGTGAAATCCTGTCCAAGACCTCGATTGCGGAAATGGTCTGGGACATCAATTTCGACAGCGACGCCAACGTGGTGGAAGTGGCGATCAAACGCCTGCGGGCCAAGCTCGACGGGCCGTTCGAACAGAAACTGCTGCACACCATCCGTGGCATGGGTTACGTGCTGGAGAACCGCAGTGTCGGCTAACTCCATCGCCCTGCGCCTGAGCGGCATGTTCACCCTGGTGGCGCTGCTGATCTTCCTGTTAATCGGCGGCGCGCTGTACCAGCAGGTGGACAAAGGCCTGGGCCTGCTGCCCGGGGCCGAGCTGGATGCGCGCTACAGCGTGCTGGAGTCTTCGGTCAATCGCTTCGGTACGCCGGACCATTGGGCGAAGATCACCGCCAAGCTCAAGTTGTTGGGAGAGGAAGACAAGCGCATTCGCTTCTGGGTGGTGAGCAGCGACCCGACCTACGAATACGGCAACCCGGACGCGCAGATTCGCGCCTTCGCCGCCGGCCCGACCGGCAAGCGCGACTTGCGCCTGCCGGGCTATGCCTATCCGTTCAAAGTATTGGTCAGCCAGTTTCCAGCCAAGGAGCAGCGCCCGCCGCTGCGTTTCCTGATCGCGGTCGACACCGAGAACTTCCGCGCCACCCAGCATCAACTGCTGGTGGCGCTGATCGGCCTGGCGTTTGTCGGCGTGCTGCTGGCCTCGCTGCTGGGTTTCTGGGTGGCGCGCATCGGTCTCAAGCCGCTGATCAAACTGTCGGACGAGGCGCAGAAACTTGCACCGCCGAAACTCTCCGGGCGCCTGCAATTGTCACCATTGCCGCCGGAGCTGAAGCAGTTCGTCAACTCCTTCAACTCGACCCTCGACCGGGTGGAACAGGCCTATTCGCGCCTGGAGTCATTCAACGCCGATGTGGCCCATGAGCTGCGCTCGCCGCTGACCAACCTGATCGGCCAGACCCAGGTGGCGCTGACCCGTGGGCGTTCGGCCGAGCATTATTTCGAGGTGCTGCAATCGAACCTCGAAGAGCTGGAACGGCTGCGCTCGATCATCAATGACATGCTGTTCCTGGCCAGTGCCGACCAGGGCAGCAAGGCCACCAAACTGATCACCAGTTCGCTGGCGGATGAAGTGGCGACCACCCTGGACTACCTGGACTTTATCCTCGAGGACGCCCAGGTGCAGGTGCGTGTGACCGGCGATGCCCAGGTGCAGATCGAGAAGGCGCACTTGCGCCGGGCGTTGATCAACCTGTTGAGCAATGCGGTGCAGCATACGGCGCCTGGCCAGGTGATCGAGGTGAAGATCGAAGTGCTGGCGAATCACGTGGCGATCGGGGTGACCAACCCGGGCGATGAGATTGCCAGCGAGCATCTGCCCCGGTTGTTCGAGCGGTTCTATCGGGTGGACGCGTCCCGCAGCAATAGCGGGGCGAATCACGGGTTGGGACTGGCGATCGTCAAGGCGATCGCGTTGATGCACGGCGGAGATGTGTTTGTGCGCAGCGAGGGCGGCGGCAACACCTTTGGCATTACGCTGCCGGTGTAGCGGCTGCCCCCCTCAGTTACTCAGTCGTACCCCGCCCAAACTGCCACTCAATTCATAGGCCGCCAGTTCCGCCTGATGCGCGGCCATGATTTCCGGCAGGGAACTGCGCAGGTATTCCACCCACGTCTTGATCTTCGCATCCAGGTATTGGCGCGACGGGTAGATGGCGTACAGGTTGAGCTCCTGGGAGCGGTAGTTGGGCATCACCCGCACCAGGGTGCCGTTGCGTAGCCCTTCAATCGCCGCATACACCGGCAACAGGCCAACGCCCATGCCGCTGGTGATCGCGGTCTTCATCGCATCCGCCGAGTTCACCAGGAACGGTGAGCTGTTGATCGCCACACTTTCCTGGCCTTCCGGGCCATTGAACGACCATTTATCCAGCTGAATCACCGGGCTGACCAGGCGCAGGCACGCGTGGTTGAGCAGGTCGCTGGGCCGTTGCGCGCAGCCGTTGGCCTTGACGTAGGCCGGCGAGGCACAGGCGATGCTGTAAGTTATCCCCAGGCGCTGCGAGACAAACCCCGAATCCGGCAGCTCGCTGGCGAGCACGATGGACACGTCGTAACCCTCATCCAGCAGGTCCGGCACGCGGTTGGCCATGGTCAGGTCAAAGGTCACGTCCGGGTGGGTGCGGCGGTAGCGGGCAATCGCATCGATCACGAAGTGCTGGCCGATGCCGGTCATGGTGTGCACTTTCAGCTGCCCGGCGGGGCGGGCGTGGGCGTCGCTGGCTTCGGCCTCGGCTTCCTCGACGTACGCCAGGATCTGCTCGCAACGCAGCAAATAGCGCTTGCCGGCCTCGGTCAAGGCGATGCGGCGGGTGGTGCGGTTGAGCAAACGGGTTTGCAGATGGGCCTCAAGGTTGGAGACCGCGCGCGAGACGTTGGCAGTGGTGGTATCCAGCTGCACGGCGGCGGCGGTGAAGCTGCCGGCTTCGGCCACACAACTGAAGGCGCGCATGTTTTGCAAGGTGTCCATTAAGGTGCTCTCAGGGGAGATGGCAAATTGTGACACGAAGTTGCAGGATCCAGTGATCCCTACGAACGGATTATCGCCTGAACGGTAACAAAGATTCACAAGAATCCCACCTTATCGCCATCCGGCCCGCCCCTTAGAATTGCGCCACCTTCCCCGCAACACCCTCTCAGGAATTCGCAGCAGTGCCGCGTCGCATCAGCAGAGAGCTGAAGACTCTCAGTGTTTGGGCCTTATCGTTAGCAATCAGCGGCTGCATCGGAACCGGAGGAATTGCCCCTCAAGGCCAGTCACTCGTCGCCAATTCATTGGCCACCGACGAGGCGATCAAAAGCGCCGCCCAGGACGCCCACTGGCCCACCGCGCAATGGTGGCAAGCCTACGGCGACCCGCAACTCAACCACTGGATCGACCTCGCCGTGCAAGGCAGCCCGAGCATGGCCATGGCCGCTGCACGTGTGCGTGAAGCCCGGGCCATGGCCGGGATCGCCGAATCGGCCGAGTCGTTGCAGATCAATGGTGACGCCACGCTCAAGCGCCATAACTGGCCGAGCGACCAATTCTACGGCCCGGGCGCGCTGGACAATTCCACCACCTGGGACAACAACGCGTCCCTGGGCTTGAGCTATGCCCTCGACCTTTGGGGCCGCGAAAGCAACGCCACCGAACGCGCCGTGGACATGGCCCACATGAGCGCCGCCGAAGCGCGCCAGGCGCAGCTCGAATTGCAGAACAACGTGGTGCGCGCCTATATCCAGCTGTCGTTGCACTTCGCCCAGCGCGATATCGTGGCCGCCACCCTGGCCCAGCAACAACAGATTCTCGACCTGGCGCAAAAGCGTTTGAATGGTGGGATCGGCACCCACTTCGAAGTCAGCCAGGCTGAGACGCCGCTGCCGGAAACCCATCGCCAGCTGGACGCCCTGGATGAACAGATCGCCCTGAGTCGCAACCAGTTGGCCGCGCTGGCGGGCAAAGGGCCGGGGGCGGGCGCGCAGTTGCAGCGGCCCACCTTGTCCCTGGCCGCGCCGCTGAAACTGCCGTCGAGCTTGCCCGCCGAACTGCTCGGTCAGCGCCCGGACGTGGTCGCCAGCCGCTGGCAAGTGGCGGCCCAGGCCCGTGGCATTGATGTGGCCCACGCCGGTTTCTACCCCAACGTCGACCTGGTGGGCAGCCTCGGCTACGTCGCCACCGGCGGCGGAATGCTGAGTTTCCTGACTGGCAAGAAACTCAACTACACCGCCGGCCCGGCCATCAGCCTGCCGATCTTCGACGGTGGCCGCCTGCGCTCGCAACTGGGTGAAGCCAGCGCCGGCTACGACATCGCCGTCGCGCACTACAACCAGACCCTGGTCAACGCGCTCAAGGGCATCAGCGACCAGTTGATCCGCCGTGAGTCGATGGACAAGCAGCAGGCCTTCGCCGCCGAATCCGTGGCCTCGGCGCAGAAAACCTATGACATCGCGATGATCGCCTACCAGCGCGGCCTCACCGACTACCTCAACGTGCTGAATGCCCAGAGCCTGTTGTTCCGCCAGCAGCAGGTGCAGCAGCAGGTCCAGGCCGCACGCCTGAGTGCCCACGCCGAACTGGTGACCGCGTTGGGCGGTGGCCTCGGTGCCGGCAGCGATGTACCTCAGGACAGCCAGACCTTACCGAGCAAGACCCCGGCGGCCCTCGCCGTGTTTGATCACTGAGTAGGATGCGATGACTCCCTTGCCTGCACCGCTGCGCTGGTTGCACTCGCTTGAGTGGCGCCGTGGTTTCTTCGATTGGGCACGCAGTGATGGCGTGACCTGGGTCTATATCTTCAAGGTGCTGATCGCGGCGTTCCTGACGCTGTGGCTGGCCATGCGCCTGGAATTGCCGCAACCGCGTACCGCGATGATCACGGTGTTTATTGTGATGCAGCCGCAAAGCGGCCAGGTGTTCGCCAAGAGTTTCTACCGCTTCCTGGGCACCCTGGCGGGCTCGGCGGTGATGGTGTTCCTGATCGCGTTGTTTGCGCAGAACACTGAACTGTTCCTCGGTTCGCTGGCGATCTGGGTCGGCATCTGCACTGCTGGCGCGACCCGCAATCGCAACTTTCGCGCCTACGGTTTTGTGCTGGCCGGCTACACCGCGGCGATGGTTGGCTTGCCGGCCCTGGCCCATCCCGACGGCGCGTTTATGGCGGCGGTGTGGCGAGTCCTGGAAATCTCGTTGGGGATTGTCTGCTCCACGCTGGTCAGCGCCGCGATCCTGCCGCAAACCTCCAGCGCTGCGATGCGCAACGCCCTGTACCAGCGCTTCGGTGTGTTCGCGCTGTTCGTCACCGACGGCCTGCGCGGTCGCAGCGAGCGCGAAGGCTTTGAACGCAGCAACGTGCGCTTTATCGCCGAAGCCGTGGGCCTGGAAGGGCTGCGCAGCATCACCGTGTTCGAAGACCCGCACATGCGTCGGCGCAATGGCCGGCTGACGCGCTTGAACAGCGAGTTCATGGGCATCACCACGCGCTTCAACGCCTTGCACCAATTGCTCGAGCGCCTGCGCAGCCAGGAGGCCGATCACGTGGTGGCTGCGATCAAGCCGGGCCTGCAAGACCTGGCGGAACTGCTCGACGGTTTTTCCGGCCGTGCGCTCACCAGCCCCGATGCGGCGCGCCTGGCCAATCAGTTGAACGCCTACAAGGAAGGCCTGCCCGCCAAGGTGCGCAGCCTGCGCACCCGCTTCCAGGAAAGCGCCCCCAGCGACGCCGAACTGTTGGACTTTCACACCGCCTATGAGCTGCTGTACCGCTTCGTCGACGACTTGCACAACTACGCCCAGACCCACGCCTCCCTGGCGGATCACAGCCACGAGCGCGAACACTGGGACGAACCCTACACCCCGAAAACCAACTGGCTGGCCTGCGCCGCCTCGGGGATTCGCGCCTCGTTTATCCTGATCGTGCTCGGCAGTTACTGGGTGGCCACGGCCTGGCCCAGTGGCGCCACCATGACCCTGATCGCCGCGGCGACGGTGGGTTTGTCGGCCGCCACCCCCAACCCCAAGCGCATGGCCTTTCAAATGGCTTGCGGCACCTTGATCGGGGCGCTGGTGGGCTTTGTCGAAATGTTCTTCGTGTTCCCCTGGATCGACGGTTTCCCGTTGCTGTGCGTGATGCTCGCGCCGGTGATCATCTTCGGTTCGTTCCTGGCTTCGCGCCCGCAGTACGCGGGAGTCGGCGTCGGGTTGCTGATCTTCTTCAGCACCGGCTCGGTGCCGGACAACCTCACGATCTACAACCCCTACACCTTCATCAACGACTACATCGCCATGGTCATCGGCATGCTGGTGTGTGCGGCGGCGGGCGCGATCATCCTGCCGCCCAACAGTCGCTGGTTGTGGCGTCGGCTGGAGCAGGACTTGCGCGAGCAAGTGGTGTTCGCCATCAGCGGCAAACTCAAGGGCCTGGCGTCGGGTTTCGAAAGCCGCACCCGCGACCTGCTGCACCAGGCCTACGGCTTTGCCGCCGGGCAACCCCAGGTGCAACGCAACCTGCTGCGCTGGATGTTCGTGGTGCTGGAAGTCGGCCACGCGATCATCGAGTTGCGCAAGGAACAGGCGATCCTGCCGGTGCACCCGGCGTATGCCGAATCCCAGCCGTGGCGCCAGGCGATCCGGGTGATGGGCCGCTCGTTGGTGCGGCTGTTCCTGCAACCCAGCGCCAGCAACCTGGAGCGCAGCCTGATCGCCGTGGACCACGCCATCAGCCGCGTGCAGGCCACCGACGAACCCTTCGCCCCGCACTTCGACACCTCGGCCCTGCGCCGGGTGAAAAGCTACCTGCACTTTATCCGCACCTCATTGTTGGACCCGCAATCACCCCTGGCTGCCCTCAAGCCCGAAGGACCCGCCCATGCCTCGTGAAATCGCCTTCCACGGCGTCTACATGCCCACCATGACCCTGATGTTTCTGATCGCGGCGGGCCTGGCCTGGGCCCTTGACCGGTTTCTGGCCGGCTTTGACCTGTACCGTTTTTTCTGGCACCCGGCGCTGCTGCGCCTGAGCCTGTTCGCTTGCTTGTTCGGCGCCCTGGCGCTGACCGTCTACCGTTGAGAATGCCCCGATGAAAAAGTTTTTCAGCCTGCTCGCGACCTTGCTGGTACTGGCCCTGGCGATCTGGATTGGCCGCACGTTGTGGGTGCACTACATGGAAACCCCCTGGACCCGCGATGGCCGGGTGCGCGCCGACGTCATCAACGTCGCTGCCGACGTCACCGGCGAAGTGGTCAACGTTCCGGTGCGTGACAACCAGTTGGTGAAAAAAGGCGACCTGCTGATGCAGATCGACCCCGAGCATTACCAGATTGCGGTCAAGCAGGCGCAATCCCTGGTGGCGTCCCGCAAGGCCACCTGGGAGATGCGCAAGGTCAACGCCCACCGCCGCGCCGACCTCGACGCCCTGGTGATCTCCAAGGAAAACCGCGACGACGCCAGTAACATCGCCGACTCGGCCCTTGCCGACTACCAACATGCCCTGGCCCAGCTTGAAGCGGCGCAACTGAACCTCAAGCGCACCCAGGTGGTGGCGGCGGTGGACGGCTACGTCACCAACCTCAACGTGCACCGTGGCGACTACGCGCGTATTGGCGAGGCGAAGATGGCGGTGGTGGATATGAACTCGTTCTGGGTGTACGGCTTCTTCGAAGAAACCAAGCTGCCCCACGTCAAAGTCGGGGACAAGGCCGACATGCAGTTGATGAGCGGCGAAACCCTCAAGGGGCACGTGGAAAGCATTTCGCGCGGCATCTACGACCGGGACAACCCGGAGAGCCGCGAGTTGATCGCCGATGTGAACCCGACGTTCAACTGGGTGCGCCTGGCCCAGCGGGTGCCGGTGCGGATTCATATCGATGAAGTGCCGGAAGGTGTGCTGTTGGCGGCGGGGATCACCTGCACCGTGATCGTCAACCAAACACAGAACTGAATGTGGGAGCGGGCTTGCTCGCGAAGGCAGTGTGTCAGTCAACGAAAATATCGACTGATCCACCGCATTCGCGAGCAAGCCCGCTCCCACATTTTGACCGTGTCAGGCCTGTAGAAACGTCTCGTGCAAGTGGCGCCACAGCAGGGCGCCACTGGCCTGTTTTTCAAACACCACGGTCGATCGCCGATCGGTTTGGGCACCGCTGCCATCCACCTGCTGTTCGCGATAACTTACCGTTGCGCCACGGGCATGTCGGTCAATCCCGGCAAACTCGCTGAGGCTGATCCTGAACCCGGGCCGCTTGCCGCCAGCCTGGCTGAACAGCTGGTTGAGCAGTGCAAAATCCAGTTGTTTGCCCGCCGGGGTGATCATGGAAAAGTCCGGCGAAAAACGCCTCAGCAAAACCTCCAGTGTTCCCTCGGGGGCTGTGCCGGCAAACCATTGTTCGATCTCGACATGGGCCTGGATCACTTCATCAAAAAAATCGCGGTAGTCAATCATCGTGTGGGCTCGCTGGCAGGGTGAAGCAGTGTCCGTACCTTGGACGCATCCAGGCACAGTACGGCAAATAACGGAAACAGGGTCAACGCTGCGGCAATCGCGAAGGTGACGGTGAACGAGTCCAGCGCAGCCAGCACCCCACTGAGCACGGCGGCACCGAGGCAAAAACTCAATTGCCGATTGATGTTCCACAAGGCGCTGGCATGCCCCATGCGCTCGGCCGGAATGTCGAGAAAGGCCAGGGTTTGCGCGGTGCTGCTGCACAGGCTGCCGCCCAGGCCCATCAGGAGGTAGGCGAGCACCACGACAACCGGGTGCGGCTCGATCAGCAACAGGATGCCGAGGGCTTGCAGCAGCATGCCCGCCAGCAGCAGCGGCCTCGGCCCGCAGCGATTGAACAGTTTTTTGCTCAAGGCAATCGCCAGCCCCGAGGCCAGCGCCCACGGCAGCATCAGCGCGCCGATGAGGCTGGCGGTAAAGCCAAGACCGTGCAGATAAAGAATCGCCACCAGGCTGGTGCCGATAAACACCCCCGGGATGAACAGGTAAACCAGCATCGCGACCCGCAGCATCGGGCGGCGAGCCTGGCCCAATACGTGACCTAGCTCCAGCGCCGGGCGTGTGGACGCGGGCGTGTCTGCCACCAGCCAGCGCAAGGTCAGCATCACGGTGATCAGCGCCAGCGGCAGGTTGGCGAAAAAGATCCAGCGCCACGACACGCTGTCCACAACCAGGCCGCCCAATGCTGGCGACAACGCCGGAATCAGCAGCGCCACCAGCATGACCCTGGCGGTCAGTTGGCTGCGTTCTGCCGGCGGAAAATGCCGATAGGCCAAGGCTTGCCCCACCGGAATCAACAAGCCGCCACCCAAGCCCTGCAACAGGCGCCAGCCGATCAGCGCTTCAATCGAGGCGGCCTGGCCCACCAGCACCGAGGCTACGCCGAACAGCAACAGGCTGACGGCAATCAACCGGCGCTCACCCAGCAGCGCCGCCAGCCAAACACTCAGGGGAATGACGACGGTCAGGCCGAGCATGTAGGCGTTGCCGATCCATGCCAGTTGCGTGACCGAGGCGTGCAACTCGCGGGCGATGTCCGGGTAAGCGATGGTGGCGACAAACATGTTCACCAGGTCGAGTGCGAAGCCCAGTAGAAAGATCCAGGTGACTTTCGAGCGGTAGGTCATTGCGCGGTTCCTGCTGTGGATGGCGGCAGGGTAGGCGGGTGCGGGCACTTGGGAAACAGCGGTTTGACTGTTAGTTTGTCAAAAATATTTTGACAAAGGAGCGCGTGGCATATGGTCAGCCTGGATCGTTTCGACACCTTCAAGGCCGTGGTCGAGGCCGGTTCGTTGACGGCAGCCGCTGATGTCCTCGGGCAGACGCGAGCGGTGGTGAGCTTCAACCTCAAGCGCCTGGAAGCCGAGCTGGGCGTGACCCTGCTGACCCGCAGTACTCGGCAACTGGCACTGACCGATGCGGGCGAACGCTTTTACCTGCGCTGCACGCGCATGCTGGAAGAAGCGCGCCTGGCGGTGGAAGAAGCCCGTTCGGAGCACAGCCAGCTCAAGGGCACATTGCGGATCACCACCACCGTCGAATACGGATTGGCGGTGGTGGTGCCGGCAGTGGAAACCTTTCGCGGCCTGCACCCGGAATTGAACATCCAGTTATCCACCTCCTCCAGCCACGCCGACCTGATCTCCGAGCGCTTCGATGTGGCTATTCGATTGGGGCGGATGCTCGACTCCAATCATCGGGCGGTGCAGCTGTCGAGCTACGAAATCCTCGCCGTGGCTGCACCGGGGTTTGCCGGGGTCGCCACACTGGAAGAACTGGAGCAACTGCCCAAGCTGGGGCACGGGCGGCTGACGGAGTTGACGGTGCTCGACCCGGCCGGCCATGAGCACCTGTACCGTCCAGGCCCCGGCAAGGCTTCACTGGTTGCCGACAGTGCCGCGATTCTCCAGGCGTTTGCGGTGCGCGGGCATGGCGTGGCGATCCTGCCCCAGTGGCTGGTGCAGGAAGACCTGGATGCGGGGCGTTTGGTGCGGTTGCTGCCGGGGTATCGATTTGCGCCGCAGGGGGTTTACGCGTTGTACCCGGATACCCGGCATTTGCCCCTGAAAGTGCGGGCCTTCATTGATTTCATGAAAGGCTGATCAGCCGAGAAACCGTGTGGCGAGGGAGCTTGCTCCCGCTGGGGGGCGAAGCACCCCTGAAAAGGTCAGCGCATTCTTTCAGGAAACTTGGATGGGTGGTTTTGGGGCTGCTGCGCAGCCCAGCGGGAGCAAGCTCCCTCGCCACGGGGAGGCGGGGGCTCTTAGAGCTGGCCGCTCAGGCCAAAGCGTTTTTTCAAGACGGTCTCCAGCAAACCCTTGGGCAGCAACGCCGCCATCAATGGCAGTGCCCGGCAACCATTACCCGAGCGCAACAGGCGCGGCGGCGTGGTCTGTTGCACGGCCTTGAGCACGTCTGCCGCAAACTGGCTGGCGGGCGTAGGCCGATCCTGGGAGGCCTTGGCCCGGGCGCGGATGCTTTCGCGCAGTGGCCACCAGGGCGACTTTTCATTGATCAACAGTTCGGCCTGGGTGCCGGCGTTTTTTGCAAAACTTGTATCGATGGCGCCTGGCTGCACTTCCATCACCCGCACGCCAAACGGTGCGAGCTCCATGCGCAACGCATCACTCAAGGCATGCACTGCGGCTTTCGAGGCGCAATACGCACCGGCGAACGGTGTGACCAACACGCCGGACACGCTGCCGATATTCACCACCAACCCTTTACGGCGACGCAGGGCCGGGAACAGCGCCTGAGTCACGCCGACCACTGAGAATACGTTGGTCTCGAATTGCTGCTGCATCGCCTGGGTGCCGCCGTCGAGCAACGGGCCCATGGCGCCGTAGCCGGCGTTGTTGATCAGCACATCCAACTCGCCGACCTGCCCGGCCAATTGCGCCAGTGCAGCGCTGTCGTTGACGTCCAGTTGCACCGCGTTAAAGCCGGCGCTGGCGAGTGCCGCCACATCCTCGCTGCGCCGGGCGCTGGCCCACACGTCAAAGCCGGCTTGCTTGAAGGCGTCCGCCAGGGCACGGCCAATGCCACTGGAGCACCCGGTGATCAGTACGTTGGGCATGGATCAGTCCTTTGTCGTTATCAGTCAGAGAAGCTGCCTTGCAAATGCTCGGCACGAAATTCCAGGGTTTGCGGGCGGTAGCCGGGGCGCAGCGGCGGCACTGGCAGGCAGTCTTCCCAGGTGGCGCCGGCCTGCAGTTCGCCGGGGCCGCGATAGCGCGGGGCAGCGTACACGTTGTCTGCCAGGTTGACCGTATCGCCCGGCGCATACGCGGCGATGCGCCAACGCAGTTCGGTCAGCGGTACGTTGTTGCCGTTGTTCAAGGTGAGCTTGAGCGGGCGGTCTGCCGGGCATTCTTTCGGCGCGTAGACGGTACGCAGTTCCAGGCGTGCCAATTGCTGGGCCTCGCGGTTGTCCAGCCACACCACCCATACCGCCACTAATCCCAGGCCGGCCGCTGCGGCCAAAGACACCGGCAGCGCTTTGGCCGGGTAGCGCAGGAGCAGGATCAGCCAGGTAATGACCAGCAGAACGCCGATGAACACGATAAGTACCTCGCTTGCGGTGAGAAACCATCGTAGCTGACCCCAGGTAGGAAACCAATTTGATCGTCAAACGGGCAAGTCCAGCTTACATGCAGATATATATTCGAATTTTCCCACTGGAACGTCGCGTCTGTCTTACGCCACTGATTGATTTGTCATCGGATCGATATCACTTTTTCAGGAGTAACAATGGACTGGCTCCCTTTACGCGAAGGGTTAATTTTTAATGATCGTCAAACGCCACACCCACTATCACCCTGATCTCCCTCAACCGTCTCCTGCCCCGGAAGAGTCCCAAAAAAACCAGGCGCCTGCCTCAGTGAATCCTGCGCCGTATTCTGACCAGCCCATCACTGGCACACCTGTTGTCCCGGCCGTTCGGAGCATTCATCCGGCCACCCTCAACGCGTATGATTCTGGTAATCCCGCTTCTGCCCAGAAAGGGTTTTTCCGTCAGCACGAAGCACTCAACGATAAAATCAACCGGTTGCTCAGCCAGCAGCCCACCTATGAGATGTTTGTGAAGGCGTATCAGGAGTACGTTGCCAGCACTCCGGGGGCGGTGGGCGACATTGGCTCCCTGTTTGCCAATGCTGTCAGCCGGTTTTGGACGACCCCCAAACAGTCCGAAGAAAATCCTGAGACCCCACAAGATGAACTGATCAACCTGCACCGGCAAATGCTCTCCAACCAGGCGGCCCTGCGCCTCGCGGACGGTACGCTAAGCTCTGTGAGTAAGGCGCTGATCGATAAGGCGTTCCGCTATCCCACTCTGGCGGCTCGGGAGAGTGCATTTCCCGATGGTTCTCGACCCGGTGTATATCCGATCACGGTTGATGACAACACGCCAAACGGCGCGCGCCTGGCGGGTTCCTTCATGATCACCGCCACCGATGGCTCCCGGGCAACGAGCCCTCACTGGCCCAATGGCAACAAAAATATCATGGCCGACAACGGTAATGGCCCCGTGGTGCTCTATACCCCTGGCGAAGGGTTTGAGGAATTTTCGACGCCTGCTCAATTGCAGGCGACGCTGATGCACCGCATTGATAAAGGGGGCGTTCCCGCAGCGCTGCTGTCTGAAAGTTTGCCCTTGTCGGCGGAAAACCTCCGTAAGCCGTTGCGCGGGGAAGACCTGACACTCAGTTTCGCTCCCACCAACGGAGATGTTGTAGCAGAAGCAATCCCTCAGCTTTTGGCGCGGCAAAAAGACGAACTGGTGGCTTTGACTCATTCAGACACCAGCGACTTGAACAATGCGCAAATCGAGCGAGCCATGAACAATGCTGCCAACTGGTCCTCTCAGTTGGACGGTAGCAACGCGATGCTGGCGCGGGGTGAAAAGCTTGAAGATAAACAAGAGCCGCAATGGTTGAAAAAACTGTCGCCCATGAACGAAGGGCACTATCAGTTTCTGGACGCAAGCGAGCAAAAGTCCCTGCAGACCCTGGTGCCATTGCTGGAAAAAATCCCCTCGCTGCCGAGGTTTGCCAATCAGCAACTGAGTGATGAACTCAAGAAAAAATACCCGACGGCGAATGTCGATCCAGACACGATCGTGGTTACCACTACAACGCAATCCAGGGTCCATACCGGTCGGCCCGGAGCCTATGTTCCACGCAATGTCAGCAGAACACGAAGTTCACTGACTGACCTTGCCCTGAAAAACCCCACGGCGTGGCCTGCGGCAGAAAGTCATCAGTACAGTTCCGTGACATTCTCCGCACAACTGAAGGACTCATCAGGCAAACCGTTACTCGGAGCCGATGGTCAGCCTGTGGTCCTGGGAACGAATGAACTCAAGGCGCTGGTTAATAAACTGGACGTGGGTGGTCATTACGTCCAGTTGCTCAAGACGCGTATGGCGCCGGACGCCGTGACGGGAGAGCCGGGGGAGCTTCGCACTGCGTGGAAAGCCAACCTGTCCGATGTCATGAAGAAACAGGCTTTCCTGGGGGAAATGAACCCGCAGGCTTATCCGCCAGGATCCCCGGCACCCGAATGGGTGCAGACCCTGCTGGATTTCCCAGACCCCGCCACTCGGCCCCAGGTAGATGGAAAAAACATCATCGCCAACACGGTCAGTCATCTTGGCCAGGCACTTCAGGGCGTAGTCGTCATTGGCAACGGCGGGGACGGGCCGCTGGTGCTGTATAGCCCGGATGCGCCTGATGGTATGTCCTTTCGGCAAGTCGCCGACCAGGCGGCCCTGGAGGCGCTTTTTAAACAGCCGCAATGGCGCGCCTACGCTAAAAGCAAAGCGTCGCCACTCAATCCCGACAGTTTGGGCGCCGTCATCCAGGATTATAAAGACGGCAACATCGTCAAGAACCTGAGCCGTATTGGAAGGTTCAACGAGCTTACAAGCGATGCTTACCTCAAGCCTATCCAGGGCAACTTTCAGGACACTCTGTACAAACAGTTGACCGAAGTACTGATCGATAACGCGGATGTCAGTACTGTCAGCTCTGCCGAGGTGGCTAAAGAGTCGGCCTACAATAAGACGATGTTCGGCATCGAAATCGCCAGCATGTTCATGGACCTCCTTCCCGTTATCGGAAAGGGCATTTCGACTGCTGCGCGGATCACAAAAGCCGGGCTAAGGGTTATCAGGTCGCCAGGCCAATCCATCGTAAGCGTGCTCAACAAGCCCAACCGCCTTGCCATGATCTACGCTCGTTACGGCGGTGGCGGGGCGACGGCGGGTCAGACCGCCAGCCCAATCATGCGGCCGGTTCTGAAAGCCTTGCCGCCCAGCAGGGTCATTGAGCCACTGGCAAACACCACGATAGCCGCCGGGGCGCCTGCACCGCGCTTGGTGCCCGATATCAGCGCCCACTCCGTACCTGAAAGCCTGCTTGCCGGTCGTCCGATCAGGGGCGACGGCACTTATCAGGTGGGCGATCAGTTCTATGTGCGGTACACCGATGGTACCGGCGTCAACAAGCCGTATGAAATCAGCCCGATTTACAACGTCGAGGGCGGATATGTCCGGGTCATCGATCCGCAAACCAAAAAAACCGTGGCGTTCCTGCAGTCTGCGGGTGGTGGCGAATGGCGACAGAACAAGATGTTGGGTGGCGCGAGGGGAGACGCTGGTCAGGGCGTCAAACGCCCAGGCACCCTGGATATACAACCCGGGCCTTCCGGCGCCACCAAAAGACCGAGAACGCCCGAAGCCTTTCCAGGTGAAAAAGCCGGGCTGGAAGCCCCCGTCAAAGGCGAGAATGTTTATTACCACTACACGGGAAACAAGGCGTCCGCATCCATCAATAGCGACTGGCATCTGCAGTCTTCCTCCAAGGACCTGAAAGGAGCAGATTTACCCCGTGGTCAGGGACGGCATTACTTTACGGACCTGGGGCCTGAGGACATGACCCAGGATGATTTATCCAGGACGATTTTCGGTCGGCGCTCCGGTGGGAATACGAAGGATAAAATGACGCAATTCTATGAGATCAACACGTCGGGCTTGACGATAATGCCGACTGAAAATCCACATATTTTTTATGTGGATACGAAGTTTTCCATTCCCTTGAAGTATCGGGATGGTGATGGAAACCCGGTGGATCGGATCATTAAGAAGGGCCCGTTTACATAACATCAAGGCTGATTGTACAAAGACAAGACCGCCCGTCACTCACTGCGGATAGGGGACGCAGTCAGTGACGGGCGCTTGTTTTTCCGCGATGTTACTGCGCGATGGTTTTCACCGACACACCACGCTCGATTGGCGTGGATCGACCGTAGATATCTTCAAAGCGCTCGATATCGTCTTCACCCAGGTAGCTGCCGGACTGCACCTCGATAATCTCCAATGGAATCTTGCCCGGGTTACGCAAACGGTGCACCGAGGCAATCGGGATGTAGGTGGACTGGTTTTCGGTGAGCAGGAACACGTTCTCGTCACAGGTGACTTCGGCGGTGCCGCTGACCACGATCCAGTGTTCGGCGCGGTGGTGGTGCATCTGCAACGACAGGCACGCGCCCGGTTTCACCGAGATGTGCTTGACCTGGAAGCGCCCGCCCATATCCACCGAGTCGTACGAGCCCCATGGACGGTACACCTCGCAGTGGTTCTGGGTTTCGCTGCGGCCCTGCTCGTTGAGGGTGTTGACCATCTGCTTGACGCCCTGGACCTTGTCCTTGTGGGCAATCATCATCGCGTCCTTGGTTTCCACCACCACGATGTTTTCCAGGCCGATCACCGACACCAGCTTGCCATTGCCGTGGATCATGCAGTTCTTGCTGTCCTGGATCACCACGTCGCCTTTGCTGACGTTGCCGTTGGCATCTTTTTCATTCACGTCCCACAGCGACGCCCAGCAACCCACATCGCTCCAGCCGGCGGTCAATGGCACCACGCAGGCCAGTTGGGTTTTTTCCATCACGGCGTAGTCGATGGAATTGTCCGGGCAGCAGGCGAAAGTGGCTTCGTCGATGTCGATGGTGTCGGCGGTATGGTTGCTGCGTTCCAGAGTCAGCAGGCAGGTGTCGTAGATGTCCGGGTCGTGTTTTTTCAGCTCTTCGAGGAAGCGGCTGGCCCGGAACAGGAACATGCCGCTGTTCCAGAAATAACCACCGCTCTTGACGAACTCGGTGGCACGTTTTTCATCCGGTTTTTCCACGAACTGCTGCACGCGGCTGACGCCCTCGGGCAGCAGCGAATCGTTGGTCGACTTGATGTAGCCATAGCCGGTTTCCGGACGGGTGGCCGGTACGCCGAACAGCACCATTTCGCCACGCTCAGCCGCCACAGTGGCCAGGGCCAGGGCGCGTTGCAGGGCTTTCTGGTCATCCAGCACATGGTCGGCGGGCAGCACCAGCATCAGCTCGTCGCGGCCTTCGTTGACCAGCATCATCGCCGTCAGGGCCACGGCCGGCGCGGTATTGCGGCCGAACGGCTCCATCAGGATGCGCTGGGTTTCCAGTTTGCGGGCAGCCAGTTGCTCGTTGACGATAAAGCGGTGGTCCTTGTTGCACACCACGATGGGCGCGTCCATGCCGTCGAACACCAGGCGCTCCAGGGTTTGCTGGAACAAGGTGTGCTCGCCGGTCAGGGCCAGGAACTGCTTGGGAAACTGTTTACGCGAAAGCGGCCAAAGACGTGAGCCGCTACCACCGGAAAGGATTACTGGGATCATGGTGTTTCTCCTTGAATCAAATTTGGTTAGAGCCTGTGGGAGCCGGGCTTGCCCGCGATGGCATCACCTCGGTGTACCTGATACACCGAGTTGTCCGCATCGCAGGCAAGCCAGCTCCCACAGGGGGCAGCGTCAATCTGAAAATCTAATCAGCGGGTCGACACAGGGCGTTTCACCCACACTGGCGACAGGTTGGCGCCGGTGCCGGTGACGTACAGCACTGCGGCCTCACCGCGTTCCAGAGCTACCGGCTTCACGTCGCCGACTTTTTTATCGCCTTCATACAGCGCCAGGCTGACCTTCACCGGGTTGATCTCGCGCTCGCCACGGCCCTTGGCGGCCACGGCCTGGACCACGTCGGTCTTGCCATCGGCGGTTTTCAGGGTCAGCGACTTGTCACTGAGGTTCTGCACGCGCACCAGGGATTTCTGCTTGTTCTTGAACGGCGGTTCTTCGATCAGTTGCGGCTGGCCGCTGCCGCTGCTGACCAGGGTGTAGTAGTGGTCGGCGGCGAGCTTGACCGGCAGGGTCTGGCTGCCGACCTTGGCGCTGTAGTCACCGCCCGGCATGAAGCTGAAGTCACTGCTGGCCAGCGGGGCAACCTCGTTGAGGTTGGTGCTGCCGACGGTGGCACTGACTTCCTGGTTGCTGGCGTTGTACACCCGCACAAAGCTCGAACCTTTAGGCGCGACGGGGCCGTAGAGGGCGGCGTCGCCACCGGCGAAGGCGGACATCGAAACAACGCTCATGCCGGCGACGAGGGCAAAAGTTTTTGCGAGGTTAGTAGTGAAAGTCATGTGAGTTACCTCTCTTTCAGTTTTGCGCCCGGTCGGGCGTCTCGGAGTTCATGTTTTTAACGGTGGGGGAGTTGATAGCCATGTTCTGTTGGCGCATACCGGCTTGTTTGAGCTGCGCAACCCACTGCGGGTCGGCATCGCCGATTTCGTTGTTCACAGGCAGATAACGCTCGGGAAACTCCCAGATCAGCACCTGTGGCGGGCTGTTCTTGAAGTCGTCGCTTTTCAGGTAGCTGAGCATCGGCAGGATCGGGCCGTGGCCGTCTTCGGAGTAGTTGATGACGTCGCTGCCCAGGGCTTGCTTCAGCGCGCCGACAAAGTTCCAGTTCGGGTTGGCGCTGTAGCTGGTGCCCACCAGGGCCACCGGGGTTTCACTGTCGGTGAACAGCGCATCGTCGCCTTTGGTTTCAGCCAGGTGCGTCACGCGTTTTTGCAGTGGCTCCTTGGGCGGCATCAGGTTTTCGAACAGCGGGTCCAGCGGCAGGAACAGGCGCAGGTCGCCCTTGTGTGGCTCGGTCTTCTCGGCTTCGGTGACAAAGCGTTGAGGCTCGCCGCTCAGGGGCGTTTTGTTGGCAATTGTCTTGGCCAATTCTTTGGCCGCCACTTCAGCGCCGTCCGGGGTCCAGTGGGTGTCGGTGCGCAGGAACACTTGCTGGCCGTGCAGCTTGGCCTGTTGCAGCGGGCCCATCAGGTCAGGGGCGACGATCTTGTCGGCGGCCATGCGGGCATGGAAGTCCTGGTACAGACCGGCGCGGATGCTCGCTGGCTGCACTTCACCCACGTGTTCCGGGTACAGCCGCACCTTGGCCGGCACGATCGCCATCACCAGTTGGATACCCTGGGCCTTGAGCTTCTGGCGCACGCCTTCCACCAAGGCGTAGTTGCCTTGCAGGTTCTGGTCTTCGTTGACGATCGGGTTGAATTCCTCGTCGCTGTACAACCAGTGGTCGCGGCCAATTACCACGCCAGGGCGGCCTTCGTTGAACAGCTTGTAGTCCAGCGCTGCCCAGAGGTTGGTGCCCAGGCGCTTGATCGGGAACTGGTCGTCGTAGTGGGTCTCGACGGCCTTGGTCCAGCGGCCGTTGAGCACGGTGGCGTCGGCGTTGGTGCTGAAGCCCAGGAAACTGCGCATCGACCAGGCGCCCAACGCCAGCAGCACGGCGAGGAACAAGGCGATGTAGAGGACGCGTAATGAACGGGTCATGGTCGGCTCCCTCAGAACTGGAAGTAAAGGAACGGCGAGAAGCTCTGCGCCGAAAGTTTGAGAATCGACGCCACGAACAGCAGCAGTACGGCGGCGCGCATGGCGTAGCGTGGCCAGGTGGCGCTCCAGTAGGCCGGTTGCACGGTGGCCTCGGTGCCCACGGTGTAGCCGGGCTCATGGATGCTGCCCGGGTTGTCGCCCGGTACGGCCTTGATCAAGCCCGGTTGCGCAGTCGCCGGGCCATCGGCCTGGGTGTTCACCGCAGGCTTGGTTTTTTCCGGTGGGCGGTTGCTGTAGAAGTCCCGCAGGCCGAAGAACGCCAGGGTTGCGTACGCCACCACCAGGGTTGCCACTTGCAGGCCGGTGAGGCTGGCGCGGTTGAGTTCCGACAGCGACCACTCGCCGAAGCTGAACATCGCGCCGTACATACGGCCGGCGACGTGCAGGTTTTCCGAGCGGAAGATCACCCAGCCCATCACCACCAGCAGGAAGGTGAAGGCCCAGCGCACAACGTTGAAACTGCGCGGTGCGGTGTTGAGGCCGATGGCTTTTTCAATCGCCAGCCACATGCCGTGCCAGGCGCCCCACACGATGTAGGTGATGTTCGCACCGTGCCACAGGCCACCGAGGAGCATGGTCAGGAACAGGTTGCGGTAGGTGGTCAGCGTGCCTTTACGGTTGCCGCCCAGGGTGATGTACAGGTAGTCACGCAGCCAGGTGGACAGGCTGATGTGCCAGCGCCGCCAGAACTCGGTGATCGACTGGCTGATGTACGGCTGCTTGAAGTTTTCCATGAAGCGGAAACCCATCATCAAGCCCAGGCCGATGGCCATGTCGCTGTAGCCGGAGAAGTCGAAGTACAGCTGCGCGGTGTACGCCAGTGCGCCGAGCCAGGCATCACCCGTCGTAGGGTTTTGCAGGGCGAAGCAATGGTCGGCGACCACCGCCAGGGTGTCGGCGATAAACACCTTCTTGATGAAACCCTGCATGAACCGCGTGCAGCCCTCGGAAAATTTATCGAGGGTGTGGGTGCGGTTGTTGAACTGGTCGGCCAGGTCGCGAAAGCGCAACACCGGGCCGGCAATCAGGTGCGGGAAGATCGCCACGAACGCCGCAAAGTCGATCAGGTTGCGGGTGGCCGGGGTGTCGCCGCGGTACACGTCGATGATGTAGCTGATGGACTCGAAGATGTAGAACGAGATACCGATCGGCAACAGCACGTGGGTGAGGATGAAGGGTTCCAGGCCCGCCGACTTCATCATCAGGTTGATGCTGTCGACACCGAAGTTGGCGTACTTGAAGTAGCCGAGGATGCACAGATCGACCGCCACGCCCAGCAGCAGCCAGCGCTGGGCGGGCCTGGTGCGCACGCCTGCCGCACCGACCTTGAGGCCGATCCAGTAGTTCCACAGCGTCACGGCGGCGAACAGCGCCAGGAAGTCCACTCGCCACCAGGCGTAGAACACATAACTGGCAACCAGCAGCAGCAGATTGCGATAGCGTTGCCCGCTCAGGTAGTACAAGCCGAGGAAGATCGGCAAGAACAGGAACAGGAACACATTGGACGAGAAAACCATCCCGATCTCTCCATGTTTAACCAACAGTCAAGGGCCAACGGCCCCCCCAAACCCCCCACCGAAATGAGAGGGCTATGTGATCGTTCCCACGCTCTGCGTGGGAATGCCTCACTGGACGCTCTGCGTCCGCTTTTGGGACGCGGAGCGTCCCTGGCTGCATTCCCACGCGGAGCGTGGGAACGATCAGCGACTAGCTGCCTTTGTTGCCTTTCTCATGCGCCGGGTCGTAGACCTTGGTCAGGTCACCCCCCAGGCGGAATGTCTTGAACGGCTGCATCCCGTGCTTGCGCTCGATCACATCCGGGGCGCAGGTGTAGAGGGTGCAGAAGGGCTCAAGCCAGGCAAATTTCATGTCTTCCTTGAGGTCCTTCATGTCCTGTTCCTTGCCGTTCTTCTGCTCGAAGATCTCCGGGTCTTTCACCCCGGCCAGCACCTTGTCACCCAGGCGTTTCAACGCGCCGTTGTTTTCCTGGCGCAGGTCCACACCGTTCACCAGGGCAAAACTGGCGATCATCGCCAGCGGCGGCAGGGCGTAGTTGTGGTACGACAGGGCCCGTTGCTGACGCTTCAATTCGTTGGGCAGGAAGCCTTGGGCATCCACCTGGTTGGCGCCGACCTTGTATTCCTTCACGGCCCAGTCAAACAGGTCGCGGCGGTTCACGGCGACGGAGGTCGCCATCACCGACCAGGCAGCCCAGTAGGAGTGGTTGTTGGTTTTATCCAGCGGCAGGTTGTCCCAGTCGCTCACCACCTGGTCGGCCATTTTGCTGAACCAGGCTTCGATCAACTGCGACTCCTGCTGGTGGTTGGCCAGCGGATGAGAGTCGGAGAACTTCAGGCGCACATAGGCTGACGCCATGCTGCCCAGTGCCCATTTGCGCATGGACTTGCCGGTGTGGTTGAAGTCCTTGGACATCAATGCATCGGCCTTGGCCCAGCTCGTGAGCCAGTTCAGCGTGCATTCCAGCTGCTCCGGACGACCGTCGCGCATGAATTGCATCACGCGCTTGCTGGTGTCTTTTTCCAGCTTGGTGATGTCGGCGGTGCTGTCGCGAAAGGCTTTTTCGGACTGCACATTCAGGGTGGAACGAGCCTTGTCCGAACCTTCGTACTTGCTGCGAAATTGCAGCGAGCCGGTGTACGGCGCCGGCATGGCGTCGCAGTCATTCTTGAAGTCGCCGGTCTTGAATGCTTCCACCGGGGCGAAATAACCCTGGGGCGGACGCAGTGGTGCGGCGGCGTTGACTTGGCCGGCAAACATCGCCAGGCCCAGCAGCGTTGGAATCAATAACTTCTGCATAAGTAACCTCATTGCCCCGTTGAAGCAGTCTGTTGACCACCGGCGGGGAATACGTTGCGTGTGCAAATTTTCGCTTCGACTTTCTGCGCGGCCTGGCCCGCTTCAGGGCCCTGCACTTCCACGGCCAGCAGGTTTTGCGTGGCCCAGTCTTCATCGGTGCGCAGTTCAAAGGCGAAACGCCCGTCTGTATCGGATGTTTCGGGTTTCTCGATCTTGATGTCCTCGTGGCGCCCGTTCATGTACCAGAGGGTGGCTTGCAGGGTTTTCACCGATGGGTCGGCGAAGCGGATGTCGACCTGGTGACTGCTGTTGCGCAGGTCTTTGTTCGAACTGTTCACCAGCAATTCGTTCTTGCCGGGTTTCAGCGTGGTGCTGGCGCTCATCTGGGCGGTCTTGCCTTCACAGCCGTTGTCCAGCAGCGACATCATCTGGCGGTAGATGGTCTCCTGGTCCAGGCGATACAGCGGCGAGAATTCCCAGATCAGGATCTTCGGCGGGGTCTTCTGGAACTCTTCGCTGCCCAGGTACTGGATCATCGAGCCTTCCAGGCCACCACCGGGGAAGGCGACGTTAAGGATGTCGGCACCGATTTCCTGTTCCAGGAAGCCGGCGAAATTGTAGTTCTTGCCACTGTGGCTGGTACCCACGAGGGTGATCTGCGGGTTGCCGGAATCACCGAACAGGTCGCCGTCTGCCGCTTCGCCCTTGGGCTCGGTGGTGAACTGGTCCATGTACTGGATCGCGTAGCTGGTGCCGCACAGTTGCCCGGCCATGTTGTGCAGGGTGCCGGTCTTGCCCATGCGCCCGGACCGTTTGGTCTCGAATTCGCGCTGGGGGATGCCGGCAAATTCAGGCATCGCCCGCACTTTCGCGCCGACGATTTTGGCGGTGCGCTGGGCGCCGTATGGCGTCCAGTGTTGGTCGCCGCGGAAGTAGAAATCGTGGGCCGGCAATTCATCCGGCAGTTGCTCGTTGGTCAGCGGCGACAGGTCCGGTACGACGTAGCCCATCTTGGCGAAGCGCCCGAGCATGGTCTTGTAATTGCCCAGGGCCTTGTCGAAATCGAACCTGGCTTTCTCTTCAGGGTTGAGCTTGTTGCGGTTCACCAAACCACGGGTCGGCTGGTAGACCACCACCAGTTCCACGCCCTTGCTCTTGAACGCATCGTGCAGCTGCTGCATGCGTTTGTAGCCGGCGGGGCTGGTGTCGAATTCGGTGCGCAGGTCTTCCTGGGTCCGGAACAGCCAATCGCCCTGGGCTTGCACCAGGGTGGTGAAGTTCTGCTGGTAGCGCGTGGTGTAGTTCTTCGCGTCGTGGGCGGCCGGGCACAGGCTGCAGCACGGTTCGGCGGTGAAGGTTGGCGCCTTGATTTCGTCGGCGCGCACGCCCTGGCTGGCCGCGAGCAGGCCGAGGGTCAAACCCGAAAGGCTGAGCAGTTTGATCATGTGTGGGTGCATAAAGGTCATCCTCAGTCCTGCATTTCGGTCTGGCGTTCGACAGGGTCGATCAGCACGGCTTTCTTCTGGCGTACCAGCAAGTCGAGGATCTCTTCCTGGCGATCGCCAAGAACGCCCGAGAAGCTGATGCCACTGGATTTGGTCGGCGCAAGCATCGATACGCGGTACAGCTCGACGCTCAACGGCGAGTCGATGGACAGCGGCCCGCTGCCGTTGGCGGCCAGTTCACCGCCGACCACGATCAGCGAGACCTTGGTGTCGAACGGGTCGAGGGCGATGTCGCGGTCGGTGTCGGTCAAATCCTTGATGTGGCCGTACACGCCGGTCAGCCCGTTGGCCATGGCAACGTTCTCGTACAGGCGAATGTTCACGCTGTTACGCACGCGGATGCCGTGGCGACGGTTGCTGATCACCTTGTTGCCCCACAGCAGGTTATCGCCGCTCTCATAGAGGGTGATGCCGTCGGTGTGGTTGCGGTAGATCTCGTTGTCGGCGATCAGGTTGTTGACGCTGTTACGGTCGATCACCAGGCCCGAGAGCTTGTTGTCGAAGCTGCGGTTGTTGAAGATGAAGCTGTCGTTCACTTCCCGGGAAATGATGATGCCGTGCTTCTTCTTCGTGCCGTAGACGGTGTTGTCGGTGATGATCAGGCCGTGTGAACGGTCGTGGGGGTCAATGCCGTAGACGATGTTGTCCTTGTAGGTATTGCCCTTGAGCACAAAGCCGGTGGTTTCGTAGCAGTAGAAGCCGTACCACATGTCCGAGAACTCGGAGTCGACGATCCAGCCCGTCGGTTCAGGACGCTTGAGCACCTTGGCCATGTTCGGCGTGTATTGGGAAATACTCACGCCATACGACTTACTGTTGGCGTAGCCGAAACTGGCCATCTTGCTATTGGCGATGTAGGTCTCGGTGCCGCCCCAGGCCAGCAGGAACGGGCGGAACTCCTTGGGCGACTGGAAGGTCGCCGGGCCGTTGGTCTTCTCGCGCCAGCCGGTGATTCTGGTGTCACGTACGAACAGCTGGCCGTCGTTGATCAGGAACGAACCGGCTTCCTGGGACAGGCGCAGCTCTTGAGTCTGCTTGTCGATTTCGAGGATGCCTTTACGGCCCACCACGATCGGCAACTTGGCCAGGAACACCCCCGGCGAGGTTTCGCTGAAGTACTGCTTGGGCACTTTCTTCAGCAGGTCCTTGAGGTTCATGTAGCCGTCGTCGACAAAGATCGCCTGGGGAATGCCGTGCTGGCGCACTACCCATTCGGCCATCTTGTTGTCGCCGCCGATGAAGTCCTTCAGGGCGTCTTCCTGCATCATCCGGCGGATGCTGATTTTGCCGGGCTTGGTACGCACGATCTTTTTCGCGATATTGGCCGCGGTGTAGCCGGACACGTCCGGCAGCGCAGGCTTGGCCATCTCCAGCGGCTCGGTCGGCGGGCTGGAGATGGTGTAGGTCTTGGCCTGTTGCAGCTCTTTGGCGATGGTCGGCGCTTTGTCGGCGAAGGCCGAGGCGCTGGCCAGCAGCATGGCCGCGACGAGCAGGCTTTGAGACTTCATTGCGCAGGCTCCCATCAGAACTTCCAGATCACGTCGACAAAGGCGCGATGCATGTACGAGTCGACCTGGCTGCCGTAGGCGTCGCCCGGCTTGAACACGCCTGCACGGAAGCGCACCAGGGCCGACGGCTCGTCGATCGACTGGCTGAGCCCGGCCGGCAGCAGGCCTTTCTTGAAGTACTTGGTGACCACCAGGTCCATCTCCTGGCCCAGGTCTTTCTTGCCGTCTTCAAGCGGCAGGGACGTGCTGGACAGGATCGCGCCGGTCACGTCATCGGTGTTGTTCTGCACGGCATCGATGCCGTTGCTGCCCACCGGCTTGTTGCCGTCGACGCGCCAGAACTTGTGGTACACAAGGCTGGCGTCATAGTCCTCGCGCAGCTGCCAGGACCCGAACAGGCTCATGGACTGCATGTTGTTCATCTCGCCGCGAAACGCTTCGCCGAAACGGTGGACGCGGGACTGGGTACCGGTCCAGTTCGAACGGTTGCTTTGCAGGCCGTTCTGCTCGTATTCGGCACTGGCGCGGGAGTAGGCGGCGCCCACTTGCCACTGCGGGTCGAGGCGCAGGCGCACACCCAGGTCGGTGGCCCAGCCATTCACGTCATCGCTGCGCTTGGCGTTGGTGGGGCGGGTGCCGTCGGCGTTCAAGGCGTTGACCGTGTCGCGGTCGCCCTGCATGCCGGTGACGCTCGCCCAGTAGTTGACGGTGTTGGTGTTGCGCCAGTTGTAGGCGTCGCTGTTGGCTTCGATGCCGAGCCAGGTCAGGTCGCCGTTCTCGCGCTTGTCCAGCGAGTCGGTGGCCACGCCCGGTTCCGGGTAGTCGAGCTTGCCGTCATCATGGGTGTGGTGCGCGCGCAGGCCGATCCACTGGCCTGGCGTCCACTGATAGGCGGCGTCGGCGTACAGGTGCTGACGGTCCTTGTCCTTGGGCGACAGTTCCTTGAGGTCGGTGCGGTATTCGCTGAAGCGCTCGGCGACGCCGACATTGGCCTTGAGCAAGGTGGTGTCGAAGGTCCAGTTCAGCGCTTCGATATTGGTGTCGCGCCATTGGCCGTCGTCATTGCGCAGGCGTTGGCGACCGAGCTTGAGGATCTCGCCGGGGTAGGGCGTGAAGCCGCCATAGGCGACCCAGAACTCGCGCATCGCCAGGTAGTTCTTCTTGCTCTTGCGGTCGTCATTGCTGGTCTGTTGAGTGGCGTCATCCGAGGACTGTTGCAGGGTGTCGGTCTCGATGATGTCGCTGGAGGTCACGGCCTGGCCCATGGCGTAGGCGCTCCAGTTGCCGCTTTCACCGTAGATCCACGGGCGCAGGTCAAGGCCGATGCCGTTGACGTCGCCGCCTTTCTGGGTGCCCAGGTCGCGGTCATCTTCGGACTGCGCGGTGGCTTTGACTTCCAGGCCGAAGTTCTTGGCTTCGGTCAGCGCCGCCAGGGTCGGGCACGACCACAGCAGGGCGAAGGTCAGGCCGATACCGGCCTTGACGAATGGGTTGAGCTTCATAGGGATTCCTCGCCGTCTTCTTCTTGCAGGGCGTGCAATTGCAGCGTGCTTTGGGCCAGGGTGCCGCGCACGGCCAGCTCCTGTTGCACCAGGCGTTGGCCTTCGGCGCGTTGTTCCGGGGTCAGCGGCGCTTCGAGCTGGGTCGCCAGGTCGTTGGCTTCCGGCGTGTCCTGGGCCTTGGCCAACTGGCTGAAGACATAGGCGTTAAGCGGGTCGGGCTTGGTGCCCTTGCCTTGGGAAAACAGCTGGGCAATCGCGAAGTCGGCGCTGTTCTGGCCGTTGCGCGCAGCGGTCAACAGATGGTCCAGGGCCTTTTGCGAATAGACCTTGCCCAGGTAGCCACGGCGGTAGATCTGGCCGAGGTAGTAGTCGGCGGCGACTTCGCGGCCGACGGCTTTCTGGAAGTGTTCTTCGGCGGCCTTGGCGTCAGCCGGGACCCACTTGCCTTCGTAGTAGAGCTTGCCCAGCAACAGTTCGGCGCGGGGCTGGTCGGCGGCGCGGCCGTTGTCGAGGTACTTCATCATCTGGTCGACGTCGCCCAGTTCCGGGAAGTCGTAGAGCAGTTGCGCCAGGCTGACCCAGGAGGCCGGGTAGCCGGGGGCGATTTTTTCCAGCAGGGCCTGGGCGGTTTTTTCGTCGGTCTTGCCCAGGCTTGCATCACCCAGTACACGAGCCACGCTGTCGACTCGCTGGGCGGTGACGGTGCCGCGGCTGTAGCCGGCTTCCATCTGCTTGAGCAGGTCGGCCTGTTTTTCCGGCTCGGCTTTTTTCTGGTAGACCGTGGCCAGCTCGACGTAGCAGATATCGGTGGTGTTCAGCGCCGCCTTGCAGATGCTTTCCACTTCATCCAGGTGCTGGTCGTAGGTGTCCTGGGTGCGATACAGCAGCACCTGGGCGAGACCGGCTTCCGGGTAACCCGAGGCGCGCCATTTGCTGATCTGCTGCTGGGCGTTGATGTGCGGGAAACTGTGCGGGTATTGCAGGTAGAGCATTGCCAGCGGGATCAGGGTGTTGCCTTCGCCATTGGCAAAGGCTCTTTTCAGCAGCCCTTCGGCTTCATGGTGTTCGGCTTCGGTCGCGCCGGGCTTGGCCACCAGCAGGCGACCCAGGCGTGCCTGGGCACGGGGCGATGTATCGGCAGCCGCGCGGTACGTCGCTTCGGCCTGCTTGATTTGCTCGGGGTCGCGGGTGCCGACCTGGATATCCGCCAGGCCCACTTGGGCCTCGCTGTAGCCCAGGTCTGCCAGCTGCTGGTAGTTCTGCTGCGCGGTGACCGTGTCGCCACGCTTGAGGGCTTCATTGGCCAGGCGCTGGTCGGGCAGGCCGGCGCAACCGGCGAGGCTGACCGCAACAGCCAGCAACGCCGCAGTTCCCATGTGGGAGCGGGCTTGCTCGCGAAGGGGCCCTGTCAGTTGATGCATGTGTTGGCTGACACACTGCTTTCGCGAGCAAGCCCGCTCCCACAGGGATTGCGGTGTTTTTGAGAGAGTCATCACAGGCATGTCCTCTGCTTACAGACCGTTGGCCATGGCTTTGTCGATCAGCCAGTTCAGGGACGGGCCGCGGTCGCTGGTCACTTCAACCGGGCGACCGGCGTAGGTGCTGTCCAGCGGGGCATCGGGTTTGATCTGCACGCGGATGTCGGAGGACATTTCGCTGCTGTTCAGGCTGGTGCTGCTGACGATGGTGCCGGTGCGTACCTGCTCTTCATCCGCTACCTGGAAGTTCACGCGGGTGCCCGGGCGAACGTCGGCAAACTGGCGATAGGAGAAACGTGCATCAACGTTGGCCTGGCTGCCGCGTGGCACCAGTTGGAAGATCACGTCGCCCTTGCTGGCGTACTGACCGTCGGCGACCAGTTGCTGGGCCACGACGCAGTCGCACGGGGAGGTGAGGGTGCCGGTCATTTGCTTGCCGAACAGCTCTTCGACCTTGGCCGGTTGCAGCTGGTCTTCGTCCAGATGGCCCTTGAGTACGTCGAGCATGCTGGTGCTGAAGGTCGCCAATGGCGCGCCTTTGGCGGCGACTGCATCGCCTTTGATCAGGCTTTGTACGGTGCCGTCGCGAGGCATGGTCACGTTCATCCCGGGCACGCTCACGAGGCCGGACGTGGCGTGGCTGACGAAGTACATGCCGTACACCGATTTGACGACAAAACCGAAGGCAACCAACCCCACCACAAAGATCCCGAGGCTGAAGGTCACCGCCCGCAGGCGGCCTGCCGCAGTCATGTTGCTGCCGCCGTCCTTGACCTTGCGCGCCTTGGTGAAGTTGTCCCGTTGCAGGGTCGCCAGCACGTCGCCCATGGTCACGATGTCACCGGCCAGGTGCGAGGTGATCAGGTGGCGCAGGGTGGAGATGTCTTGTGCATCGAGGTTCTGGAACTGGCAACCGGTGCGGCCGGTCTGGCGGTCGTAGGAGCGAATCTGCAGCTCGACGTCCATCGCCAGGCCCAGGTTATCGATCACGAATTGCAAGCGACCCTTGTGCACATCGCCGACTTTCAGCGGCTGCTGCGGGGCGTTGAAGGCCAGGCCGCCGGCGGACAGGTCGATCACCCGCACTTCCATCGGTGTTTGATCGGCGCCGAAGAAGCGCAGCTTGGCCGGGATTTTGACCCGGGCGTGTTGGCGCTGGGCTTCGGATTCGTGGACAACGTTGGCGTTTACTGGGCTATTCATGGTGTTTAGTTCCTAGTTAATTCAGGCTTGGCAGGGTCAAACCATCATCAGCAACACGGCGACGAAAATGCTGCCGGCGGAGAAGGTCATGGTCCGAGACGACCAGGTGTTGAACCAACGTTGAAAGCTGGCCAAATCGCGGGTCAGTTTGGTGTCCTGGCGGGTCCAGGACTGTTGATCAAGGCGGAAGAACACGTAGATCTTCACCA
>Ga0209173_100233_pt1 | contig 44619 bp, 38 predicted proteins | sample SynthPrep_16_END_FD_187206 | JGI IMG/M metagenome (GOLD analysis project Ga0209173, IMG submission 187206) | Synthetic microbial communities from Ohio, USA - SynthPrep_16_END_DS12_MetaG (SPAdes) (version 2) | ecosystem: Engineered > Bioreactor > Aerobic > Activated sludge | place: USA: Ohio... | reverse complement strand
CAAAGACCTGGCGATGGTGTTCCAGGACCCGATGACCGCGCTGAACCCCAGCTACACCGTGGGTTTCCAGATTGAAGAAGTGCTGCGCCTGCACCTGAAAATGTCCGGCAAACAAGCGCGCAAGCGTGCCATCGAACTGTTGGAAAAAGTGGAGATCCCAGGCGCTGCCAGCCGTATGGATGCCTACCCGCACCAACTGTCCGGCGGCATGAGCCAGCGTGTGGCAATCGCCATGGCGATTGCCGGCGAGCCGAAACTGCTGATCGCGGACGAACCGACCACGGCGCTGGACGTCACCATCCAGGCGCAGATCATGGAACTGCTGCTGGCGTTGCAGAAAGAACAGAACATGGGCCTGGTGCTGATCACTCACGACCTTGCAGTCGTGGCGGAAACCGCCCAGCGTGTGTGCGTGATGTACGCAGGCCAGGCGGTTGAGGTCGGCCAGGTGCCGCAACTGTTCGACATTCCGGCGCACCCGTACAGCGAAGCGCTGCTCAAGGCGATCCCCGAGCACAGCCTCGGCGCCACGCGTTTGGCGACGCTGCCAGGTATCGTTCCAGGTCGTTATGACCGCCCGCAGGGTTGCCTGCTGTCACCGCGCTGCCCGTATGTGCAGGATTCCTGCCGTGCCCAGCGTCCGGGGCTTGATCCAAAAACCAACAGCCTTGCGCGCTGCTTCTACCCCTTGAACCAGGAGGTGGCGTAATGGCCGTCGTTCTTACCGCCCGCGACCTGACCCGTCACTACGAAGTGTCCCGTGGCCTGTTCAAGGGCCACGCTTTGGTGCGTGCACTCAACGGCGTGTCCTTTGAGCTGGAAGCCGGCAAGACCCTCGCAGTGGTAGGCGAGTCGGGTTGCGGCAAATCCACCTTGGCCCGTGCGCTCACATTGATTGAAGAGCCGTCTTCCGGCTCCTTGAAAATCGCCGGCCAGGAAGTGGCCGGCGCCGACAAGGCCCAGCGCAAGCAACTGCGCAAAGACGTGCAGATGGTGTTCCAGAGCCCGTACGCCTCGCTGAACCCACGCCAGAAAGTCGGTGATCAACTCGGCGAGCCGCTGCTGATCAACACCAACCTGTCCGCCGCCGAGCGCCGCGAGAAAGTGCAGGCGATGATGAAGCAAGTGGGCCTGCGCCCCGAGCACTATCAGCGCTACCCGCACATGTTCTCCGGTGGCCAGCGCCAGCGAATCGCCCTGGCCCGCGCCATGATGCTGCAACCCAAAGTGCTGGTGGCGGATGAACCCACCTCCGCACTGGACGTGTCGATCCAGGCCCAGGTGCTCAACCTGTTCATGGACCTGCAGCAGGAGTTCAACACGGCCTACGTGTTCATCTCCCACAACCTGGCGGTGGTGCAGCACGTCGCCGATGACGTGATGGTGATGTACCTCGGCCGCCCGGTGGAAGTGGGCCCCAAGGAAGACATCTACGCACGCCCGCTGCACCCCTATACCCAGGCGCTGCTGTCGGCCACCCCGACCATCCACCCGGACCCGAACAAGCCGAAGATCAAGATTGTCGGCGAACTGCCCAACCCGATGAACCCGCCGCCTGGCTGCGCCTTCCATAAGCGCTGCCCGTATGCGACCGCGCGGTGCAGCAGCGAAGAGCCGCAGCTGCGTGCGTTGGATAACCGTCAGGTGGCTTGCCACTATGCGGAGCAGTTCGTGGCTTAAGCTCAGTTTCACAGCGTTCCACAGCCCTTCCCGCCAGATTGCGCATCAGTCTGGCCGGAGGGGCTTTTTCGTTTTTGTGGGGCGCAAACAGAGCGTCAGGCAGGGGCGGTCGCAGCGGCTCAACGATCAATTTGTAACAAAAAACACACATTCAAATCCCTTGGTTCTAGGGGGCTTGCGCCTTGAAAACATGAGAAAAACACTATTTTGAAAGTGTATAGATTGTAAATGCAATTTACTTTTATTTGAGAATCAATACCATTCCGGCGCATGGAGAGCGCCTGAAGACACGTTCGCTGCAAGACGGCGACTCAGGCGCATCTCGTTCAACTGCCCCTCCCTAAAGGACTTTGTGGACATGTCGTCTCGATTCAGGCTCAGCCATTTCTCCCTGGCGTTTATCGCTGCCTTCTCCTCGCCTGCCCTGCTGGCGGATACCGTGGAAAGAGAACGCGACAAAGTACCGATCGAAGCGACAGACCTCCCCGTAGACGGCACGCCACAGGCCTTGGAGCTGGAAGTCACCCGCGTACTCGGGACGGCGGCAGAAGAACTCAAACAAGCCCCCGGCGTGTCGATCATCACCGCCGAGGACATCAAGAAGCGCCCGCCCACCAATGACCTGTCGGACATCATCCGTCGCGAGCCGGGCGTCAACCTGACCGGCAACAGTTCCAGCGGCAGCCGTGGCAACAACCGTCAGATCGACCTGCGCGGCATGGGCCCGGAAAACACCCTGATCCTGATCGATGGCAAGCCGTCGACCTCACGCAACGCCGTGCGTTACGGCTGGAGCGGTGACCGCGACACCCGTGGCGAAACCAACTGGGTGCCGGCCGAAGAAGTCGAACGCATCGAAATCCTGCGCGGTCCGGCCGCCGCCCGTTACGGCTCGGGCGCCATGGGCGGGGTGGTCAACATCATCACCAAGCGACCGACCGACCAATTGCACGGCTCGCTGACCGCCTACACCTCATTTCCCGAAGACGACGCCGAAGGCGCGAGCAAGCGCACCAACTTCAACCTCAGCGGCCCGTTGACCGACTCCCTGGCGTTTCGCGTCTACGGCGGCCTGAGCAAGACCGACGCCGACGATTCCGACATCAACCGCACCGAGCAAGCGACGGCCGATTCGCTGGTGGCCGGCCGCGAAGGCGTGCGCAACAAAGACGTCAACGGCTTGTTGAGTTGGCAATTCACCTCGGAGCAAACCCTCGACCTGGAAGCCAGCTACAGCCGCCAGGGCAACATCTTCGCCGGCGACACCATGCTCAACGGCGGTGGCACCTTCGTGGACAGCCTGGTGGGCAAGGAAACCAGTGTGATCCAACGCAGCAGCTTTTCCGCCACTCACCGCGGCGAATTTGACTGGGGTTCCACCCTCGCCTCGTTGACTCACGACCTGACCCGCAACGAGCGTCTCAATGAAGGCTTGGCCGGCTCCGGCGAAGGCGCGCCTTCCGCCACGGCAGGCCGTTTCGAATCGCGCCTGCGCAACACCCGGGCTACGGCAGAGGTCAACCTGCCACTGAGCTTTGGCGCCGAGCAGGTGCTGACGCTGGGCAGTGAATACCTCTATGAGTCGATGAACGATCCGGGCTCGTTGCGCCCGCAAACCTATGACCCGGGCACCGGCGGCGTGCCTGGCATCCCCGGTGTCAGTCGCAACAGCACCAAGACCACCGCGTCGAGCTACGCACTGTTTGCCGAGGACAACATCGAGTTGGGCAGCAAGACCATCGTCACCCCCGGCCTGCGCTTCGACGATCACGAAGAGTTTGGCGGCAACTGGAGCCCCAGCCTCAACGCCTCGCACCAGTTGACCGACGAGTTGAGCCTCAAGGGCGGTATCGCCCGGGCGTACAAGACGCCCAACCTGTACCAGTCGAACCCGAACTACTTGCTGTACAGCCGTGGCAACGGATGCAACGCCAGCGAAGCCAACCTGGGGGGCTGCTACCTGGTGGGTAATCGGGACCTGAAGCCGGAAATCAGCGTCAACAAGGAAATCGGCCTGGCCTACGACAAGGGCACCTGGCGCACCAGCGCGACCTACTTCCGCAATGACTACAAGAACAAGATCAATGCCAGCAACGAGGCGGCGTTCCGCCTGGCCAATGGCCGTCGCGTCCTGCAATGGGAAAACAGCGGGCCGGCTCTGGTGCAGGGGGTCGAGGGCAACCTGTTCGTGAGCCTGCGCAACGATCTGGACTGGAACACCAACCTGACCTACATGATTGATTCCAAGGACAAAGACACCGGCGAGCCGCTGAGCATCATTCCCAAGTACACCGTCAACACCACGCTGGACTGGCAAGCCACCGACAAACTTTCGTTCCAGGTCAGCGGTACCTATTACGGCAAGCAGGAATCTCCGACGCTCAACTCACGCAGCGCCAGCAGCTACGATCGCAGCGCCCAACAGGATGTCGACCCGTACGGGTTGATGGGCTTGAGCAGCGGTTATGAGTTCAACAAAAACCTCAGCGTACGCATCGGTATCAACAACCTGCTGGACAAGCGCCTGTATCGCAAAGGCAATGCCGAGGACGCAGGTGCCCAGACCTACAACGAACCCGGCCGCGCTTACTTCGCCTCGGTCACTACATCGTTCTGATCGAAACACAGCGAGCACATAACTGACTCCGCCCGGCTAACCGGGCGGTTTCGTTTCTGGCTGTGACTACGTCTGGCTGTCGCCTTCAGCGTCCGGATCATCGCTGTCCGGTTCGTCGGTGGTGGAGTCATCGTCGTCCTCACTGCCACCCTGACCCTTGTCGCCAGGCTCCGCCTCGGACTTGGCCAGTTGCAAATCCTGGCTATGCCCCGACGACACAACACCGCTCTTCACCGGGTTATGCGCCCAGGCCGACGACATCCCCAACGACAACAGCACCAGCACCTTTATCAACAGCACTACACGTTGAAAAATACTCATGGTTGATTCCGTCCAGTCAGTAGGTAGATCCCACGCGACAGCCGTTTACCGCTGCCAGCCTTGACGCTAGTCCCAATGCCGGGTTTGCGCCAGACGTCAGGTTTCGCCGTCGTCGTAGGTTTCACTGTCCTCACCCTCGTTGTAGGGGTTTTCCTGGTCTTCCTTCGGCGCGGGCTGGGCTTGGGGTTTCCAACTGCCGGAGTTGACCTCTTGTTGCTTTTTCTTGGTGACCGGGCCGGTGTCTTTCCATTGCGCAGTTCCAGCGCCCGCCAGTGCCGGGATCGTGGACAGCCCCATACCAGCTAACAGCATCCAGCAGATGACGCGTTTGACACTAGGCACAGCGCTTTCCTTTTCAGTCAGTGGATAAATCCTGCCCCCAAAAAACTAGACCCGATACGCCACTCTCGCCACAAAAAAGGGCGAAGCCATAACAGCTTCGCCCTTTTCTTTACCGCTCAGACCTTAATGGTGCTCACGGGTCGCACGGAATTTCACATCCGGCCAGCGCTCTTCCATCAACGCCAGGTTCACCCGCGTCGGCGCCAGGTAAGTCAGATGACCACCGCCGTCGACCGCGAGGTTTTCCACAGCCTTGTTGGAGAACTCTTCCAACTTCTTCTTATCGCTGCAATCGATCCAGCGTGCGGAGTACACGGTGATCGGCTCATACGAGCACTCAACCTTGTATTCCTCTTTCAAGCGGCTGGCGACCACGTCGAACTGCAGCACGCCGACGGCGCCGAGGATGATGTCGTTGCTGCGCTCCGGGAAGAACACTTGGGTGGCCCCCTCTTCCGCCAATTGCTGCAGGCCCTGGCGCAGTTGCTTGGATTTCAGCGGGTCGCGCAGGCGAACGCGACGGAACAGTTCCGGGGCGAAGTGCGGGATACCGGTGAAGCCCAGGGCTTCGCCTTCGGTGAAGGTGTCGCCGATCTGGATGGTGCCATGGTTGTGCAGGCCGATGATGTCGCCGGCGTAGGCTTCTTCGAGCTGTTCACGCTCGGAGGAGAAGAACGTCAAGGCGTCGCCGATGCGTACGTCCTTGCCGGTACGCACGTGGCGCATCTTCATGCCTTTTTCGTATTTGCCGGAGCAGATGCGCATGAAGGCGATACGGTCGCGGTGTTTTGGGTCCATGTTCGCTTGGATCTTGAACACGAAGCCGGTGAATTTCTCTTCGACCGGTTCTACGGTGCGCTCGTTGGCGACACGGGCCAATGGGCGTGGAGCCCAATCCACCACGGCGTCCAGCACATGGTCGACACCGAAGTTGCCCAGGGCCGTACCAAAGAACACCGGGGTCAACTGGCCGTCGAGGAATTCCTGCTGGTTGAACTCATGACAGGCGCCCTGCACCAGTTCCAGCTGATCGACAAAGCGGTCGTACTCGTCACCCAGGTGGGCGCGGGCTTCGTCGGAGTCGAGTTTCTCGATGATCTTGGTTTCGGTGCGCTCATGACCGTGGCCGGCGGTGTAGACAATGATGTAGTCGTCGGCCAGGTGGTACACGCCCTTGAAGTCGCGATAGCAACCGATCGGCCAGGTGATAGGCGCAGCCTTGATCTTCAGGACGGCTTCGATTTCGTCCAACAGTTCGATCGGGTCGCGGATGTCGCGGTCGAGTTTGTTGATGAAGCTGACGATGGGCGTGTCACGCAGACGGCACACGTCCATCAGCGCAATGGTACGTGGCTCGACGCCTTTACCGCCGTCGAGGACCATCAACGCCGAGTCCACCGCGGTCAGGGTGCGGTAGGTGTCTTCGGAGAAGTCTTCGTGGCCCGGGGTATCAAGCAGGTTGACCATGTGGTCGCGATACGGGAACTGCATGACCGACGTGGTAATGGAGATACCCCGTTGTTTTTCCATTTCCATCCAGTCGGAGGTGGCATGGCGGTCGGATTTGCGGGATTTCACCGTGCCGGCCACCGCGATTGCCTTGCCCATCAGCAAGAGCTTCTCGGTGATGGTGGTTTTACCGGCATCGGGGTGGGAAATAATGGCGAAAGTGCGGCGTTTCGCGACTTCGGCGGCCTGGTGGGTCATGGGAAATCGCCTGGCAGGTGAGTCAAAAAAGGGCGGCGAGTATAGCGCAAACCCCAGGGGCCGGACCACCGTTCACCCGATTGGGGGTGGCTAATTGCTGCCAAGTGTGGAACCTTTTAAAAGGTAGAGACGTCCACTCCCCTGCTGCCGCACTCGGAACAGGGGCTGATAAATCAGCAAGTTAGCCTGACGAGGCTGCGCTCATGGCTCGATCGCATACCGCGTTGCCGGTATCGGCGAGCTGCTTTTCGCGAACTCATTCGCCGACAGCCAGGAATGGCATTGCCGCTCGGAAATGTGTTCGCCGACAAAAGAAAAAAGGAGTCCGCCTGTGGCTATTCGCTATGGCAAAGGGCTGATAGGAGGAGCGGTTGTCGTCGCCCTCTTGGCCCTGCTGGTCCACTGGATCGGCATCAACACGATCGAACTGTACCGCGACGATTTGTTGTTTTACCTGCAAGCTCATCTGATCCTCGTTCTTGTCTCCATGCTGGCCGCCCTCATTGTGGGCATCCCCGCCGGTATCCTGCTCAGCCGACCGCACATGGTCGGGCGCGCAGAACGCTTCATGCAAATCTTCAACATCGGCAACACCGTCCCTCCCCTGGCCGTACTGGCCATCGCCCTCGGCGTCCTCGGCATTGGCAGTGGCCCGGCGATCTTCGCGCTGTTCCTCGCCTCGTTGCTGCCCATTGTGCGCAACACCTACGAAGGCCTCAAAAACGTTCAAGGCTCACTGAAAGAAGCCGCCACCGGCATCGGCATGACGCCGCGCCAGGTGCTGTTTCGCGTGGAATTGCCCAACGCCGTACCGATCATCATCGGCGGTGTGCGCGTGGCCCTGGCGATCAACGTGGGGACCGCCCCGCTGGCTTTCCTGATCGGCGCCAACAGCCTGGGCAGCCTGATCTTCCCCGGCATCGCCCTGAACAATCAGCCGCAATTGCTGCTTGGCGCCGCGTGCACCGCGTTGCTGGCATTGCTGCTCGACGGTCTGGTGACCATGGCCAGCCGCCTCTGGCTGGAACGCGGGTTGCGTCCGTCTTAAGGCTTGGCAAAGGAAATCACATGAAAAGACTGACCCTGATATTGAGCTGCGTTCTGCTGCTTGCAGGTATTGCGCAAGCTGCCGAAAAACCGGTGATCCGCATCGGCGCCCGGGTGTTCACCGAACAGACCCTGCTGGCCGAAATCACGTCCCAGTACCTGCGCACCAAGGGCTATGACGCCCGTGTGACCGGCGGCCTGGGCAGCAACCTGGCGCGCAGTGCCCAGGAAAGCGGGCAACTGGATCTCATCTGGGAATACACCGGCGTGTCGCTGGTGGCCTACAACCATGTCGACGAAAAGCTCGACAGCGAACAGTCCTACGCACGGGTAAAAGAACTCGACGCGAAAAAAGGCCTGGTCTGGCTCTCGCCCTCGCGTTTCAGCAACACCTACGCCCTGGCGCTGCCCGAGAATGTGGCCAAGGAGTTCCCGCAGATCACCAGCATCAGCGACCTTACCCAAGCGCTGGCAGAGAAAACCAAAGGCACGCGCCTGGTGGCCCTGGACACCGAGTTCGCCAACCGTTCCGACGGCATGGGCGGCATGGTCAAGCTGTATGACATGAACCTCACGCGCAAAAACACCCGGCAGATGGACGCCGGCCTGGTCTACACCGCTCTGCGTAATGGCCAGGTGTTTGCCGGTCTGGTCTACACCACCGACGGTCGCCTGAACGCCTTCAAACTGAAGCTGCTGGAAGACGACAAGCATTACTTCCCGGACTACACCGCCGCCCCCGTGGTGCGTCAGGTGTATCTCGACGCTCACCCGGAACTGGCCGCTGACCTCAAGCCATTGGCCGATCTGTTCGACGACGAAACCATGCGCCAGTTGAACGCGCGGGTCGACGTCGACCATGAAAGCCCCTCCGCGGTTGCCGCCGACTTCCTGCGCCAACATCCGATCAATTAATAAGAGGAGAAGACATGGAATTCCTGAACGCCTTTTCCCATCTTGATTGGGCCCAAGTCCTACAACTGACCGGGCAGCACATCACCCTGGTCGGTATCGCCGTGATCCTCGCGATCCTGATCGGTGTGCCCCTGGGCATCCTGATGACGCGCTTCCCGACGCTTGCCGGTCCGCTGCAAGCGAGCGCCACGGTGCTGCTGACCGTGCCGTCCATCGCCCTGTTCGGCCTGCTGTTGCCGTTCTACTCCAAGTTCGGCCAGGGCCTGGGGCCAATGCCGGCGATCACCGCCGTGTTCCTCTACTCCCTGCTGCCGATCATGCGTAACACCTACCTTGCCCTCACCGGCGTGGAACCGGGTATTCGCGAAGCCGCACGCGGCATCGGCATGACCTTCGGCCAGCGCCTGCGCATGGTCGAGTTACCCATCGCCGTGCCGGTTATCCTCGCCGGTGTGCGCACCGCCGTGGTGATGAATATCGGTGTCATGACCATCGCCGCCACCATCGGTGCCGGTGGCCTGGGTGTACTTATTCTGGCTTCCATCAGCCGCAGCGACATGTCGATGCTGATCGTTGGCGCCGTGCTGGTCAGTCTCCTGGCCATCTTCGCCGACCTGCTCTTGCAATGGCTGCAACGCTCGCTGACTCCAAAAGGATTGCTCAAATGATCGAACTTCAAAACCTGTCCAAGACCTTCCAAAGCAACGGCAAGACTGTCACCGCCGTGAACGATGTAAGCCTGACCGTCAATGAAGGCGAGATTTGCGTGTTCCTCGGCCCATCCGGTTGCGGCAAAAGCACCACGCTGAAGATGATCAACCGCCTGATCAAGCCCACTTCGGGCAAGATCCTGATCAATGGCGAAGACACCACCGACCTCGACGAAGTGACCCTGCGTCGCAACATCGGCTACGTGATCCAGCAGATCGGCCTGTTCCCCAACATGACCATCGAGGAAAACATCGTGGTGGTGCCCAAGCTGCTTGGCTGGGACAAACAGAAATGCCATGACCGCGCCCGCGAGTTGATGAGCATGATCAAGCTGGAGCCCAAGCAGTACCTGCATCGCTACCCGCGTGAGCTGTCCGGTGGCCAGCAACAGCGTATCGGCGTGATCCGTGCACTGGCGGCCGATGCGCCGTTGCTGCTGATGGACGAACCGTTCGGCGCGGTCGACCCGATCAACCGCGAGATGATCCAGAACGAATTCTTCGAGATGCAGCGCGCGCTGAACAAGACCGTGATCATGGTCAGCCATGACATCGACGAGGCGATCAAGCTGGGCGACAAGATCGCGATTTTCCGCGCTGGCAAGCTGTTGCAGATCGACCATCCGGACACGCTGCTGGCGCACCCGGCCGACGAATTCGTCAGCAATTTCGTGGGCCAGGACAGCACCCTCAAGCGCCTGCTGCTGGTGAAAGCCGAAGACGCGGCAGACAACGCCCCGTCGGTGAGCCCGGAGACCCCGGTGGCCGATGCCCTGGAACTGATGGACGAAACCGACCGCCGCTACGTGGTGGTCACCTGTTCCGAGAACAAGGCGCTGGGGTATGTACGACGTCGCGACCTGCACCGTCAGACCGGCACCTGCGGCCAGTATCTGCGCCAGTTCAACGCCACGGCGGCGTACGACGAGCATTTGCGCATCCTGCTGTCGCGCATGTACGAGTTCAACCGCTCGTGGTTGCCGGTGATGGATGCGGAGCGGGTGTTCCTCGGGGAAGTGACGCAGGAGTCGATTGCCGAGTACCTGAGCTCTGGTAAGTCGCGTGGGGGCAAGACCAGCATCGTCTCCCCTGCCGAGACGGCGCTCGCATGACCTGACGCGCTCCGTTCAACATGTGGGAGCGGGCTTGCTCGCTCCCACATTGGATCTTCACAGTGCCTGAAACACCTCAAATTGCCCCCTCCGGGGAACATCATTCCGTCACACCTGTCGGTTACATAAGTAGCTGCACGTGGCTCCGCGACGAACGCGTGCAAAAACGCGACATTTTTAGTTGATCTATGGCCCCTCACGTCCTAAAGTTCGCGCCGAACGTCCATGCTGGAAACGATCCATCCGGCTCAAGTACTGACGACGAGACAGCAAGGCCAAGGGAAGCGGTTATTCTCATGGCCTTTTTGCTTTCGGCGACATGCCTTGGGAAGTAGGCGAACCAAAGTGGGGATACGGAGGACGTTCATTTGCACCCATTGATCAATACAGTTTGCCCTTAGGAGTTCCCAGCATGTCGATCAACGTCGAAGATTATTTCGCGCGCGCCACTTTTGACAAAATGAAGGCGTTCGCCGACAAGCAAGAAACCCCGTTCGTGGTGATCGACACCGCGATGATCAGCCAGGCCTACGATGACCTGCGCGCCGGTTTCGAATTCGCCAAAGTCTATTACGCGGTCAAGGCCAACCCGGCTGTCGAGATCATTGACCTGCTCAAAGAAAAGGGTTCGAGCTTCGACATCGCCTCGATCTACGAGCTGGACAAAGTGATGGACCGTGGCGTCAGCGCCGACCGTATCAGCTACGGCAACACCATCAAGAAATCCAAGGACATCCGCTACTTCTACGAGAAGGGCGTGCGCCTGTTCTCCACCGACTCCGAAGCCGACCTGCGCAACATCGCCAAGGCCGCGCCAGGCTCGAAAGTGTATGTACGTATTCTCACCGAGGGCTCGACCACGGCTGACTGGCCTTTGTCGCGCAAATTCGGCTGCCAGACCGACATGGCCATGGACCTGCTGATCCTCGCCCGTGACCTGGGCCTGGTGCCGTACGGCATCTCGTTCCACGTGGGTTCGCAACAGCGTGACATCAGCGTGTGGGACGCAGCGATCGCCAAGGTCAAAGTGATCTTCGAGCGCCTGAAGGAAGAAGACGGCATCCACCTCAAGCTGATCAACATGGGTGGCGGCTTCCCGGCCAACTACATCACCCGCACCAACAGTCTGGAAACCTACGCTGAAGAAATCATCCGCTTCCTCAAGGAAGATTTCGGCGACGACCTGCCGGAAATCATCCTGGAGCCGGGCCGTTCGTTGATTGCCAACGCCGGTATCCTGGTCAGCGAAGTGGTGCTGGTGGCGCGTAAATCCCGTACCGCCGTCGAGCGTTGGGTGTACACGGATGTGGGCAAGTTCTCCGGCCTGATCGAAACCATGGACGAAGCCATCAAGTTCCCGATCTGGACCGAGAAGAAAGGCGAGATGGAAGAAGTGGTCATCGCCGGCCCGACCTGCGACAGCGCCGACATCATGTACGAGAACTACAAGTACGGCCTGCCGCTGAACCTGGCGATTGGTGATCGTCTGTACTGGTTGTCGACCGGTGCCTACACCACCAGTTACAGCGCGGTTGAGTTCAATGGCTTTCCGCCACTGAAATCCTTCTACGTCTGATCATCCCGCCCGGGAACGATCAACCTTTGTAGGAGCCGGCTTGCCGGCGATGGCGTCCTTAAGATCGCCATCGCCGGCAAGCCGGCTCCTACGGGTTTAGGTGCATAGCGCGACCTTTGTATATTTCGGCCATCGCGCGGATTTGCGCATTGTTAGCCGCCTCCAACGCCTTCTGCGCCGTGCGCAGAAACTTCAAATTCCCGCCCGCCAACGCCTCTCGCAACCACTCCAGCGCCGCTTCGATTTGACCTCTGTCAGCCAACACCGCCGCATAGCTGAACTGCCCGCGAAAATCCCCGGCTTCGGCGGAGCGTCGATACCATTCCACGGCGGCATCCAAATCTCTTGGGCAGCATTGTCCGTCTTCCAGATAACGCCCCAACAGGTTCATCGACTTGGCATGGCCTTGTTCCGCAGCCTGGCGATATAGGCTCAGGGCTTGCGGTTGGTCCTCGGTAACACCGCGCCCGGTCGCCAGCAGATTGGCGTAGTTGTATTGCGCCCAATCCAAACCGGCCTCGGCGGCCAAACGGTATTCTCGCGCCGCTGCCGCTTCATCCGCCGCACAACCCCAACCATGCTCCAAACAGCGACCGGCCATATTGCGCGCCATCAAGTGCCCGCCCTGCGCCGCAATCTGGAACCAGCGCAGCGCCAAGGCTTCATCGCGCTCAATGCCACGCCCTTCCAGCAGGATTTGGCCGAGCAGCGCCTGGGCATCCACCACGCCTGCCTTGGCCGCGATCAGGATGGCCTGGGCTGCACGCACCGGGGAGTCGTCGAGCATGGATTGGAGTTGTTCGACGTTGAGTACTTCTTCACGACGTAACAAAAAACCCATGTCAGACCTCGACCCAGCGGCGCAACAGGTTGTGGTAGGTGCCGGTGAGCTGGATCAGCGCGGGGTGGTCGGGCACGTCTGCGCTCAGTTGCTGGATCGCGCCGTCCATTTCGAACAGCAGGGTGCGCTGGCTGTCTTCGCGCACCAGGCTTTGGGTCCAGAAGAAAGAGGCGTAGCGCGCGCCGCGAGTCACCGCGCTGACTTTGTGCAAGCTGGAACCGGGGTACAGCACCATGTCGCCGGCCGGTAACTTCACGCGCTGCAGGCCGAAGGTGTCCTGGATTTCCAGTTCGCCGCCGTCGTACTCATCGGGGTCGCTGAAAAACACGGTGGATGACAAATCAGTGCGCACGCGCTCGTGGCTGCCTTTGGGCTGGCGTACGGCGTTGTCGATGTGAAAATCGAAACTGCCACCAGCGGTGTAGCAGTTGAGCAACGGCGGGAAGACCTTGTGCGGTAACGCCGCCGACATAAACAGCGGGTTCTGCCACAAACGCTCGAGCATCGCTGCGCCGATTTCCTTGGCCAGCGGGTGGCCTTCGGGCAATTGCAGGTTGTGTTTGGCCTTGGCGGACTGGTGCCCGGCGGTGATTTTACCGTCGGCCCAATCGGCAGTTTCCAGGGCTTGGCGGATGCGCTGCACTTCCTCACGAGAGAACAGGCCGGGGATGTGCAGCAGCATGGGCAATACCTGAATTCGGAGAGATGCCAATGGTATTGATTCTTATCCGCCCTGTAAAACGCAGCAGACGTATGAGTTCGTAAAAACCGTAAGCAAAAAGTGTAAAGAATGTAAATTCAGTGCAATTAGCAATGTATCGCAATTGATAGAAATACTTGTTAACACTATATTCCGCGGCCTCACATCCTTGGGGAAAGGACACGTCATGTCGCGCACCACTACAAAAATACCTGCCAGTTCACCACGCATGCTGGCTTCGGCCATCGGCGTTGCCCTCAGCGCCAGCTCTGTCGCCCATCTGGCGCAGGCTGCCGAAGACACTGAACAAAAAGGCCAGCGCAACAGCATCTCCCTCGGCGCCACCAGCATTACTGGCGAAGAACAGGACAACACCTCCTACCAGGTCGAAAAAGCCTCGTCGCAGAAATACACCGCGCCGCTGGTCGACACGCCGCGCTCGGTCACCGTGGTGCCGCAACAAGTGCTCAAGGACACCGCCGCCACCTCGCTGCAGGACGCCTTGCGCACCGTACCGGGCATCACGTTTGGTGCCGGCGAGGGCGGCAACCCCCAGGGCGACCGTCCGTTCATCCGTGGTTTTGACGCCCAAGGCGACACCTACCTGGACGGTGTGCGCGACACGGGCGGCCAGAGCCGCGAGATCTTTGACATCGAGTCGATCGAAGTCAGCAAAGGCCCGAACTCTGCGTTCGGCGGTCGTGGTTCGGCCGGTGGCAGCCTCAACCTGGTGAGCAAGACCCCACAAGCGCGGGACTTCACCAACGGCGGCTTCACCTACGGTTCCGATCAGACTCGCCGCTATGTACTCGACGTGAACCGTCAGTTCCTCGACGACAGCGCCGCGTTCCGCCTGAACCTGATGAGCCACGAACAGAACGTGGCCGGTCGCGATGCGGTGAATTACGACCGCTGGGGTGTCGCCCCGTCGCTGACCTTTGGCCTGGGTACCCCGACCCGCGTCAACCTCAGCTACTACCACCTGGAAAGCAATGACCTGCCGGACTCGGGGATTCCCTACGGTTACGGCTCGTCGACCGCGACGGCCCATGTGCATGACAAGCCCAACGACGGCGGCGACAGCAACAACTTCTACGGCCTCAAGGATCGCGACTTCCGCAAGACCCGCGCCGATATCAGCACGTTCTCCATCGAGCACGACCTGAACGACACCATGACGCTGAAAAACACCCTGCGTCACGGCAGCACCGGGCAGGATTACATCCTGACGCAGCCGGACGACAGCAAATTCAACGTCAACCGGTTCGGCACCGTGTGGCGTCGCGCCAACAGCCGGGTCTCGACCACAACCACTACCACCAACCAGACCGACCTGTTCGGCAGCTTCCAGGCCCTGGGCTTCAAGCACAGCTACTCCACCGGCCTGGAATTCACCGGTGAAGAAACCCGCGTCAGCAGCTACACCATCAGCCCCAACGCCAACCCGATCTGTACCGTGGCCAAAGGCAGCCTGGGCGGCCAGTGCACCTCCCTGAGCAACCCGAACCCGGATGACGCCTGGACCGGCAGCATCGCGCGCAACTATTACGGCACCACCACCAAGGCCACCAGCCGTGGCGCCTACGTGTTCGACACCATTGAGCTGGACCCGAAATGGTTGCTGAACGTCGGCCTGCGCTACGACACCTTTGACACCGTTGCCAACACCGATTCCGCGACCGGCCGCAGCAAAATCAAAGAAGACAGCCAATTCTTCAACTGGCAGGCCGGCCTGGTCTGGAAGCCGGTCGAAAACGCCAGCATCTATGCGTCCTATGCCACGTCGGCGACGCCAGCCGGCGGCCTGGTCGGTGAAGGTTCGGACGGCAACCCACTGTCAGCCGGCGCCGCCACCAGCGACCTGCAGCCGGAAGAAACCGTCAACTACGAACTGGGCACCAAGTGGGATCTGTTCCATGATCGCCTATCCCTGACCGCTGCGGTGTTCCGTACCGAGAAGAAAAACACGCGCATCCTGGTCGATGCCCTGACCTATCAGAACGCCGGTGAGTCCCAAGTCGACGGCGTGGAATTGTCGGCCAGCGGCAAGATCACCGACCAATGGCAGGTGTTCGCCGGCTACAGCTACCTCGACAGCGAGTTGGTCAAATCCGGCCTGAACGGTCGCAACGGCGTGGTCAGTTCGGGTTCGAACAAAGGCAATCAAATGCCCAACACGCCGAAGAACACCTTCAGCCTGTGGACCACCTACGACGTCACCTCCAAGCTCACCATCGGTGGCGGCGCGTTCTACGTCGACCAGGTTTATGGCGATGCGGGCAACACCGTTTATGTACCGTCCTATACCCGTTACGACGCCATGGCCAGTTACAAGCTGACCAAGAACGTCGACTTGCAATTGAACGTGCAAAACCTGACGGACAAGCTGTATTACGACAAGGCCTTCTCGACACACTTCGCCAACCAGGCGGCCGGTCGCACGGCGCTGTTGACCACCAGCTTCCACTTCTAAGCAGCAACACCACGCAGTAAAAAGCCCCACGCATCGGATGCGTGGGGCTTTTGCGTGTCAAACAGAATGTTTCTCGACAAGCCACGGCATAATGCGCGCCGTGCCCTACATATCCGGATAAACGAGGCGGTCAGACGTGTTGAAGAAAACCCTATTCCAGTTGCACTGGTTCTTCGGCATTACCGCCGGGCTGGTGCTGGCCTTGATGGGGATCACCGGGGCTGCGGTCTCGTTTCAGGATGAAATACTGCGGGCGCTCAACCCCAGCGTACTGACCGTGGGAAAACGCGAAGCCGGCGTCCTGCCGCCCGCCGAGCTGGTGCGCAAGCTGGAAGCCACCGAAGGCCAGACCGTGGCCATGCTGTTCGTGGAGAGCGAGAGCGGCAACGCCGCCCGCGTGTTCTTCACCCCGCCACCCGGTGAACGCCGTGGGCAATTGCGCTATTTCGACCCCTACACCGGCGACTACATGGGCGACGTGGTCGGCCAGGAGGTTTTCGGCTTCCTGCTGCAATTTCACCGTTTCCTGGTGATGGGCGATACCGGGCGCAATATCACCGGCGCCTGCACACTGATCCTGGTGTTCTTCTGCCTGTCCGGTATCTACCTGCGCTGGCCGCGCCAAGTGGCAAGCTGGCGTGCCTGGCTGACCCTGGACTGGCGCAAAAAGGGCCGCGCCTTCAACTGGGACCTGCACTCGGTATTCGGCACCTGGTGCTTGCTGGCCTATCTGCTGTCGGCGCTGACCGGACTGTATTGGTCCTACGACTGGTACAGCCAGGGCCTGACCAAGCTGCTGTCCGACGCCCCACAGAATGAACGGGTGCGCAAACGCGGCCCGGCCCCCGAAGGCCCGGCGCCCGTAGCCAATTACGATGCGATCTGGAGCAGCATCTACAGCAACGCCGGCCCAGGCTTGAGTGCTTACAACATCCGCATGCCGGCCGTCGCCGGGCAACCGGCCACCGTCTACTACCTGCTGGACGATTCGCCCCATGACCGCGCGCTGAACCAGATCAACCTGGACCCGGCGACCGGCGAGGTGAAATCCCATGACCGCTACGCCAGCAAGACCTTCGGCTCACAACTGCTGACCAGCGTCTACGCGCTGCACACCGGCAGTTACTTTGGCCTGGCGGGGCGGATCATCCTCACGCTCAGCTCGGTGCTGATGCCGCTGTTCTTCATCACCGGTTGGCTGCTTTACCTGGACCGTCGTCGCAAGAAACGCCAGGTGCGTGACGCGCGTAAAGGCCTCTCGGCCAACGCCAGCGATGCGCCAGCCTGGCTGATCGGCTTCGCCAGCCAGAGCGGTTTTGCCGAGCAGCTTGCGTGGCAAACAGCAGGCCAATTGCAGGCGGCTGGTTTGCCGGTGAAGGTGCAGTCCCTGGGCAGCGTCAGCCAGGATGATCTGCGCCAGTCGGAAAATGCGCTGTTCGTGGTCAGCACCTTCGGCGACGGTGAAGCGCCCGACAGTGCCCGCGGTTTCGAGCGCAGTGTGCTCGGCCAAGACCTGTCCCTGAAAGGTTTGAACTACTCGGTCCTGGCCCTGGGCGACCGTCAATACGAACACTTCTGCGGCTTTGCACGCCGCCTGCACTTCTGGCTGACCAACCAGGGCGGCAACGCACTGTTTGCCCCGGTGGAAGTCGACAGCGGCGACACCACCGCCCTGCTGCACTGGCAACAACAACTGGGCCAGCTGACAGGCCACGCCCCGGCGGCCGCTTGGCCGACCGCCCAGTACGAAAACTGGACGCTGAGCCAACGCTCCCTGCTTAACCGCGACAGCGCGGGCTCGGATGTTTATTTGCTGGGCCTCACCTCGCCTTCACCGCAAAGCTGGCAGGCCGGCGACCTGGTGGAAGTATTGCCGCGCAACTGCCCCTGGGCCATCGAGCACTTCCTCGAAGGCCTGGGCCTGGCCGGCAGTGACGGCGTGCTGATCGACGGCATGGTGCACACCCTCGATCAAGCCCTGGCCACTCGCCAATTGCCGACGCATCGCGCCCACCTGGTCGGCCTGCATGCCCAGGCGCTGGTGGACGCGCTGGTACCGCTGGGCATGCGCGAATACTCCATCGCCTCGATTGCCAGCGATGGCGTACTCGAATTGATCGTGCGCCAGGAACGCCACCCCGACGGTAGCCTGGGTCTCGGTTCAGGCTGGCTCACCGAACATGCCGCCCTCGGCTCAAGCATCAGCCTGCGCCTGCGCCGCAACAGTGGCTTCCATCTACCAGATGTACCCGTGCCACTGATCCTGCTGGGCAACGGCACCGGCCTGGCCGGCCTGCGCAGCTTGCTCAAGGCGCGCATTGCCGATGGTCAGCAGCGCAACTGGCTGCTGTTCGGTGAACGCAATATCAAGCACGACTTCCTCTGTCAGGACGAGCTGCAAGGCTGGCTAGCCAGTGGTGACCTGGCGTTGCTGGACCTGGCTTTTTCCCGCGATCAGGAGGAAAAAATCTACGTGCAGGATCGTCTGCGCGAGTCCGCCGAGGTGCTGCGTAGATGGCTAAGCGACGGCGCGGCGATTTATGTGTGCGGGAGTTTGCAGGGAATGGCGGCTGGAGTGGACCAGGCGCTGGTGGACATCCTCGGCAGTGAGGCCGTGGAGCGCTTGATCGAGCAAGGCCGCTACCGGCGCGATGTCTACTGACCTTCCCCCTTTACTGCAGGAGCCGGCTTGCCGGCTCCTGCAGGGAGCGGGATTTAGGCGGGTTGTAGCTTTTGTTCGAACACTGAGACACCATCCAGGTCGCGCAGGATTACGGTCAACTCCGCCGTCTGCCCATCAATCTGCACCTCACCAAAAAACTGAAAACCCGCGAACGGCGAGGTGTTCTGTGCCGGCGGAGCCTTCTCGAACACCACTTCGGGGCCAAAGGTTTTATCCAGTGGGTTGGGCCCGAAACTCCCCGCATTCAACGGCCCGGCGACAAACTCCCAGAACGGCTCGAAATCCTGGAACGCCGCGCGATCCGGGTGATAGTGGTGCGCGGCGCAGTAGTGCACATCTGCCGTCAGCCACACGTGATTGCGCACCTTGTGCGCCCTTAAAAAGCCCAGCAGTTCGGCAATTTCCAACTCACGTCCTTGCGGTGCGCCTGGGTCACTATTGGCAATCGCTTCCCAACGCGGTACGCCAGGGCTCACTTCACCATCGGGTACACCCAGGCCAATCGGCATGTCAGCCGCGATGACTTTCCACTGCGCCTGCGAACCTTTGAGCTCACGCTTGAGCCAGTCCAATTGCTCGCGGCCGAGGAAGGGTTTTTCACCACCCAGGTTGTCATCGTTCGGTCCGCGATAGCTACGCATGTCCAGCACGAACACATCCAGCAGCGGACCATAACTGAGCTTGCGATAAATCCGTCCGCCGCCGTCGGCGCTCTGCCGGCGCATCGGTGAATATTCCAGCCAGGCCTGGCGCGCACGGCCGACCAAGGTGTTGATGTCCTTGACCTGGTAACGCTCATCCAACTGCTTGCTTGGAGACCAGTTGTTCACCACTTCATGGTCGTCCCACTGCCAGATCTGCGGCACTTCGGCGTTGAAGCGACGGACGTTTTCATCCATCAGGTTGTAGCGGTAATTGCCGCGATACTCATCCAGGGTTTCGGCAACCTTGCTCTTGGCTTCGGTGGTGATGTTGCGCCAGATGCGCCCGTTTTCGACCGTAAGCTGTGCCGGCACCGGACCGTCGGCGTAGATGGTGTCGCCGCTGTGGATAAAGAAATCCGGCAAGCGCAGGCGCATGGCTTCATAGATACGCATGCCGCCAATGTCCGGGTTGATGCCGAAGCCCTGGCCGACGGTGTCGCCGCTCCACACAAAACGGATATCGCGGCGTTGTTGCGGCACGCTGCGCAGGTGGCCAAACCAGGGTTCGCTGGCGATGCCGGTCTGGGCATCTTCGAAGTGCACGCGGTAGAAAATCGCCTGGTCGGCGGGCAGCCCGGTGAGTTCGACGCGGGAGGTAAAGTCGGTGCGGTTATCGGCCAAGGGCGAAACAAATCGACGCGGGTTGCTGAATACGCTGCGGGTGTCCCACTCCACCACCATGCGGGCCGGGCGGTCGCTGCGGCTCCAGATCATGGCGCGATCACCGAGCAGGTCGCCGGACTGCACGCCGTCGGTGAGTTGCGGTCGGTCCTTGACCGAGGCAATCACCGCCGGGGCCAGGCCCGGCAACAACAGGCCGGCGCCGACGGCTTGCATAACGCGGCGGCGGCCAAGATCGAAGTGGCTCATGCAGGTGCCCTCTTGAGTATCAAAAGGGAAACTTAACCACGTCGGGATGAAAGCCAGATGACACCCTCTGTAGGAGCCGGCTTGCCGGCTCCTACAGGGTCAGGCTGGGGCGACGGCCAGCTCTTGCGCTTCGGGGCGTTTGATCAGCGCGTACACCAACCCCGTCAGCAGGCTACCGGCAACGATTGCCAGCAAATACAGCAACGCATGGTTCATCGCGTTCGGGATCACCAGCACCGCCAGCCCGCCGTGGGGCGCTGCCAGTTTGCAACCAAAGTACATCGACAAGGCACCGGCCAACGCGCCACCGGCGATGCTGGCCGGGATCACGCGCAGCGGATCTTTAGCCGCAAAGGGAATCGCACCTTCGGAAATGAACACCATCCCGAGAATGATCGCGGCCTTGCCAGCTTCCCGCTCCGTCTGGGCGAACTTGCGGCGCGCCAGGAACGTGGCGATGCCCATGCCGATGGGCGGCACCATGCCCGCGGCCATCACCGCGGCTATCGGCGCGCCACTGTGCTCGGCGAGCATGCCGACCGAGAACGCGTAGGCGGCCTTGTTGATCGGCCCGCCAAGGTCGACGCACATCATGCCGCCCAACAGAACGCCCAGCAGCACGGCGTTGGCGGTGCCCATGGTGTTGAGGAATCCCGTCAGGCCCACCAGCATCCGCGCCACCGGCGGCCCGACCAGATAGATCATCGCAAGGCCGGTGAACAGGCTCGCCAGCAACGGGATGATCAGGATCGGTTTGAGCGCATCCAGGCTCTGCGGCAGTTGCACCGCGCGGCTGATCAGCTTGACGCAGTAGCCGGCGAGGAAACCGGCGAATATCCCGCCGATGAAGCCTGCACCCAGGGTCGTCGCCAGCAGCCCGCCAATCATGCCGGGGGCCAGGGCGGGACGGTCGGCAATGGAGTAGGCGATATAGCCCGCCAGCAGCGGCACCATCAACATGAAGGCCTGGTTACCCACCGTTTTCAACGCGGCGGCAAGGGTGCCTTGCTCTTCAAACGCCGTGATGCCGAACATGAATGACAAGGCGGTCAACAATCCACCCGCCACCACCATCGGCAACATGAACGACACCCCGGTGAGCAGGTGTTTGTAGACGCCGGTTTTTTCCTTCTTGGCCACGGTACCGCTGGCCGCGCTTTCCACCGAGCCTTCAGCAAGGGCTTTGTTAAGGGTGGCTTCGGATTGCTTGAGGGCAATGCCGGTGCCGCAACGGTAGATCTTCTTGCCGGCGAAGCGCTCGGTGGCGACTTCAATATCGGCGGCCAGCAACACCACGTCTGCATCAGCGATGGACTGCGGGCTCAAGGGTGTACGGGCACCGACCGAGCCTTGGGTCTCGACCTGCAAGTCGTAGCCCAGACGCTTGGCGGTCTGCTGCAAGGCCTCGGCCGCCATGAAGGTGTGGGCGACGCCCGTCGGGCAAGCGGTGATCGCAACAATACGCGGCGCTTTTTTGGCCGCGTGTTCGGTGGCGACATGCACCTGCGCCTCTTCGGCGCCGCGCCGCAATACGGCGTCGACATCCGCCAGCGCCTGGGCCGGCGTGCTCTGGAACACGCGCTTGCCGACAAACCGCTGCATAGCCACCGGGGTGCTGCTGACCAGCAACACCCATTCGGCGTCGTCGATCGTGGCTTGGGACAACTGGCGTTCCGGGCGCTGCACATCCACCACTTCAACGCTGGTGCTCCAGCCCTGGCGCTGTGCGGCGGCGTCCAACAAGCGGGCGCACAGCACACTGGTGACCATGCCGTTCGGGCAGGCGGTAACAATGGCTAACTTCATCACAAACCCTCTTATTGTTCTGTCAGCGCGCGCACGTGGACGCCGCTTTCGAGGCGCGCCAACTGCGCGTGATCGCTGATGCCAAAACCGATCTGCGTCACCGCCATCGCGGCAATCGCCGTGGCGCGGCGCAAGGTTTGCTCCGGCGTATCACCCGTGAGCAGACCGTGGAGCATCCCGGCCAGTAGCGAGTCGCCGGCGCCGACGGTGCTGGCGACCACGACCTTGGGCGGTGTGGCGTGCAACGAAGCGCCTGGGCTGTACCAGCTCACGCCTGCGGCACCGTCGGAAACCACTACGTGTTCCACGCCTTGTTGATGCAATTGGCTGATGGCATCCGGGGCATTACCCAGTGCATCGGCCAGTTCTTCGGTATTGGGTTTGACCAGCCACGGGCCGGCTTTCAAACCGGCGCGCAGCGCTTCGCCGCTGGTGTCCAGGGCGACTTTCAAGCCACAGCGTTTCAACTGTTCCAACAGCGCTTGAAACCACTGCGGGCTAACACCGCGCGGCAAGCTGCCGGCCACCACCACGGCATCAAAGTCGGGGGCAATCTGCGCCAGTTTTTCCAGCAACGCGCTCTGCGCCTGCTCCGTCACCTGCGGCCCCGGTGCATTGATGTCGGTGACCCGGCCATCCTGCTCGGCAATCTTGATATTGCTGCGGGTTTCACCGGTCACGCGGATAAACGCATCAGTAAAACCACGCTGTGCAATCAGCGCTTCGAAGGCCTGCGGGTTGCCGTCGCCGAGGAAGCCGCCCACAGTCAGTTCATGGCCAAGATCGGCCAGCACCTGCGCCACATTCACACCCTTGCCGGCGGCATGGGTCAGCAGGGTTTCGCTGCGATTGACTTCACCCGGTTCCAGGCGCGCCAGGCGTACCGTCAGGTCCAACGCCGGGTTCAGCGTCAGGGTCAGAATCCTTGCCATCTACACGGCCTCCACTAGGGCTCGCACTTCGGCGGGCGAGCCCACCGCCAGTGCTTGTTGCGCCAGGCCCTGGGCCTCGCTCAGACTGAATTCGCGTACACGCGCCTTCACTTCGGGAATGCTGCGAGCCGACACGCTCAGCTCATCAACGCCCAGGCCGATCAGCACCGGCACGGCCAACGGGTCCGCAGCCAGCTCGCCGCACACGCCGACCCATTTGCCATGGGCATGGGCGGCGCGCACGGTGATGTCGATCAGTTGCAACACCGCCGGGTGCAGGCCATCGGCCTGGGCCGACAGGGTCGGGTGGCCACGGTCGATGGCCAGGGTGTACTGGGTCAGGTCGTTGGTGCCGACACTGAAGAAGTCCACCTCCTTGGCCAGCACCGGCGCGAGCAGTGCCGCCGACGGCACTTCGATCATGATGCCCAGTTGCAAGTCCGACACCGGGATCTCCAGGCGCAGGCGCTCGGTCATGTCGCGGGCTGCGCGCCATTCATCGACGCTGCCGACCATGGGAAACATGATGCGCAGCGGGCGGTTATCCGCAGAGCGCAGCAGCGCACGTAACTGCGCTTCCATGATCTGCGGGCGCTGCAGGGTCAGACGAATACCGCGCACGCCGAGGAAGGGGTTTTCTTCCTCGGCGATTGGCCAATACGGCAGCGGTTTGTCGCCGCCGACATCGAGGGTGCGCACCACCAACGGGCGACCGGCGAGGCCGTCGAGGACGCGACGGTATTCGGCTTCCTGGGTGGCCTCGTCCGGCGCTTGCGGGTGGGCCATGAAAATCAGTTCGGTGCGCAGCAAGCCAATGCCTTCGGCGCCCTGCTCCACCGCGCTGGCAACCCCGGCGCTTTCGCCGATATTGGCAAACACCTCCACGGCATGCCCGTCGCGGGTCAGGGCCGGTTCATGGCGCTGCGCCGAGGCGGCTTGCAAGCGTTGTTCGCGGGTGTCGCGCTCGACCGTTGCGCGCTGCAGGGTAGCGGCGTCGGCGTCCACATGCAGGCGGCCGCGCTGGCCATCCAGCAATAACGGCGTACCGGCGGCCAGCAGCAACACCGTCGGACCGGCACCAACCAACGCCGGAATACCCAGCGCACGAGCGACAATGGCGCTGTGGGCCGTCGCGCCGCCACGGGCAGTGAGGATGCCGGCGACGCGCGCCGGGTCCAGGCGCGCCACATCGGACGGACCGACTTCATCCATCACCAGAATGTAAGGTTCGCTCGGCTCCTGGGCGGTTTCGACGCCACACAGTTGCGCCAGCACGCGGCGACCAATGTCACGCAGGTCGGCGGCACGCTCGGCGAGCAAAGCATCCTGCAACGACTCCTGCTGCTTGGCGGCCGCCTCGATCACACTCATCCACGCCGCTTCAGCGCTTTCGCCTTGCTTGAGGCGGGTGTCGACTTCGTCGGTGAGTTCCGGGTCGTCGAGCATTTCCTGATGGGTGATGAAAATCTCGCGGATCGCCTTGGACGGGTTGCGTTCGATCAGGCCTTGGATATCACGACGCACATCACCCAAGGCGCTGTGCAGGCGCTGGCGCTCGATGGCCGAGGATTCGCCACGCAGTGGGTAATCGAAGACCTGCTGAACCTGGATCTGCGCTGGGCCGATGGCAATGCCCGGCGCGGCGGCGATGGCCTGGATCTGGCTGCCGGCCAAGGGTGCGCTGAGCACTGGCTCGAGATCGACGACTTCAGGCTGGATGTTCACAGTCGGCAGCGGCTCGACCTCTTCACCCAGGCCTTCTTCCACCGCCGCCAACAGCGCGGGCAGCGCGTCGCCGGCAATGGTCGGCTCGGCGACAAACTCCAGCACCTGGCCGCGACGCGCACCGAGGCTCAGCAGTTTGCTCAGGCTTTTCACCGACACGGCGCCGACCGGGCCATCGACGATGCGCACTCGGAGGTCGCCCTCAAAACTTTTCGCCAACTGCGCAAGGATCTTCGCCGGGCGCGCATGCAGGCCGTGGGCGTTGGCCAGGGTGATGCGCGCAGTGGGCCAATCTGGAGGCAATTCACCGCCGAGCACTTCAAGCACGGCGCGGCTGCTGGTGGCGCGGCCGAGTTCCTGGCCGCGACCTTCGATCAGCAAGGCACATAGGCGTTCGAGCAACGTCTGGTGGGCTTCGCCCAGGCTGGCCAGGCAGAACAGGCCGTTGAGCGGCTGACCGAGGTAACGCATGGGTTTGTCCGGGGTGACAAACGCCAGCCCTGGGCGCTTGACGGTCTGCTCGCTGTGCAACCACCACAGGCCATCGCCCAGGGGCAGCGCATCCACCTGCTGCAACACCGCGGCGAAACCATTGCTCACACAATCGGCCTGACGTAACAGGCGTGCGCCGCGCCATACCAGCTCTTCGAAATCGTCGGCGGACACGCCCAGGCTGATCATCTGCGCATCCAGCGCCAGTTCCTGCGGCGCACCTTGCAGCAGTTTCAACAGCGCTTCGGCGCTGCCGGCACGGCGCAGGGCCTGGCCCAGATCGGTTTCGCCGAGGGCGCGGGTGAGCAGTTGCAACAGGCGCAGATGTTCGTCGGATTTGGCGGCGATGCCGATGGCCAGGTACACGATCTGGCCATCGCCCCAGTCCACCCCTTCGGGGAACTGCAACAGGCGCACACCGGTGGAGAACACCTGGTCACGGGTTTCGGGGGTGCCGTGGGGGATGGCGATACCTTGGCCAAGGAAGGTCGAGCCTTGGGCTTCACGGGCTTGCAAACCACTGAGGTAACCCTCGGCGACCAGGCCGTCGGCCACCAGTTTTTCAGCGAGCAGGTGCAAGGCAGCAGATTTGTCCACGGCCACCTGGCCCATGGAAATCTGCTCTACAGTGAGCTCAAGCATGCCGTTCTCCTAGTTAGTGCGGTGGCGCACTAGGTATTGTTTTAAACAAACAGTGTAAAGGGTGTTCAAGAATTACTGACTGAGCAGTCAATTGGCAGTAGCCACTCCGTCGCGAACGTCGTAAAAATACGCTGGCTGAAACGTTTAATCTAGATCTTATGGAAGACTACGCGTTAATTGCGCATCCTTGAAGAACCACTCGGCGCTTGAGCCAGGACATTGGTCGTGTACAGGAATCGGTTACGATTGGAGAAAATGTCGGGGCAAGCTCCAGAAAACAAGGAAATCCCGGTTTGAAACTCAGTGATATCGCGCGTCTTGCCGGTGTGTCCGTGACCACCGCCAGCTACGTCATCAATGGCAAGGCTGAACAGCAACGCATCAGCAGTGCCACCGTCGAACGGGTGCGTGCCGTGGTCGAAGCCCATGGCTTTACGCCCAACCCCCAGGCCGCCGGGCTGCGCAGTCGGCACACGCGCACCTTGGGCTTTATCCTGCCCGACCTGGAAAACCCCAGCTATGCGCGCATCGCCAAGCTCTTGGAGCAAGGCGCACGGGCACGCGGTTATCAACTGCTGATCGCCAGCTCCGACGATGACGCCGACAGCGAACGCCAACTGCTGCAACTGTTCCGCGCCCGTCGTTGTGATGCGTTGTTTGTCGCCAGCTGCTTGCCGGCCAGCGATGACAGTTACCGCGAGTTGCAGGCCAAGGGGCTGCCAGTGATCGCTATCGACCGGGTGATGGGCGCAGATCATTTCTGCTCGGTAGTCAGCGACGACCGCCAGGCGTGCCAGCAATTGACCAGCAGCCTGTTGCAACCCCTGCCCAAGCAGATCGTGCTGATCGGCGCTCGGCCCGAGCTAAGCATCAGCCAGGAACGTGCCGCCGGTTTCCGCGAGGCGCTGCGCGGGTTCACCGGCGAAGTGATCGTCGAACACGGCGAAGCCTTCAGTCGCGACTGTGGCCGACAGTTGATGGAGCAACTTCTGCAGCAACTGGGGCATTTGCCTGACGCACTGGTGACCACGTCCTACGTGCTGCTGCAAGGCGTGTTCGACGCACTGCATGATTTCCCGCTCAAATCACGGCCGCTGCGCCTGGGCACCTTTGGTGATACCCAGTTGCTGGATTTCCTGCCGCTGCCGGTCAACGCCATGGCCCAGCAACATCAAATGATCGCCGAGACCGCGCTGCGCCTGGCCCTGGCCGCGGTAGAAGACGAGCAGTACCAACCCGGCGTGCATGCCATCGGCCGGACGTTCAAGCAACGCATTCGCGAGGCTTGAGCGTGGAGCTGATCGACACCCACACCCATTTGGACTTCCCGGATTTCGACAGCGATCGCCGGGAAGTCCTCGCCCACAGCCGAGCCTTGGGCGTGCAACGCATGGTGGTGTTGGGGGTGTATCAGCAGAATTGGCAGCGGTTATGGGACCTGGTGCAAGCGGATGAAGGCTTGTTCGCTGCCTTTGGCCTGCACCCGGTGTACCTCGATGACCATCGCCCCGCCGACCTGACGGAACTGGGCGACTGGCTGACTCGCCTGCACGGCCACCGGCAACTGTGCGCCGTGGGCGAAATCGGCCTGGATTACTTCCTCGAACAACTGGACCGCGAACGCCAGCAGAGCCTGTTTGAAGCGCAGCTGAAACTGGCGGTGGACTTCCAATTGCCAGCGCTGCTGCACGTGCGTCGCAGCCACGCCGCCGTCATCGCGACCCTCAAGCGCATTCGCCTGCCCCGCGGCGGCATCATCCACGCGTTTGCCGGTAGCCGCGAAGAAGCCCGTGAATACATCAAGCTCGGCTTCAAACTGGGCTTGGGCGGCGCCGCCACCTGGCCTCAGGCCCTGCGCATGCACAAGGTGCTGGCCCACCTGCCGTTGGATGCGGTGGTACTGGAAACCGACTCACCGGATATGGCGCCCGCCATGTATCCCGGCCAACGCAACAGCCCCGAACACCTGCCGGCTATCTGCACAGCGCTTGCCGAACTGATGGATACCAGCCCTCTATTACTGGCTGAGGCGAGCACACGCAATGCGTGCGAGCTGTTCGATTGGTAGCGCGGGCGTGACCAACTGCAGATTCAACGTCATGCGCTGGCGGTAACGGGCGTATCGCAACACCAGGAAATGCACGAGCAACACCACCAGCGAGATGTTGAATTGGCCGATCACACTCATCAGACCCACCCACTCTGCCACCAGCGCAACGATCATTACCGTGCAGGTCAACATCACCATGCTCGGACGCACCAGTGCCCAATGATCCAGAGACCTGAATTGACGCAACTGTCGAGGGCAGTTCAACTGCAAGATCCACTGACAGTAAGGACAATCGAACGGTTCTTCGATGGCGATGGCATTCAGTTGCCAAGGCTTGAGATTAAAAGTGATATCACAGTGAGCGCAGTGCCCCTTGATGCCGATTACAGCGTTCATCGCTGTGCCTCCTTAGGACATTAAATCGAATGAAACAATTTTCACTCATTCAAAACTCCTGAAAAGAGACGCAGCGATATCAGGACAAGCACCACGCCAGCAAACGACAAATCCTACATTCCGAACTCACACACGAAACGCGCCGATCAATTGTTTCAGCTCAATCACCTGCAGCGACAACTGGCGACTCGCCGCTTCGGTCTGATGCGCGCCTTCGGCGGCATGTTCACCAGCTCGATTGATTGCAACGATGTTCTGGTCGATATCGTGGGCGACGGCGGTTTGTTGCTCCACCGCGGCGGCAATCTGCTGGTTCTGATCGACGATCATCCCGACGGCACCGAGTATATTTTCCAGGGCTTGCTGGACTTTTTCCGACTGTTCCACGGTGCCACTGGCCATTTCATGGCTGCTGCCCATGGCCTTCACGGCCGCCGCTACGCCGCTGTGCAAGCGGCTGATCATCTGTTCGATTTCTTCGGTGGAATGCTGGGTGCGTCGCGCCAGGGTGCGCACCTCATCGGCCACCACCGCAAACCCACGCCCTTGCTCGCCGGCGCGCGCGGCTTCGATGGCCGCGTTAAGGGCCAGCAGGTTGGTTTGCTCGGCAATGCTTTTGATCACTTCCAGCACGCTGCTGATGGACTGGCTGTCGGTGGCCAGTTGGTTGATCACCCGCACCGACTGATCGATTTCCGTGGCGAGCCGCGCAATGCTGCCCTGCTGAGACTGCACCAGGCCACGGCCGCTGACGGTTTCGGCGTTCACGCTGTGTGCACTGCTGACCGCCGCTGCCGCGCTTCGCGCGACCTCTTGGGCGGTGGACGACATCTGGTTCATCGCGGTCGCGACCTGCTCGATCTGCGTACGCTGCCCGGAAACCGCCTGATTGCTCTGGGCCGAGACCGTCTCCACCTGCCCGGCCTGCAACTCGACCTGGCTGACGGTGTGCCCGACGTGCTCGATCAAATCATGGATCTTCGCCACGGTGCCGTTGAACACCTGGCCCAGGTCACCCAGCTCATCGCGGCTATGCGCAACAAAGGTGACAGTCATGTCACCGGCCGCGACCTTATGCATCATCGCGCCCAGACGGCTTAACGTGGTACGCGTTGAGGCGTAGAAGCCTGCATACAAGTAGAAAATCAACAGGAACACCGCGCTCAGGGCCACGACCAACACCACCATGTGCGTGCGGTTCTGTGCCAGGCGTTGTTCCAACTGCTGCCCGAGAAAGGTCAGCGTGGCGTCATCCAACTGATAGGTCTGGGCCATCAACCGGCTGACCCCGTCGTAGAAATCCTGCCAAGGCGCGTCGAGGGTTTCGGCCATCACCACCTGTTCTTCGAATAACTCGCTGCCTTGCTTGAGGCTGGCGTTGCTGGTACTGGCCAGGCTGTCGAGGGCCGCATGCGCGGCTTTGCTCGCGCCCAAGGCATCCTGCAACTTCAGGCCATATTCGGCCTGGAGTTTTTCCAATTGCTGCAACAGTTCGTCAAAGCGTGTGCTGGACGACGAATTGAGAAAGCCTTGGCCCAGAGAATAAGCGCCCATTGCCCGGCCTTCGCCCAATGTCTGGGTGACCTGCGGGGTCACGCTGGTGATCAGCTCACTAAGTTGGCGCAGATCGCCTTGGGAATCGCGGCTTAAACCGGATTGGCTGGCGATGATCTGGCTGAGCATCTGAGCCTTGTTGAGCAATTTGCCGATCAGCGCACTTTTGCTCAGCAGCGACGTTTCCTGCTGCTGGGCCTTGAAGGCGGCGATCAACTCGTCGCGCTTGGCGTCAAACGCGGCAATTTGCTCGGGCTCGGTCGTCATGGCGTTGAGGCTTTGCAGGCGACTCAACACGCTTTGTTCCAAGGCGCTGATCTTGCCCTCAAGGTCGCCCGCCTTACCGGACTGGCCTAGCGTGGCGTTGATCTGCACCTGGTTGTTGAGGGTTTCCAGATCGCGGCGCAGGGCCAGGCTGCTCCCAAGCAAGTCGAGGCTTTGCAGCTCCACGCGTGTGCCCTGGAATTCACGCCACGAATCACGCACCAGGTAATAGTTGGTCGCCAGCATCGGCAGCAGGAACAACACGCTGATCAAGCTGAACTTCATGCCGAAGCTCAGGCGATTCATCAGCGCGACGGCGGGATAGAGCAAGCTCTTCACAGGTGAACTCCCTTTCTTTTATTTTTATTGAGGCGCAGGGCGGCAGTTAGCCAGCATCTGTATAGCTCAATTTGAAAGGGAGTTTTGTAACTTAAGGTTAATGAGTTGAGGCGTTAGGGCAGCACCGTCCAGATCGCAAACCCGGCATACCACAGCACCGCTGCGCGCAGCAGCAGTTCCCACAGCCGGTCCAGGCTGTTGATACCATCGGGACCGACCGCCGGTGGCGGGATTTCCGCGGCAACCAGGCCGACTTTCTCCACCAGTTGGGCAGCGCTGATGTCCCAACTCAGCAGTTCGTGCAGCATCACACGGCCAACGGCGACGAAGTTGCCCACCAGGGCAAAACTGGCCGCCAGCAGACGCACCGGAAGCCAGTCAAATGCGTGGCGCAGTTGCCCGGCCCGCTCAGCCACCAAAGGGTTCTTGCTATGTTCACTGGCCAGTGCGAGCAGGCGATAAGCCAGCGCGGCAACCGGGCCCAACAGGAAGTACCAGAAAATCACCGCGAAAAAGCTCTGGTAGGCCTGCCACAACAGATGGCCCTGGACGCGTTCGAGCAGTTGTTCGCCACTGTCGGCGCTCAGGTTCAGGTCACGCTCGGCCACATGCTCGGCGGCTTGCAGATCGCCACGTCGCCAGGCATCGCGGAAGGGGCCGAGTCCGGCGAGCAGATCACCACGGCCCAGGCTGTAGATCACCACCAGCAGGTGCACCGGCAGTGCCAACAGCCCGTAAGCCACCGGCTCCAACACCAGCAGCAGCAACGCCAGCAATGCCACCGGCAACAACACCAGCAATGCCAGGATCAGCCAGGGTTGCTTGCCCATGCGCGGGCTCGATTCCAGCTTGGCCAGTTCACGCAGCCAACCGCCATCACGCTGCAACCGCTGGCGCAGGGCCGAGAACTTCTCGATCCATACGGCCAACACCAACACCAGGAAACTCATCGTGCGTGTCCTCCATCCTGCAGGGCGCTGCGAAAGCGCGTCCAATCAAAAGCCGGGCCGGGATCGGTCTTGCGACCCGGAGCGATATCGCTGTGACCACAAATACGCTGGGGCGTAATGCCGGGGTAAGCCACCAGCAACTGGCGGGTCAGATCGATCAATGACACATATTGAGCGTCAGTGAACGGCTGGTCATCCGTACCTTCAAGCTCCACCCCCAGGGAAAAGTCATTGCAGGTTTCCCGACCCTCGAATTGCGAGATCCCGGCATGCCAGGCCCGGTCGAGACAGGACACAAACTGCGTCACCGCACCATCGCGCTCAATCAGAAAATGCGCAGACACCCGTAGGTCAGCGATCCCTGCAAAGTAGGGATGTTCCGTGACATCCAAGCGGTTCTGGAAAAATTCCTGCACTTTTCCGGTGGCGAACTGCGCCGGTGGCAAGCTGATGTTATGCACCACCAACAGTGAGATTTCGCCTGCGGGGCGCTCGTTGAAGTTGGGCGAAGGGCAATGACGAATGCCCTTGCACCAACCGCTGATGGGGTCCAACTGCATACCGGTTCCTTGAACGAGACAACGTTTGACCAGTATGCCGCGTTCGACCCTCCGGTTGCGATCACTTGCCGCGATTGAGTTGACGCAGCTTGCCCACCACGGCGGTCAAGGCGCGCTCGAACAAGGGGCCGTCCTCCAGGGTATGCAGCGCCCCCCCCTTGAACGCCAACGCCAGTTGGCCCGCGCTTCTCTCCAACACCTTGAGCCCTGTGCGACTGGTGAAGATATAGGTGTCGGCCGGCGCCATGATCGCCGTCAGCCGGCAGCGCAGCGTAGTGGCTTCGTCTTCCTCGAATACCACCCAGCCACCCACCTTGAGTTGTCGGGCTTTCAGCAGGTCGGGGTCGTTGTCCGGGAGGTCGTGGACCGGATCGAGTGAGGCCGAGGTCAACACAAAGGGTTCAAGCACTTCGATCCACTCGTCGACACCCTCAGCTGCCTGGACATGCAGGGCCTGCAAACGCACGAAGAATTCGCGGGTGCTGAAGGGGTCGAACGCGGCACTGGTCAACCCGTCACGCAAGGCCTTGAGCAAGCCCGGCAGTTGCTCCAGCAAATGACGCCCGGCTTCGGTGTCTTGCTGCAGGCCGACGCTCCAGATCAGTTCGTCCATGGTGCGCAGCCCCGCCTGCCACTGCACCGACTGCTCGCCATGCTTGAGACTGGCCAGCAACAGTACCTGGCTCCAGGCCTGCTGCAGGAACTGCACGACCGGACGCGGCAGGGTCTTGCCCAACAACCGCTTGTTCAGCACATCGGCCACGCGCTGGCGGGCCGCTTCAGTGCGCACGCGCCCGGCCTCGGCATCGCGGGTGTGTTGTTCAAGCAAGTCGCTGCGCCGCCGCTCATCCGCGGTAAACGCACTGAACTCAGTAAGTAACTGGGAAAAAATCGTCGGGTCTTCGACAAACTCGTTAAGCAAGCGCTGCACCACCTGTTCAATGCGCAGGTACAGATGGTCGCGCTGGCCGCCGCCCATGCCAGCCGCCGCAATTTCATTGAGCAGACGCCGCGCCGGGTGGCTGGTGCGACTGAAGAGGCTCTTGTCCAGCACCGCCACTTTCAGCATCGGAATCTGCAGGCGACCGATCAAGGCCTTGAAGGCATCGGGCACAGCGCGGTCGTTGAGGATGAACTCAAACAGCAGCGCGATCAGGTTGATCACATCTTCGTCCGCATCCTCAACCACACGCGATTTACCACTCTTGACGCTGACGCGAGTGAGCAACTGCTCAAGCTGGTTGCGCAGGTCAAAATCATCCTCGACCTCAGGCTCCGGCACGTACTGCTGCAAATGGGAGAGCAAGCGCAGCAGGTCACGGGTAGCAATGGGCAAGGTTTCGGCGCTGGCTTCAAGGGTCGGCGCCACGCTACCGCGGACTGCGGTGAGCAACGGCTGGAGCGCGGCGAAGGCTTCCTGGCCATTTTCGTCGACAGGCGGCAAGGTTTCCTCGCGCGCAAGTTCACGGGACTCACGCGCCTCGATCCGACGGGACGGTACGGCCTTCAGCTCAGGCAAAACACCCGTCGCGACCAGCAATTGATTGGCTTCGCCGTACAGTTGGTCGGCGTCACTGAGCACGTACTTTTCAAACAACTTGAGCATGATCAGTTTGACGCGAATTTCCACGCCCAGGCTGCGCCCCGCCCGCAGGAAGAACTCACACAACAGTGCAGGCCCCAGTGGGTTTTCACGATCATCCAGGCGATTGCCGAGCAACGCGCTCAAGCGCGCCGTGAGTTGCGCCAAGGCCAAGCCATCACGGTGCCGCACCCGACCCAGCATGGCTTCAAGCGCCACGGCTTTTTCCAGGTCATCCTTGGATGAACCTGGTGCTGCGTCGTAGGAAACCACCGGCACCAACTGCAATTCCCCGCGCCCTGCCTGACCCAGGCTGGCGAAGGCTTCAAACAGGCGTTCCATGAACACACGCTCGAAATTCTTGCGCTTGAGGCGCAGGTCGCGCATGGCCTCGAAGAAAATATGGTGATCCAGGTTGTTACGCGCCTTGTCGGCCATTTCGAACAAGGTGTCGTCGGCGTTATCGAACAAGTCCTGCAGCCCTTGCTGCAACTGTTGCGCCGCCTTGTCGCGGACCTGCAGTAACACCACCGGCAGTCGGGCGAGCGGCGATGGCGTGGCGGGCGCCTTGTTGAAGGGCACCACCTTTCCGTCATTGTGCATCCTGGCCTCCTGAAACGGCGGTATTGGTCTGAACGTCAAAGCTATGACGCCAATTGCAAGGCGCGAGATTATCTTGCAAATGAGGGGGGTTGCGCCAGCAAACTCTGACTTTGCGCGGTAAATGAGTGGTGAGCCTGGGTTCGAACGCTCGCTGCCCCTATAATCGGGGCACTTTGTCTGTGGAGCCTGTTATGCCGAATCTCCGTCTTGCCGACCTCACCGCCGAAATCGAAGCCAACGTGCGCCGCGCACTGCTGGAAGACATCGGCAGCGGCGACATTACTGCGCAATTGATACCGGCCGAACGGCTGGCCACGGCCACCATCATTACCCGTGACACGGCTGTTATCGCCGGTACGGCATGGGTGGATGCGGTGTTCCGCCAGTTGGACCCACGGGTCGCGGTGCATTGGCAGGTGGCCGACGGTGAACGCGTCAGCCCCAACCAGGTGCTGTTCCACCTTGAAGGCCCGGCACGCTCGCTGCTGAGCGGCGAACGCTGTGCGTTGAATTTCCTGCAACTGCTGTCCGGGGTCGCTACGCGCGCGCAATTCCTGGCGGATTTTGTCGCCAGTACCCAGGTCAAGCTGCTGGACACCCGCAAAACCTTGCCGGGGCTGCGCCTGGCGCAGAAGTACGCCGTGACCTGCGGCGGATGCCACAACCACCGTATCGGTTTGTATGACGCGTTCCTGATCAAGGAAAACCATATCGCTGCCTGTGGCGGCATTGCTCAGGCGATCACCGCCGCCCACAAGATCGCGCCCGGCAAGCCGGTGGAAATCGAAGTGGAAAGCCTGGATGAACTGCGCGAAGCCTTGGCGGCGGGCGCGGACATCATCATGCTCGATGAGCTGAGCCTGGACGATATGCGTGAAGCCGTGCGCCTGAACGGCGGCAAAGCGAAGCTGGAGGCCAGCGGCGGGATCAATGAAAGCACCCTGCTGCCCATCGCTGAGACCGGGGTGGATTACATCTCGATTGGTGCGATGACCAAGGATGTGAAGGCGGTGGATCTGTCGATGCGCCTGAGCATCTAAACCGTTGCAAGCAGTAGTGAGCGGGCTTGCCCCGCGCTGGGTGGCGTAGCCGCCCCAATAAAACCACAGCGTTATATCAATTAGAACGCGGCGGTAGATTTTTGGGCGGCTACGCCACCCAGCGCGGGGCAAGCCCGCTCACTACAAACTTCAGACGACCAGGGCGTTCATCTCGCAGTACTCTTCCCATTCGACACCCAGCACCTCGGCCGCCTCTTTGTGCAAGGCCAGCCGCGCCGCTTCGAACTCTTCCGGGGTCGAGGTGTACTTGAGGGTCAGCTCCCAAGGCTGGTAGCCCTGGCTCTCGGCCTCGTCCTCAAATGCCCACTGGATCTGGTCGCGCTGATCATCGGCGCTCAGGTCCTTGATCTCTTCTTTAAGCTGCGGCGTGTCCTCAAGGTACTTCTTGAGTGCTTCTTCGTGCCGAGCGTCCTGGGTCATTTCAGTCGTGGTCATGTCGTTCTCTTAGATCGAGGAATGGGGATGCATCTGGGTCATCAAGGTTGCGCAGATACAAAAGAGCGGGCGCAAATGCCAGCTCGTCTGGCCTTCAGAACCATTCTGGGATCAACGGAAAACAGTGCTGCCGATGTTGCCTTTTTGCCCGAGACAGGAATCGAACCTGCGACCTTCGCGTTACGAGTGCGCTGCTCTACCGGCTGAGCTACACGGGCGGTGGGCTAAAGCTAGCACCGCATCGGGAGTCCGGCAACTTGCCGCCGTCAGCGGGCAATCACGCCTTGAGCCCAAAAGCGTGGTTGCAGCATGTTGTCATGGCTGCTCAGGTACTGCTGCTGGGCGCGCGCGATGTGAGGCACGTCACGCACGGCGATAACGATCAACAGACCAACGGCCAGCAGCCCCAGGGTTTTCCAAGCGCCCCAGGCCAATGGCAGTTGGCCGGTTTGCGGAGTTCGCCAGACATGCAGCGCCATCAGCCAGCCCACCACCAACGCCAGCCAGACCTGGGAGTTGGGCATCACGATCACGCCGTCGACCATGGACTGCACTAATGCACCGACCAACGCCGCAAACAGACAGAGCCGCAGCAGGTCTGCCCACTCCGTGCTCTGTGCACGCTCACGCAATACACCGAGCGTGGCCCAACCTGCACGCCATGCCAACACGGCGACGCACAACGCCGATGGCACACCCCACTCACTGGCCCATTGCAAAATGGCCTGATGAGGGTGAGCGGCAATACTGTTGGCGATATCGGCGAACTGCATTGGCCCGAACCCCAGCAAAGGCCGTTCGACGAGCATATGCCAGGCCTGCCACCAAATCGGACCACGTCCCGACAACGTGGTTGTGAGGCGATCGCTGGCGGCATTGGCGATTTCGATCCCCAGGTAATCCGCCAACACCTTGAACACCAGCCAATACAACAACAGTCCCCCCAGCATTGCGGCCAATTGCCAACCCAGCCAGCGCCGGCCCCATGGTCCTAGCACCGCCAGCACCACGCCCGTCGCGCCCATGCCAAGCCAGGTGCCACGCGTGCCGCCACCCACTGCAATCAGCCACCATACGCACAGCAGCGCAAACACCGCGGCCTTGAGTGGGCGAGAAAGCGTGGGGATCAACAAAGGAAGCGCCAGCAGCGGCAAGGTAAGTGTCTGGAACTGGCCGTAGAAACGCTTGTTGGAAAAGCCAGACAGCAACAAGTCGGGATCCAGCCTCCCCTCCGCGCTGATGAACGCTAGAGCACCGGCGTAGGTGTATTGAATCGACTTGATCAGGCACAGCAGCACCACGAACACAATCAAGGCGCGATCCAAAGACTGACCGCCCTGACGCCGCGCCAAGGCAAATGCTACGGCAATCGCGCCGCAGCTGATGAATAATGCCACTTCGACAAGTGCCCACAGCGGTTGGCGAGCCCGCATTGAAGACACCAGTCCCAACCCGATGATGAGCATCAGGCCCAAGGCTGTGGGCCGGTCAACCAGCCGTTCAACGCGGGTGACCGACAGCCCATACAGCACCGCGCAAGCACCGATGGCAATCTGCATCACCCGCTGCAGATCATGTCCACTGAAGGGAGCACAGATCCCGACAACCAGCAGGCACACCACCGCCACCAGGAAAATACTGCCACGCTGCTCTAGGGATAACACCATCGGCCACCTCAACTTCCCTGTGGAGGGTTTAGCAGTTAAGCGCCGTCGGCGCCGCAGCCTTTGGCGACATATTTTGCGTCAGCGGTGGTGGTGCATTTCCAACCGGCGGTGGCATCGCGCGTCAGGCTAATGGTCTTGCCCAGCACCGGTGCCGGCGCATCAATTATTTCGCAACTGATCGAGCCTGCGCCTGTGGCAACGTCCCCAGCCACGCCAATCTTGCAGTTGGCTGTCGGGCTGGTGCCGCCGATCAATGCCAGCGTAGGAACCGTGCCCTGGTTGAGGGTGTCTTCATACCCTGGCTTCAACGCGGTGATTTCAGCCAGGCCGGCGGTGAATTTGGCCTTGGCCTGGTGGGTGGTGTACATGGGCAGGCCGATGGTGGCCAAAATGCCGATGATTGCCACGACGATCAACAACTCGATCAGGGTAAAACCTTTTTGACGTATCACATTCACTCTCCAGGATAGAACTCATGACAAGGCGCGTCCTGCGCCCCGTGTTGTGCAGCGGCGCCAGTGTACTCATGCGCAGCCGCTCAATCGCGTACAAGTCGCACATTCTGACATTTTATCCTGCTGCACCCGCCAGCCCGAATCCGTCACCTGACTAAGCTATAAATCTTCGACGACCTCTGTGCGGAACGCTGACATGGACGACGCTTTAACGCTGTACGCCTGGGAAGGCATCAATCGCAAAGGACGCAGGGTGTGTGGGCAAACCACGGGGCACAATCTTGCCTGGGTCAGGGCCCAGTTGCGCCAACAGGGCATCAGCCCAGGCCATGTGCGCAAGAAATCCTCCGCTCTACGGGGACTCACACCGCCGATCAAATCGACGGATATCACCCTGCTCACTCGCCAACTTGCGACGCTGCTGAAGGCCGGAATTCCCCTGCTGCAAGCCTTCGACATCATCGGCGAAGGCTTCGAACACCGCGCTGTGCGTGAGCTGGTGCAAGGACTGAAACAAGCGATTGCCGCAGGTTCCAGCCTGTCCGACGCCTTGCGCAAAAAGCCTCGCTGCTTCGATGAGCTGTTTTGCAACCTGGTGGCCGCTGGCGAACAGGCCGGAGCACTGGAAACCCTGCTGGAGCGCGTGGCGATTCATCGGGAAAAGAGTGAGCAGTTAAGGGCCAGGATCAAAAAAGCCATGACCTATCCGATCGCGGTGCTGGCGGTGGCCTGTCTTGTCACTGGCGTCTTGTTGATCCACGTCGTGCCGCAATTCCAGAATCTGTTTGCCGGCGTCGACGGCACGCTGCCCGGCTTTACCTTGCAGGTGATCGCTCTGTCCGAGCTCATGCAGAAGGCCTGGTGGATCGTAGCGCTTGGCGTTCTCGCGGGAGGCATGGGATTGCGCCACTTCTATCGCGCCGTCCCTGCATTTCGACGCTGGCTGGACGCCGGTTTGTTGAAAACCCCACTCGCAGGCAAACTGCTGACAAAATCGGCCGTGGCCCGCTACGCACGCACACTGTCCACGACCTTCGCAGCGGGTGTTCCATTGGCTCAGGCATTGGATTCAGTGGCCGGCGCCGTTGGTTCAGGGCCGTTCAAACAGGCAATCGAACATATGCGACATGACGTATCCACCGGCATGGCATTGAATCAATCCATGGTCGCCAGCGGTCTGTTTCCTCGTATGGCAATCCAGATGACTGCCATCGGCGAGGAGTCAGGCACACTGGACCGCATGCTGGAAAAGGTCGCCAACCATTACGAGGCCGACGTGGACAACCTGGTCGACAACCTCACCAGCCTGATGGAGCCGCTGATCATGGTGATCCTGGGGAGCATTGTCGGTGCGCTGGTAATCGCCATGTACTTGCCGGTCTTCCAGCTGGGGAGCGCGTTTTGAGCCTGTTACTGGTTGCGCATCCGTGGGCTTTTGTCGTGATGGCGGGTGTACTGGGGCTGATCGTCGGCAGTTTCCTTAACGTGCTGGCATGGCGCCTGCCAAAAATGCTCGAACGGGAATGGCGCGCCCAGGCCCATGAAGTCCTCGGTCTACCCGCCGATCCCGCTGGGCCGACCTACAACCTGATGCACCCCAATTCCTGCTGCCCGCACTGCAACCATCCGATACGGCCGTGGGAAAATATCCCACTGCTCAGCTACCTGTTCCTGCGAGGTCGCTGTGCCCATTGCCAAGGTGCCATCAGCGCCCGCTATCCGCTTACTGAACTGGCGTGTGGACTGATCTCGGCCTGGGTCGCCTGGCATTTCGGCTTTGGCTGGCAAGCGGGCGCAGTGCTGGTGCTGAGCTGGGGTTTGTTGGCGATGAGCCTGATCGATGCCGACCATCAACTGTTGCCGGATGTGCTGGTGATGCCACTGCTGTGGCTGGGGCTGATCGTCAACGGGTTCGGCCTGCTGACGACATTGCCCGACGCCCTGTGGGGCGCGGTGTTCGGGTACATGAGCCTGTGGAGCGTGTTCTGGCTGTTCAAGCTGGCTACCGGCAAGGACGGTATGGGCCACGGCGACTTCAAGTTACTCGCACTGCTCGGTGCCTGGGGCGGCTGGCAGATCCTGCCGATGACGCTGTTGATGTCGTCGTTGGTCGGCGTGTTCGTCGGCTTGATCCTGATGCGCCTGCGCAAGGCCCAGGCGTCGGCACCAATGCCGTTTGGTCCGTATCTGGCAATTGCCGGCTGGATTGCATTGCTCTGGGGTGGTCAAATAACCGACTTCTATTTGCAGTCTGTCGGTTTCAGATGACCACTTCTGTTGCAACACCCTGGATTCTCGGCCTCACCGGCGGTATCGGCAGCGGCAAAAGCGCGGCGGCGCAGCACTTTATCGACCTGGGTATCGACCTGGTGGACGCTGATCACGCCGCCCGCTGGGTGGTCGAGCCTGGCCGCCCGGCATTGGTACGCATCGCTGAGCACTTTGGTGCCGGCGTGTTGCAACCTGACGGCCAGTTGGACCGCGCCGCCTTGCGCACGCTGATCTTTGAAGTCCCCGAAGAGCGCCGCTGGCTCGAAGCCCTGCTGCACCCGTTGATTGGCGAAGAGATCCGCAGCCACCTGGCGCGCGCGACGTCACCTTACGCGATTCTGGTGTCGCCACTGCTGATCGAGTCGGGCCAGTACAGCATGACCCAGCGCATCCTGGTGATCGACGTGCCGCAATCGCTGCAGATTCAGCGTACCCTGCAACGCGACGGCATCAACGAACAGCAGGTGCAGGCGATTCTCAAGGCGCAGTCCAGCCGTGAAGACCGCCTGAAACATGCCGATGACGTACTGGTCAATGACCAGGACCTCGCCTGGCTGCACAGCGAGGTCGAGCGACTGCACCACTTTTACCTTACTTTGCGTGGAGGCCGATCATGAGCCAACCCTTGACCGTCGACTGCCCAACCTGCGGCGCACCCGTGGAATGGAAAGCGACCAACCTCAACCGGCCGTTCTGCTCGGACCGCTGCAAACTCATTGACCTGGGCGCCTGGGCCGCTGAGGAACACAAGATCCCCGTGGCCCCGGAGGCCGAAGACGAGCTGTTTTCCGAAGACCTGCCGCCACGCCACTAAGGGCGCATAAAGGCGTATTCCTGCTGGTCGTCGAGGTTCTCTGCAAGGTATTGCAGCTCGTCGGCCAGGTCTTCGAAACTGCGCACACCCTTGCTCTGCTGCACCACTGCGCTGAGCATGGCGCGCAGGGTCAGGCCTGGGTCAAAACCGATTTCCTGTGCCGCATCCTGGCTTCTGCGCAACTCCTGCCGTGCCCACTCGTACACACTCATGTTTCATGCTCCTGAAAAATTCTGCAGAGCATGGGCCTGGCTGCGTGCGCTGGATTTGATCTGGGTCAACGCTGCGAATCTTCATCCTTCCAAGGTGCCGAGAGGTAGCGCGTGCGGTTGAAGGTCTCCAGCCATTCAGGGCAAAACACCACCAGGGCGCTGATGACCATGCCGTTGATAAAGGCTTCGGGGAAAATGATCAGCCACAGGTAGCCGATGAAATCTTCCAGCCATTCCGGCATGGCGAAACGACCGTCGAACCAGAGCAGCCCAAGCCCGAACAGCAGGCAAAGCAGCGCCGACAGAGCAGCAGCAAAAAAACCGGAACAGAAGATATACACAAAGGGATTGCGCGGTTGCGCTCGCTCCACCAGCAACGCGCAGGCCTCGGTGACCAGCACCGGCAGCCCGATCAGCAACAGGCCGTTGATGCCAAGGGCGGCCAAGTCCTGGCGACCCAACACCATCAAGCCAACCTGGGCGGCAAAGCCGCCGACGATTGCGAGGGGCCAATCCAGCAGCAGGGTCACGGCGGTCATGCCGATGAAGTGGTAGGACACGCCGGTATCAAAATCCCGCCGCACCAGCCACAGTATGAACAACGCGAACACGGTGCCGAACAGCAAATGTTGGCGTCGACGGTCGGCAAACAATTCGACCCAAGGTGACCGTATGACCGCCCATAGCACAACGGGGGCATACAACAGCCAGCCGACGCCCAGGGTTGTCGGCGCCAGCATCGCGGCACTGATCACGGCAGCACGCTCCATGTTGGAAAATCAGTCGGATTGTCAGTCTACACCGACGTTTTATAGCGGGACTTCCTGCGGTCATCATTTGAGCGCTAAGCTGCTAGCTATGGATGACTCAGATTACTTGCGCCTGCTCACCGTAGCAGCCGAACAAGCCAACGCGTTCCTGTCCAATGCCCGCAAATGGGAGCGTGAGCGTTGGGTCTGCCAGCGCCTGCTGCAAGGCTTGAACGTGCCCTACCGAGCCGAAGAGTTTCATGCCGCCGGGCAAGAGCCGCCGGACGTACTGTTTCGCGATGCCAGCTTCGAGGTGTTTTTCGTACTGGATGAGGGCCGCCGCCTGAACGACGAATGGCGCGACGAGTTGCTGCGTCGGCGCAGCGCCTTCTCCCTGAGCCAATTGGTGCGGCGCGAAGCCAAGCCGCGGCGCATTCCGGCCCACGAATTTTTATTGCGCCTGGCACCTACACTGCGCAAGAAGGCGCATAACTATAAAGAACGCGGGATGGACCTGGGGGAGCTGGATATCGTCGCCTTCACCAGCCTCAAGCGCGAAGTACTCGACCTCAACAGTCATTTTCCGCCGCCGACCGAATACCTGCGCCAGGGCTGGCGCTCGTTGTCGCTGGTGGGGCCGACCTTTGCACGGGTTTTGTTCGCTCACCCCGACGCACCGGATTTCTTGCGCAACAACCTGGGCCGCAGCATAGTGTTCGATGTGGGCATCAGCCTCTGATCCCCCGGACTGTAACGTGGCGCCCTTTTGCAACGTCTACCTGACGAGGCCTTTATGACCAGCCGCCTGAACCCCGATGACCAACAGCATGTCGAAGAGTACCTGCAACTCTCCCAAAACCGAGTCGAGCGCAAGCCTTTCCGGCCGTGGCTGCTCCTGGGTGTGGTGCTTGTTGTGGTGATCGGCCTGGGCTTGCTGAGCCGACTTTTGAGTTACCTGACGCTATGAGCTGCCTGGCGCTCGCGGGGGTAACTGCTCCGATTTCTTTTAGCCTTGCGAGATATCCCCATGACCCATCGTATTATTATCGTCGGCGGCGGCGCCGGCGGCCTGGAGTTGGCTACCCGCCTGGGTAAGACTCTGGGCAAGCGCGGCACCGCCAGCATCACGCTGGTAGACGCCAACCTGACCCACATCTGGAAGCCCTTGCTGCACGAAGTGGCCGCCGGTTCGCTGAACTCTTCGGAAGACGAACTCAATTATGTCGCCCAAGCCAAATGGAACCACTTCGAGTTCCAACTGGGGCGCATGAGCGGGCTCGACCGTGAACAGAAGAAGATCCAGCTGGCCGCCACCCTCGACGAAGAAGGTCGTGAGCTGGTGCCCGCGCGCGTGCTGGGCTACGACAGCCTGGTGATTGCTGTTGGCAGCACCACCAATGACTTCGGCACCGAAGGCGCGGCGCAACACTGCCTGTTCCTCGACACCCGCAAGCAGGCCGAGCGCTTCCACCAGCAACTGCTCAACCACTACCTGCGCGCCCATGCCGGGCAGACGGATGTGGTGGAAAAGATCAGCGTCGCCATCGTCGGCGCGGGGGCAACCGGGGTCGAGCTGGCCGCCGAACTGCACAACGCCGCCCACGAGCTGGCCGCCTACGGCCTGGACCGCATCAAGCCGGAAAACATGCACATCACCCTGATCGAAGCCGGCCCACGGGTGCTGCCAGCCCTGCCGGAGCGTATCGGCGGGCCTGTGCATAAAACCCTGGAGAAACTTGGGGTGACGGTGCTGACCAATTCGGCGGTCAGCGAAGTGACGGCCGATGCGCTGATCACCAGCAGTGGCCAGGTGATTCCCGCCAGCCTCAAGGTCTGGGCCGCGGGGATTCGCGCGCCTGGTTTCCTCAAGGACATCGACGGCCTGGAAACCAACCGCATCAATCAACTGCAAGTACTGCCGACACTGCAAACCACCCGCGACGAAAACATCTTCGCCTTTGGCGACTGCGCCGCCTGCCCGCAACCGGGCACCGACCGCAATGTACCGCCACGGGCCCAGGCCGCTCACCAGCAAGCATCGCTGCTGGCCAAGTCGCTGAAGCTGCGTATCGAGGGCAAGGACCTGCCGAGCTACAAGTACACCGACTATGGCTCGCTGATCTCGCTGTCGCGCTTCTCGGCGGTGGGTAACTTGATGGGCAACCTCACCGGCAGTGTGATGCTCGAAGGCTGGCTCGCGCGGATGTTCTATGTGTCGCTGTACCGCATGCACCAGATGGCGCTGTATGGGGTCTTCCGCACGGCGATGTTGATGCTGGGGAGCAAGATTGGGCGTGGAACCGAGCCGCGCCTGAAACTGCACTAACAACAAGGTCCCGGAGGGGACTTGGTCAATGTGGGAGCGGGCTTGCTCGCGAAAGCGGTGTATCAGTCAGTACATCTGGCACTGAACCACCGCTTTCGCGAGCAAGCCCGCTCCCACATTCGTTTTGCGGTGAGTCAGATTTGCGTGCACAAAAAAAATCCCCGTATCTTTCGATACGGGGATTTTTAATATGGTCGGGGTAAGGGGATTCGAACTCCTGACATCCTGCTCCCAAAGCAGGCGCGCTACCGGACTGCGCTATACCCCGGTAAAAAAAAGGCGACCTTTCAGTCGCCTTCTTCGATCAGCGCTTTTGGCCTCTGATCTTAAGATTCGATTCCAGCGTTAACTGGTCTCAAAAATGGTGGGTCGTGTGGGATTCGAACCTACGACCAATTGGTTAAAAGCCAACTGCTCTACCAACTGAGCTAACGAC
>Ga0209173_100232_pt1 | contig 44782 bp, 37 predicted proteins | sample SynthPrep_16_END_FD_187206 | JGI IMG/M metagenome (GOLD analysis project Ga0209173, IMG submission 187206) | Synthetic microbial communities from Ohio, USA - SynthPrep_16_END_DS12_MetaG (SPAdes) (version 2) | ecosystem: Engineered > Bioreactor > Aerobic > Activated sludge | place: USA: Ohio... | reverse complement strand
CCTGAACAGGGCGAGCGCTTTGGAAGCTGGACCTGGCAAGAACTCGCAGATCGCTCGCGCCAACACAGCCTGATTGATCTACTGGCAGCCTAACCCAAACCTTTCCCGAAGCAGCCTGAGAAAGGCAGGTTGTTTCGGGCATACCAAAGGTGCCCCATGAACAAACCACCACAGAACAGCGCAAAGATGCCTGATTACCTAAAAACCCGAAAGCTCCATTTGAACGGGATAATTGCCCTCGTGGCAGGTCAAAAATTCAATGCAAAAGCAAACAAAGACAATGAAGTCGAGACACTAACGATTGATGCAATCAAAGCAGAGATTGATTTCATTGACCTTCAACTCAAAAGAAAGGGCGGCTGATGAAGAAGCGGAAGCATAAGCAGCTTCCGCGTCACTAGATTCTATGCTTGCAGACGAGGTTCAGACTTTTTCGTTTTCTAGTCTACCGCGGTCTTTGGCTTCTAACCGCATTCAGCCGGGAACGGCCGTTCATTACGAGTATCTCTCAGCCAAGCGCCAGTCACTGGTCATTAATTAAATTAAGAATCTATATAAGATTTATATGATTTCGCTTCAAACAATAGGCGGTAATATCAGGTATACCTTTGGCGTTTTTTAATACGCCATAAGAATAATTAGGATGATATAGCCTAGGCTGAGAGTAAAGAATTTCCGATCTATCAGAAAACTCAGGAAAAGCAAGAGCCATTGCAAGGGCGTGCGGCTTCGGGCCGAGCGGAATAAAATCAATATTACGAGTCGTTTCTCTACACGTGACGCGTATCCATTCAAGAGCTGCAAACAAATCCATTGCATGAATTCTCTTGATCTCTGTTTGCCGATCCAATGCAGGTGCGAGTTCATGCAGCAGTTTCCAGCTCCTCCTGAATCCCGGCGAACCAGGTGGAAACGGAAATATAAATTTTGGAGACTTACCTCTGTTCTGCTCTAATAACTCAGCAAGATTGAAAGCCATATAGCCAACACTAACAATTACCGTTGAGTCACCAGAGCTCTCTTTAATTCGACCGAATCCGGGCAGAGCTGCTGGAGGCTCTGCATCCTCAGTGAATTGCCCCTCCTTATATCCTTCTGGCCTTGTATAACAAATCACCAAATCTTTTACGTTAGGCAATAACATCAAGCGCTTTACTGCAAAAAGGAAAACCCTCTTAGGGAGGGAGCTGATGTCCAGCAGTATAGAAACTTCAGGCTGTGAAGCAATCTGATTTACTATTCGATACCAAATCCCTGGTTCAGCAAGAAGGTCCTCCTGAACAATTTCAATACGTTGCTTTAAATGCTTTGCCAATGTTGCCTGGTGAACATCTGTAATACTCTCTATTTCTTTTGAATACCGACTTTCAGGATCTTTAATTCTTAGACAGATACTATCACTTAGAAAGTTTCTAGTTGAGAGCCACTCAGCTACAGCGGTGCACCTTGGTTCGAAAGAGGCACAAAATACACCTTTCCACTCAGTTACTCCGACTTTCGGCAGGAGCCACTCAACATTACCCCAAGGATTTATTTTAGTATTGGGCGAAGTCATCAAAAAAGCTCGTTCTGAATGGGCGGATCGAAATCGTCAATATTTTTGACTTTTGTACTCGGAAAATTTCCGACTAAAACATCGTTCAGCTCAGCAAGCGTGGTGTAGATTGGCTCTTTCGTACGAATATGTGGAATACGAAAATAGGGGCAAAGCAATGGATTCAAGTACCATTTTATTCGCGGGATCCCATCTGGACTCTTTGTAGTATGTTCCGATTCAATCAAGTCACCTTGATCTCGACAGCTTTTCAACAAATCAGTAACCGGCAGCGACTCCTTAAAATCCCTTTTAAATATTGAAAATCCAGTATGGCCGGGATATGAGAGAGCGCGATCATTACGAATTGATGTTGATAACCAAGCACCTAGAGCGTTTATGAAAGCGTGTCTCTTATCGCCATCTGCTCCCTCTCTTAATTTATCCGCCCAAATTCTACTGGCTTCATATATACCAATAACTTGTTTATCCATACTTATTTCTGGCAGATTTGTTTTTTGAAGTTCTTCATCTGGAGTGCTCCTGAGCCAAGCAGCCCAAATAGCTCGGCAAATCGTCATAAATGCAAGAATATTCCATCCAGACAAATCAAGAATGTGACGATCCCCACTCCAAATAAGCATTTCTTTTGCGTCTCCCGCTAGCTGAATCAGAGCAGCCTCATTACGCTCTTTAATCCAGTAGCGCCGCTCCTTCCAAACAAGAGCCGCGTCGACTTGTGTAGAGAGATAAACCTTTTCCTTTTGTTGCTTTTTTTGTCGAAGCCAGACCTCACTTAGCTTGGCAGCCAATGGATCGGTTTCCCATAATCTAGCTAGAGTGTCCTTCCATTCAGCGGACCATTCTGAAGGCATATTCAGGCTGAATGGTTTTTCTTTAACATAAATTCTGGCACGTTCCGCAGGTGTTAATGTCTTTCCAAAAACAGTTCTTAATAAATTTGGATTGTTTGGGGCCAGGTCAAAGCCGTAGGCAGTCAATCTACGTTTAAATACATCCTCAGCAAAGTCATTGAACGAAATTCCCAGAGACGACTTCTCATGCCTCTTCAATATTTCGTCAATATCAATTATTGAGTAGTCCCTCATATTTTCCAAATGAGCACCACTACCCCAAATCGTTACGTCAGCCCCCCACGCATAGTGTCTCGTGCCAACGCGATATGCTACTCGCCCGTCTCGCATAGCTAACGCTCGATTAATTACCTGGCGAAACACCCTGGCGTTTCCAGACGACTTTTCGAGTTCATATAGTTCTTCGTGCTGATCTATTCGCAGATAAACAAGCGTTTGTTGCGAAATCACCCCCGCCTGTCTTAATGCATCTGCAAGCACGGCTGTTGGCTCACCGACATCTGTTTTAGTTGACTCTACATCAGCGGCCAGGTTATCCGTATTAAAGTTAAAGTATTTACGATATTCCGTAATTCGGTTGTTAATCTTTTTTTCGATTGCCTCAAAATTCCCACAATCATCTAAGTAGCCATACCATGCCGCAGATGCTTTGAGACACTGTGCTAATTTCTCCTGAGTATGATGGGTCCATTTGACTGGCAACTCAGACTTCAATACATCATCTTTAGCTTGCTCATTCGCAAGGTACTTCACATTTGCTATTAAGTCTTGAATCAGAATGTAATTTACATAATCTGCAAATGTGGTAGCGGCCCAATCTCTTCGTTTTTCAGGAGGCAATTCAGACAGTCTTGACGCGACAATTCTGGCGTTATCTCTGATTAGATGAATACCTGCCGCGATGAAAGACTTATAACTATTAGGCGCTGGATATTTCGCTCCAGACCGGGCATATGCAACTCGAGTTCGTGTATTCAGTAGGCTTAGCAACATGCTTTTGCCACTGCCCTGGCGGCCTTTGATCACTACGTTTCCAGTACCGAACAGCTCTTCAGAATGAGAGGCTACTACTGGGCTGAACATTTTAACAAATTCGTCCGGAGCTAGAATCTCCGTCACCCAAAGATCATGAAATGGATTATCAAATCTATTCATTTTGGAACCTTCAGTTCTCTTTCAGAGCGTGGAAAGATAGGCGTCCATGTGTTACTCGCCTGATGATATATGGGAGGCGTATTATTTGGACAATTACTGTACATAACCACAAGACTGCCTATCTCTTTCCAACCAAACTCGTCTCCTTCAAGAGGGCAATCCATTTTCTCATAACCGGCCTTTAGCACATTTCTCAGTTTTGAAAAAAGTAAAGGCTCACCCTCAGTTGGATCTCTTGAAACTAGGCATGAATCACTCAGCACTGAGACTGGATAATAATGAAGATTGTCATTTTTAAGCTTTTCAACCGTTTCTCTGACTTGCCTATCACCCGGAGCACAAATAATAAGTGGTATTATTAAAATTGGGCCATTAAAGTTTTCTGATGCAAACTTTAATGCACGACATAACTGTCCGCCAGAGCCCACAAAATCTTCAATTAAAACAAGGTACTTTATTCCTTTTTTTAACTTGTAAGCCTCTATCTTTTCAGCACTTGCAAGTTCTTTTAAACTCAACCAGTCAGGGCGAATACTTTGCCCTTCAAGCCCGGTGATATGAAGAAAGCCATTAATTCTTAAGCTATCCGTAACAGGACACGGCCAAGTTGCCTTTAACTCTTCACTTAGCCGGTCGACGGCGTCATCGCTAAAGATATCAATCTTCGCAATGTCCGTTAACCAGGGTTTAATGATGTGTTCATAGGCGCAGCGGTAAAGCTCTTCAAACTCTTGTTGACCCACAAAGAAGAGATACTCAATAGATCTAAACGCAACCCAACGATCTTCATCACTCTCAAAACATGCGAGCCAAGACTCTAGACGGATCATAAAGTCTCGGCTGATACGCTGCGAAATTTTTTTTGTTGGCTCGAATTGATGAATAGATGTGTAGCCAAGGTCTCGTATTGGCCACGCAACCGGCTCGCGCGCAGAGCTCTATTATTGTCAGAGGGATGTTGCTCCCTTTGTAGTTTTTCGATTATTTCAAGAGCGCTTGCCATCATGGCTTCCCTGAAAGTGCTTTACTGATCATATTCCCTATCACCAAACCCATACTCGGCGGAACTGCGTTACCGACTAATCTAAACTGCTCTAATATAGGGCCATGGAAGACGTAACTATCAGGAAACCCTTGAACCCTAGCTGCCTCCCGCACACTAAAGCCCCGATGTTCAACAGGGTGGAGAAAACATCTAGGATCTCCAAACCGGGTATCTACAGTATAAGAGGCACCATCTACTGTTGGCCTGCGATATTTACCATTAAACGTATTTTTTAGATCCACATACGATTCGAATTGCCGCAAATAACCTTTGTCAATAAGTGAGCGTATATCATCACTTACTTTTCTTTTAAGATCCAAATAAACATCCTTTGGTGCGACAGGATCCGCGTCGCCGAAAGTCCTTCTTCGAATGCGCCTACGTAGCTTCATAATGCTGAGCAATACTTCTTTTTCATCTTGAGTAACACAACCAAATACGTTAGGGATATCCCAAGTATGGACAGATGCGTCCCCTCCTCTAACATTACAAAGCTTTTGTCCAGGTAGAATTTTTGTTGCTATCTCGTACTCATTAGAATCGATGCTGAAATATTTTGGCTCATGATTTGGGAGCTTCGAAACTCCACGGAGAATGTCCATTAAATGAACAGCCTCACGAGGTTCCACCTCAACTTCCAATGAAATACTTTTTTTCCACGCAATTAAGAAGGCGCGCTTTCTAGATTGGGGGGTGCCTGTATTACGGGCATCGAGAATTAACGTGTCTGTTTTATAACCTGCTGATTTGAGCTTTTCATGCGCTAGATTCCAGTATTCTTTATGATCGCCTTGTAGAATCCCTAAGACGTTTTCAAAAACCATTATCTTTGGCTTTGCTGCAATCGCTATCTTAACGGCGGCCTGAAGCAAGTGATTTCTCGGATCGTTTAGGTTCCTCTTCCCCACAGTCGAAAAACCCTGACAGGGAGAACCCGCCACGACGACGTCACACTCAACCTTTTTTGGAAGCTTTCCATTCGAAAGATCCCAAGTATGAGCGTGATCGCCAATATTATTATGGTAATTTTCGACCGCAAGCGGCCAGATATCGAAGGCAGCGACAGGCGTTAATCCTGCCTGAATAAATCCTAAATCAAGCCCACCACAGCCTGAAAACAGGCTAATGAATCGGAGGGGCCTAGCTTCTGTAGATTGAACGTCTGCTGTCATTTGTGATTCAGTTATTAGGCGTAAGCGGCGCGTGGAGCCGCCAACCCCCGTCAGTTTCTCCGGGACCAAATGCGAGTATACCGAGATGTCACGATGGGGCCCACTCAAATCGCTGGCCATATGATACAGCCAGTGGTATGGCGTTGATAGCATTTGGATTAGGCCATCTAGATCCTGAATTGCCTATAATTTTGCAAGCTCAGCCTGAGCTTGTTTGATGAAAAAATGCCTTCCGATTCTGACGGAGACTACCTTTTCTTCCATGTTACGTGCCATGCGTAGTATAGGTGTGGACACGGTACATGGAGCGCACGACTTCGAACAGCAGATCGAGGTACTTGGCTTTTCTGAACTATTCATGAAGGGCACTAGCTGGTTGATGGTAGCGGGCAGTTACCCCTCGCCCACGTTAGTTATGGGCTAATCGCTGCCGTAACACGACATTCATCGATCAGGCAAAAAACCACCGAAGAGTCGCATCTAAACACCTGCTCTCATTTAAGTATATCTGGGTGTGCCTAGCATGCTTGATACCCTTACTCTATCAGCCAGTCCTACAGATTCTGCAGCTAGGCGGATAGCTTTAGTGTCGTCGTTAGAAAGTCCTGGCCCGAGATAAATACGATCTACAAGCAGACTAAGGTCGACAGCAACTCTGATACCTTCGTCGGGAACATGCACACCAAACTCCTCTGCTAATCGAAGTGATATGATGAGTCGAAATTCTTGCTCCCAGGAAAATGCCATATGCTTGTACATAAAACGTTCGAGCATGCTGACATTGAGCCTCTCCTTTAAAAGGTCGACATATCGAACATTGCCGCCCCAGAGAGTTTCATCTGCGTAGTCCCCCCTCAGCTTAAAGGGTTTAATTGCTTCTGCTAACTTAATCGGACTTGTTCGGATGGCCACACCTTTCCATGCCGCCGCATACAATTGCCACATTGCATCACTCTCATATGTAGTTCGGTGCCAGCAGCAAATTTTTGTAAGGCGACGTAGCTCCTCGAAGGCCCCCTCGCCATATTCGTTGTGCGGTAAAAAGCGCCGGTCTAGGACTGTTCCGTGCGGCAGTACAGCGGTGGCGCCTTCAAATGGATCTTGAAATTGACGGGCAGATGCAAAATAAAGATGCTCTTGATTTATAAGATCCAAGAAACGATCGGGCCTTAAATAGCGCCATAAGTGCTCGTCTTGATCGATAGGCTCGTTGAATACAATTTTCAAGATTCCACCTCCATCATTACCTTGCTTTCATTAAATATCCCTAGCCCTGCCGAATTCAACTTCTGCCCAAGAGGACTTTGTGCTTCGAAGCAACGCATCGTATGATCTGATCATTATTCGACCATCAGATATCCGATTCCAAGCACTCTTCAACTCCTGCAATTGTCCATCTTCCTCCAGCTCTTTCTCGCGCCCTATAATTAGGAATCCTCTTGGCTCACGAAAATCAGTCAACTTAAAATGGTCTCTGAAATAGTTTTGGCTGGCGCTGCAATAGTTCATGTATCTCAGCAACTGGCAAATTCCCTGATTAGCGGTTTCAGAGAATGAAATATTTTTACCATTTTTGCCGCGTTTAAAAAGATGTGCATTTGGACCTTTCAATTCGGCTACACACCAGTAGAAACCATCTGAGTTCTTTCCACCAAACAAATAGTCTGGTCGCAATCCTTTTTCCGATGGGGTTGCACCGGGATCTATAAGCTTTTGAGGAACAACCCACATACCATGATGACCAAAATTTGTGAAGTTGAGGCACCGTCCTAAAAACGCTGGATTCTTCCTTAAGAAAGCGTCAGCAACAGTCTCATTGGCGCCGGCTTGCAGCAACTCCATAAATGCCCTCTGGGTGGCAACTTCAACTGCTCGGGAGTCGACAAAATAGCTCTCAGGGGGCCAATTTTTTGAGTAGGGTAATTTTTCACCTGGGGAGTAGATACGCATTATTTGCAAGTCCATGCATTGAAGTGGGTGAGATTACCTCCTCGATAACCATTTTGGGAACGTTCTTCAGATCGATAGCGGCCTCTAACCCTAAGCGCTGGCCGGTTACAGCCGGATGCGACATACCGCTTTGGGTCGTTAGTGGACCTTCTTAGCGAAGGGCTCTGGTCCGATGACAGTCTCCTTAATCTTCGTGAGTCGCTCCTAGCAAGCCTGTTATTGATGTAACACCTATTCGTGATGTAACACGTCTATCGGCAAACATTGAATCAACGTGTAACGCCACATAAACCTATTAAAATCATATACTTATAATGTAACGTAACACGCGTAACACCCGTAACACGGCTTTAAAAGGGTGCCCCCCCGAGCCCCATCAATATTGCTCCTCCAGCGAGGGTGATCGATCATGCTTTTGGCTTTTGTTCAATAGCGGGGCTCCTGAGAAGTTTCTCTTCACACGGGGTAGGAAACCCGCGAAATCGTGTTAGCGAAAAGGTGCCCAGCTTAGTGAACAGGTGAACCGGGTGAACTGCTGTTCACCAGTGCAGTTGCCCTATGCGTCGGAAGCTCGCCGGGGACCCTGGGCATTTCGGATAGGTACGGGGCAAAGAACCCGCCGGATCTCGTTAGTGGCTGGGCTCCAAAGTTAGTTGACTGGTTGACCGAGTTGACCGGGCCAATCGTTCACTATCCTGAACGAAACCCATGACCGTTACAGATCCGGTAAGGATGCCCTTTTCTTTTCAAGATCCTTTCAATTTCAACGTTGAAATTTCAGTAAGCTGGTGCGGCTGCCGCTACCACGATCCCGCGGGTTTCATGCCCCGTGTGGTCAGTAAATCTCCAGGGTCCCCAGCAGGTTCTGAACCCCATGCTGGCACCCTCACCTTTTTCGACTAGCGCTCGCGTGATAGCGGTGCTATTGAGATTGAAACGATGGGGCGACCGGCAAGGAAAGCAATAATGAGTGAAGAGCGAGATTTACCTATTGAAGGGGAGTGCACCGTTCACTCCCACCCCGTACCGGCTGATGAGCTTTCGCGTTACAGCGTTGAAAGCGACCTTCATGCTGAACGAGACATCGCTAATTATGTCGAGGGGCAAGCTCCGGATGAGATCGTTCAGCACGTAGAGCGAATCAAAAAGGAAATCGTGCTGGGGGATGTTTATGAAATCTGGGACGTGACGACCGATAAGGATCGTTGGTGGGTTATCACAAACCTAACGAATCTCTATTCCCAGAAGCACTTCCCTACACTCGACTACACCATATCCTTTCATATTGGGCTGATGATGAGGCTGAGGAGTCGGCCGGATCGAATTGACAGCTCTGACCCAACGCCGTTTGACGAGGTATTTCGGCGCATGGACCAGGCCGACGCTCGTCACGATGCGGCCGTCGAAGCAGAGGATTTTCAGGCTGTAGGCATGCTCTTGCGAGAGGCACTCATCTCGTTGATAGGTGCCATCAGGAGGTTGAGCGAAATACCCCAAGAAGTAGATCGCCCACAAGATGCCAACTTCATCGCATGGATTGAGCTGCTGATGAATCACCTATGTGGAGGCGGAAGCAACAAGGAATTGCGACAGCATTTGAAGAACCTCTCCAAGGAGGCTTGGCAGCTATCGAATTGGTTGACCCATACGAAGAGTGCGAGCAGAACGGCCTCTTCGATAGCCATCCACACTTGTCAGACTGTTGTAGGTCATATGATGCAGATACTTAAGCGGGAGGAGCAGGATCAGACCGACCTGTGCCCCATCTGCAAGTCGCGGGACGTCCGCAAGCATTTCGATATCGACATCCCGCCGGAGGGCGACTCCTATCTCAGCTGCGGCGTTTGTGACTGGCACGATCATCCGGGAACGAATCCTTAGAACTCATTCGGCTGGCATCTTTTTAGCCCCCAGCAGTCGCCGCCCTGTATGCCCACGTGTATGCCTAACCCAAAGACACTAGACATAATCCATATAAAACGGGCACCTCACAGCCCAGTTCAAACGACGCCGGGGCACCAGATATGACGAGAAAGCCCCAGGTCAAAAGGCCTGGGGCTTTTTTGTGGGCGACATTCAATGTTTCTGCAATGCCTCCAACCGCGCCGGCAAGTCTTCCTCAGGAAAGCGCTCGTGCAACGCCAACAGCTTCTCATCCGCCGCTCTGGTTTCCCCAGCCTCACGCAGCCTCACAATCTCCTGCAACCCCTCCTCCAACCCTGGCACCGCCACCGGCGCGCGTTTGCTGAGTTTGGCGGGCGACTCATCCGCCATCGAGCCCATGACTTGCGCGCTCTCGACGTTGGGGGCGATGGCCAATCGGGCCACGGGCGCAGGGGCGGACATCGGGGTCGGGGCAGGACGCGCGGCTTCCTCATGAAGGGCGGAGAAGGTCGCCGTGGAGATGTCGGGGTGCGGCACGGGCTCGCGTAGGACCACGCCGATCATCAGCGCTAAGCCTGCGACGGTGGCGAACGCCATCTGCCAGCGTGGCCGTTGGCAGGCTTGCAGCCAGCGTTGCCACAGGCTCGGCTGCGGCGCCGGGGCTTCGCGGCGGGCGGTGGCGAGGATGAAGGCGTCGAGAGACGCGGGCGGCTCGCCGGTGCTGTGTTGACGCATGTGCTGGAGCAGCACGTCGTCGGGGTCCGGGGTGTGTCGGGGGTCGGTCATGCGGGTATCTCCTCGGCCAGCAGGCGACGCAGTTTCTGCTGGGCGTAACGCAGGCGGCTTTTGACGGTTTCCAGCGGGGCGCCGGTGAGGGCGGCGATTTGCGGCACTTCGAGGTCACCGTGCAGGCGCAGCAGGAAAACTTCGCGCTGGTCTTCGGGCAGGTCTTGCAGCGCGGCGTCGAGGCGGGCCTGGTCGCGGCTCAGGCTCAGTTGCTGCTCGGGGCCGGCACTGTCGTCGGCCTGGGCGTGCAGTTGCTCGTCGTAGCTGTCGTGCAGGGGATTGTGGATGCCGTGCTTGCGCCAGTGGTCGATCAGGCGGTTGCGGGCGATCTGGAACAGCCATGTGCGAAAGCTCGCCCGGCCTTGTGGCTGGGTGGCGCTGCGGATCAGGCTGAGCCAGGTTTCCTGGTAGATTTCCTCGGCCAGTTCGGCCTTGTTGCTCAGGGATACGAGGAATCGGTACAGGCCCTGGCGATGGCGCGCGTACAAGGCTTCGAACGCGGCGCTGTCGCCGGTTCGGTAGCGGGCCAGCAGCGCTTCGTCGCTGGGTGGATCGTCTGGAACGGCCATGTAATGGGCGAACTCCTTTTGTAAATGTGGGAGGGGGCTTGCCCCCTCCCACATTTCGACCAGTGTTGCATTCAAGATCAGGGTTTCAGGCTTTGGGCCAATTCCACCAGTTGCACGAACTCATTACGCAGGCCGAACGGGTCATTGCCTCGGGCCGAGCGGGCCAGTTCGGCAGTGTCCTGCAGGCTCATGCTGCCAGTGTAGCGGCCATCGCCCTTGAGCTGTTGTGCAAAGGCTGCCACTGCCGCCGCGAAGCGCAGGTCGTCGCTCGCTTGGGTGGATTTATTGCGGATGGGGCGCTCGATTAACTGACTGTCACCCCCCGCCGACTTGTAGCGCACGCGCAGCATCGCCAGCTCACCCGATTTATCCTCAGCTGCAGGCGCAGCAGCGTAGCGCAAAGGCTCCGACCAGCCCTTCTCGCCCTTGGGCACAATTTCATACAACGCAGTGACCGTATGCCCTGCGCCAATTTCACCGGCGTCGACTTTGTCGTTATTGAAATCCTCGCGTTTCAAGGCGCGGTTTTCATAGCCCAGCAGGCGATATTCACTGACCTGCGCCGGGTTGAATTCCACCTGCAACTTCACATCGCGCGCCACCACCGCCAGGGTCGAGCTGAGTTGGTCCACCAGCACTTTGTGCGCTTCGCGCAGGTTGTCGATGTAGGCGTAATTGCCGTCGCCGGCGTCGGCCAGTTGTTCCATCAGGTGTTCGTTGTAGTTATCCACACCGAAACCCAGGGTGGTGAGGGACACGCCGCTTTTGCGCTGCTCTACCGCCATCTGTTTGAGGCTGTCGAAATCACTGATGCCCACGTTGAAGTCACCGTCGGTCGCCAGCAGGATGCGGTTGATACCGTTGTCGATAAAGCCTTCGCGGGCCATCTGGTAGGCCAGTTCGATGCCGGATGCGCCCGCCGTGGAGCCGCCTGCGGTGAGTTGGTCAATGGCGTTGCGGATCTTCACCTTGTCTCGACCGGAAGTCGGTTTGAGCACTACCCTGGACTCACCGGCATAGACCACCAGCGAAACACGGTCCTGCTCACGCAACTGATCCACCAGCAATTTCAGCGTGCTTTTCACCAGCGGCAAGCCTTCGCGACGGTCCATGGAGCCGGACACGTCCACCAGGAACACCAGGTTGGCCGGCGCCAACTCCGCCACGGGGCGGTCGGACGCCTTGATGCCGATGCGCAGCAGTTGGGTGCGCGGGTTCCACGGTGTGGCGGCCACTTCGGTGGTCACGCCAAAGGGCGAGCCGTCGGTGGGCAACGCGTAGTGGTAGGGGAAATAGTTGACCATTTCCTCGAGTCGCACAGCGCCTTCGGGCGGTAGGCTGCCTTGGTTGAGGAAGCGTCTGACGTTGGCGTAGCTGCCCGTGTCGACATCAACACTGAAGGTTGAGACCGGCGTTTCGGCCACGCGATGCACCGGGTTGTCCGGCAGGTTGGCGTATTGCTCGCGGGGTTCGCTGCGGTAGTCCATCGCGGCGGACTCCTGCATACGCATCGGTGCAGGCATTGCCATGCGTTTCATCAAAGCGCCCTGGGGTGACGCGGTTTGCAGCTCGGCGACGGGCTCGGCCGGCTTGGCCAGCTCAGGGGACGAAGACAGCCCGCAACCGGCCAGCGCCACCACCATGGTGACGGCAAAGCCTTGGGCGGCAGGACGCAGGAAGAGCAGAGGACGGGACATGGGCTGAACCTCGTGAATGAATGATCCGTTCACAAGGTCAGACGCAAGGTGCGGGATGTTCGGGTTAACCCTGATTCAAATAACACCACAGTTGGACCGTGGTGCTCTCAGAATCCGGATATCAGTCCGTGCCGTACTTCGGGTTACGCGGGCCGTACAGGATCCCCGCACGCTGCCCCGGCGACAGCAGGCGCGCACTGGTGATACCGGCGATCGGGTGCGCCGCATCGGTGGAACTGTTGATCACTTGCTTGACCGCCGCGGTGATCAGCATGCCGACGAGGCCACCGCCGTTGTTGTTGCCTTCCTCGCTGGACGCATGCGCCGAGCCGGTCCACAGGGTGGTGCCGGTGCGCAGGTCGACCAGTTTGGCCGAGGCCGTCACGGAGGTGTCGCTGGAGATCAGCATGTACTTGGTGCCGTAATTGGTAACGGTGATGTACAACGCCGAATCCGCGCCAAAGATGTCATGCAGCTTGGCCGGTGGCACCGCCTGGATATCGTTGGCAGTGGTCAGGCCGTTCTGGCGGAAGGTTTCGTCCACCAGGGCAATCGGCAACACGTAGTAGCCGGCTTCCGCCAACGGGTAGGTCACTTGCGAGACCATGCTGTAGGAGGCCTGCACTTCCGGCGACTCATTGATCGGCGGCAGTACCAGGATCGACTTCGGTCGCGCCTGTTTGTATGCCGTGTAGTCAATGGTCTTGGGGGCTGCGCAACCGCCGAGCAGGGCCAGAGCCAGCAAGGCGCCAGTGAGTTTCAACAGGCTCATTTAGTGGCGACTCCGGTCTTGGCGTTTTTCAGCAGAAAATCCATGTACGCGGCGGACTCAGGGAACAGTGCCTTCTCGGTGCGGAACTCCTGCACCATCTGGTCATCCTTGCCCATGCTCAGGTAGAGCATGCCCAGGTGCGCGTGGTAGCCCGGTGGGGCCTTGCGGCCGCTGGCGTTGATCTTCTGCAGATCCCGCTCCAGCGCCTCGACCTGCGCTTCCTTGGGCTCGCCCTTGAAGTACTCGTAAACCTGCGGCTGGTAGCTTTCCCATTGATACAGGGGTTGGGGCGCCGTCTGGCACCCGGCGACCGTTGCGACTGCTGTCAGCATCAGCGCCAACTTAACTGCCTTGCTCATCCGTGTACTGCTCCTTGAGGTGTTGCTGATCAGTTGCGCGGGTTCCAGGCGCCGGCGTTGATGCCGTCGACGAGGCGGTTGATGGCTTCACGCATGGCCAGGTCGAGGACCTTGCCATTGAGGGTGGAGTCATAGCTGGCGGTGCCGCCGAAGCCGACCACTTCACGGTTGGACAGCGCGTACTCACCGGCGCCCTGGGTGGAATACACCACTTCGGAGGTGCTGATGTTGACGATATTCAGTGCGACTTTGGCGTAGGCGACTTGGGTCTTGCCACGGCCAAGGATGCCGAACAGCTGGCGGTCACCGGTCTCTTTGCGGCCGAACTCGGTCACATCGCCGGTCACCACATAGTCAGCGCCTTTGAGCTTCTGCACGGTGCCTTTGATCGCGGCTTCCTGGGAGATTTCGCCCATGTTGTCGCGGTCCAGCACGCTGAAGCGGTTGGTCTGCTGCAAGTGGGTGATCAAGATGGTCTTGGCCTGGCCACCGAGGCGGTCAACGCCGTCGGAGAAGATGCCGCGCATGTAGCTGGAGCGGTTATCGAACTTGCCCACGGCGATTGGCACGCGTACGCCGGAATAGGCGACGTTGGCGCTGGCGACTTGTTCCACCGGCATGGCGCGGTTGCTCTCCGTGGCGCAACCGGCCACGGTCAGCAGCGCTGCGGCGGTGAGGCCGGACAGCAGGATTTTGGACAGTGTGTTCACAGGGTGCTCCTAAGTGGGGAAATCCAAAGCGATTAGCCGCTATCGAGAAGGGATATCTTGCAGGTCGTCGACAATGTATTGGCTCAGCCCACCAGTGAAATGTCGCTCGACACTGGCGTTACCGGTATTGGTGATAATGCCGCCGATGGTCTTCCATTGCTGCACCTGGCCCACCCAGTTGTTGGGCACCAGGCCTGGCCGGTCGTGGGCAAAGCTCAGCACTTGGGCGCCGGCTTTCTTGACCTTGACCTTGTAGCCGAAATCGATGCTTTGCAGGATGGTGCCGTCGTCGATGACTAAATTGGACAGCCCGCCGTTGGTGTCGATGATATGGCGCACGTAGACGATATCCACGTCCAGCAAATAATCGGCGGTTTCCTTGCTGGTGGCGTAGCGCTTGGCGTTGAGCAGGCGGTTGACCAGATCGACGCCGAGCTCCTGGCGAACCTTGTCGTCTGGCATGAAATGTTTGCTTTTGCCGCCCACTTCAACGTCGAAGGTGTCGACCCAGTAGGTAGCCGTCTTGGGAATAGTGACCGGCGCCGGGGAGATGTAATACGCCGGCTTGGAGGCACAGCCCGCCATAAGGCAGGCCGCGAGGAATACGGCAAACAGGCGCATGTCTGAATTCGTCCCTGAAAAGTATCGTGCTTTAAACAATCGCGGCATTTTACGGAGTTGAAAGCCGTTCTCAAGTTGTTTTGACGCCCGAGCTGCGCCGTTTTACTGGCGCTTACGCCCAAGTCCGCGGCGAAATGCCCTAAGGCATTGTCAGCAAAACAAAAACAATGATGGCTATTGGCCTGCACCGATTAAATAAAAAATGCATTCTCAAGTTATGCCCGTGAAGGACGAGACAATGGCTTGGTTCGTTCATTTATAGGGATATTGCGTGTTGAAAATCCTCTTCCGGGCGGCGGCGCTCGTCGCCGCGTTATCCATGACCGGCTGTGTGTCGTACACCGTCACTGGCCCCATCGGCGCCCCGCTCCATCCGGCCTCCAGCAGTAGCTCGCGCAGTGCGCAAGTCGCCGATGTGACGGTGAATACCGCCGACGTCAACGAGGTCAACAAGACGGCCATCAGCCGCTCGCTGACGGCCCAGATCAACCAATACGTGCGCACGGCGGGTTATTTCAACCAGGTCACCGAGTATCCGGTACGCCTGGGCGAGCACGACGTCACGCTCAAATTCAACATGACCTCCCTCAAAGGCCATCGCGCGCCACACCCTGCGTATGTGCCGGGCGCGCTGCTGACGCTGACGATCTGGATCTGGGTCAACGGCCCGATCTACGTGGACAGCTTTGACGTAGCGGGCGACCTGGTCATCGTCGACCGCAACGGCCAGGAACTGGCTTCGGCGAAAGAGTCGATCAAGTTCGAACACAACGTCGGGCTTTACAGCGGCCAGTATTGGGCGCCCTCGATGGGCGGCCAGCAGCTGACCAAACTGGTCGCGCAATTGCTCGACACCGCTACCGCCAAACTGGCGAAACCGTAAATTTAAGGAGCAACACATGAAAGGATTGATTAAACACTGCCTGGTCCTCGCGGCGGTCTTGCTGACCGGTTGCGTTTCTTACTCGCAGCACGAGCTGCCGGCAGTGCAAACCTGGCCGCCGACCGCTAACGCACCGGCACAAAAGCCGACGGCGTACGTGCGCACCACGGCGCAAAACCACGTCAACGGTGGCCCAGGCAACGCGGCAGTGGGTGCCCCGGTGGTGCTGTGGGAAAAGGCTGTGGCCGACACCATCCAACAGTCCAACCGCTTTTCGCGAGTAAGCACCGACAAGGTTGACTCGGACCTCTATGTGGATGCCACCCTGCACAACAATGAAGAATACAGCCCGGTGTCAGCGTTCATTACCGGCTTCACGTTCTGCATCATCCCCACCACTGCGAAGAACATTTTTACCCTCGAAACGGTGTTCAAAGACAAGGACGGCAAGGAGTTGGGCCGGGTCAAAAAGAGTGAGTCGGTGCGCACATGGGTGCATCTGGTGCTGATCGTAGGCCTGCCTTTCCAGACCGACACACGGGAAGTGGTCGAGGCGTTGACGCGCAGTACGCTGGATGAGGCGGTGCAGCGCAAGTTACTGTAAAGGCCTGTACGTCGACGGATATCCATCTGACGCACGTCAATCAAAAATGTGGGAGCGACGGTTCGACGCCGCCCACATTGTTACAGCCAGGCCGCCCTGCTCACGTGTTGATCACAATCGTCTTGGCCAACATATCGCCCAATCGACGGCGCAACCCGAACAGTACAAAAAGGCCGTCCAGCATACTGAACAACAGCTTCGGAACATTACGCAAAAACGATTGAAACAGCGTGCAGTTCGTTGGTTAGGGGTAACCCACCACCGCCGTCCGGCACACCCGCTTACCCAGGCTCTGGCCTTTGGGCAAGGCATCGCAAAACAGAAAGTACCCGAAGGCTAAAAACATCAGCACATAGCGGATGCCATCAAAAAACAGCGGGGCCACCACCGAGCGCAAAGACAGATACGCGTAGTCCAGGTTGCGGATCAAAAACAGCAGGAAAAACACCACGGCCATATCGATGACATAGCCGAGCAGCCGCCTGAACGGGCTGGCAAGGTCGCAGGTTTCTGCCGCCGATACTGAATCGTTCATAACGTGCTTATCCCCTGCCTTTGTCATAAATATCCCCCAGGCTGCGAACGCTCGTCAGATTACCGGCCTGGATGACGATGGTCTTGGCGAACATGTCGCCCAGGCGTGTCCTCGATTCCATGAGGATCCACACCCAATCGATGACCACCAGCGCACCGGAGTTACGCGTAAACGACTGGGAAACGCTGCAACCCTTGAGGGTCTTGCGGTCAACCGTGGCAATGCTCAGCAGGCGCTTGCCCAGGCTCTGGCCGTAGGGGAGCGCATCGGCCAGCAGGAAGTAGGCAAAGCCCGCAAAAAACGCGCAGAGGAAACCGGCCTTGGGCGTCGCCGCAGGGACATAGGCAGACAACGCCTCTGCACTATATTTGACGATGAAAAAGATCAGCACCGCGATGGCGCAGTCAATGATGCGTGCGGCCAGGCGACGGCCGATGCTGGCCAGGATTGTGGGGCGTTTAGGGGTGCTATTTGCGTCCATACAGGGTTACTCCAACTTCAACGTGATTGCGTCTATTCCGGGCGGGTGCAATTGCGCTCCCAGCCTTTTTCAATCGTGCTGCCGTACTTTTCACAGGACGCCCTTTCCAACAGAGCGTCCAGGGAATCGCGCCCAGGCTCAACCCATAGCAGGCCGAGCAAGTAGGCCGCCGTGGCCGCGAGCACCAGCATCGCGGCCATCCGAGTCAGCATGAATCGAAGCGTTGCTGCGGTTGTGCGCGATCGCTCAAACACGAACGCGAACAACAGCCCAATGCCGCACCACAGGAAGCCTGCGACTGCCACGCCCAACGGCGTCGAACCAGGATCGAGGTAGGCCCAGGCCAGCATGGATACCGTGGCGCTGGCGAACATCACCAACAGGCACAGCCACTGGGCAACCCGACACCCAATGCTGAAAAAGCGCGCCAAGCGCGTTTGAGCATTCACGGGAACGTCATACCGATGCGTGCCCGCTCTTCGGAAAACCAGATGCCTGTGACCTTACCGACCACCTCTTCAACGGCCACCTGTCCCATAAAGCGGCTGTCATTGCTGTTATTGCGGTTGTCACCCAACAGGTAGACGTGCCCTGGCTCGACCTTGAGCGGAGCCAACTCCATCGACGCCGGCCCATTCACACGGTCTGCCGGTGCATGAAACAGGCCGAGGTTTTCACCGTTGCGGATCAGTTCGCCGTTGACGATGGCCAACGTATCGCCCCCAACACCCGCCACGCGCTTGATTGCCTCGGTGCCGTTCCAGCGATACACCACGATATCGCCGACCTTCGGCACACCGGCCTTGAGGTCGGCCACAATGTAGTCGCCCACGGACACCGTCGGTGCCATCGAACCGGTCGGAATGTAGTAATTCTTGAACCCTATCAGCGGCCCCCGCAGGACCTCCAACAGAATGAACGTGATCACGATCAACACGCCGACGTATAGCGCGTGGAACCGTTTGCGCGGCACGCCCGCCGGGCCCGTGTAACGACGGGCCAACACTGCCGATACGATTGCCGAGCTGAGCTTGACCGCGATAATCCAGCCGAACAACACGTACAGCCCGATGGGCGAGGCGCTCAGACCGAACACGCCGAGCAGCACCACACCGCCGTACAACAGCGCAGCAACCGAAATGGCCCACTTGATACGGCCCACGTAGACAAGCCCCCAACCGGCCACCAGGCAGGACATCAGGAAAGCTTGCAGGGAGAGTTTTACAGGTTTCATTGATCATCCTTAATAATGCAAGTGCGCGCGTTGCGCCTATTACTGTGCGGCGCGCCAATCCACGTAACCCTTGACCGCCTCTAACTGGCTCAACATGAAGCTCGAAAAGTCCTCGAACAAAACTGTTGCCCCATCCAGTTCAGGATCAATTTCTACGATTGACCAATCGTTCTCTGCGTCGAATGCATAAAGCACACCGCTCCCACTGCTGGCAAACACATACATATGACGGTAGGCATCGACCTCGCATTTGGCGATGGCGGCGTACTTCACTGGGCCGTCCTTGATGTAGAGCGCGCTGTCCAAGTCACCGAAGCCGAACTGCTCAAGAAACTCAAGATAGTCATCCGGCACACTGTCGCGGTGCGAAAATTCGACGCCACTCAGTATTAAATCCCGGTCACTTATGCAGCTTCCATAATCCCCTTCGTACTGCTCAGCAGAGGTGATGTGTTTTATAAGTTCGCGAATATTCAACATGTACTCCATCGATACCACGCATAACCCTAATTGCCCTGCGCAGGAGGGCGCTTGCTCGCGCAAAAACCGGAAGACGCCGCGCGATGGGATTAAAGGGGACGGATTTATTTAACCGCTTACCGACTGGCGCCACTACCAAATAAACCGCCCCCTTTAGTCCAGTACTGTTTCAATCTCTTGCCTTAAGAACCGCGGGGCCGGCGTTGTTGCATAACGCTGTGCGATTTCAAAAGGGTCGACAACTTTTGCTTTAACCCCTTCAATTGAAAAATCGCCGACCACATATTTGGCGAAAGACGATGACAGCCGATCACCATCAAGTAGCCAGCAGCCATAAAACAAGGAAATCAGGTACTCGCCAATGTAATATCCGATACGCGTCACAAACCAGACTCTGTGTTCCTCACTGATAACAGCGTGCTGAAACCCACGGTCCAGCAGAGCTAAAAACTTTTTTGGCTCAACCAATACTTCATGAGGCTGATCAAATCCGAGACTTTCACAGAATTTATGCAGCACCGGCAGACGCTCTGATCTAAATGCCGCAAATCCAGCAGCACGTCGGTCAAGCAGCCTATCCGGCGTTTCTCCAGTGTCTACCATTAATCACCTCACTCACTGCTGCTTTTTAATAGTTACCATGCACACGACATTTCCACAAAATGGCATAGGGCAGCTCGTCGTCCAATATGTCTGTCGAGCGAAAATAGTAGACCACTGAAGCGTTCTCGAGGCTTTTGTGAACAAAGGCACCATCGGACATTATGCGGTAGAGGCATGTTCCATAACGTCCCCCACGGCCTTCAACGCTTGCTTGATTTGACCATAGGTCGTGTCTGCCGTCTTTGGTATCAATTCCGCAGGGGGACTAATGACTACCATGTCATCACGTTCAACTTCTCTGAAATAGGCTCGACGAAACGCTGCCTCGCTGGCTGCCCAGTAAAAAGAAACTAATCGGAGTTTGTCTTGACCATCCTCGTTAACGGTGTCGGCCAAGCAGAATTGATTATCGCAAGTTCCATAAACACCCTCATCGATGAGTGAAAGTGCCGCTCCGGATGTATCAAGGACATCACCTGCTTTTTGCTCAAGCAACAACGACCAAGGAATCATCACCACACCCTCCAGAATTATTGCGGCCATTTGAATATTTTGCATTCGATCCTGCCAGCCTTGAGCGCATTTTCAGCCGCTGTTTTATGCGGTCCCTCTGGTATTTTTTTACCGAATTAGAAAATAGGGTTCAGACCACCAATATACGTTTTAGCAGTAATCGTGGTCTGACCCCTATTTTCATAACCGCCTTGCTGAAAAAAAATTTTAAGCAGATAAAAATAAAAAGCTAATTTTTAAAGAGCGTAATGTTCTAGGCTTGCCTCACATACATTAAAAAAACGTTGTCTGACCCCGAGTCCCCCGGCGACCTCTTCCACGTGATGACCAATGACGGTATTGAGCACCAACTGGCGTTCCGATTTCCCGGTAGGCCGGGCCTTGTAATTAAAGGGGACAGATTTATTCAATAGCTTACCGATCAAGGCCCCAGCTAAATGAATCGTCCCCTTTTTGGGTTGGCCATGGGGTTCAGTACCCCCCGGCACTGACATCCGCAACCGACAACCAATAATCCACTACTGCATCGAAGCCTCTGTCGTTGGCCCGAGCCTGCAACGCGACAAGCGCCTGCCGCGCATCGGTTATCGACCAGCCCGTGGAGTTCAGGCTCAGCCACGCATAGTCCAAGCGGCCGGCTTGCAAGAAGCTCTCAAACAACGGCTTTTTCTCTCGATCAGGATCAAACCACGCCGGCAATTGCCCTCCTGTCGGCGGGGGCATATCCCGATCAATGATTTCGAAGGAACAACTGCTTTCCCACCATGGCCGGCCAGGGTCGGACGGGTTGGGAAAGTCTCCGGTGTAGGGCCCCGCGTCTTCAGCCATGCTCTCCAGCGGCGTCTCTTTGCTAAACAATTCGACGTTGGCGAAGATCATCACCGGTTTTCAATGACTGCGCTTCTAGCTCCTCCAGACAATCAAGCCCAACCGCTTGGGCAAATTGCTCAAGCTCTGGGGTGACAGCATCTTCGACACTGATGGACATCATAGCCAGAACACCCATCAACTGGGCAGGCGTGCGGGCAATCTCGATCGTCATATGCTCGGCGGCTACATACATCTTGACGAAGCAGGGTTCACGGTCGACAAACCAGTGCCTCCAATAGCCAATATAGGTCGGCCGCGATCCATCGCTCCACAGCGGGATCAACGCCGGCGGGAACCCGTACCATTGCGCTGGGGCATCCAGCGTGCAGATGGGCGGATGGATGCTTCCATCCGCGCAGGCATCCAGCACGGTGGGCAATCCTAAGGCTTCAAAGGTCTTCTTGAGATTCATATCTTCACCGTATTGGCGCCAGAGGCGTCGACCACTCAGGGATATCTATTCTATGCAACGGAGAAATTGGGCCCACCCAGGGTTTGGAAGTTGCACTAGTTTGCTGGTGTATCAGTTGATGAGCCTCGCGCGAAGGTACGGGTACTAAATGCCGTGGGTCAACGATCTGGGTCGGGAAATCTGTCTTACCGAAGTTCCAGTGGTGGAAAGAAATAGGGGTCAGACCACTATTCTTCTATTCTTTTAGCTCACACTTCTTGGGCGTCCTGACACCCCCTGCGAAACTCGTTTACCTAATGCCTGCTCAATCTCGGCCGCAAACTTCTGATCGCCCAAAACGTAATTACCGTTTGTAGAAAATCGAATTTGCTCTATCAACTCAGGTGAAAGCCGATCCTTGAATAAAGACCGGTAGGATTCGGCTCGTTGCACGGTGCTGCTACCTAACTCTCTATAGACCGCATGTGGGCTTAAAAAGCTTGATGGCTCGCCCTGTGCATTTGCCCTGTAGCTGGTCCAGCGATAGTCGCCCGGATGAGCAACCATGCCCGCTCTAACCGGATTCATTTCGATATATCGATAGCAAGCTAAAACATAGTTGTCTTTTTGAACCAGACAGGAGCGGAAACGTCCTTCCCACAACGTGCCCGTTCGTTGATAGGTTCGATTGATGTATTGAACGTAGCGCTGCCCCAGCCCTTTCATAAGTAGACCAGCCCCTGCGAAGCAGGTGGGGGTCAACAACAAGTGAACGTGATTTGTCATCAAGCACATTGCGTGAATTTTACAGCCATACAATTCAGCAAGCAGGTCTAACTTATCAACGTAAAAAATATAGTCTTCGTCTGAATAAAAACACGCAGACCGGTTGTTTCCCCGCTGAATAATGTGCAACGGGACATCCGGCAGTATAACTCTAGGACGGCGAGCCATATAAACCCCCAAATGAATAAGAGCTTACAGCTTAGCCGCCCATCACCAGGCCAACACAATCGAATAATTACAAAAAATAAATCATATTTTAAAAGAGCAATTTTGCTGAACTCTAAAAAGCGCAAAACCGTGGTCTGACCCCTATTTTTCCAGTGGTCTTACCCCTATTTTCCCAAAGGGGACAGATTTATTAATCGACTACCGACTAGCGTCACGTTTAAATAAATCCGCCCCCTTTCATGCACCCTTTTATACAAAAACTCAGCCACCTTTATTAAATTAAAAGTCAACGAACATTAAAAAACCACAGAACAAAACCTAGAACAAAGCCAACCCCAGCCATTTTTAAATAAAGCGGCGTATTTTCTTTTATAAGCATAATAAAGTCCTCGCCACCACTCAACCAATACCCGGCAATCTGAAAGAACACACACATAAACAACAGACCGAACGCACAGGCACAAGGAAGATAAATAGCAACCCACCAAGGTTCATTCTTTTTCATTGTTGTCTCTTTTCTTCAAATAGAAATCAGCTCCACTATTGAAAAATCCTGACGATACAGAGTCGCCCAGATTACCAAATATGGAGGGAACGGAACTTTGCGATGCCGGCCTGCTGATAGTCCATATTCCAGTCGGCATCCACTCATACTGCTTCGACACCGGGTTAAGCAGCTTATCAAGAGGCGCCTTGATCGTATTACCAACGGCAAACCCCACAGAAGCGCCCGCCTTACTTAACAAAGCTCCCATAAATGGGTCTTCCCCTTTCATTTCCGCTTGATAATAACCACCCGTTGCATTCCAAGTAACCGTCGGATTGTAACCTTTGCCAGCTGTGATCGCGCCGACTACCCCAGAGCCAATCACGTCCGACAGTGTCACTTTTCCTGTCGTTCCATATTGGATAGCTGCACCAATACCTGCGGAAGCGCCCACCGCTATCAATTGTTCTTTACCTTTGGTCAAAGCGTTAGTAAGGATTGAACTTCCGCCCATCACCATTACCGGCCAAGAGAGCGGATCGATGACAACTGACATGACTCGGTCTGTGTCAGTAATATTTTCCTTCAAAAATTTAAGGTCCGAGCCATTGAGGTAATTTACCAGTGCGACAGCCTCGGGATTTTTCAATTTTTCACTCAGGCGGAACTGTGACGGGTCGGCATCTCTCGCAGCATTGGTGCTTGCCTGAATTTCCTCTTCCCGTAGGACACACGTTAAACCACCGCCAATGCAACGACCCATCATTTTTTTACTGTTTTCATTACTGATTTCAATATATTTTTTTAATACTAGACCGCAGTCGCCTTTAACGTTTTTGCAGGCCGATAGTTCTCTATCAAGTGCGCGGGCTTCTGTCTCACTCAGCCAGTTATTCTCCACCGCATTACGTCCTGCCTGAGCGCCAGCGGAGGCACCGAGCATATCACCGCCAGTGAGCCCTCCGCCCACCCCCGCAGCCAAGGTCGACAAGGCGGAAACCGTTTCCTTTTGCGCTTGCGTCAGGTCACTTGTTGCGGTGCCCGGATAAAGTTGACGGGCAATCAACTCACCCATCGCAGCGCCGGTGCCCCCTGCCAGCGCCGAATTTCCTTGCGCTTGCGCCACCATCGCGCCAAGCACTGCGTGAGCCATCAGGTTGGCGTAAGGGTCGCCTTCAGTTTTTTTCTTGATCTCCTGTGCCAGGTACGGCGCCGCGGCACCTGCCAACGCACCGCCAACATTGCCACCCATGACCGCTTGAACAATGGCGGTGACGGCTTGGCTGGCCCTCTGGAAGCTGCTCCCTAAGCCATAGTCCTTCTGAGCACGCTGGCTGACTTGTTCGGCAGTCGGGTTAGCGATGCCGTCTTCAATTAGCTTCTGCCGCGTGGCTTTGCCAGCCTCAGTGGTGGGGTCTTCGGCGTCCCTGATCTTCGCGGCAGCAATCGCATCGCCAATGCCCTTGGTCAACTCCATCGAACTCTTGATCAGTTCCATGCGTTCCTGCATGGCCTTTTCATCAGGCTTGTCGAGACGCTGGTTGGCGTTGGCCGTGTCGCGGTTCAAGCCGACCAGGTCATTGGCACCCTCGGGGTTACGCACCACGATCGTGCCTTCGCTGACAGCACTGCGCGTATAGCTGTGGTCCGAATCGTTCAGCGACATTCCATACAGAGCGCCCGGTGTCATCGTGCTCGCGCCGCTGCTGTAGGAGCCGGAGACGCTCATGCCCGCAGACTTGCTCTCGATCTCGCTCTTGTTCTTGATGTCACTAACCAGCAACCGATCGGTGAGCAGCAGGTTCCTGTCGGCCGCAGCCTCGCTGGCAATCACCGCACCTTGCAGGATGGTGTTTTTGGCCACGTCGATGGTGTAGCCGCCCTTACCGGCAAAGAAACCGCTCTGGTCGGTGACAGCTTGGTAGTCGCTGTTCATTTTCGACGCCGCCAGGCTCGCGGACGCTGTCACTGGGGAGCCATAACAGATCGGCGGAATGCAGATGCTCGCACCGAAGCCCGCGCTGTTCTGCTTGCTCTTGGACGTTTCGGTGTCTTGGCGCGACAGAATGTTGAGGTTGCCGCCGATGTTGGCATCGATGCGGTCAGCGCGTACCTGCGCGCCGATCAGGCTGGTGTCCTGGCCGCTGCGCAGTACCAGCGAGCCGGTGTCCAACGTGGTGTTGACCTGGGTAACCGAGCCTCCAGAGCCAAGGTTCTTGGCGGTTTGTGCACCGAGGTCGATGGTGAAACCGTTTTGCTCGCCTATGTTGAAGCTGGCACCGATAGCGGTCCTGTTGCGTGAACCGTCGTTTTTGCGGTCGGTGGTGTTCTGTGCGCTTTGCATCAGGATGTTGTTTTTCGCGGAGAGCAACGTGCTGTCGGCTTTCAACGTACTGCCGGTAATCGTCAAGTCACCCACAGTGCCCGGCGCATCGCCCGCAGCGATGATCGACAGTTTGCCCCCGGCGTTGAGGTTGCTCTGGTGAGCGGTCTGCGCCGTGTATTCGCTGCTGCTTTTGGTGCGGGTGTTGGCCAGTTCGGTACCGATCTTGATCAGCGACCCGTTGCCGGCAGAGCCACCAGTCTTGTCCTTGAAGCCGGTACTTTGTTTAGCGAGATCGCCCGCCTGGTTATTCAGGTTGTACATCGACAGCGCCGCCTGGGCGATCTTCACAGCCTTGAGGCGTGGATCGTCGGAGCTGCGCGCCGCCTCGGCTGCGTCGCGGATGCTGTTGGCGGTGTCGACCACGGTGCCCGCAATCACTCGCCCAACCGCCAAGCTTTTTGAGCTGTCCTTACTGGTCTGACTGGCCGTCTCCACACCCGAGGTGACGGTGACATTGGCACCACTCAACTCCATATTCTTGGTGCTCACCAGATCACTGGCCACCACCTTCAACTCACGCCCTGCCGTCAGCGACACATTGCCCGCACTCGAGCCAATGGTGCTGCCGGTCAAGGTCATTTCATTGGCGGTGCCGTTGTGTTTCGAGCTGTTGATGTACAGCTTCTGGTTGCCGGTCATGTCATCCAGACCGAGCTTGTTGCCGGTCAGTACGCCGGTGAGGTCGCGGTTTTTTTCCTTGTGCATGTCGGTGCGGGCGAAGGTGTTCTGCGCCGCGTCGATGGTCAGGTCGCGGCCAGCCTGGACGGCGAGGTCGCCGGTGCTGACCAGGTTGGAACCGGTGACCGTGGCGTCGCGCTTGGCGGCGACGGTGACGGTTTCGCCGGAGACCATGCTGCCCAGGGCGGTGGTGCGTTTTTCGTCGACTTTGTCCTGGACTTTGCTCGACTTCAGGCCGCCCCAGCTGCTTTTGCTTTCCTTGCGTTCGTGGCGGGCGCTGTCGGCGTTGCTGACGGCGAGGATGTTCACGTCCTGGCCGGCCACCAGCTGCGTGGCGCCTTTTTCAGCAGTGACGGCACTCCCAGCCAGCAGCAGGTCTGCACCGGCGACGACGGTGCTGTTCGTCCCCGCGCTGACCAGGCTGCCAACGTTGTTCACGACGTCAGTTTCATCCAGGCGGAATTTTTTGCCCTGGGAGGTTTTCTTGGTCTTGCTGTAGAAGCTGTAGTCCTGGTCTTGCGCGGCTTTGAGCTCGAGGTTTTTGCCGGATACCAGGTACGCCTCGTTGCCGGCATTGACCTGGCTGGCCACCAGTTGCAGGTTCTGCCCGGCGCTCAGGGTGGCGTCGCCGCCGGCCTTGATCACGCTGGACACTTGCTGCACGTGGTCTTCGATGCTCTTGACCTTTTTTGTGTTGCCCGTGGAGTGCTGCTCGTTGGCCGCCGCAACGGCGTTGAGGTCGCGGGTGGCAATCAGGTTGACGTCGCGCTTGGCCTCGACCTGGCTGGCCACGGCGCTGATATCGCGCCCGCCAATCACATGCAGGTCGCGGCCAGCGTCGACCACGGAGCCCTGTTGGGCGATGGTGGTGAAGCTGGAACGGTTGCCGATGGCGCCGCTGTCGAGGGTTTTTGAAGCGGTGATGTTCACGTCGCCCACGGCCTTGACCGTGGTGTCGGCACCGCTCTTGAGCACGCCACCGATGTTGTTGACGTTGCCGCCCGCCTGCATGGCCAAATCGTTGGCCGATTCGATGCGCGCGGCGCTGTCGACGAAGTCGCTGCGTTCGGTGCGGTAACTGCTGGCGCTTTCATGGGTGGTGACGCTGCGTTCGTTGAGCAGGTCGGCGCCAGCGGCGAGGTTGACGTTACCCGCGCTGATCACACCGCCTGCGCGGTTGGTCAGGTTGTTGCCGCTGAGCAGGTCGAGGCGACCACCGGCTTCCATCAACCCACTGTTGGTGAGGTTGCCGCCGACGTTCGCCAGCAGGTTGCCGGTGGCACGCAGGGTGCCGGCGTTATTGAGGTTGCTGCCGGTGATCAAGTTGACGTCGCTGCCGGAAATCAGCGCCCCATTGGGTGCCAGGCGGTTGTTCGCCTGGGCCAGGTACAGCACCGGCACCAGCACTTGCTGGCCGGCGACGGTGGCGTTTTCCAGCCACACGATATCGTGGGTCAAGGCGGCGACTTGTTCGGCGGTGAGGCTCACGCCTACGGACAAATTCAGGGCGCTTTTGCTGCTGATGGCGTTGTCCATCAGGTGCTTGAACAGGTCGGCGTCGCTGGTCTGGCCGTCGATGAAGCGCTGGCCGGTGCGGGCGAGTACGGCTTGCTGGATCAGGCGCTGTTCGTAGAAACCATCGCCCAGGCGCTTTTGCGCGGTGTCGGGGTCATAGCCGAGCTTGGTCAGCATGTAGTCCGAGCCCAGGAACTGACGCATATCCGTGAACAGCGGGTTGGTTTCGATCAGGTATTTATGCGGGCTGGCCGCGAACTGGCTGGTGGGCAGGCCTTTGGCGCCATCGCTGTCGTTGAGGTGGAACAGGCCGTTCTGGCCGCTGGGCAGGTCGAAGCCAGGCAGACCCAGCGGGTTGACCTGTTGCTGGGCCACGTCCGGTGGCAGTTGCGGGTTGAGGCTGACCAGGGTCGAGTAGCCCGGCGCATTGGTGTTGGCGCCGCTGCCGACGTAGGTGTAGCCACCTCGCACGACGCTGTTGTCGATGCCGGCCTGGGCCTTCACATCCACGCTGCCGCCGGCTTGGATCACAGCGGCGTAACTTTGGTCTGGCGCGCTTAACTGGGTGGTCTTGCGCAGGGCAATCTGCTCGCTCTCCATCTTACCGATGAACGAGGCCAGGCCCGCTTCGACGCCACCCATGTCCTGGCCGGCCGAATAGCGCTGGGTGAACGCCGCGGCTTCGCGGTACCAGCCCCCCGGCTTACGCTCGCGCTCGGAAGTGAAGATTCGATCGTACTGAGTGTCGTGGGTCACTACACCGACATTGGTGAGTTGGTTGACGACGGCCGTGAGGTTGCCACCGGCGCCGATGCTACTGCTGCTGTTGAGCAACTCGCCGCCGGTGAGCAGCATGTTGCCGCCCGAGGTGATGCTGGACGCTGCCGTGGCCTGGCTGACGATGAAGTGATCACGCTGGGTAATCAGGAACGGGCGGTTCTGCTTGGGGCCGTCGCAGTCTCCACCGGTCACGCGAAAGATGCAGGCGGTGGGCGTGATGGAGGCGCTGTAGATACCGGACTCGGTGTTGAGCACAGTGCGGATGTTCTGGATCGTGCTGGCGGCCAGGACCAGGTTGCGCTCGCTCTCGATGGTGCCCGAGCTGTTGATGATGCTGGTGGCCAAGCCGCCCTGGCCGTCACGATCGACGCGCAGGTTGCCCATGGCGTAGAGCGTGGCACCGAGGTTTTTCAGGCGGTCGACCTTGAGGTTCAGGTCGCCGCCGCTGAAGATCAGACCGTGGTCGTTGAGCAGGTTGTCCACCGAAAGATCCAGGCTGCCCTGGCTGGCGACGCTGCCGCCCACGGTCCAGTCCTTGCCGCTGCCGACCAGGGCGCGGGTGCCGAGCAGTTTGCCGGTGGCGGTCTGTTGCAGGTTATCCACGTTGACGGTCAGGCGCCCGGCCTGGATCGCGGTGCTGTTAGTCCAATTGACTTTGTCGAAGGTCAGGTCGCCGTTGGTGACCAGGCTGCCACCCACGTCATCGAGGCTGATGCCATTGAGGTCGAGCGCGCCGGTGCCCACGTGCAACACCTTGCCGCCGGTGTTCTGGAAGCGGGTCGCGGCGAGGCTCAATTGGTCGTTGGCGGTTTCCAGGCTACCGCTGTTGTTGAGCAGGCCACCGATGGCGTAGCGGGTCTTGCCGCTGGTGCCCAAGGCGCGCATTTGCCCGCTGTTGTTGAGGCTGGCGGTCTCGACATCAAGGGCCGTGGCGCTTTCGATCAGGCCACGGTTGGTCAGTGCGCCCTTGAGGCTGACGTCGATCCGGTTGCCGGCGATCTCGCCGCCGTTATCCACATTCATACCGGTCAGGTGCACGCGATCCCGAGCAAACAACGCGCCGCTGCCGTTGTTGAAATCCGTAGCATCGATCTGCGCATCACCGGCTTTGGCGGCGATGCGGCCACCGTCGTTGTCGAGCGTACCGGCGGTGATGGTCACGCCAGCGTTTTCACTGTGGATCAGACCGTTTCCGCTGTTTTGCAACAGGCCACTGGTGGTCAGGGCCAGGCCATCGTTGGCGGCCAGGGTGCCGGTGTTACGGTTGTCGATGCTATTGGCGAATACCGTCAGCAAGCCCTGGCTGGCGAGCTTGCCGCCCTGGTTATCGATGTGCGCGGCGCGCTGGATCAGCAGCGGCCCGGCGCTGGCCAGCTTGCCGTTGCGGTTGATCAGGTCGCCGATCAAATCGAGGGTGATCGCCCCACCAGCGGTCAAGCTACCGGCGCTGTTTTCCAGGGTATTGCCGTTGAGGGTGAACGCACCGGTGCTGTCGATGATGCCGCCCTGGCTGTTGTCCAGCAGGCCGCTGACGTTGAGGGTCTGTGCGCCGTCGCTGAGCAGGCGACCTTTGTTGCGGTTGTCGACGCTGGCGGCGGTGACGCTCAGCGCCTGCTTGGCGCTCAAGGTAGCGCCCTGGTTATCCAGGCTTTGCGCGGTGGCGGTGAGGTTGCGATTGGCGATCACCGTGCCGGTGTTGGTGAGGTGCTGGCTGTCGAGGGTGACGTCGCCACCGGCATTGCGCGTGTTGTCGGGGTTGACGCCGGCTTCGATGATGCCGCTGTTGGTCAGCTGGCCGTTGCTGGCCAGGGTGATGCTGTCGCGGGCGGCGAGGGTTTTGCTGTTTTTCAGTGCGCCCTTGGTCTGTGCCTTGAGGGTGGTGCCCGCGTACACCGCGCCCTTGGTCTCCAGGCTCGCGGCCTTGATGTCCACCGCACCGCTCGCGGCGGCCTGGGCCATGCTCAGGTGGCCGTTGGCGTCGAGCTGAATATCACCACCACTGGCCGCCAGTGTGCCGTCGAGCTTCACGCCCACACCGGCTTCGGTGCCCACCAGTTTGATCGCACCGGCATACATGCCACCCAGGGCCGACGAGTCGATGGCCAGTTCGGGCTTGGCGCTGCCGTCGTCGGCGCGCGCGGTGGTCTTCAGGCTTTGTGCATCGACGTCGTTGCGGCCGGCGATCACGGTCAGTTGGCGGGCGTTGATCTTCGCGTTGATCTTGGCCGAACGGGTGATGATTTCGAAGCGGTCCACGTTGCTTGCATTCAAGCCCTGGCCGTCGATGGTCACGGCGCCGCCATCGACCTGGTAGCTTTTCAGCTGCCCGGCCTGATCGATCATCGGTTTACCGGTGGTCAGGGTGACGTTGGGGGTGTTGATGAAGCCGCAGCCGTTGCAGCTGATGCCATAGGGGTTGGCGACGATGACCTTGGCCGACTGGCCCGCCACTTCGGTGTAGCCGCGCAATTGGCTGGGGCTGCCGCCTTTGACTTCGTTGAGGATGACATTCGCCGCGCCGCCCCTGAGGTTCGGGTTGCCGACGATGATCCCGCCCAGTTGCGTGCTTTGCACCGGCCCGCTGGCGTTGTTAAGGATCACGCCGTTGGGGCCGACGTTGTAGTCCTTGAATTGGTTGTGCGACAGGCCGCTGCCGTTCGGCGTGGCGATGTTCACCACTGGCACGCCATTGCCTGCCTGGCCGACCGTGGTGCCAGGGCCGCTGACGACAATGCCGTCGGCCTGGGCCAACAGCGGCTGCCAGAACAGCGCATTCGCCAAAATCAGTGCGAGGCCGCGCTGGGTTAGGCTTTTCAGGGCAGAAGCAGGGCGAACGTCCATATTCAAGATCTCAAGGCAGCTGGCGTTGAATTACAGGTAAAAATCCATGCGGAAATAGATCGGCGCTTCGCGCTCGCTCATCACCGCAGGGCGTTCCAAGGAGTGGGCAAATGTCACGCTGGCGCTGACGTTTTTGCCGCGGGCGAACAGCTCCAAGGAGTTGCTCGAAACCCGGCCATGGAGCGTTTCGTTGTAGCGGTCATTGCGGATCACACCCTGGTCGTAGCCGACACTGGCGCCGTATTCCAGGAACGCCGGGCGCATCCAGTCCCACGTCACCGGGCGGGCCCAGCGAATGTCGTTGCGCCAGTAGCCACCGCTGTCGCCGGTGAGTTGCTGGTCCTTGTAGCCGCGTACCGAGGCCGACCCGCCCAGGCTGATGCGCTGGGGGCTGAACAGCACGTCTTCACTGCGCTGCCCGGTGGCCAGGCTGGAAAAACTGAACGACTCACCCCACAGCGTGAAGGGCTGCAGGTAGCTGAGCGTGGCGGTGTATTTGCGGTAGTTCGGCGTGGGCGTGAGGTTGCCCTCGCGATCGCGTTCCTGGTCGTTGCTTTGCGCGTCGAAGGCGCCGATGCCGTTCTGCATACCCAGGTCGAGGTTGACGAAGGCGCTGCCGATACGCCGCCCGTGGTTGATGCCGACCTGGAACTCACTGAGGCGGTTGCTGCTGGGGCCCAGGCGAGTGTCGAGCAAGTAGTTGTTGGTGCGTATATGGGCGAGGCCGACGTTCACCGAGGTCTTGCTCACATCGTCACGATGGATCACACGCTCGGCGCGCAGCTGATGGTTCTGGCTGTCGCCGGACTGCTTGAACTTGAAGCCATCAGCATCGCCGAGGGTGCGGTAGTCGCTTTCGCTGTAGGTATAACTGAAGTTCCACCAGCCCCATGGCACGTTGTAGTAGAGCATGCTGTTTTTCGAGGTTTTCTGGTGGTCACTCATGGCGTCGTGGCCGCCGCGCAGTATCAGTTGATCGGCCAGGCCGAGGGGGCTGTCCCACTCAAGACCAGCACCCCATTGCTGTTCGCCGGTGCTTTTCTGACCGTCGTTGTTACGCGACAGGCTGGCGCGCCAGGGTTTCTGCGGGGTGTTCTTGACCACCACTTCGCTGCCGCCCACTTGGCTGCCGGGCGTCAGCTCCATCTGCGCCTGCTTGGACGGCAAGCGGCTGAGTTGGTCGACCAGTTGCTCGACTTCGCGCAGGTTGAGCGGCTCACCCACCTTGCCGGGAAAGGCCATCGCTAGTTCGCGGTCGGTGACGGTGCTGCCTGGGCCGCCTTTCACGCCTTCGAGCTTGCCTTCCACCACCAGCACCTGCAGGTGGCCGCTGGAAAGGTCCTGCTGCGGCAGGTAGGCGCGGCTGGTGACACGGCCTTTGGCGATGTAGAAATCAGTGATGACCTTAAGCAGCTCATTGAGCTGCGAGACACCCAGGCATTGGCCCACATAGGGCTTGAGCAGGCGCACGCGGTCCGACGTCGACAGGCTGTCGGCACCCTGCAGTTGGATGTCTTTGATAGGGAAGCAACGGGTGTCGGCAGGCGCGGCCGGGGTCTGGGACTGGGTGCCCTTGCCCGGCAGGTCCTGGAGCTCTTCGAGGCGCCGGCGCTGCTCTTCGAGCAAGCGGTTCTGCCGGTCGCGGATCAGGTCCTGATCCCCGGGCGTAGGGGCGGCCGAGGCGCTGTTCAGGCTCAAATAAGCGAGCAGGAAAGTGCACAGCAGATACCGAGTCCGTGGCAATAACGAAGACATGTTCGATCCGTCGAAAATCAAAGGGCGGCAAACTAACATCGAACTTCCGCCAACTCAAAGAACAGAGCTAGTTGGATATTCGCGCATGCTAATCACGCAACTCATTGATTAATAACACGTAAAAATAATCAAATAGGCGAACGGCTTGTAACTGGAAGTATTAATCCGACAAGCGGCAGCACTATTGATCGCGATTCGTCGGAGAACTAACAGATTGCTATTAATTAGCCATCAAGTTCTTGCCGAGATAAGTTAGTACCGAAAACAGCAGAAAAGTTCGCGGCCTTTTTGTGATTTGGATCCCATTTATGGGCTTAAAGCTCATGCCTGTGACGAGCGGGCTTGTGGCAGACACAAAGCCCGCCCGTCACGATACTCAACCGGCGTCTTTGGTCTGGTCCTTGCCAGGCACCAGTGTCAGCCCCGGCTTTTCCACATCGCGGGAGACATGGGATGTCACTTGCGCGACACCGCCGTCCTCGTCGTTATGGATCACCAACACCCCAGGTCGACGCAACTGCTCAAGGTCCCCTTCAGCAAGGCTGAAGCTCTCGCTCAGGTTCTTGTCGGTGAGGGCCTTGGCCTCTGCGCGACGCTGGGCGAACTTGCGCCCCTTGCGTTGCTGGTAGCGGGCCCAGCTGACCAGGATCACAGCGTTGAACAGCGCGATCCACAGGTAGATCTGCAGGGTATTGAGCGCTGCAAAGATCGGCGCTTCAATCCGTGGCCCACCGTGGCTGTCGAGCATCGAGCCGATCCCGCGGGCCAGCAGCCAGATCAACCCGGCCCAGGCCATCAGGGTCAACAGCACATCGATGATCCACATCACGGTACGTTGGCGGGTTCTGACCAGTTTCATGATCACGCCTCCTCTTCAGTGGGTTTAATGCCGCGATCGGGGCTGACCCAGCGCGCACGCTTCTGGTGCTGGTTGAACAGCACCTTGGGAAAGCTGACCAGGGTGGTGAACAAACTGACCAGCCAGAACACCATCGGGTACCACACGGTCCAGAACAGGGTTTTCCACAGGTCTTTCTCGTAGCGGCGGTCGATCAGGATGCTCACCGCAAACTGCAACAGGCACACCATCGCCAGTACCAGCCCGGTAAACGCCGGCGGCATCAGGGAGTCCACGGCAATGGCCTGGGGCAGCGGAATGAACTTGCCCACCCCCCAGAAAATCACCGACAGCAGGAACGTGAACGCCCAACCGGTGGACAGGCAGTATTCGAACAGCAGCGGCCACAGGTAGCGGTGACGCCATTGCCAGATGCCACGGATATTCTTGAACAGCACTTCGGCACCGCCCTGGGCCCAACGCAGGCGCTGTTTCCACAGGCCGCCGACGGTTTCGGGCATCAGGATCCAGCACAGGGCGCGCGGCTCGTAGAAGATGCTCCAGTGATCAAGCTGCAGCTTCCAACTGACATCGATGTCCTCGGTGATCATGTCGGTGCTCCAGTAGTCGATACGGTCGAGCGCCTTTTTACGGAACGCTACCACCACACCCGACACCGTGAAGATCCGGCCAAACACCCGTTGTGTCCGCTTGATCAAGCCGATGATCGAAGAGAACTCACCCACTTGCACCCGGCCGATCAAGGTCGAGCGTGTGCGGATCCGTGGGTTGCCGGTCACGGCGCCCAGGCGCGGGTTATCGAGCATCGGCGCAACCAGGTAGGCCGCCGCGTTTTTATCCAGCAACGCATCGCCGTCGATGCACACCAGGTATTCGCTGCGTGCGGCCACGGCCCCCATGCGCAAGGCCACCGCCTTGCCTTGGTTCTGCGCCAGGTGCAACACGCGCAAGCGCGGGTGCTCCAGTGCCAGTGCGTCGAGCACGGCGGCGGTGTTGTCCTTGGAGCCGTCGTTCACCGCGATCACTTCGATGTTCGGGTACAGCTGGCCCAGCGCCGCATGGATGGTGTCGGCGGCGTTATCCCCTTCGTTGTAGCAAGGGATGATGATCGAGATCAGCGGGTTGCCGGCCAGCGTGGGTGCCGGGGTGTCTTCTTCCCAGGGCCAATGGCGCTCCCAGTGCAGCCAGAAGTAAACGCCGCCTGCGATCCACAACGCCGACATGAACAGCGGGTAGAAAAACACAAAGTCCATCAGGAACTGCCCGGTGACCAGGAAGATCAGGCCCAGGGGCACGCCCAATACCAATGCCAGCACGAATAAAGCCAGGAGTCTGTCGAACATGGTCAAGGGTTCCATTGGTTGGAAAGGGCCGGACGCACAGTCTTCAGGTCCGGGGAGTTTTCCAGGAAGTTGTCCGGGTAGTAACCGAAACTCGTGACACCCTGGCGCTTGAGTACACCCATCCATTCAGCCATCTGCTTAGCGTCAATATCCGGCGCGGCCTTGGTGCGCCAGTCTTTGGCTTGCAGTTCGAATACCGTGCGCTCCATCGCGCCAGGACGCGCCTTGACCGTCGCCACCAGCTTCTCCAGCCAGGCGTTGGAGGTCTTGTACTCTTGGCCTTCCATCAACGGCATGGCCATGGGCGCGGTCCAGTCGTAGGTTTGGAGGAAGTCATCAAGGTTCTGCGCGAACCAGGCTTCGCTGCCGGGATTGAGCATCGGCTCGGCGAAGATATTGCGCGCGGTCTGCACCTGCGGCCCACCGATGGCGCGGACCTTGGCGGTCAGCTCGTTGGTGAAGTCGATCAGGTAGCGGCTCTTGAAGCGCGTCCAGCGTTGCATCACGGCCGGGTCGGCACGCAGGGCCTCGATCGTATTCGGCAGGCCGTTGGCGGCATACGCCTTGAGCGCGGCCGGGCTGGCGTCTTCGAAGTCGTTGAGCACCGCATCGTCGTGGTACAGCACACCGTCGATGGCGTTGTTGCGCGCCAGGTCTTCATAGATCTCACCAATGATCTTGCGCACCTGCGGGTCAAACGGCGACAGGCGTTTGTATTGGTCGGGGTCGAGGCCGACCTGGCCGGTTTTCGGGTCCCAGCGCGTCACGCGCGGCAGCTTGGGGTCGAGGGCGAAACTGAGCACCGGCATCCAGGCATACACCGCGGCATGGGCACGGGTGTGCAATTGCCAGGAGACGCGGTTGAACAAGTCGGCACGTACCGGCAAGTGACGGTTGGGGAAGTACAGCTCATGCACCAGGCCGTCACCCTTGGGGTCGGCGAAGGCTTGCAGGAACACGGTGCCCGCGCCCATGTCGACAACTCTCTGCACCAGTTGGTCGAGGTTGCGCGCTTGCTGGGCCGGGTCCGGGTCGTAGACGTTGTCCAGGTCCACATGCAGCACGCGCAGCGGTGCCTTGGCTTGCGCCGCGACGATGCTGTTGGCGAAGTGCTCGCCGTCCGGGTCAGAGGCGACCAGGAAGCGCGGGCTGTTCATCAGGTCACTGGAGCTGTCGAGGCCATCTTCCAGGGTCAGGGCCATTTGATAGCCCTGCTCGCCAACGATCGCCAGCGAAGTGCCCTTCGCCGCACCGTAGGGCCATACCCACACCCGTGGTTTCTTGCCCGTGACTTTTTGGATCTTGTTGGAGATCGCCACCACATCGGCACGCATGCGCGCATCGAACTGCGCTTGGCTTTCATAACGGCCCGTGGCCGGATCAAAGCGCAGCGAGGTTGCCGCCGGCTCCAGGTTGCCCTGGGGGTTGGCGAGGATGCCGGTGTGGCTGGCATCGGTGTGCGCCGCAATTTCCACCAGGCCCGACTGGGACACTTCGCGGATCTGCTGCCAGGTAAGGAACTCTCCACGCGGCCGTGGTTGGCCGGCAAAGTCCACCGGTTTGTCCATCGGCGTATCGATCCAGTAGCCCACCGGCGCCAGCAACGCCGGCCAGTGATAGGCGCGCAGGATCGGCATCACCCGTGTGTAGAAGCTGGAATAACCGTCATCGAAGCTGAGCATGATGGCTTTGGGTGGCAGCGGCCGCCCACCGTTGCGGGCTGCCAGGATCTGGTCGACGCTGACCGCCTGGTAGCCGTTCTCGCGCAGCCAGGCCAGCTGTTCGATCAAACGTTCGGTACGCACCGCCACCACCGCCTGATCGGGGTCGCGATCCTCGACATCGTGGTAGGCAATGCCCAGGAAATGGTTTTTCGGCCACGGCGCTTCGTTGGCCGGGGTCGGCCGCTCGGCGGGTAGAGTAAAGGGTGCGGGTTGCTGGGCGCAGGCACTGGCCAGCATTACGCCCAGGATCAACAGGCAACGGCTGAGGACGGTCATGGTCAGGCTCTTCTAGAAACGGTAAGTGAGGTCGACGAGCAGACGCAGATCGCGTTCGCGATCACCGTCATAAGGTCGGCTGATCAGGCTCAGGTTGGCGCCGGCTTCCAGGACATCGTTCCAGCGAAAGCGTTGGCCGTAGCCCACCAGACCGATGCCACCGGTGGAATAATCCCGCTGGCTATACGTACCCGCACCGACCTGGAACTGCTGACTCCACTGGGTCTCGTAGCGGTGATAGAGCACATGGTTGATGTTGAGGACAGGCAACACGGTGAAGTCCGACTTCGGGTTGAAGTACACCGTGTCTTCCTTACTGTTGCGGCTGGCGCCGACTTCCAGGCCCAGGTCCACTTGCACTTTCGACGAGCTGTAGAGGCCTTCACGGCCGCTGAGCAAGGCTTCGAAACGGTCGTTGCCATCGCTGAAATGGGACGGGCTGAGGGTCAGTTTCCATTCGCGGCTTTCGTTGGCACGCCAGCGGATGAAACCGCTGCCGCCGTTGGCCGTGACGCCGTCATTCAACGCCCGCAGCGGAGTGGTGGACAGGAGGTAGCCAAGGCTGCCGCCGTATTGCCAGTTGTCGTTGATGTCGCGGGCAATCGACACGGCAGCGCCTTGTTTTGAGCCATCACCGTAGGAGTGGTTGGACACCTCGGCTTCAATGGTCATGTCGCGGGTGCGCCGCTCTACGCCGACTACCTGCCAACGATGCTGGCCGGTGCCCTCTTCGAAATCGGCGCGGGCATAGCCGGCACCGGCGAACAGGCGCCAATCTTCGTCGATGGGCGGCGTGTAGAGGCGGCTTTCGATACCCCAGTCACGGCTGCCGGATACGGCACCCGCATCGCCGTCGCTGCCACCGCCGAAGCTTTTACCGGTGTAGGCCTCGACCCGTAGCTCGGCCATGTCATGCACATCGCGCAGGCGACTGAGGCGCTGCACCTGGCGGTTGTCCGGGTTGCGCGCGACCACGTCATCGGTCAGCACATCGAGTTGGCGCCACTCCTGCAAGTCCATGGCGGTGTAGGCCTGGCTCACTTCCAGGCCAATGTCGCGCGGGGCCTGGGCTTCGGTTTCCTTGAGAAGGCCTTCGGCGCGCCGTGGCCAATCACGGGCGCGGTACATGTCGGCCTGGGCCAGGCGCAAGCCGACATTGCCCGGGGCTTTTGCCACCAGCGCTTCCAGGCCGGCCTCGCTGCCTGGCAGGTCCCCGCCGAAAACGCCGGCCTGGGCTGACAGTTGTTGCGCATCCATCCACGCATCGCTGGGGTTGCCGACAGGCAAGCCCTTGAGTTCGACCCGAGGGCTTTGGTTCTTGGCGAGGTTGTTGGCGACTTCGCGGGCGTCGTCGGCTTTATCGCTTTCCTGCAAGGCGTAGAACAACGCCGTGGTGTCTTCGACCCGATCATCGGGCTCGGCGTCGGGGGCGCTCAACGCCTGGCGGTACAACGGTTCGGCTTTTTCCGGCTGGCGCTGGTCGAGATAGGATGCCGCCACCCAACGCACAGCGTAGGTGGGCAATTGCACACCCTCGGCCTTGAGGGTTTCGTACTCGCGAATCACGTCAGCGGTGCGTGCCCGTGCCTTGAGCGCGCCCAGGCGGTCGATGCGCCAGGTCAGCACGTCGTCATGGGCCGTAGCGTCCGGGGTCCAGCGGGCGAGGAGTTGGTCGTAGCCCTGCAAGGCACGATCAGCGATGACATAGCGTTCTTTCTCGGAGCGCGTGGCGAACTCGGCCATGCGCACGCGCTCGGCCGCCAGGTCACCTTCCAGGCGACGCTGAGTGACGGGGTCAACAAGCCCCGGACGCTGGGCCGACAGGCGCAATGCAGGCTCCGGTAAACGCGCCTTTTGCAGGGCGACGATGTATTCGCGGGCCACTTCCGGTTTGTCGCCGGCGCGGATAAACGCCTGGTCGAATTCATGCAGCGCATCGAACTGCAAGCCCGCGCGAGTCAGCGCGTAGCCCAGCGCCATGCGCCGGTTGGGGTCATCGGGCTTGGCGGCCACCAAGGCGCGGGTGCGCTGCACCGCTTCGCTGGCCTTACCACCGTCAGCCTGGGTAAGGGCCAGGCCCAATTGCAGGTCGACATTATTCGGTTCACGCAGCAGCGCCTTGCGATAGACCGCCTCGGCCTGCGCCCACTGCTTCTGGTTGCGATAGGTACGCGCAACCGTGGCCAGCGCCTGGGCGGTCAAGTTGCGGTTCTGACCCTGCGCCTCGTACACCTTCAGCACTTCGGCATCCTGGCCGGCCCAACCGGCGATCACCAGGTGATCGCTGATCTGGCCTGGCGTCTGGCGCTCGGCAGGCAATTGGCGCAATTGAGTCAGGGCGGGGGTGAAGTTGCCGTTGCGCGCCTGGATGATCAGGGCGTCATAGGCTGGGTCGGCCATGGCAAAGGTGGGCATCAGCAACTGGCTGCACAAGGTTACCCCGATGAGCAGCCGTAACCGGCCTGAGGCACTGAGTGGAATGTTTCGCAGCATATCGTGAGCTTCCTTACACACGGAAAGCTGTAACGATAGGTGGTCCTGAGCGATTTGCATCAGGGCGTCGGCGTCTCGTGACCCGACCTAGCTTTCCTGTATGAACTATCCCCGACGCCTGTACCGAAATGCACAAATCAGCACAATTGTTCAGAATTGCGCGACAAATCTGAAATACGAATGGGGGAGCGGACTTGCCTGCGATAACGGGTCACACGCCGGCGGGAGCGCCGACAGTTTGACCCGTTATCGCGGGCAATCCCGCTCCCCCATTATTTATTTCTGGGCGATGGCGAAATCTTTACTGCGCGCCGCCAACCGCACCGACTTTGGACATCACGAAGCCAATGAATTGCTCAACGGTCATCTTCTGGCCATTGAAGGTCACTTCATTGTTGGCGTAATGCAGCTTGGAGACCACGTCGCTGCCCACCAGGGTCGCCAGCTGCGTGCCGACAGCCATGCCGCTGACCATTTCGCTGGCCATCTGGGATTGCTGCTCGATGGCTTTAGGGTCGGTCACACCGCCGACCTGTGCTTGCAGCGCGGCAACGTCAGCGATCATCGGCTTGGACAGGGTCAGGTTGGCGTCCAGCAGCGAGACCATTTGCTTGCCCAGTTCAACCGGCGGCAGCTCCAGGGTGGTCGGCTTGGCCAGGTCCAGCACCAGGTTGAACTTGCTTTCACCGTGGGTGGTTTTCAGCGACAGGTTTTCCAGCGCCAGGTGCGGCTTGGCGGCCAGCAACTGGTTGACGTTGGCTTGGGCCAGCGCTTGCTCGGCTTCGGTCAGCTGCAGCTCCGGCACCGGTTGGCCGGCGGCGGCAGCGGCTTGCACCGGCTGCATCTTGTCCTGGTACAGCTTGGTCAGCACCAGGCCCGAGGGGACATCGATGTTCTTCAAGCTCAGGGCCATGGCGGCGGAACCGACCGGTTTGCCCTGGTAGCCGATCTCGTCGATCTTGTAGTCCACACGGCCGGACATGGTGTTGTCTTTGACTTCACTGGCGTCTTTTTGCTCGAAGCCCTTGAGGGTCAGCACGGCTTTCTGCGGGCCGAAGGTGAGCTTGGCGTCGCTCAGCTCTACAGTGTTCTGCCCGGTGTAGAAGCCGAAAGTGGATTTCTCCAGGTTGCTGGCCACGGTCAGGCCAGCGAGTTCAGCGTCGAACGGCGCGCCATTGGCGTCGATCACGGCCAGCTTGAGGCTGTTCATGTAGCCGTCAACCTTGACCTTCTTGCCTTCGGCGGTGCTGTCAAAATCCAGGTTCAGGCCGGAGAAGTTGACCGAGCCCGTCGCGTCCTTGAACTCCAGCGGCAGCAGTTCGAGATTGCCGTTCACCGAACGGCTGTAGCCGATATTGGCCACGCCTTTGAGCGGCGACAGGTCTTTGGCGGCGGCGAACCATTTCTCGGTGGTGGCGTTCTTTTCCAGTTCGTAGTGACTGGTGGCCATGACCGGCAGCCATTTCAGCGACACCAGGCGCGAGAATGGCAGCGGGCCGTGTTCGATATGGTCGACAATCAGCAGCTCGGGGTTCGGGTTCTGCTCGCCGAAGAACGAGCCCTGGCCTTTGAGGCGGTAGTGCGCGGTACTACTGAACAGGCCACGGTCCAGGGACACCAGCTCCAGTGCAACGGTGCCGTCGATGCCGGCCATGGAACGTTGCAGTTCCTTGTTGGCGTCCTGAACCGCCGTTTGCAACACCGGCTCCAGTTGCTTACCGGTGTACCAGGCACCGCCCGCACTGACGACGCCGACGGCGACAACAAAACCCAAAAGAACGACTGCTGGCTTATTCATGAAGTGACCTGATCAAATCCTGTGAGAAGTGGGCTGTCTTCCTTGAACCCCAAGGGGATTGGCTCAAGCCCGCCGAAAACGGGGGAAGATTAGCACTGGCGGCCACAAACGGCCCAGCCTTTCAGAGGGATCAGTTCAACAGGAGTTCAGGAGTACTCCAGCTCAATTTCATCCAGTTGGTGGTCGAAACTCTTCAAGCGCGCCGTCCAGGTGTACACCAACACCTCAAACTCGCGGTGTATCACGGCATTACCGGGGGTGTCGGCCTTGGGGTCGCAGAAGTCGAGCTGGTAGCGCTCGCGGGCCATCTGGGTGGCCACGTCGGACAATTCCCGCGCGTTATTCAGCCAGTGCCTGCCGTCAGCAACTTGCTGATCGAGCGCCACACACTGTTTTTTCAGGACTTCGAGGCTTTTTTCCAGGGGCGTGCCGGTGAGGTCGCCCATGACTTCCTGGAACGTGCGCCCCGGCTGCCAATAGCTGCCCCAGAAATAGCGGTCGAACACGGTTTCGACCCGACGCAGCGCAACCTTGGTATCCCAGATGGCTACGCGGGTCTTGCCTTGTTCGAGGAGTTTTTTCTTCACCCGTTGATTTTGGTAGGAGGCCCAGGCCACGACGCCGATGGACAGGGTGCCGATCACCAGGCAGGCGCTGTCGAGAAATACCATCGCCTTGTCGAGTTGATGAGCCAGCATGACGCCGTAGAAGTAAGTCGCCGATAACAATACCAGTGCGAAACACACGCACCAGAAAGCGGGAGCATAAGGGTTTTTCATTATTGGAATCCCCATGAGCAAACGCGAGCAGTGTCAGGCGAATCGTCACGGCGATCCGCCTGTCAAAGCATAGCTATTCGCTCAGGGTTTGCCGGGCTGTGACGCTTGCGTTCGTCCGCTTTCCCAGCCACCGCCCAGGGCCAGGAACAGATCGATCTGGCTCATGGCGACCTGGGTGTTGGCCGCCGCCAGTTGCGCGCGCACATCGGTGTAGGTGCGGGTGGCTTGCAGGTCGGCCAGGAAAGACGCGCGACCCGCCTGGAAAAAGCGATGGGTCTGCCCCGCCGCTTCCTTGGCCGACTCGCCCGCTTCGGCCAGGGCGTCGCGGCGTTGCAACTGCGCGGTGTATTGCGCAAGGCCGGTCTGGGTTTCGCGGATGGCGTTGAGCACCACGCCGTCAAAGTGCGCGAGGGCGCCCTGGGTGGCGGCTTCAGCTTCGTGGATGCGGGCGCGTGCGCCGTTGGTCGGCACTGTCCAACTGATCATCGGGCCAAAGCCCCAGCGATTGGTGGCCGGTGTGCCGAGGTTATCGAGCAGACCGACGGTGCCCACGGTGGCACCGATACTGATATCCGGGTAAAGCGCCCCCGTGGCCACGCCAATACGCGCGGTGGCAGCGGCCAGTTGCCGTTCGGCCTGACGCACATCGGGACGGCGCTTGAGCAGCGTCGCGCCGTCGCCCACCGGCAACAATTGGGCGATGTGCGGTAATTCGGCGCAAGTGCCGGTGCCCGCCGGCAGTTGGTCCAGCGGCTTGGCGAGCAGCATCGACAGGCGGAACAAGCCGGCCTGGCGCAGCGCCTGGTAGCGCGGCATGTCGGCGCGCAAGGATTTGTATTGAGTCTGCGAGCGCGTCACCTGGGTTTCATCACCGCGCCCGGCGTCACGCAGGCGCTGGGTCAGCTTCGTGCTCTGGGCCTGCAGGTCGAGGGACTCGTTGGCAATCGCCAGCTCTTCATTGGCCGCACAGACCTGGGTGTAGGAGCGCACTACGTCCGCTACCAGGGTGATGCGCGCGATATCGGCGGCGGCTTGCGCGGCGTCCGCACTGGCCTGAGCGCTTTCGATTCCGCGCTGCAGGGTGCCGAACAAATCGAATTGGTAAGAGGTGGTGATGCCGACGCTGCCGATATTGCCCACCGGTACTTTTTCCGACAGCAAAAAGGCCTCACCGGACTCTTGCAGGCGCTGGGCTTCGGCCTTGGCGCCGACGCTCCAGCCTCCGGCGGATTCGGCTTGCTGGGTTTGATAGCGCGCACGCTGCAAGTTGGCGGCCGCCACGCGCAGGTCGGTGTTGGAGGCCATGGCCTGGCGCACCAGCTCATCCAGGCGCGGGTCCTTGTAGAGCTTCCACCAGTCGGCCGGCACCGGCGCCGAGACCACGTTGTTGCCCTCGCCCGCGAGTTGCCCTTGCAGGTCGCCACGGTTGATGGCGGACTTTTCCGGCAGCGTGTAATCCGGCCCCACGACTTGGCAGGCCGACAGCAACACCCCCAGTGCAGCGGTTGCCAGCAGCTGCTTCATGGCTTGGCTCCGTTGTCGACCTTATCGCCGATGATCGACACCGTCGCCGTGCGCCCGGCGATCATGCGGAAGTCCGCCGGTACATCGTCAAAGGCAATGCGCACCGGAATCCGCTGGGCCAGGCGCACCCAACTGAACGCCGGGTTGACGTTAGGCAACAGGTTGGAGCCGCTGCTGCGGTCGCGGTCTTCGATACCGGCGACGATGCTCTGCACATGGCCGCGCAGACGGGCGTTGTCGCCGATCACACGGATATCCACGCTCATGCCGACATGGATGCCGTCGAGCTTGGTCTCTTCGAAATAGCCGTCGATATGGAAGGAATTGCTGTCCACCACCGACAGCACCGGGCGCCCGGCGGTGACGAACTCCTGCGCGCGCGGCGCACGGTCGTTGACGTAGCCGTCCACCGGGCTGCGGATCACCGAGCGGTCGAGGTTGAGCTGGGCGGAATCCACCGTCACCTGGGCCTCGGCCAAGGCTGACTGGGCGCGGGCGACACGCGACTGGCTTTCTTCCAGTTGCTCGCTGGGCACCAGGTTGCCAAGGCCACGGTTACGCTTGTACTCGCGCTGGGCCTGGGCCAGGGTTTCCTGGCGGTCGGCCACGGCGGCCTGGGCTTGGCGCAGGGCCAGCTTGAAGCGGTCCTGGTCGACAGCAAACAGCACCTGGCCCTTGGTCACCAACTGGTTATCGCGCACGTCCACGCGCTGGATCAGCCCGGAGACGTCCGGGGCAATCTGCACGATGTCGGCCCGGATGTGGCCGTCACGGGTCCAGGGGGCAAACATGTAGTACATGACCATGCGCCACACCACGACGACCGCAAACGTCACGATCAACAGCGTGAGGACTACACGGCCGATG
>Ga0209173_100230_pt1 | contig 45003 bp, 32 predicted proteins | sample SynthPrep_16_END_FD_187206 | JGI IMG/M metagenome (GOLD analysis project Ga0209173, IMG submission 187206) | Synthetic microbial communities from Ohio, USA - SynthPrep_16_END_DS12_MetaG (SPAdes) (version 2) | ecosystem: Engineered > Bioreactor > Aerobic > Activated sludge | place: USA: Ohio... | reverse complement strand
CTGCTTGTAAGGCAGATGCTCTCCCAGCTGAGCTAATCACCCTTTGCTTCGTTGAGGCCGCGAAATTTACGCAGGTAGCGGACCTAAGTCAATAGCCTGCTTGAAGTTTTTCTGAAAAAGACAAAATGGCTTCAGGACCGCGACCCGCCCTACTCGGTGTAAATCATCTTCTTGCTCATGCCGCCGTCGACGACGAACTCTTGCCCGGTGACAAACCCGGCATTGCGCGACAGCAACCACGCCACCATCGCCGCTACGTCTTCCACAGTGCCTACCCTGCCGGCCGGGTGCTGGGCGTGATCCGCATCCGTCAGCGGCTCGGCACGGCGTGCAGCCGGGTCACGGGCATCGATCCAGCCCGGGCTGACGGCATTGACCCGTACTTCCGGCCCGAGGCTGATAGCCAACGCGTGGGTCAGGGCCAGCAAACCGCCCTTGCTCGCCGCATAGGCTTCGGTGTCCGGTTCCGACTGGCGTGCCCGGGTCGACGCCAGGTTGACGATGGCGCCGCCGTGGGCCCGCAGGTAGGGCGCACAGTGCTTGGCCAGCAACATGGGACCACTGAGGTTCACCGCCAGTACACGGTTCCAGTAAGCCAGGTCGAGACTTTCCAGGGTGATGTTGCGCGGGTCGGCCACGGCGGCATTGCACACCAGCGCATCCAGGCGCCCGAACTGGCCAAGCACCTCGGCCACGCCCTGGGCAACCTGCCGCTCATCGGCCACGTCCATGGTAATAAACCAGGCGTTGTCGCCGAGCACCTTGGACACCTTGGAACCGCGCTCACGGTCCAGGTCCGTCAATACCACCTGCCAGCCTTCGCTGATCAACCAGGCGGCAATCCCCAGGCCGATGCCCCGCGCCGCGCCGGTCACCAGCGCGACCCGCCCGTTACTGGCGCTCGCCGCTTCCATGGACCACTCGATCACAGGGCAGCCAACCCACGGGCCAGGTCGGCCTGCAGGTCAGCGACGTCTTCCAGGCCCACGGCAATGCGGATCAGGCTGTCACGGATCCCGGCAGCTTCACGCTCCTGCGGCGCCAGGCGGCCGTGGGAGGTGGTGCTCGGGTGAGTGATAGTGGTCTTGCTGTCACCCAGGTTGGCGGTGATGGAGATCAGGCGAGTCGCATCGATAAAGCGCCAGGCGCCCTCTTTGCCGCCCTTGACCTCGAAACTCACCACGGCGCCGAAACCACGTTGCTGGCGCTGGGCCAACTCGTGTTGCGGGTGGCTCTTGAGGCCGGCGTAGTGGACTTTCTCGATGCCGTCCTGCTGCTCCAGCCACTCGGCCAGGGCCTGGGCGTTGGCACAATGGGCCTTCATCCGCAGGCTCAGGGTCTCCAGGCCTTTAAGGAAGATCCAGGCGTTGAACGGGCTCAGGGTCGGGCCGGCGGTGCGCAAGAAGCCCACCACTTCCTTCATCTGCTCGCTGCGGCCGGCAACCACGCCCCCCATGCAACGGCCCTGGCCGTCGATGAACTTGGTGGCCGAGTGCACAACGATGTCTGCGCCCAGCTTCAGCGGCTGCTGCAATGCAGGGGTGCAGAAGCAGTTGTCGACGATCAGCATCGCGCCCTTGGCGTGGGCCACTTCAGACAATGCGGCAATGTCCACCAGCTCGGCCAACGGATTGGACGGCGACTCGACGAACAGCAATTTGGTGTTGGCCTTGATGGCCGCGTCCCAGCCGGACAGGTCCGCCAGCGGTACGTAGTCGACTTCAATACCAAAACGCTTGAAGTACTTTTCGAACAGGCTGATGGTCGAACCAAACACGCTGCGCGACACCAGGACGTGGTCACCGGCGCTGCACAGGCTCATGACTACGGCGAGAATCGCGGCCATGCCCGTGGCAGTGGCGACAGCTTGCTCGGCGCCTTCCAGCGCGGCGATACGCTCTTCGAACGCGCGCACGGTCGGGTTGGTGTAACGCGAATAAACGTTGCCTGGCACTTCACCGGCAAAACGCGCAGCGGCGTCGGCCGCAGTGCGGAACACATAGCTGGAGGTAAAGAACATCGGGTCACCGTGCTCACCTTCCGGGGTGCGGTGCTGGCCGGCGCGCACAGCCAGGGTATCGAAAGCTACGCCATCGAGGTCGCTGTCCAAGCGACCGGCATCCCATTCCTGACTCATGCTCTACTCCTCAACTCGAATGCTTTATCAAAGATACAAAACCGGCCCCTCAGGGCCGGTGTCTACTCAGTTGTTGTACAGGTCGATGATCGCGCTGACCGCCTGGGTCTTGATCTTCGAGGAATCGTTACGGGCCTGCTCGATCTTGTTCAGGTAGGCCTCGTCGACATCGCCGGTGACGTACTTGCCGTCGAACACCGCGCAATCGAACTCCTCGATCTTGATCTTGCCACCACCGACGGCCTCGATCAGGTCCGGCAGGTCCTGGTAGATCAGCCAGTCGGCGCCGATCAGGTCCGCAACGTCCTGGGTCGAACGGTTGTGGGCGATCAGTTCGTGGGCGCTCGGCATGTCGATGCCGTACACGTTCGGGTAACGCACGGCAGGCGCGGCGGAACAGAAGTAAACGTTCTTCGCACCGGCTTCGCGGGCCATCTGGATGATCTGCTTGCAGGTGGTGCCCCGCACGATGGAGTCATCCACCAGCATCACGTTCTTGCCGCGGAACTCCAGCTCGATCGCGTTGAGCTTCTGGCGCACCGACTTCTTGCGCGCAGCCTGGCCAGGCATGATGAAGGTACGGCCGATGTAACGGTTCTTGACGAAGCCTTCGCGGAATTTCACGCCCAGGTGGTTCGCCAACTCCAGCGCAGCGGTGCGGCTGGTGTCCGGGATCGGGATAACCACGTCGATATCGTGATCCGGGCGCTCGCGCAGGATCTTGTCCGCCAGCTTCTCGCCCATGCGCAGGCGCGCCTTGTACACCGAAACACCGTCGATGATCGAATCCGGACGCGCCAGGTAGACGTGTTCGAAGATGCACGGGGTGAGTTTCGGGTTCAGTGCGCACTGACGGGTGTGCAGCTTGCCGTCTTCAGTGATGTAGACCGCTTCGCCTGGCGCCAGGTCGCGAATCAGGGTAAAGCCCAGCACGTCCAGGGACACGCTTTCGGAAGCGATCATGTACTCGACGCCTTCGTCGGTATGACGCTGGCCGAACACGATCGGGCGGATGCCGTGGGGGTCGCGGAAACCGACGATACCGTAGCCGGTCACCATCGCCACTACCGCATAGCCACCGACGCAACGGTTGTGCACGTCAGTCACGGCAGCGAACACGTCTTCTTCGGTCGGCTGCAGCTTGCCGCGCTGGGCCAGCTCGTGGGCGAACACGTTCAGCAGTACTTCGGAGTCCGAGTTGGTGTTGACGTGGCGCAGGTCAGATTCGTAAATCTCCTTGGCCAGTTGTTCAACGTTGGTCAGGTTGCCGTTGTGCGCCAGGGTGATGCCATAGGGCGAGTTGACGTAGAACGGCTGGGCTTCGGCCGAAGTCGAGCTGCCCGCTGTCGGGTAGCGCACGTGGCCAATGCCCATGTGCCCGACCAGGCGCTGCATGTGGCGCTGATGGAACACGTCACGCACCAGACCATTGTCCTTGCGCAGGAATAACCGGCCGTCGTGGCTGGTCACAATACCGGCAGCATCCTGGCCGCGGTGCTGGAGGACGGTTAGCGCGTCATACAGCGCCTGATTCACGTTCGACTTACCGACGATACCGACGATGCCACACATGCGACGCAACCCCTACTTAATGAATCTTGACTGAACACAACTTACTGAGGCGTTTTGGCCGGCAAGAGGTGTTCCTTGAACGGAAGATCAGCGGGTACGCTGATCCCGCTGGCCAGCCACTGACTGCTCCACCCCAAAATGAGGTTTTTGGACCAATCTGCAACCAATAGAAATTTTGGCACGAGTACCGACTCCTGCCACCACGAATCCTGCTGTACCGGCCCCAGGCTCAACAGCCCGACCGCCACGACCACCAGCAAGCCGCCACGCGCGGCGCCGAAGGCCATGCCGAGAAATCGATCGGTCCCGGAGAGGCCGGTGACGCGTATCAATTCGCCGATAAGATAATTGACCATTGCCCCCACCAACAACGTGGCGATGAACATGATGGCGCAGCCCGCGATGACGCGAGCCGAAGGTGTCTCGATGTATCCGGCCAGGTAGACAGACAATGAACCGCCGAACATCCAGGCTACAACTCCTGCGATGATCCATGTCAGCAGCGACAATGCTTCTTTGACGAAGCCGCGGCTCAGACTGATCAAAGCGGAGATGGCGACGATTGCAACGATCGCCCAATCAACCCAGGTAAATGGCACAGTTCAGCCTACAGACGGATAAGGCGGCGCATTTTAGCAGAGCGCTGGGCTATCGGTAAGCTGTGATTGGCAGTGCATTTGAAATCAATGAGTTATAGGGGAAACCGGCCTGTTGCGGCACACCCAAAACACTTGTGGGAGCGGGCGTGCTCGCGAAGGTGGTGGGGCAGCCAATAAATCTGCTGACTGATACACCGCTTCGCGAGCAAGCCCGCTCCCACATTGACCGCATTCCAGCTTGAATCCTTGCAGCCTCAGCCTTTTTCGGGCTGGAAGCGAACCACAAAACCCTTGAGGTTCTGCTGGCGATCCAACAGGTCCCGCAGGCGATCGGCTTCAGCCCGCTCGATCAGCGGCCCGATGAATACCCGGTTCTTGCCATCGGCGCTGCGGATATAGGCGTTGTAACCCTGGGTACGCAGCTTCTTCTGCAACGCATCAGCACTTTCGCGGTTAGCCAGGCTCGCCAGCTGGATCGACCAACTGATCGGCAAGCCATTCGGGTCAATACGGCTCTGGCCCACGTCCGGCTTGCCCGGTGCCGCAGGTTGCGGGGCCACAGGTTTTGGTGCTGGCGCCGGCGCCGCAGGCTTCGCAGCAACTGCAGGAGCAGCAGGCGCAGGCTTAACCACCGGCACGCTCGGCTGCACCGGCATCGACGGCGCTTGCTGTGCAGCCACTTCGTCATCGGTGGGCACCGGCTCTTCTTCCGGCAGCGCTTGCGGCTCGGGAACCACCACCGGCTCAACCTGAACCTGAGGCACCGCAGGCGCCTGGGGCGCAGCTGGCGCTTCAACGGTCACTTGGCGCTGCTCATCCTGACGGGAAAACAGCATCGGCAGGAAAATCACCGCCAACGCCACCAGGACCAGGGCTCCAACCATTCGCTGCTTGTATGCGCTATCCAGTAATGCCATGTGCAGCTTCCTCCGTGGAGCGCCGGGCCAACCATTCGAGCGCCTCGGCAACACAATAAAATGATCCGAACAACAGAATCTCATCCTCAGGCGTCGCAACCGCGCACTGGGCTTCCAGGGCGGCTGTCACGCTTGCATGGGACGTCACGGACGCGCCAAGGTTCTGCAAGGCAACCTGCAACTCGATGGCAGGACGACTGCGGGACGTATCCAGCGGTGCAACCGCCCAGGCCTGGACGTCGCCCAGCAAGGGTGCAACCACGCCGTCCAGGTCCTTGTCGGACAACAACCCGAACACCGCGAGGCGGCGACCGGCGGGCGGCGTGCGTGCCAGGCGCCTGGCCAGGTATTCAGCGGCGTGAGGGTTATGCCCCACGTCCAGCAGCAGGTTCAGGCGCTTGCCCTCCCAGTCGAACGTGCGCCGGTCAAGGCGCCCCACCACGCGAGTAGCCTGCAACGTAGCGGTAATCTGCTCGGCATGCCAGGGCAAATCCAGCAACAGGTAGGCTTGCAGCGCGAGCGCGGCGTTTTCCATCGGCAGGTTCAGCAGTGGCAAGTCGCGCAACTCGACGGTTTGACCGCGCGCGTCAAGCCCGCGCCATTGCCAGAATTGGTCGCCAATCTCGAGATTGAAATCACGCCCGCGCAGGAAGAACGGGCAATCCAGCTCGCGCACCTTGTCCAGCAAGGTATGCGGCGGGTCCAGGTCGCCGCACAGTGCAGGCTTGCCCTGGCGGAAGATCCCGGCTTTTTCATAGGCCACGGACTCACGGGTGTTACCCAGGTAGTCCGCATGGTCGACGCCAATACTGGTAATCAGCGCCAGGTCGGCATCCACCACGTTGACCGTGTCCAGACGCCCGCCCAGGCCGACTTCCAGCACCACTACATCCAGCTGCGCACGCTCGAACAGCCAGAACGCCGCCAGGGTGCCCATCTCGAAATAGGTCAGGGAAATCTCGCCACGCCCGGAATCAAGTGCGGCGAAGGCTTCGCAGAGTTGCTCGTCAGTGGCTTCGACGCCATTGAGCTGCACCCGCTCGTTGTAGCGCAGCAGGTGCGGCGAGTTGTACACGCCGACCTTCAGGCCCTGGGCTTGCAGCAAGGCCGCGACAAAGGCGCAGGTAGAGCCCTTGCCGTTGGTGCCGGTCACCGTGATCACACGCGGCGCCGGCCGGCCCAACCCGAGGCGGGCCGCTACCTGTTGCGAGCGCTCCAGGCCCATGTCGATGGCTGACGGATGCAACTGCTCAAGGTAGGCGAGCCATTCGCCCAGGGTACGTTGGGTCATATGTTTGCAGGCACCGGTGGCACGACAATCGGCTCGATTTTAGGCGCGACGTACACAGGTGTCGGCAGGCCCATCATTTGCGCCAGCAGGCTACCCAGGCGCGGACGCAGTTCGCCGCGCGGAATGATCAGGTCGATCGCGCCGTGCTCCAGCAGGAACTCGCTGCGCTGGAAACCTTCCGGCAGTTTTTCGCGAACGGTCTGCTCGATAACACGCGGGCCGGCAAAGCCGATCAGCGCCTTCGGCTCACCGACGATCACGTCACCCAGCATCGCCAGGCTGGCGGACACACCGCCGTAGACCGGGTCGGTCAGCACGGAGATGAACGGAATACCTTCTTCGCGCAGACGCGCCAGTACCGCGGAGGTCTTGGCCATTTGCATCAGCGAGATCAGTGCTTCCTGCATCCGCGCACCACCGGAGGCGGCGAAGCAGATCATCGGGCAACGGTTTTCCAGCGCGTAGTTGGCGGCACGTACGAAACGCTCACCGACGATGGCGCCCATCGAGCCGCCCATGAAGGAGAATTCGAAGGCCGAAACCACCACCGGCATACCCAGCAGCTTGCCGCTGACGGAAATCAGCGCGTCCTTTTCACCGGTCTGCTTCTGGGCCGCGGTCAGGCGGTCCTTGTACTTCTTGCCGTCGCGGAACTTCAAACGGTCAACCGGCTCCAGGTCAGCGCCCAGTTCGGAGCGACCATCGGCGTCGAGGAAAATATCAATGCGGGCGCGGGCGCCGATACGCATGTGGTGATTGCACTTGGGGCAAACGTCCAGGGTCTTTTCCAGCTCCGGGCGGTACAGCACCGCGTCGCAGGATGGGCACTTGTGCCAAAGACCTTCAGGAACCGAGCTTTTCTTCACCTCGGAACGCATGATCGAAGGGATCAGTTTGTCTACTAACCAGTTGCTCATGCTTTCTTTCTCCAGTACCGGTGGCTTGAACACAGCCCCGCGTATGCCCTTGAGCTAAATTCATATGTGGCGATGACACAAACTGGACGGGGTCAGACGTTCGACCAGCCATTTCCTGCCTGTGCCCTCAGCCTTCCAGACAACCTGCCGTGCAGGGTTGCCACTTCATTTCCGGGCCTCCCACAGGCGGCGCCGGGCTGTTTTACACAGTGGTAGTTATGGACGGCGGCAGACTGCCAGCCGTCACATCGTCCCGCTGCTGTCGCGCACGGCCTGCATGAATGCGCGAATCCTTGCGTGATCCTTGATGCCCTTGCCCTGCTCTACCCCGCCGCTGACGTCCACGGCATACGGCCGAACCTGCTGGATGGCACTGGCCACGTTGTCCGGATTCAGGCCGCCCGCGAGGATAATCGGCTTGCTCAACCCTTCGGGAATCAACGACCAGTCAAACGCCTCGCCCGTACCACCGGGAACGCCTTCGACGTAGGTGTCGAGAAGAATCCCGCGAGCCCCGCCATAGGCAGCGCATGCCGCAGCAATATCGTCCCCGGCCTTGACCCGCAGCGCCTTGATGTACGGGCGCTGGTAGCTCTCGCACTCGTCCGGACTCTCATCGCCATGGAACTGCAGCATGTCCAGTTGCACGGCGTCGAGGGTTTCATTGAGCTCGCAGCGGCTGGCGTTGACGAACAACCCCACGGTGGTCACGAACGGCGGCAACGCGGCGATGATCGCCCGCGCCTGCAACACATTCACCGCCCGCGGGCTTTTGGCATAAAACACGAAACCGATGGCATCGGCCCCCGCCTCGACCGCCGCCAACGCGTCTTCTATGCGGGTAATCCCGCAAATCTTGCTGCGAACGGCAGACATGTCGATGAAACCTCAGGGCGTGTCCGGGAAAGTCCCGGATGGTAACAAATGCTTTTGAGGGCGTCAGCCGCCAAGTTCGCTGAAACCTGTGAGGAAGTGTGGCCCGATGAATCGCTGGGGCAATTCGAACTCGTCGCGGTACTCCACATCCACCAGGTACAGGCCGAACGGATGCGCCGTGACGCCGCCGGTACGGCGAATCCGGCTTTCCAGCACTTCCCTGGCCCATTCCACCGAGCGTTCGCCGGTACCGATGGTCATCAGCACCCCGGCGATATTGCGCACCATATGGTGCAGGAACGCGCCGGCGCGGATATCCAGCACGATCATCTTGCCGTGGCGCGTCACCCGCAGGTGGTGGACTTCCTTGATCGGCGACTTGGCCTGGCACTGCCCGGCACGGAACGCGCTGAAATCGTGGATACCCACAAGGTGCTGGGCCGCCTCGGCCATGCGCTCGGCGTCCAGCGGGCGGTGGTTCCAGGTGATTTCTTCGTTGAGATGGGCCGGGCGGATCTGATCGTTGTAGATCACATAGCGATAACGCCGGGCGATGGCCTTGAAGCGCGCGTGAAAGTCCGCCGGCATCACCTTGGCCCAACTGACGCTGACGTCGTGGGGCAAGTTGATATTGGCGCCCATCACCCATGCCTTCATCGAGCGCTCGGCCTGAGTGTCAAAGTGCACCACTTGCCCGCAAGCGTGCACGCCGGCATCGGTCCGCCCGGCGCACATCAGCGACACCGGTGAGTCGGCGACTTTCGACAGGGCCTTCTCCAGGGTTTCCTGCACCGTCGGCACACCGGAGGCCTGGCGTTGCCAGCCACGATAGCGCGAGCCTTTGTATTCCACGCCCAGGGCGATTCTGAAAAAGCCTGCGGCCGCCATTTCGGCGGCCGCGTTATCTATATTTGCCAAGAACTGAGAGCCTGATGAGTTGCGCAAAGGCGGCCATTATAAGGCCGCGCGCCTGGGACGCCATGGGTTTGGTGCCTGGATGGCAAAACGGCAGCCCGAAGGCTGCCGTTGTATTTACCGCGCGTATCAAGCCAGCCGGCTGAGCATTTCCTTGGCTTCGCCCTTCTGACCGTCATCGCCTTCCTTGAGCACCTCGCCAAGAATGTCCCGCGCCCCGTCGGCATCGCCCATGTCGATGTAGGCCTGCGCCAGGTCGAGCTTGGTGGCCACTTCGTCGGTACCGGAGAGGAAGTCGAATTCCGGCTCATCGCCACCCAACGCCGCGTCGTCAGCGGTGAAGGACGGTTCGATTGGCGGATGTTCCAGGCTTTGCGACAGGCGATCCAGCTCGGCGTTGACATCATCAAGCTCCGACGCAAACGCGTCCGGCTTGGCCGCTGCAGGCGCCTCGGGCTCGTCGGCCAGGGACAGGTCGAAATCCTCCGGCAGGTCGAGGTCGTCCAGGTCGGCCGGCGTCAGTGTCGGCGGCTCTACCGGCGGCAGGTCCTTCATCTGGTCTTCAAGGCCGGAGAGGAAGTCGTCGTCTGACTGGGTCGACGAGGGTGGATCGAGTTGCAGGTCCAGGTCGAAATCCGACAGGTCTTCCGCGCTGGCCTTGGCCTCGGTCTGCTGTTGCAGCACCGATTCAAAGCTCAGGTCGTCGTCCGACGTCGGGCGGACCACGGCTGGCGAAGCAGCCTCCAGATCGTCCAGGCTGAGGTCGAAGTCTGTGTCAAACGCGTCCGGCTCAGGTGCAGGCGGTGCCGGTTCGTCCTTGAGCAGGTCCTTGACGTATTGGGCGTCGAGAGCGGCAGCGGCAACGGCAGCGCTGACGCCTGCGGCGAACACGGCCATGGCCGGGAAGCGGCTTTTCAGCTGTTCGACCTGGGCATGGTTGTCGCCATTGGCGACCAACTGGCGCTCCTGGGTGACAAACCCGTCCTTGTTGCCCTGCAAGCCGTGGACTTCCATCAGCTTGAGACGCAGGTCACTGCGGGCGGGCTCTTGCTTGATTGCATCTTCCAGCACTTCCGCAGCCTGGTTCAGGTGGCCACGGTCGATATGCGACTGGGCTTGCGCCAGGGCGTCGGTCGGACGCTGCGCGGCAACAGGTGCGACCACCGGCGCAATCACCGGGGCAACCACTGCCGCCGGGGCTGGAGCTGGAGCTGGAGCTGGAGCTGGAGCCAGCTTGACGTTCGGCGGCGGCACATCAAGGCCTTCGAAACTGTCAGATGGCAGGTCGTGATCAATGTTCGGCGCAAATTCCGGCTCTTCAGCCAGGGCCCGTGCCATGCGCAGGTGCTTTTCTTCTTCAAGCCGCGCATTGCGATGACGGGCCCACAGCAGCAGAAGCAACAGCACCAGCAAACCCGCTGCGCCGCCGATCACCCCCAGCACGATCGGGTTGGTCAGCAGGTCGTTGAATTTACCCTCAGTGCTGGCAGGCGCCGCATCCGGCTTGACCGGGGTCTCGACCGGCGCAGCCGCGGGGGTTGCTGCCGGAGCTGCCGCTGCCGGCGCCGCCGGTTGTGCAGCCAGCTCGGCCGGCATCGCCGCCGTTGCAGCAGGCTGCGCCGCAGCGCCACCCGGGGCCTGCAACTTGGCCAGCTGGTTATTCTTGAGTTCGATCAGCCGCTGCAGCTTGTCCAGCTGACTTTGCAGGTCAGCCATGCGGCTTTTCAGTTCTTCATTCTCGCGGCGGGTCGAATCCAGGCTTTCCTGGGTCACCGCCAGCTTGTTGTTCAAGGCCCGGCTGTCGCCCGCCGCGCCCTTCCCGCCCTTCCTGGCCGCTTCGGCCGAGACCAGGCTCAAATTGTCCTTGGTATTGGTCTGCGACGGTGCATTACCCGCCTGGGTACGCTTGGTCGCATCCAGCTGCGCCTTGCCGGCGAGCTGATTGCCGCCACGGCGGCCCTCGCGCCACGCCGCGTTTTGCGCCGTCACTTCAGCAATCGCCTCGGGCTGCGGCAGGCTGGTGCTTTGCCCCGAATCCGGCAGGCGCAGGACCTGGCCGGTTTTCATGCGGTTGATGTTGCCGTCGATAAAGGCGTCAGGGTTCAGCGCCTGAATGGCCAGCATGGTCTGCTGCACCGAGGCGCCATTGCGGTTTTTCGCGGCGATTTCCCACAAGGTGTCACGGGAAGTCGTGGTGTGTTCCTTGGCCTTGGTGACTGCCGGAGCCGTCGTCGCAGGCGCACTCAAGCGTGGCGCGGGTGCAGGTGCACCGGCGGCCGGGGTCGACTGGTCGAACTTGGCCGGGTCCAGCAGCACGCTGTAGTCGCGCATCAGGCGGCCGTTGGGCCATTGCACCTGCAGCAGGAAACGCACGTAGGAATCCGGCAGCGGCTTGCTGGAGGTGACACGCACCACACTGCGGCCGTTGGGATTGACCACCGGGGTAAAGGTCAGGTCGTTCAGGAACGCCTGGCGATCGACGCCCGCATCCACAAAGGCCTGGGACGACGCGAGGCTGGGGGTGATCTCGGAGGCGGTCAGGCCACCGACATCGAGCAACTCGATTTCCACCGACAGCGGCTGGTTCAGCTTCGACTTGAGGGTCATCTCCCCAAGCTGCAGTGCTTGCGCCATACCGGAGGACAGCGCCGAGGCGGCCGCTATTGCTAACACCAGTTTGCGAACTTGAACCATAGCCTCATCCTTTTTGAACACTCCCCGGCCGGCGAGAAGGTGGGTAACCGCTGCCATTAGGCATGGCGAGCCGATAGGTCACCGACGCGCAATTTTTCCAGCTTGGGGCCAAGCATAGCGCTTGGCTAGAATCAATCTACAAATTGCCGCCAAGTATCTTTTACACAAGGCCTTTTATCAACAACTGCGCCAGCTGTACGGCGTTCAGTGCCGCCCCTTTGCGTACGTTATCTGACGCCAGCCACATATTTAGTTCCGCGGGGTCATCAACACCGGCACGAACCCGGCCCACGTAGACCACGTCCTGGCCGACCGCATCGCCCACAGCCGTGGGGTAATCGCCCTCTTCCACCAACTCGACACCCGGTGCCGAGTCCAGGGCACGGTTGACGGCAGCGAGATCCACCGCTGCCCCCAATTGCAGTGACACAGTCAGGCTATCGCCAAAAAACACCGGGGCTTGAACGCAAGTGACGGAAATCTTTAGCAAAGGCATTTCCAGCACGGCGCGCAATTCGTGCACCAGGCGTTTTTCCAGGGCGGTGTGGCCTTGCGCGTCAGGCTTGCCGACCTGGGCCAGCAGGTTAAAGGCCATTTGCCGGTCGAAGAACTTCGGCTCCAGCGGGCGCACATTCAACAACTCGGCGGTCTGCCGGGCGAGTTCGCTGACAGCCTCACGGCCCTGGGCGGAAACGGCGAGGTTGGCGGTGACGTTGACGCGCTGAATGTCCAGCAAGCCGCGCAGTGGCGCCAGCACCACGGCCAGGGCAGTGGCCGACGGGCTTGGGCTGCTGACCTGATAAGGTTTTTTCAGGCCATCGAGGATCTGCGCGTTGGCTTCCGGCACTACCTGCGGCGCCTGATCGGCCGGCAAGGCGCCGGACAAGTCGATCAGGGTGCAGCCCGCAGCGGTGGCGCGCGGGGCAAAACTCAAGGTGACCGCAGGGCCGGCGGCGAAGAACACCAGTTGGACTTTGCTGAAATCGAATTCATCGACTTCCCGCACCCGCACGTTCTTGCCACGAAACGGCACCGAATGCCCGGCCGACTCGCTGCTGGCCAACAGGTGCAGGCTGCCTACCGGGAAGTCCTGCTCTTCGAGGATCTGCACCAGGGTTTCGCCAACGGTGCCGGTGGCGCCGATCACGGCAATATCAAAGGTCTGGGTCATGGGGGCTGCCTCGGGCATTGCGGGGGGAGCGGCACTTTACCGGGTGGCTGGGGGTGAGGCAATTAACCTGGGGGTTGTGGTGTGGCTGATGGCCTCTTCGCGAGCAAGCCCGCTCCCACATTTGATCGCATTTCAACTGAAGAAACTCGCTCGAATGTGGGAGCGGGCTTGCTCGCGAAGAGGCCCGAGCGCGCAATAAAAAACCCGCGCCTGTCACCAGAACGCGGGTTTCGTATTACCAGCAGCGATTACCGCTCCAGCAAGATCCGCAGCATGCGACGCAACGGCTCAGCCGCGCCCCACAGCAGTTGGTCGCCGACGGTGAACGCGCCCAGGTACTGCGTACCCATGTTCAGCTTGCGCAGACGGCCAACCGGCACATTCAGGGTACCGGTCACCTTGTTCGGGCTCAGTTCCTGGATGCTGATATCACGGTTGTTCGGCACCAGCTTGACCCAAGGGTTGTGCTGGCTGATCAGCCCTTCGATATCGGCGATCGGCACGTCTTTGTTCAGCTTGATGGTCAACGCCTGGCTGTGGCAACGCATGGCGCCGATGCGCACGCAGATACCGTCCACCGGGATCGGGCTCTTGAAGCGACCGAGGATCTTGTTGGTCTCGGCCTGGGCCTTCCACTCTTCACGGCTCTGGCCGTTAGGCAGTTCCTTGTCGATCCACGGGATCAGGCTGCCGGCCAATGGCACACCGAAGTTCTCGGTCGGGTACGCCTCGCTGCGCATGGCCTCGGCCACACGGCGGTCGATGTCGAGGATCGCGCTGGCCGGGTCAGCCAGTTGATCGGCGACAGCGGCGTGGGTCGCGCCCATCTGCTTGATCAGTTCACGCATGTTCTGCGCGCCGGCACCGGAGGCCGCCTGATAGGTCATGGCGCTCATCCACTCCACCAGGCCGGCTTCGAACAAGCCGCCCAGGCCCATCAGCATCAGGCTGACGGTGCAGTTGCCGCCGATGTAGTTCCTGGTGCCCGCGTCCAGTTGCTGGTCGATCACCTTGCGGTTGACCGGGTCCAGCACGATCACCGCGTCATCCTGCATGCGCAGGCTGGAAGCGGCGTCGATCCAGTAACCCTGCCAGCCGGCTTCGCGCAGCTTGGGGAAGACTTCGCTGGTGTAGTCGCCACCCTGGCAGGTCAGAATGACGTCGAGGGTCTTCAGTTCTTCAATGTTGTAGGCGTCCTTGAGCGGAGCAATGTCCTTGCCCACGGACGGCCCTTGACCACCTACATTGGAGGTGGTGAAAAACACCGGCTCAATAAGATCGAAATCCTGCTCTTCCAGCATCCGCTGCATGAGCACGGAACCGACCATACCGCGCCAACCGATCAGACCTACACGTTTCATCGCAACTACACCTTGTTCAAAAGTGGGCCGCCTTGCAGCAACATCTGCAAGCGGGCCCGAGAGATTACAGATTCCGCAGCGCGGCGACTACTGCGTCGCCCATTTCTTGCGTACCGACCTTGGTGCAACCCTGGGACCAGATGTCGCCAGTGCGCAGGCCCTGGTCGAGCACCAGGCTCACGGCCTGCTCGATGGCATCCGCGGCATCGGTCAGGTTGAAGCTGTAACGCAGCATCATCGACACCGACAAAATGGTCGCCAACGGGTTGGCAATGCCCTGCCCGGCGATGTCCGGCGCCGAACCGTGGCACGGCTCGTACATGCCCTTGTTGTTGGCATCCAGGGAGGCCGACGGCAGCATGCCGATGGAACCGGTGAGCATCGAGGCCTGGTCGGACAGGATGTCGCCGAACAGGTTGTCGGTGACGATCACGTCGAACTGCTTCGGTGCACGCACCAGCTGCATGGCGGCGTTGTCGACGTACATGTGGCTCAGCTCGACGTCCGGGTAGTCCTTGGCGACCTCCTCGACGATTTCACGCCACAGCTGGCTGGACGCCAATACGTTGGCCTTGTCCACCGAGCAGACCTTCTTGCCACGCACACGGGCCATGTCGAAACCGACACGGGCGATACGGCGGATTTCACTCTCGCTGTACGGCAGGGTGTCGTAGGCCTGACGCTCGCCATTTTCCAACTCACGCACGCCCCGTGGCGAGCCGAAGTAGATACCGCCGGTCAGTTCGCGGACGATCAGGATGTCCAGGCCCGCGACGATTTCCGGCTTCAGGCTGGAAGCGTCCGCCAGCTGCGGGTAAAGGATCGCCGGGCGCAGGTTGCCGAACAGGCCCAGTTGCGCACGGATTTTCAGCAGGCCGCGCTCAGGGCGGATGTCACGTTCGATCTTGTCCCATTTCGGGCCACCCACGGCGCCCAGCAGCACGGCGTCGGCTGCGCGGGCACGCTCCAGGGTCTCGTCGGCCAGGGGCACGCCGTGCTTGTCGATGGCCGCGCCGCCGATCACGTCGTGGCTCAGTTCGAAGCCCAGGCTGTACTTGGTGTTGGCCACTTCCAGGACTTTGACCGCTTCGGCCATGATTTCCGGACCAATGCCGTCGCCAGGGAGAATCAGAATCTGCTTGCTCATGGGTTCCTCATTTCATCAAGCGACCCGCCCGTGGGCAGGTCGGGAAAAATTAATCAGCGTTCGGCCCACACCACCAGCACGTCGGTGCTGAAGGTGCCGTCGGCTTGAATCTCGAAATAATCGCGCACTTCCTGGCCCATCGCCTTTTGCAGCTCCAGGATCGCAGCACGCAATACCTCTGGGGTGCGCATGCGCTCGACCCACGAGGTGTATTCCAGGCGCAGGCGCTGGCGGCTGCTGTTGCGCACATGCAAACCGGCTTCGCTGAGCTGGCGCATCCACTCGCCGGCGGAATAGTCACGCACGTGGCTGGTGTCGCGCAGCACTTCGACGGTTTGCAGGTAAGTGTCCAACAGCGGGCTGCCCGGTGACAAGACGTCCACAAACGCGGCCACGCCGCCCGGCTTGAGCACCCGGCGCACTTCACGCAGGGCCAGGCCCAGGTCGCTCCAATGGTGCGCCGAGTAGCGGCTGAACACGAAGTCGAATTCGCCATCGGCAAACGGCAGGCGCTCGGCGGCGCCGTGCACGGTGCGGATGTTGTCCAGGCCACGGTCCACGGCAGCGGCGGCGACCACGTCAAGCATTTGCTGGGACAGGTCGTACGCCACCACTTCCTTGACCAACGGTGCAACGTTGAAACTCACGTGACCGGCGCCGCAACCCAGGTCCAGCAGTCGTGCTGCGCCCTGCCCGGCCAGTTCGGCCTGGAGCAGCGCGAATTCGGTGCCTTGAGCATGTACTGCGCTGCTCAGGTAGGCCGAGGCCTGTTCGCCGAATTGTTTTTGCACGACTTGGGTGTGAGCGGTGCTGGTCATGATGATGTCCCTGGTTTTTGTGTTGCTGTTGCTGGCCCTTTCGCGAGCAAGCCCGCTCCCACATTCGACCGAGTTCCTTCAGTTGAAATGCAATCAAATGTGGGAGCGGGCTTGCTCGCGAAGGGGCCAGTCCGGTCTACATGGAATCAAGCGTCGCGAAACAACCAAGGCTGGCTGGCCCGGTGTTTGGTTTCAAACGCGGCAATCGCATCGCCGTCCTGCAAGGTCAGGCCGATGTCGTCCAGGCCATTGATCAGGCAGTGCTTGCGGAAGGCGTCCACTTCAAAGTGATACACCTTGCCGTCCGGACGGGTCACGGTCTGTGCCGCCAGGTCGATGGTCAACTGGTAGCCCACATCGGCTTCCACCTGCTGGAACAACTCATCCACTTCGGCATCGCTCAAGATGATCGGCAGCAAGCCGTTCTTGAAGCTGTTGTTGAAGAAGATGTCGGCGTAGCTCGGCGCGATGATGCTGCGAAAGCCATATTCTTCCAGGGCCCACGGCGCGTGCTCACGGCTGGAGCCGCAACCGAAGTTTTCCCGGGCGAGCAACACGCTGGCACCCTGGTAACGCTCGGCGTTGAGCACAAAGTCCTTGTTCAGCGGGCGCTTGGAGTTGTCCTGGTAGGCGTAGCCCACGTCCAGGTAGCGCCACTCGTCGAACAGGTTCGGGCCAAAACCGGTGCGCTTGATCGATTTCAAGAACTGCTTGGGAATGATCTGGTCGGTGTCCACGTTGGCACGGTCCAACGGCGCGACTAAACCGGTGTGTTGAGTAAAAGCTTTCATCGGGTATTCCTCAGATCAATTCGCGAACGTCGATGAAACGACCGTTGACGGCAGCCGCAGCAGCCATGGCCGGGCTGACGAGGTGGGTACGGCCACCGGCGCCCTGACGCCCTTCGAAGTTACGGTTGGAGGTGGACGCGCAATGCTCGCCCGACTCCAAACGGTCCGGGTTCATCGCCAGGCACATCGAGCAACCCGGCTCGCGCCATTCAAAACCGGCTTCGAGGAAGATCTTGTCGAGGCCTTCGGCTTCAGCCTGGGCCTTGACCAGGCCCGAACCTGGCACCACGATCGCCTGCTTGATGGTCGAGGCGACTTTGCGGCCCTTGGCGATCACCGCCGCAGCGCGCAAATCCTCGATCCGCGAGTTGGTGCAGGAGCCAATGAACACGCGATCCAGCTGGATGTCGGTAATCGCCTGGTTGGCTTTCAAGCCCATGTACTTCAAGGCGCGCTCAATGGAACCACGCTTGACCAGGTCGGTTTCCTTGGCCGGGTCCGGCACGTTCTGGTCAACGGCCAACACCATTTCCGGCGAGGTGCCCCAGCTGACTTGCGGCTTGATCTGGGCGGCATCGAGAGTAACCACGGTGTCGAACACCGCATCGGCGTCGGAAACCAGGTCTTTCCAGGCTTCGACAGCGGCGTCCCAATCAGCACCGGCAGGTGCGAACGGGCGACCCTTGACGTAGGCAATGGTCTTTTCGTCCGCCGCCACCATGCCCACGCGGGCACCGGCTTCGATGGACATGTTGCAGATGGTCATGCGGCCTTCGATGGACAGGTCGCGAATCGCGCTGCCGGCGAATTCGATGGCGTGGCCGTTACCGCCGGCAGTGCCGATCTTGCCGATCACGGCGAGGACGATGTCCTTGGCAGTGACGCCGAAAGGCAACTCACCTTCCACCGACACCAACATGTTCTTCATTTTCTTGGCGACGAGGCACTGGGTGGCGAATACGTGCTCCACCTCGGAGGTCCCAATACCATGGGCCAGGGCGCCAAACGCACCGTGGGTAGAGGTGTGGGAATCGCCGCAGACCACGGTCATGCCGGGCAAGGTAGCGCCCTGCTCCGGGCCGATCACGTGAACGATGCCCTGGCGCACGTCATTCATCTTGAATTCGGTGATGCCATATTCGTCGCAGTAATCATCGAGGGTCTGCACCTGGAGGCGCGACACGGTGTCGACGATGGCGTCGATCCCGCCTTTACGCTCCGGGGTGGTCGGCACGTTGTGGTCCGGGGTGGCGATGATCGAGTCGACGCGCCAAGGCTTGCGCCCGGCCAGTCGCAGGCCTTCGAACGCTTGGGGCGAGGTCACTTCATGGATGATGTGACGGTCGATGTAGATCAGCGACGACCCATCATCGCGCCGTTTCACTTCATGGGAATCCCAAAGCTTGTCGTAAAGCGTTTTGCCGGCCATCACGCGGTCCTCATCAGGTGTTTCTATGCCCCGGGCCTTGAACGATTCAATAACCCTTTGGCTTGTGAGGCTGATGGTATGGCGCTACATTAAATAACTCAAATTCATATTTTTTATGCTTTGGATTACCAACTGGAATAGCACAATGGACCTGGCCAACCTCAATGCCTTTATCGCCATCGCCGAGACCGGCAGCTTCTCCGGTGCCGGTGAACGCCTGCACCTGACCCAACCGGCCATCAGCAAGCGCATCGCCGGCCTGGAGCAACAATTAAAGGTGCGCCTGTTCGACCGGCTGGGGCGTGAAGTCGGCCTCACCGAAGCCGGACGGGCGCTGCTGCCCCGGGCGTATCAGATTCTCAATGTACTGGACGACACCCGCCGCGCCCTGACCAACCTGACCGGCGAGGTCAGCGGTCGTCTCACTCTGGCCACCAGCCATCACATCGGCCTGCATCGCCTGCCGCCCGTACTGCGAACGTTTACCCGGGAATACCCGAACGTCGCCCTGGATATTCAGTTTCTCGATTCGGAAGTGGCCTACGAAGAAATCCTCCATGGCCGCGCCGAAGTGGCCGTGATCACCCTGGCGCCGGAACCCCACACGCTGGTGCGGGCCACCCCGGTGTGGGACGACCCACTGGATTTCGTGGTGGCGCCGGAACACAGCCTGATCAGCAACGGCAGCGTCAGCCTGGCGGACATCGCCCGGCACCCGGCGGTGTTTCCCGGCGGCAACACCTTTACCCACCATATCGTGCAGCGGCTGTTCGAGGCCCAGGGCCTGACGCCAAACATCGCCATGAGCACCAACTACCTGGAAACCATCAAGATGATGGTCTCCATTGGCCTTGCCTGGAGCGTATTGCCGCGCACCATGCTCGATGACCAGGTGGCACGCATCGCTTTGCCGGGCATACAGCTCAGTCGCCAGCTAGGCTATATCGTGCACACCGAAAGGACGCTGTCGAACGCTGCGCGGGCTTTCATGAGCCTATTGGATGCACAGGTCGATCTGCCAGGGAATCAGGCTTGAATCGCCGTGGCCCGTAGACCGTGGAACCCGCGCCGAACGCCCATCGAGCCAAGGCCCTTTGATAATGCGCAACCCCGTCGATACCGTGCCACCCCTGCCCCGCATCTACGCGCTGGACCCACAGGAGGCGGAGCAAAGCTGGGACAGCGCGCCGCAACTGCTGGCGGCGCTCAACGCTGCCCGGCTGGGCGCCTGGAGCTGGGAAATCGATACCGGCCGGATCAGCTGGTCCCGAGGCACTCAGGCCCTGTTCGGCTTCGACCCGCGCCAGCCGCTGCCTGAAGACCTGGAGTACCTGGACCTGCTGGCCCCCGAGGACCGCGCCAAGGTGGTCCGGGCCTTTCATGCGGTGCTGGCCGGCGAACCCGCTGTCCAGGCCATGCACCACCGTATCCAATGGCCCGATGGCAGCCTGCACTGGCTGGAAATCAACGGCAGCCTGCTACCGGACAAAGCCGGGCGTCGTCGAATGATCGGGGTGATCCGCGAAATCACCCACCAGCGCGAGCGCGAACACGCCCTCAGCCATTCGGAAAAGCGCTTCGCCACCCTGTTCCATTTGTGCCCGCTGATGGTCCTGCTGACCCGCCAGACGGACGGCCTGATCAGCGAAGCCAACCAGTATTTCGAGAGCCTGTTCGGCTGGCCGTTGGCCGATGCCATTGGCCGCAGCACATTGGAGCTGGGCCTCTGGGTACACCCCGAACAACGCGCGCATCTGGTCAAGGCCACCCAGCGCAAAGGCGCCCCCATCACCATGGAAGTGCAGTTTCGCGCCAGCAACGGGCAGGTCCACGATGGCACCCTCAGCGCCCAGAAAGTCGAGCTGGACGGCGAGGACTACCTGATCAGCACCTTCCTCGACACCACCGAGCGCAAGAATGCCGAGCAGGCCCTCAAGGACAGCCAGGAACGCCTGGACCTGGCCCTGGACTCGGCGCAACTGGGCACCTGGGACTGGCACATCCCCAGCGGCATGCTCTATGGCTCGGCCCGCGCCGCCCAATTGCACGGGCTGGAACCCCAACCGTTCCACGAATCCTTCGAGGCCTTCTTTGAAGGCATGCCCCAGGAAGAGCGCGAGAGCATGCGCAACGCCTACCGCACCCTGCGCGAAGGCCCGGCGGGCAACTACCAACTGACCTACCGCGTGCAACTGGAAGACGGCAGTTCACGCTACCTGGAAAGCCGCGCCCGCCTGTATCGCGATGACACGGGCGTACCGTTGCGAATGGCCGGGACCCTGCTCGACATCACCGACCAGGTTGAACGTGAGCAGCGCCTGATCGCATCCGAAGAAAAATTTGCCAGCCTGTTCCTCGCCAGCCCCGACCCGATCTGCGTGACGCGCCTGGAGACCGGCCAGTTTATCGAGATCAACCCCGCCTTCACCCAGACCTTCGGCTGGACCGCCGCCGAGGTGCTCAACAACAACGCCGAGCAGATCGGCTTGTGGGAGGAGTCGAGCCAACGCCTGCAGCGCATCGAGCAGGTGATTCGCGAACAATCCTTGAGCAACGTGGCAATCACCGTTCATCACAAGAACGGCCAGACCCTGAACTGTGTGATATCCAGCCGCCTGATCCAGGTCGGCGACCAACCCTGCATCGTCACCACCCTGCGGGACATCACCCAACAACAGCGCTCGGAAGCGGCGCTCAAGGCCAGCGAAGAGAAGTTCGCCAAGGCCTTTCATTCCAGCCCCGATGCGGTGTCGATCACCGAGCGCGATACCGGGCGCTACGTGGAGGTCAATGACGGCTTCTGCCGCCTCACCGGCTACCGCGCCGAAGAAGCGATCGGCCTGACGCTGTACCAGATCGGCATCTGGGCCGATGAAAACCAGCGCGCGGCGTTATTGGCCGAGCTGCAGATCAAGGGCCGCATTCATCACCTGGAAATGCTCTGGCACAACAAACGCGGCGAAGTGCTGGCGGTTGAAGTGTCGGTGGAGCCCATCACCCTCAATGAAACCCCCTGCCTGTTGCTGACCGCCCGGGACGTCAGCCTGCTGAAAAACGCCCAGGCGCAGATTCGCCACCTGGCCTATCACGACCCCCTGACCAACCTGCCCAACCGCGCCCTGCTGATGGACCGCCTGAGCCAGCAGATCGCCCTGCTCAAGCGCCACAACCTGCGGGGCGCCCTGCTGTTTCTTGACCTGGACCATTTCAAGCACATCAACGATTCCCTCGGCCACCCGGTCGGCGACACGGTGCTGAAGATCGTCACTGCACGCCTTGAAGCCAGTGTGCGCATGGAAGACACCGTGGCACGCCTGGGCGGCGATGAGTTTGTGGTGCTGCTCAGCGGCCTGGAAGGCACGCGCCCGCAAGTCAGCACTCAGGTCCAGGAGCTGGCCGATACCCTGCGCGAACTGTTATCCGAACCGATGTTCCTGGATGGCCACCGCCTGCAAGTCACCCCGAGCATTGGCGTGGCGCTGATCCCGGATCACGGCTCAACCCCGGCCGATTTGCTCAAGCGCGCCGACATCGCCCTGTACCGGGCCAAGGATTCAGGGCGCAACACCATCCAGATGTTCCACAACAGCATGCAGAAAACCGCCAGCGAGCGGCTGCGCATGGAAACCGACCTGCGCCTGGCCCTGTCCCGCGGCGAATTCAGCGTGCATTACCAACCCCAGGTGGATGCGCGCGGCAACACCATCGTCGGCGCCGAGGCCCTGGTGCGCTGGCAACATCCGCAGTTGGGCGCACAGTCCCCGACGGAATTCATCAAGGTCCTGGAAGACAGCGGCCTGATCCTTGAAGTGGGCACCTGGATCCTCGACGAAGCCTGCAGCACCTTCGCGCAGTTGATTGCCGAGGGGCTGGTAGACCCGCTGAACTTCAGCCTGTGCGTCAACATCAGCCCGCGGCAGTTTCGCCAGAATGATTTTGTCGAACGGGTAGAACGCAGCCTGCGCACCCACCACCTGCCTTATACCCTGCTGAAGCTGGAGATCACCGAAGGCATCGTGATCCAGAATCTGGACGACACCATCAGCAAAATGCGCCGCCTGAAAAAGCTCGGCGTGAGTTTCGCAATGGATGATTTCGGCACCGGCTATTCGTCGCTGACCTACCTCAAGCGCCTGCCGGTGGATGCGCTGAAGATCGACCAGTCGTTTGTGCGCGACGCCACCCATGACCCCAACGATGCGGAGATCATCCGTGCCATTGTGGCCATGGCGCGCAGCTTGAACCTGGACGTCATTGCCGAAGGAGTGGAAACCCCTGAGCAACTGGCGTTTTTGCAGGGGCTTGGGTGTCATTTGTATCAGGGGTATCTGCACAGTCGGCCCTTGCCGGTGGAAGGGTTCAGGCAGGTACTGAAGCGAATGCCCCAGGCCACTTCATCGGAATAAGTCGCACCGGATTTTCCTGATGGGCAGCTGCTTTTTGAGCCTGTAGGTTCAGGTGCTTTCCATTTTCGGACACACCTACCATGCAGGATGCAAAGCACTCCCCGGCGCTGCTGGGGATAGACCTGGGTACGACCCACAGCGTTATCGCCCTCTGGCACGAGGGCAAAACCCGGCTGATCCCGAACGCGCTCGGCGATGTGCTGACGCCTTCAGTCATCAGCCTCGACGAGGACGGCAGCATTCTGGTCGGCAAGGCCGCCCGGGCTCGCCTGGCGACACACCCGCAGCGAAGTGTGGCCGCCTTCAAACGCTTTATGGGCAGTGACAAGCGCTTTGCGCTGGGCGACCAATCGTTCAGCCCCGAAGAGTTGTCGGCGCTGGTGCTCGGCGCACTCAAGGCGGATGCCGAGGCTTGGCTGGGGCACCCGGTGCATGAAGCGGTCATTTCGGTTCCGGCCTATTTCAGCGATGAGCAGCGTAAACGCACCTTGTTTGCCGCCGAGCTGGCGGGGCTTGCCGTGACACGCCTGATCAACGAACCCACCGCAGCAGCCATGGCGTATGGGCTGCACGAGCAGCAGTTTGAACGCACACTGATTTTCGACCTGGGCGGCGGTACCTTTGATGTAACCGTTCTGGAGTACGCGCTGCCACTGATCGAGGTGCACGCCTCTGCCGGCGACAACTTCCTGGGCGGGGAAGACTTCACCGAAGCCCTGTTTAAGGCATGCCTCGGGGACTGGCAATTACTGCCGGCAGCGCTCGACGTACAGGCGCAGGCCAACCTGCGCGACAGCCTCGAAGGGTTCAAATGCAAACTGGCCAGCGAGGTGCAAACCCTGACCTGGAACCACGCCGGCGTCACCCGCGAATGGCAACTGGATGAGCCTGGTGCGCTGAAAATCTGGGAGCCTTTACTAAACCGGTTGCGCACTCCGATTGAACAAGCATTGCGCGACAGCCGGTTACGTCCTCAAGACCTCGACAACCTGGTACTGGTGGGCGGCGCGACGCGTATGCCTGCGGTGCAACGGATGGTTGCCGCGTTGTTTGGCCGTCTCCCCTACCGTCATCTTGACCCCGATACCCTCGTCGCCCTGGGCGCAGCGGCTCAGGCGGCGTGCAAGGCACGAGACCACGCCATCGAGGAGCTGATCCTGACCGATGTGTGCCCCTATACGCTCGGCGTTTCATGCCTGCGCGGGGAAGATGACAGCGACGCGTTCTCGCCGATCATTGAGCGCAACACGGTGATTCCCGTCTCGCGGGTACAGCGATTTTACAGTTCCCACGCGCAGCAGGCACTCATACGGGTCGCGATCTACCAGGGAGAACGACCGTGGGTGCAGGACAATATCTTTATCGACGCGTTTGAAGTCCCGCTGCCGCAGACCGGTGAGATCCAGGCGCTGGACATCCGTTTCAGCTACGACATCAACGGGCTGCTGGAGGTCGACGTGACATTGCTGCATAACGGTGAACGCCACAGTCACAGCATCGACCACACACCCACCGGGCTCGGCGAGGGGGCTCGAAAAGCCAGCCACCAGCGCCTCAGCGCCTTGAAAATCCATCCCCGGGACACCCTGCCCAACCGCACGCTTATCGCACGCCTTGAACGCGCCTGGGCAAAAAGCCTGGGGGATGATCGAGAACGCATCGGCGCCTGGCTGGACACCTTCAATCAAGTGCTCGCCAGCCAGCGCCCTACCGAGATCACCGCCTGCCAGCAGCAACTGAACGGGGCACTGGACCAACTGCAGCTTTAACCACCGGCCTCATCCCGATGAGGCGGTGCACCTGGAGGGAGGCCGTAGCGGTTTGGCAGGCGGTCACCCGGCCAGAAAAACAACGCCAGTGGGATAACCGGCAACACAAACGCCAACCCCATGCCCAGCAACAGCGTGGGGGCGCCGCGCCCCATGTCGTGCAAGCGCCGCACACTGGCTCCTGCCAACAAAAGCAGGGTAAGCGCCAGCAACGTCAACGCAGCGCCCGGTGTGACATTCATCACCAATGCCGAAAGAAGGCCAACCACCGTAAGCCCCAGGCTCTGCCCGAAAAAGGCCGCGCGCCCCAGGCGCGTGTCCAGTCGCCAGAATGCCCAAGGCGATACCGGTGCAGGAGTACTGCAGTCGCGACGCGCTTCTGCCGCTGGCGACACTCGCGGCGCAGATTGCGCGCGTATCTTCTGCCCTGCCCGATACCGAAACCCTTCAAGAATCAGCTCTTCCAACACATCACTGGATGGCGGTTCATCAAGCACCTGTTGCACATCCTGATCAGTACCTTCGCGCAATGCCCAGGCATGGCGATAAAGCCGGTGCAGATCAGCATCCTGCTCCTCGTCATTGAAGCACGCCTGAAGGGGCCGCGTATCACCACCGACCTGCCACTGGGCGTAGGCACCGGCAAAACTTCCCAAATCCGCCCTCAGCGCATTGAACCAGCGCGCCAGCGTTTCCGGCTGCATCGTTGGTGCTTCCGGGTCCTGTTGAATATCAAGCTCCCGAGTATCGTCCCTGCGGTCAAATGCTTGAATCAACAACGGCAACCGCTGCGGATGATGCCGCCCGCAAAGCTCCAGCAAGTAATCGGCGGCTTTCGGGTGCCGATGTTCATGCCAGAGCTTGAGCCAACCTTGCAGCGCCTGTTCTTCCAGGCCCAACAGGGTGTTCTGACGCGTCAACAGAAACAATGCATCAAGGTCGTCCGATGCCTGATGATGCAACTCGATACACGCTTCACGCAGGCCCTTGCCCGCAATCCCGGCGAGCGTCTGCTGCACCAGCAGACGGCGCATCAACGCAGGATCCGCCGGGAGCGCTACGCAGGTAGCTTGGCTGGCAAAGTGCACATACTCGCGTAAAGGCCGCTGGTGATAGAGGTGGTCCAGGCTGTTTACGTACCAGAGGGCTTCCATTTGTGCAGGTGGCGACCACTCCCCCATCAACTCGAGGTCAAAAGGGTCGGGCCGCTGGAGGACGTGCAGAAACTCGTCGATGTGGCGAGCGCTGTCAAAATCCACATTGAGCAACCGATCCGACCACCCAAAACGTTGCGCGAGCAACAGCGCACATCGCGACGATAGCGGCCCCGATTGCATCAGCTCACTGAGCAATCTCCAGCCGAGGTCTTCGAGCCTGTCCAGCGGCAGAGTATCCAGTTGCCGGATAAAGACTTGCCAGGCGTGCACATTGAAGCGTCGGGCTGGATCTTCCAGTAAAGCCTCGAATTCCGACTGCAGTTGAGTACCGGCATCTGGCGGCGTATCCACCAGAAGAACGCGATCCGGCGGCTCCGTGCGAGCAGCCTCCAGGGCAGCCTCGTAAGCGCTGCGCAAAGTCTGGAAGCCGGTAGGGTCGCTTTCCGGGTGGTGCTCGGGCAATCGGGCACGATAGGCGGCCCGAATCAGATCGAGATTCTCGGTGGGTTCTATTCCCAGGACTTCCCAGCAGGTCATTGCCATTCGAACACCCCCAGGCTGTCGGGACGCGGCAGTGGGTCAAGGGGCAGATCCCAGGGCAAGGGTTCAAGCAATGAGGCTGCGGCTTTGGCCAGGGTCCGGACGACAAGCTGGGTACTTTCACAGGCAGTTTGAAGTGCCAGCGCGCGATGCAGTTGCTCTGCGGGTAGCCGCTCACATTTCCAGAAGGTATATCCCGCCAGAAACCCATTCAGATAGGTGTCCCAATTGTTGTAATGATGCCGCGCTCGCAACGCCAGCCGGCTGTGCAGCCAGAGGCTTTCCGACAAGTCGATCCATTGGTTGCGCAAACCACAACGCAACAGGAAACCCATTCGCCCCAGGTCCCAGGCGCGTATGCCGCCTACTCCGCACACGCCAAAAGTCCGGCTGGCAAATTCGTACAATGCAAACTCACGTTGCCCCAGGTCCTGCCGGAGGCGGCTCCACTCACTCGGCAAACAGCGCGCCCATTGATGGTAGGCCTCGTTGAGGTGACGTGCATGGCCGTTGTCCGCCAGGGACAACATGCCGAACAACTGGTCGCGATCATTGATTCCCCAGCTGCCGTCGAGATCAATAGGGGAAGGACCCGCATAGAAAGCCGGCTCGAGATAACCGGCGCCAGGGTTGATGGACACCATGGGAGCAGACAGGGCATACAGCCAATGCTGTTGAACTTCATCCATGAGCAGGAGGTTCCAGAGTCGATGAGAGTAGCCAAGGCCAACTACCTATGCGGACACAGATTGCAAGGCATATGCAGCCGGCCACCATCGGACTTGTCCTTTCTGCGCGCAGAAAAAAGACCACGAAGATCTCGTGGCCTGTGTTTCTCAAACTCTGCACCTTTTTGAAACTAAACCAGCTTTAGCGCGGTGCCCTCTTCATCCATCCAACTTGATGACTTCAGTGGGTGTTTATACCCGTAATCATCAAAAGCCCCATCAACGACGACGACAGAATGCATAAAGTTCGCCAACGTGCCGGTTGCACCATCTGCCAGTTCCTGGACGCTGCTGCTTCGGGTAAAGGCGAACAAACCCAGACGTCGCAGTGCATCACCAGGGGTCTCGCCATCATTGAGCGTGCTCATCGCCGCTTCAAAGCTCTCGCCGGCACGATACTCGTGGTTCTCCATCTGCGCCCGCTTGGCGCTGACGGCGTACAGGAAATTCGCATCCTTGAGCAGGCCGGCGTCGTTGCCTTTGAAATTCGAGTGTTCCCGGGCTGTTTTCAGTTCTGCATGGGTCAAGCTGACCTTGCTGGAATCGCGCATCGTCACGGTGTAACCGTCGCGGGTCTCGGTGATGTTTTTATAGATGCCCTGGGGACTTTGCCCATACTTCATCATCGCCGCCTTGATCGCCGATACCGTGACACAGTTCCCCTCGACGCCTTGATAGAATCCACTCCAGATATCCCCAGGCTTGACCCCGACCGGTACATTGGAAAAAGGCGGGGGTCGCTTGCTTGAACCAACGGGCACTCCGTCCGGTACCTCCTCGGCGAGCATGTAGCCATAAGATTTGACGATCGATGGCTTGTCACCATTGCTGTGCTGCACGCCATCCAGTACCAGGGCACTCGAATAGCCAAAGGTACTGACCACCCCCACCGCGCCCTGCTCCTGCATCTTGGCGGGTGGCACGATGCGCAAGAAGCCAGTCATGCCCAAGCCCTTCAACACGCGGTATTCCGTATCGCCTTTGAGCGTGTTCGATAAAACCTTTTCAAACGATGCCCCGGGGTCCTGGTCACCGCGGGTCATCTGCTTGCGCTTCGTGTACGCCGCCAGCATGAAGTTGGCCTGCTTCACCGCGTCGGGGTTTTTCCCAGCGAATCGCGAGGCCGTGGTCGCTTGCTGCAGCTCTTGCCTGGAAAAATGCAGTTCGAAACCGTCCTTCATCGTAATGTCATAACCGTCTCCCGCCGGGGTGACTTTCTCGAACATATCCGTGGCGTCTGAACCAAACCTCATCATCATCATTTTTATGACGCTGGCATGGCTGCTGCCATCAACAACCTCACCGAATCCTCGCTCAGCCGCGTTAAATCCGCTGAGAATGTCAACGGGCTTGCGGCCACGCTGGGTGGACGACGTATCGACGAGGGGAACATCGACCGGAGCAATCGGCACATCTCGCTTAACCGGCCTAGCCGTTTGCCCCTCCTTGTCCAGCACGTAGACGTAGGGGCGGTCGGGGCGATATTGACGGTCAAACCGATGCGCCACCCCATCCCGAATCAGCGCGGCACCGAAGTTATGCGCCTCCATGACGCCCACGGAGTTCTTGCCGACGAGTTGCTCCGAAGGGATCTGCTGCATAAACCGGCCCATACCCATGCCCTTGAGCAGGTTCGATGCAGTCTCACCCTGTAAGGACGTGGTCAAGGCCGCGTTAAAGCTGCTGCTGATACGGCTGTCGGAACTGGACAATTGTTTGCGCTTGACGAAGACAGCCAATGCGAAATTCGCGTTTTCCACTGTACTGGCATCACCACCGACAAATCTCGACGCTGAGGCAGCGCCATGCACTTCATGATCGGAAACATGTAACTTATAACCGTCTTTCAGCGTAACGTCATACCCCGAGCCAACACGCTTTACTTCATCAAATAGATCAGCGCGCGCAGGACCGAAGGTCGATATCATCATCTGGATAACAGCAGAATGGCTGCTCGTATCAAAATGCTCACCGAACTTTCGCTCGGTGGAACTTATAGTACTTACACTGTCGACAGATTTGTTCTCGCCCCCATATACACGCGCAGGGTGATTGACCGCCGCACTCATTGCATAACCCGTATTCATAGTAACCATGGAGTACTCCTTTAAAGGACGAACACACAACAGCCCGTGACAAACGCTGCCACCTTCTACAATGCGTTCATGTATAAAAAGAAAGTGCATGAACACGGCATACAGTATTTTCTGCACGACATGAACTGCACCCAGCCAGATAATAAGCCCAACAAAATCAAGCTATAAATTTAACGTGTTGCGCAGCAACGATCATATTCTTATTGTTTTTATAAATGCCCCGTTAGCCAACCAATGCAACAGCCCGTCCAAACCGCGGTCTCCCCGCTTTAGTCCCATACATCTCCTCACAACCATCAACCACTGCTACAGAGTGCCTGCTCCTGTTGACCATACCGATCAATGATTTATCAGCGAACGCACTGACCGGAACTTCTTTCATATGCTGGCGCAAGCCCAGACGCTTGAAGCCTTCCCCGGGCCCTGTTTCGTCTTCACCGTCGTTGAGGCTGTTTATCGCGGATTGAAAGCTCCTGCCTGCAGTCCCGTCATTGTTTTCCAGCATCGCTCGCTTGGCACTGACGGCAAATAGAAAGTGCGCATCCTTGAGCATGCCGGGATCGCGCATCGGGACAAACTTTGAGCCGCGCCTGGCTTTGGCCAATTCATCCTTGCTCAAATCCAGCGTGTACCCGTCACGCATGACAATGTGATAGCCATCACCCTTGGCTTGAACAGACTTGAAGATATCGGTCGGGCTTTGACCGAACTTCGCCATCGCCGCCTTGATCGCCGAAATAGTCACGCAATTACCGTCAGGACCCTGGCGAAAGCCGTTCCATATATTTTCCGGCTTGGCGCCGTTGCGCTTATCGGACAGATCAGGAAGCGGCTGCGGTGTTGGATCCGGCAAGGGTGCATCCGGCTTGGGCAGCACTGCCGGCGGAGGCGCAGGCGTTACCTTGGTCGCCACTGTATTCGCCAGTTCCTTGCCCGCCAGCAGGCCTTGCAACTGTGTAAAAAACTGGGTGAACAGATCGAGGAGCTTTGCTAACAGCGGGGTGTCGCTGGCTGTGCTCCCAACGGTACTTTGATCGTTATTACCGAACGATGAGAGGACTTGTTTATCAACGAATACCGGCTGCACGGGAACCGATCGTCCTGGTGTGTTGCAGGGTTGCGAATGTTGATAGTAGTTTCTGACCGCGCCCGCATTATTGATTTCTGAACAAGACATATAACCATCCTTCATCAAGGGCTCCCCCGACGTTTTTGATCGGGGGCGCCTTGTTGAAAAAAACTGAGGAAGTGGCCGACTTACCTGCTTATCCGGCGGCCGGGATTAAACCGCCAGTCGCTGTCGAACGCTCGACGCCTGCCGCTGGCTTCAAACTCAAGGACATCCTCAGACGGCCCTGGCGAAGTGATGTCCGGCTTCGGAGCGTCTGGCTTCGGTGGAACCGGCGCATCGGGCTTCGGCGGGAGCGGAGCGTCCGGCTTCGGCGGAATCGGTGCATCGGGCTTCGCCGGGACCGGTGCATCGGGCTTCGCCGGGACCGGTGCATCGGGCTTCGCCGGAACCGGTGCATCGGGCTTCGCCGGGACCGGTGCATCGGGCTTCGCCGGAACCGGTGCATCGGGCTTCGCCGGGACCGGTGCATCGGGCTTCGCCGGGACCGGTGCATCGGGCTTCGCCGGGACCGGAACGGCTGGCTTCGCCGGGACCGGTGCATCGGGCTTCGCCGGGACCGGAACGGCTGGTATCGGCAAGGGCACGTCAGGCTTTGGCGGGACTGGCTTCGTTGCATCCGGGTGAGGGCAATGGCAGTTCATCACTTGGACCGTGACGTTCACGTCGGAACTGCTCCGGCTGTTCGGCTGCACGTCCTTGCCCGGTGCGTGGTCTGGCCTGCGGGGCTCTGGCAGGGGTTTAGGCGTTACCTTAACCTCGGAACTCGGAACCGCTGGATTGTTTGCTGGCTTGTCTCTCGGTACCGACCCATCAGGATTGGTCCCGGACTTGTTCTTGAGTGCAGTGTTCAATACCTGCGAGTTGGTCTCGGCCTTATCCTTGAGTGCAGTGTTCAATACCTGCGAGTTGGTCTCGGCCTTATCCTTGAGTGCAGTGTTCAATACCTGCGAGTTGGTCTCGGCTTTGTCCTTGGCTACAGTGTTCGGCACTTGCGAATCAGTCCCCGCCTTGTCCTTGGCCGCAGTGTCCGGCACATTCGATTTACTGTCCGCCTTATCCTTCACCGGAGTATCGCTGCTCTTCTCGTGTTTAGGCAGCGGGCCAGCATCGGGTACCAACTTGGGCATCCCCCCCTGTCCGGACAGCATGTTCCGTATGGCCTTGAATGCATATTCAAACAACTCGAACAACTTCTCGAGTGCATCCTTGTTGAAGGTAACGGTTCCATCCGTCGCCACGGCGGGATTGTTTTTCAATACTGTGCCGGGCGTATTCGCCCGGATTTCGCCGGCGCTCTTGTCGACAGACTTTGGCAGGTCTGCATTCTGCTGATTGAAGTCATTAGTCAAGCGAGGGAAATTATTAACCGACAAATTAGACATAAACAAATCCTTATTCAGTGATTGCCAAAACGCCTTCAGCGGTCTGCAAACAGACCGTCCAGGTTCTGGACTGGAAACAAACCCGAGTGCTGCACACTCCCTACTTTCGTGGGTGTTGCGAGCATCGGGTTCCGAAAATCGGCCTTCACATAAGGAAATCAAATGAAAATAGAGACGTTATCCTATGGACTTTCCGTAAAACATCGTGCCGACCCGATGGTCGCCGTGGGAAAAATGGATATATCAGGCAACAGTCAGTCGTTAAGGCAAATTGATGAAATCACTCACCTACACCAGTCATTCATATCTGTGTTATTGCGCGCGCCCCTCATACTCCAACTAACAAAACTTGAAAATATGCGCCTCTGACACCGCAAGACTCTGTAGCAAACAAGAAACTTGCTCACATATATAAAGCAATCAAAAAGCTCTAGTCACGTGCCCACAAACACTCGCTGTTAACGATCCGTGGCCTTATTTCAAGCAAAAAAAAGGGCGCCCACGGCACCCTTTCCTACTGGATTGAAACGCTTATATATATGTACTCAATTTTGCAGCGCAACCGAATCAGGCACCCCTAACAATCGTCCTACCTGCTCCAGGTCGGTTTCCCGCCGCATCAGCGTAAATAGTTCAACTGCTTCGGGATAGTTGCGGGTCAGCATCGCCAGCCATTGCTTCAAGCGTCCCGGCGCCTGGCGCTCGGTCAATTGCTCAACGGATTGCCGCCAGAATTCCTGGAGCATGGGTTGCATCTGCGCCCAAGTCATCTCGACCACCTCTTCCCCGGCCCGCGCGGCAGCAATCTGCCGGGCCAGGTCGGGACGGGCCACCAGGCCGCGACCGAGCATGATGTCTTCGACACCACTGATTTCGCGACACCGCCGCCAGTCTTCAACGCTCCAGATATCACCGTTGGCGAACACTGGCACCTTGACCACCTCTTGCACACGCGGGATCCACTCCCAGTGCGCCGGAGGTTTGTAGCCGTCAGTCTTGGTGCGGGCATGCACCACGATATGCGCCGCGCCGCCTTCGGCCAGGGCCGTGGCGCATACCAGGGCACCGTCCGGGCTGTCGAAGCCCAGGCGCATTTTGGCGGTGACCGGAATATGCGCCGGCACCGCACGCCGCACGTGCTCGACGATCTGGTTGAGCAGTTCCGGCTCCTTGAGCAATACCGCACCGCCACGGGACTTGTTGACGGTCTTGGCCGGGCAGCCGAAGTTCAGGTCAACCACCTGCGAGCCCAGCTCACACGCCAGGGCCGCGTTTTCCGCCAGGCACACCGGGTCTGAACCGAGTAACTGCACACGCAGCGGCACGCCGGCAGCGGTCTTGGCACCGTGCAGCAACTCAGGGGCGAGTTTGTGGAAATAGGCAGGCGTCAGCAGGCGGTCGTTGACCCGGATGAACTCGGTCACACACCAATCAATACCGCCGACCCGGGTCAGCACGTCCCGCAGGATGTTGTCGACCAACCCCTCCATGGGCGCCAAAGCAATTTGCATGGAAAACACTCAACGAAAAACGTGGCGCAGTTTACTGGTTTCAGACGCTGGCAGGTAATTCGCCTTGCAGCGCAGGGCCATAACCCTCAAGAAATTCCGACGGCATGCGCTTGGGCTTGCCGCTGGACAGTTCGATGCAGACAAAGGTGGTTTGCGCTCGCAGCAAGGTAGCGCCATCACGCGGGCGTACCAGCTGGAAGCGTCGTGTCATTTTCAGGCGCTGGTCCCAGTCGACGATCCAGGTCGCCAACTGCAGCTCATCGCCTTCGTAACCGGCGGCGAGGTAATCGATCTCATGACGCACCACGGCCATCGCGCGATCCAGCCTGCGGTACTCGCTAAGGTCCAGCCCCAGGCGCTGGGAATGGCGCCAGGCGCAGCGTTCGAGCCAGGACACGTAAACGGCGTTGTTGGCGTGCCCCAGACCGTCGATGTCGTCGGCACCGACCTGCAGATCGATGATAAACGGCGTTGCCAAATCCCAGCCCATGGGGTGCTCCCGGTCGATTAATGTCGGCGGCGAGCAGTGTAACCCATGGCTCAGGCGGTTTGGCGCTCCGGCACGTGGCGGCCGGCCAGCAGCGCCAGCACGCCCTCGATCACACGCGGATCCGCCAGCACTTTCTGGTGCCCGCCCTGCTCCAGGCGCAGCAGGCGGCTGTCGAACCAGGCGTCATGGATGACCTGGCAAGCCTTGACCGAGACGAAGGTATCGTCTTCGGCATGCACGATCAGGCCCGGGATATTCATTTGATAGTGGGCGACATCGAGGTGCTTGAGAGGCATGCCCATCGTCAGCTCGACCTCCTGGATAAACGCCGAACGCGCTCGCGCCGGCAAACCGACCATGCCGGCAAAGCCGCGCAGTACATCGAGAAACCGCGAGGGTGCGGCGATACTGACCAACGCCTTGGTGCGCAAGCCCAACTGCACCGCCAACATCGCGCTGGCCCCACCCATGGAGTGACCGACAACCGCATGCAGCGGTGGCAGTTCGGCAGCCGCTTCCAGCATGGCACGGGCAAACAGCAGCACATGGGCTTCGCGCCCCGGCGAACGCCCGTGAGCCGGACCATCCAGCGCAACCACCGAATAACCCGCCTCCACCAATGCGCTGATCAGGCTGGCGAATTGCGTTGGGCGCCCTTCCCAGCCGTGCATCAACAGCACCGCAGGGCCCTGGCCCCACTTCAGCGCCGACAGGCCGAAACGCAAAGTGATGCGCTCGGACTGCGCCAGCAGCGGCAGCTCCCAGTCACGGGGCGGCAAATCGCGAGGCGTCATGAACACCCGACGCATCTTGCTGGCCACCGTTTGCGGCGCCAGCCGGCCCAAGGTGCCATTGACGCCACGAATCCATTTCAACGTGCCCATCGCTCATCCCTCAGGCCAGAAGCCGTTCTTAACGCACTGCGGACTTGGCCGCACGCAACACACGATCCGATAACTCACCCGGGCCCAGGGCGCGGGCCAGCGACAAGCCGCCGATCATCAGCGCCATGTCGGCCAGGGCCTTGTCGGTGTCTTCCGGGCTGGCGGCCAGCTGTGCTGCCATCAGTTCGCAGTGTTCGTTCAAGGCCTGGCGAAATTCGTCCGGCAGGCGGCTCATCTCGCCCACGGTGGACGGGATCGGGCACGCCTGGCTGGTGGAGTCACGGTGTTTACGCGACAGGTAGAACGCTGCGACCAGCGCGCGACGCTCTTCACCGGTCAGCGAGGAGTCCATGTCATCGACGGCGGCGCGACGCCGGGCCAGCAACTCGGTGAAGGCCTCCAGCATCAGTGCGTCCTTGCTTTCAAAGTGCGCGTAGAAACCGCCGACGGTAAGCCCCGCCGCGCCCATGACTTCACCCACACTCGGCTCGGCCGGGCCGCGTTGTACCAGGGCGGCGCCGGCAGCTTGCAGAATGCGTTCACGGGTTTGCGCTTTTTTATCGTTCATCGTTGCCTCCGAATCTCATGCTTCGAATATTATTACCATAATAATATTTCGCAAGCCACAGGCATGACCATTGGTCAGAAGAACATTCAGGGAAAAAGGAAGGAGGGTTGGCCAAACGCCAGACAAACAAAAGGGCCATTCAATAATTGAATGACCCTTAAAAATCCCGCATAGCGGGTAATCGTGGCGTCCCCTAGGGGACTCGAACCCCTGTTACCGCCGTGAAAGGGCGGTGTCCTAGGCCACTAGACGAAGGGGACACAAACCTTCTGTACAACTGATCAGCGCTGAGGACTGATCGAATTCAAGGACGGTGTGGCCAGACCTTGAACCTGTAAATTGGTGGAGCTAAACGGGATCGAACCGTTGACCTCTTGCATGCCATGCAAGCGCTCTCCCAGCTGAGCTATAGCCCCGGATTTTTCGCCTCGCGGCGCAGCAGACCTTTCGAACTGCTTGTTGAAACTGGCGTCCCCTAGGGGACTCGAACCCCTGTTACCGCCGTGAAAGGGCGGTGTCCTAGGCCACTAGACGAAGGGGACACAAACCTTCTATACAACGTGATCAGGCTGAGTCTGATCGAATTCAAGGACGGTGTGGCCAGACCTTGAACCTGTAAATTGGTGGAGCTAAACGGGATCGAACCGTTGACCTCTTGCATGCCATGCAAGCGCTCTCCCAGCTGAGCTATAGCCCCTCGTCGGTGAGGACGGGGCGAATCTTAATGGCGTATTCGAAACGTGTCAAATTTATTTTCAACAATTTTCAAAATTTTTTGCCGAGATAACAATCACTTACCGAGCAAACCCCGGAAAACCGGGGTTTGGCCGTTACAACAGCGTGCTTAAGCGATAGCGCCCAGCAGCTTTTCCCATTCCTTGTTTTCTTTCTTCGACACACCACCAAGCAAATCAAGGGCTTGGCGCAGACGGAAGCGAGTCAGGTCCGGGCCCAGAATTTCCATCGCATCGAGCACCGACACCGAACTCGCCTGCCCGGTGATCGCGGCAAACATCAGCGGCATGGCATCGCGCAATTTCAGCTCCAGGGATTCAACCACCGCCTGGATAGTCGCGGTAATCGCCTCCTTCTCCCACTGGCGCAGGCTTTCGAGCTTCCACAGGATCAACTGCATTAACTGGCGAACCTGGTCACCCGAGAGTTTCTTCGACTCAAACAGCTTCACGTCCGGGTTCACGCCACCGGCAAAGAAGAAACTCGCCAACGGTGCGACCTGGCTGAAGGTCTCCACCCTGCCCTGCACCAGCGGCGCGATCTTCATCATGTACTCGGGGTTCAACGCCCACTGCTGCACGCGGCTGGCGAACTCTTCCACCGGCAGGTCACGCAGCCACTGGCCGTTGAGCCACGACAGTTTCTCGATGTCGAAGATCGGCCCACCCAGGGACACACGAGACAGGTCGAAGTTATCGACCATTTCCTGCAACGAGAACTTCTCGCGCTCGTCCGGCATCGACCAGCCCATGCGGCCCAGGTAGTTGAGCATCGCTTCGGGCATGAAGCCCATGCGCTCGTAGAAGGTCACCGAGGTCGGGTTCTTGCGCTTGGACAGCTTGCTCTTGTCCGGGTTACGCAGCAGCGGCATGTAGCACAGCTGCGGTTGTTCCCAGCCGAAGTACTCGTACAGCAGGATCAGTTTCGGCGCCGATGGCAGCCACTCTTCGCCACGCAGTACGTGGGTGATGCCCATCAGGTGGTCGTCCACCACGTTGGCCAGGAAGTACGTCGGCAGGCCGTCGGTCTTCATCAGCACTTGCATGTCCATGCGGTCCCACGGGATCTCGACGTCACCGCGCAGCATGTCCGGCACCACGCACACGCCTTCGCTCGGCACCTTCATGCGGATAACGTGCGGCTCGCCGGCAGCCAGGCGCCGGGCCACTTCTTCCTTCGACAGCAGCAGTGCGCGGCCGTCATAGCGCGGGGTTTCGCCACGGGCCTGCTGCTCGGCGCGCATCTGGTCCAGCTCTTCGGCGGTGCAGAAGCACGGGAAGGCATGGCCCATGTCGACCAGTTGCTGGGTGTACTGCTTGTAGATGTCGCTGCGCTCGCTCTGGCGATACGGGCCGTGGGGGCCGCCGACGTCCGGGCCTTCAGCCCAGGTAATGCCCAACCAGCGCAGGGCATCGAAAATCTGCTGTTCCGACTCGCGCGTGGAGCGCAGTTGATCGGTGTCTTCGATCCGCAGGATGAATTCACCGCCATGCTGCTTGGCAAAGCAGTAGTTGAACAAGGCGATGTAAGCAGTACCTACGTGGGGATCCCCAGTAGGCGATGGCGCGATGCGCGTGCGGACGGTGGTCATGGCGGGTCTCGAATTGGCGATAAAACTGAAAATGAAACAAGGGGCGAATGGTAACAGCCCCAAGCCCTTGGGCTCCAGCGTGGGGAGGCGAACAAAGGGCATATGAGACAAGCTCCGGTCTCAAGTCTCGACATGGCTATTTGCCAGACCGTTCGCTGGCTATATTCCATTACCTTTTGTCGACGACATTATTGCCATGCCTGCCCCGCTCAAACGCCGCCTGTTTATCTTCCTGTTTATCGTGGTCCTGATCGCCGCGGGCTTTTTCGCCCAGTGGTTCTTCAAGGGCCGTTTTTATGAAAGCACCGACAACGCCTACGTCCAGGGCGAGATCACCCGGGTCTCCAGCCAACTGGGTGCGCGCATCGTCGAGGTGCTGGTGGGCGACAACGAGCACGTGGAAAAAGGCCAACTGCTGGTCAAGCTCGAAGGCGACGACTTCCACCTCGCCGTCGACCGCGCCAACGCCGCCCTGGCCATGCGCGAAGCCGAGCGCGTGCAGGCCCAGAGCAAACTGACCCAGCAAGCCAGCCTGATCGCCGCCGGTGCAGCCAAGCTCTCGTCCAGCCAGGCCACCCTCGGCCGCTCGCAGATCGACCTGAACCGCGCACAAACCCTGCGCAAACCCGGCTATGTCTCCGAAGAACGGGTCACCACCCTCGACGCCGACAACCACATCGCCCGCTCCCAGGTGACCATGGCCCAGGCCGACCTGCAGGGCCAGCGCCAGCAGGTCAACGCCCTGAACGCCGAGATCAAGCGCCTCGACGCGATGATCGCCAACGCCAGGACCGACCTGGCCCAGGCCGAACTGAACCTGACCCGCAGCGAAATCCACGCGCCCATCAGCGGCTTGATCGGCCAGCGCGCCGCGCGCAACGGTCAATACGTACAGGCCGGCGCCTACCTGCTGTCGATCGTCCCGGACCAGGACATCTGGGTGCAGGCCAACTTCAAGGAAACCCAGATCGGCCACATGCAGCCTGGGCAAAAAGCCGAGCTGACATTCGACGCCTACAGCGATACTCCAATCGAAGGCCGCGTCGCCAACCTGTTCGGCGCCTCCGGCGCGCAATTCAGCCTGCTGCCGCCGGACAATGCCACGGGCAACTTCACCAAAGTCGTACAACGGATTCCGGTCAAACTGACCTTCGCCGCCGACAACCCGCTGCAAGGCAAAATCCGCCCGGGCATGTCGGTGACGGTCAAAGTGAACATCCAAGACCCGCACGATGGCCGGTGATCAACTGCTGCCGCCAGTCGGCGAACCGACCCGGCGCGACTGGATAGCAGTCATGAGCGTGATGCTTGGCGCCTTCATGGCGGTGCTCGACATCCAGATCACCAACTCCTCCCTCAAGGACATCCAGGGCGCGCTGTCGGCCACCCTGGAAGAAGGCTCGTGGATTTCCACCTCCTACCTTGTGGCCGAAATCATCATGATCCCCCTCACCGCCTGGCTGGTGCAGCTGTTGTCGGCGCGTCGGCTGGCGGTGTGGGTGTCCGGCGGATTTCTGATCGCCTCGTTGATGTGCTCCATGGCCTGGAGCCTGGAAAGCATGATCGTATTCCGCGCGCTGCAGGGCTTTACCGGCGGCGCGCTGATCCCGCTGGCATTCACCCTTACGCTGATCAAGTTGCCCGAACATCACCGCGCCAAAGGCATGGCCATGTTCGCCATGACCGCCACCTTCGCCCCGTCCATCGGCCCGACCATTGGCGGCTGGCTCACGGAAAACTGGGGTTGGGAATACATCTTCTACATCAACATCCCACCGGGCCTGATCATGATCGCCGGGCTGCTGTACGGCCTGGAGAAAAAGGACTCCAACTGGGACCTGCTCAAAAGCACCGACTATCTCGGCATCCTTACCATGGCCGTGGGCCTTGGGTGTTTGCAGGTGTTTCTGGAAGAAGGCCATCGCAAGGATTGGCTGGAATCCAGCCTGATTGTCAGCCTGGGCACCGTCGCCCTGTTGAGCTTGATCACCTTTGTGATCGTGCAGATGTCCAAGCCCAACCCGCTGATCAACCTGCGCATCCTCGGCAATCGCAATTTCGGGCTGTCGAGTATTTCGAGCCTTGGGATGGGCGTGGGGTTGTATGGCTCGATTTATCTGCTGCCGCTGTACCTGGCGCAGATCCAGAACTACAACGCCCTGCAAATCGGCGAAGTGATCATGTGGATGGGGGTTCCGCAGCTGTTTTTGATTCCGCTGGTGCCCAAGCTGATGAAGTACGTGTCGCCCAAATGGCTGTGCACCCTGGGTTTCGGGCTGTTCGGGTTGGCGAGTTTCTCATCGGGGGTGCTGAACCCGGACTTTGCCGGCGACCAGTTCAACCGCATCCAGATCATCCGTGCGCTGGGGCAGCCGTTGATCATGGTGACGATTTCGTTGATTGCCACGGCATACATCATGCAGAAGGACGCGGGGTCGGCGTCGAGCCTGTTCAATATTTTGCGAAACCTGGGCGGGGCGATCGGGATTGCGTTGCTGGCGACGCTGCTGGATGCGCGCACCAAGACCTACTTTGATTACCTGCGTGAGGCGATTGTGCCGACCAATCCACAGGTGGCAGAGCGCATGGCCAGGCTGACGGAGACGTTTGGGAGTGAGACGGCGGCGTTGGGCAAGTTGAGTGAGATAGCGCATCAGCAGGCGCAGATCATGGCTTACAACGATGCGTTCCATTTTGTAGGGTTGGCGCTGGGGATCAGTATGGTGGCGATCTTGTTGACCAAGGCGTTGCCGGCGGGGCTTAAGGCTGGGGAAGCCCACTGAAATAACCTGTGGCGAGGGAGCTTGCTGTGGCGAGGGAGCTTGCTCCCGCTGGAGTGCGGAGCGCTCCCAGAATTTTGGGGCCGCTTCGCAGCCCAGCGGGAGCAAGCTCCCTCGCCACAAAGAGCTTGAAGATCGTTCCCACGCTCTGCGTGGGAATGCCTCACTGGACGCTCCGCGTCCGCTCTTGGGACGCAGAGCGTCCCGGGCTGTTTTCCCACGCAGAGCGTGGGAACGATCATCAGACCGCCAGTAACCGCTCCCGCAACTTGCCGATCTCATCGCGCATCTGCGCCGCCGCTTCAAACTCCAGATCCCGCGCCAACTGGTACATCTTCTCTTCCAGCTGGCGAATACGCTTGGTGATCTCGCTCGGCGAACGCAATTCCGCTTCGTACTTGGCATTCTCCTCCGCAGCCTTGGCCATGCCCTTGCGCTTCTTGCTGCGCGAACCCGGCACGGTCGCGCCTTCCATGATGTCGGCCACATCCTTGAACACGCCCTTCGGCGTGATGCCATGTTCCAGGTTGTAGGCAATCTGCTTGTCGCGACGACGCTCGGTCTCGCCAATCGCCCGTTCCATGGAACCGGTGATCCGGTCCGCATACAGAATCGCCCGGCCATTCAGGTTGCGCGCCGCCCGGCCAATGGTCTGGATCAACGACCGCTCAGACCGCAGGAAGCCTTCCTTGTCCGCATCCAGAATCGCCACCAGGGACACTTCCGGCATATCCAGGCCTTCACGCAGCAGGTTGATCCCCACCAGCACATCGAACGCCCCCAGGCGCAGGTCGCGGATGATTTCCACGCGCTCCACGGTGTCGATGTCCGAGTGCAAATAACGAACGCGCACGCCGTGGTCGGCCAGGTAATCGGTCAAGTCTTCGGACATGCGTTTGGTCAGCGTGGTGACCAGCACCCGCTCTTCCAGGGCCACGCGCTTGGTGATTTCCGAAAGCAGGTCATCCACCTGGGTCAACGCCGGGCGGATTTCGATTTGCGGGTCCACCAGGCCGGTCGGGCGCACCAGTTGCTCAACTACCCGCCCGGCATGTTCGGCCTCGTAGTTACCCGGCGTGGCCGAGACAAAAATCGTCTGCGGGCTGATGCCTTCGAACTCGTCAAAACGCATCGGCCGGTTATCCAGCGCCGATGGCAGGCGGAAGCCGTATTCCACCAGGGTCTCTTTACGGGAACGGTCACCTTTGTACATCGCGCCCACCTGCGGCACGCTGACGTGGGACTCGTCGATCACCAGCAAGGCATCGTCCGGCAGGTAATCGAACAAGGTAGGTGGCGCCTGCCCGGACTCGCGGCCCGAGAGGTAGCGCGAGTAGTTTTCGATGCCGTTGCAGTAGCCCAGCTCGAGGATCATCTCCAGGTCGAAGCGGGTGCGCTGTTCCAGGCGCTGGGCTTCCACCAGCTTGTTGTTGGAGCGCAGGTATTCCAGGCGCTCCACCAGCTCAGCCTTGATGCCCTCGATGGCGCCCATCAGGGTTTCGCGCGGGGTAACGTAGTGGCTTTTAGGGTAGAAGGTGAAGCGCGGCAGCTTGCGGATCACTTCGCCGGTCAACGGGTCGAAAGCCGACAGGCTCTCGACTTCATCGTCGAACAGCTCGATGCGGATCGCTTCCAGGTCGGATTCCGCCGGGTAGATGTCGATCACATCGCCGCGCACGCGGAAGCTCGCCCGGGCGAAGTCTATGTCGTTGCGGGTGTATTGCAGGCTCGTCAGGCGACGCAACAGTTCGCGCTGGTCGAGTTTGTCGCCGCGGTCGACGTGCAGCACCATCTTCAAATAGGTTTCCGGGCTGCCCAGGCCGTAGATGCACGACACCGTGGTGACGATGATCGCGTCCTTGCGTTCCAGCAGCGCCTTGGTCGCCGAGAGCCGCATCTGCTCGATGTGGTCGTTGATCGAGGCGTCTTTCTCGATAAAGGTGTCGGAGGACGGTACGTAGGCTTCCGGCTGGTAGTAGTCGTAGTAGGAAACGAAGTACTCCACCGCGTTGTTCGGGAAGAACGCCTTGAACTCGCCATACAACTGCGCGGCCAGGGTCTTGTTCGGCGCCAGCACCAGGGTCGGGCGGTTCACCTGGGCGATCACGTTGGCGATGCTGAAGGTCTTGCCGGAGCCGGTCACCCCGAGCAAGGTCTGGTGCGCGAGGCCGGCCTCAATGCCTTCGACCATCAGGCGGATGGCTTCCGGTTGATCGCCGGCGGGCTCAAAGCGGGTGACTAGCTGGAAATCCGACATAACGTACCTCTTGAGTCACCCCGGGGCCGGAAAAAGCAACGGGGACGAAAAAGACCGCGACCCACGACTGTTCGGCGCAGGTTGCAGGAAAAAACCATGATAGCTGTAGAAGTGGAGGCGAATGTGACGGGTTTCAAGGCAAACGTCCTACATGCCGTTGGTCACCCATGTTGCAATAAGACTAACGGTCGGTAAATAAACCGAAAAACTTGGCCGAAAAGCCGTTTCGGCTGTCGCCGCGAGCGGTGATGGCCTCTATACTAGCTCCCCGTTTGTGCACCGCTCTAGTGCATTCGGCTGGAGCGCGACACGTCCCTCCACTCTCTATAGAGCTGCCGCAAAAATGAGCCTGTTCTCCGCTGTCGAAATGGCACCACGCGATCCAATCCTGGGCCTCAACGAAGCATTCAACGCCGATACCCGAACCACCAAGGTGAACCTTGGCGTGGGCGTTTACTGCAACGAGGAGGGGAAGATTCCACTCTTGCGTGCCGTTGCCGAAGCGGAAGCCATTCGCGTGGCGCAACACGCCGCCCGTGGCTACTTGCCGATCGACGGTATTGTCGCCTACGACCAGGCCGTGCAAAAGCTGCTGTTCGGCGCGCAATCGCCGCTGATCAGCTCCGGCCGCGTCATCACCGCCCAAGCGGTCGGCGGCACCGGCGCCCTGAAAATCGGCGCTGACTTCCTCAAGCAACTGCTGCCCAACGCCGTCGTCGCCATCAGCGACCCGAGCTGGGAAAACCACCAGGCGCTGTTCGAAAAAGCCGGCTTCCCGGTGCAGACCTATCGTTACTACGACGCCGCCACCCACGACGTAAACCGCGCCGGCCTGCTGGAAGACCTCAACGCCCTGCCGCCACAGTCCATCGTCGTGCTGCACGCCTGCTGCCACAACCCGACCGGCGTCGACCTGAGCCCGGCCGACTGGCAACAAGTGCTGGACGTGGTCAAGGCGAAAAACCTCGTGCCGTTCCTCGACATGGCCTACCAGGGCTTTGGCGACGGCATCGACGAAGACGCCGCTGCGGTGCGCCTGTTCGCCGAGTCGGGCCTGACCTTCTTTGTGTCCAGCTCGTTCTCCAAGTCGTTCTCGCTGTACGGCGAGCGCGTGGGCGCCCTGTCCATCGTCACCGACTCCAAGGAAGAAAGCGCGCGCATCCTGTCCCAGGTCAAGCGCGTGATCCGCACCAACTACTCCAACCCGCCGACCCACGGCGCGGCGATCGTGGCAGCGGTGCTGAACAACCCTGAGCTGCGTGCCCAGTGGGAAGCGGAACTGGCGGAAATGCGCCTGCGCATTCGCGGCATGCGCGAGCAGATGGTGGCTGACCTGGCCAAGGCTGCACCGGGCCATGACTTCAGCTTCGTCGGTCGCCAGCGCGGGATGTTCTCCTACTCCGGCCTGAGCGTTGAACAAGTGACACGCCTGCGTAGCGAGTTTGGTATCTACGCGCTGGATACCGGCCGTATCTGTGTGGCGGCGTTGAACCAGAAAAACATCGATGCCGTGACCAAGGCCATCGTTCAGGTGCTGTAAGCCTGTTGTGACGCAAAAAAAGGGGAAGCCGGTGGCTTCCCCTTTTTCATTCTGAAAACCGCGCCCCCAGTGGCGAGGGAGCTTGCTCCCGCTGGGATGCGAAGCGGCCCCAAAACCTGCCACCGTGAACTTTATGAATGAATGCGGTGCCTGAATTGGGGCTGCTGCGCAGCCCAGCGGGAGCAAGCTCCCTCGCCACAGGGTGGGTGGTTTGCCTTCAAGAGCGGGTGTTCAGCCCCTAAAAATTCGCTGCTTTCAGTCCGCTGCCCCTAGACTGACAGCAAGACAGTCCCTTCCCCTTGAGTATCCTATGAGAAACGACGACCTGGACCTGCGTGCCGACCGCGACGAACTGGACCACTTCACCCCGCGCCCACCACCCGCCAAGCGCCAGAAAAGCCTGGTGCTGCAAGTCGCGCTCGGCGTATTCCTCGGTGGTTTGGCCTTATGGCTGGTGCAACTGGGCGCCGGCGCCCTGATGGCCAAGCTGGCCATGGGCACCTTCCAGTTCGGCGGCTGACAAAGATCAAATGTGGGAGCCGTCGAGCTTTAGCGAGGCCGCGATAGCGGTGGGTCAGGCACCCTCAATATCGACTGTGCCGACGTCATCGCAGCCTCGCTGAAGCTCGACAGCTCCCACAGGGGATCTACTCCCGCCTTCAGTCCGCGCTCCTATGGCTGGTTCAACTCGATCCAAGCAGCCCCCCTGCAATTTGGCGGCTGACAAAGACCAAATGTGGGAGCCGTCGAGCTTTAGCGAGGCCGCGATAGCGGTGGGTCAGGCACCATCAATGTCGACTGT
>Ga0209173_100226_pt1 | contig 46028 bp, 49 predicted proteins | sample SynthPrep_16_END_FD_187206 | JGI IMG/M metagenome (GOLD analysis project Ga0209173, IMG submission 187206) | Synthetic microbial communities from Ohio, USA - SynthPrep_16_END_DS12_MetaG (SPAdes) (version 2) | ecosystem: Engineered > Bioreactor > Aerobic > Activated sludge | place: USA: Ohio... | reverse complement strand
CAGGGTCGCGGCGCCTGCGCCGGTCACACCGGCCACCGAGACGTAGTACACAAACCCTGAGCTGCCGTTGAGCACGGTCGGCAGGCGCGCGTCGTCGGTGGTCGGCGTGGTCAGGCGGATAAAGTCGATACCGGCAGCCTGGGCCGGGTCGCACAGCTCGCCGTTATGTTCCGGCGGCATGTCGACCACGATCAGGCCGTCGACGCCGGCTTCTTTCGCATCGCTGATGAAGCGTGGCACGCCGTACATGTGGATCGGGTTGAAGTAGCCCATCAGCACCAGCGGCGTGTCGCTGTTGCCCTCGCGGAACTCGCGAACCATTTGCAGGGTTTTCGTGAGGTTCTGCTTGGCGGTCAGCGCGCGGATGTTCGCCAGTTGAATGGCCGGGCCGTCAGCCATCGGGTCAGTGAACGGCATGCCCAGCTCGATCACATCGGCGCCGGCCGCCGGCAACCCTTTGAGGATCGCCAGCGAGGTGTCATAGCCCGGGTCGCCAGCGGTGACGAAGGTCACCAGGGCGGCGCGGTTTTGTTCTTTCAGTTGCGCAAAACGTGTTTGCAGGCGGCTCATTTAGTGTTTCTCCTGCTTGGACTGTTCCATGTGGTGCATCACGGTTTGCATGTCTTTGTCGCCACGGCCGGACAGGTTGACCACCATCAGGTGATCTTTCGGCAGGGTCGGTGCGCGTTTGAACACTTCGGCCAGGGCGTGGGCGCTTTCCAGTGCAGGAATAATCCCTTCCAGGCGGCAGCATTTGTGAAAGGCGTCGAGGGCTTCGTCGTCGGTCACCGAGGTGTACTGGACGCGGCCGATGTCGTGCAACCAGGCGTGTTCAGGGCCGATGCCCGGGTAGTCGAGGCCCGCGGAGATCGAGTGGGCGTCGATGATCTGGCCATCGTCGTCCTGCAGCAGGAAGGTACGGTTGCCGTGCAGTACGCCCGGTACGCCGCCGTTGAGGCTGGCGGCGTGTTTGCCGGTCTCGATACCGTAGCCGGCCGCTTCAACGCCGATGATCTCGACGCTGGTGTCATCCAGGAACGGGTGGAACAGGCCCATGGCATTGGAACCGCCGCCGATGCACGCCACCAGGCTGTCGGGCAGACGGCCTTCCTGGGCCTGCAGTTGGGTACGGGTTTCCTTGCCGATCACGGCCTGGAAGTCGCGAACCATGGCTGGATACGGGTGCGGACCGGCCACGGTGCCGATCAGGTAGAAGGTGCTGTCGACGTTGGTCACCCAGTCACGCAGGGCTTCGTTCATCGCGTCTTTCAGGGTGCCGGTGCCGGCGACTACCGGTATCACTTCAGCGCCCAGCAGCTTCATGCGAAATACGTTGGCCTGCTGGCGCTCGATGTCGGTGGTGCCCATGTAGATCACGCATTGCAGGCCGAAACGCGCGGCGACGGTGGCAGTGGCCACACCGTGCATGCCGGCGCCGGTCTCGGCGATGATGCGTTTTTTACCCATGCGCCGCGCCAGCAGGATCTGGCCGATGCAGTTGTTGATCTTGTGGGCGCCGGTGTGGTTCAGCTCTTCGCGCTTGAGGTAGATCTTGGCGCCGCCGCAGAACTCGGTCAGGCGTTCGGCGAAATACAGCGGGCTTGGGCGTCCGACGTAGTCGCGCTGGAAGTAGGCCAGTTCTTCGTTGAAGGCCGGATCGATCTTGGCCGCTTCGTATTCGCGGGCCAGGTCAAGGATCAACGGCATCAGGGTTTCCGCCACGTAGCGGCCGCCGAACGAACCAAACAGGCCATTGGCATCCGGGCCGTTGCGTAAATCGGTCTGGGTCTGAGTCATGGGACGCTCCAGGTAGAAAATGTGTGAGAGGCAATGACGGTCACTCTACCCCTGACGCTTCCACGTGAAAACCGATAAGATCGCCACAACCTGTCAGGAAAACTCACAGATGAGCCGAGACCTCCCACCGCTGAATGCCTTGCGCGCTTTTGAGGCGACTGCGCGCCTGAACAGCGTTAGCCAGGCTGCTGAGCAACTGCACGTGACCCATGGTGCGGTCAGCCGGCAGCTGAAGGTGTTGGAAGAACACCTTGGTGTAAGCCTGTTCGCCAAGGACGGGCGCGGCCTCAAACTCACAGATGCCGGCATTCGCCTGCGAGATGCGAGTTTCGAGGCGTTCGAGCGACTGAGGGACACCTGCGCCGAGCTCACGCAAAGCAGTGCCGATGCGCCGTTTGTACTCGGCTGCTCCGGCAGCCTGCTGGCGCGCTGGTTTATTCCGCGTCTGGGGCGCCTGAACGCCGAGTTGCCGGATTTGCGCCTGCATCTGTCGGCGGGTGAAGGCGATCTTGACCCGCGTCGCCCCGGCCTGGACGCGCTGCTGGTGTTCGCCGAACCCCCATGGCCGGCGGATATGCAGGTGTACGAATTGGCCAGCGAACGCATCGGCCCGGTCATGAGCCCGCGTTTTGCCCATTACGAGCGATTGCGCCAGGCGCCTCCCGAGGCGCTGCTGAATGAGGCCCTGTTGCACACTACCTCACGCCCGCAAGCCTGGCCCAGCTGGGCGCAGCACCATGGGATCGACGCTGGCGCGTTGAAGTACGGTCAGGGGTTTGAGCATTTGTATTATTTGCTGGAGGCGGCGGTGGCCGGGCTGGGGGTAGCAATTGCGCCTGAGCCGCTGGTGGCAGAGGACCTGCGAGCGGGTCGCCTGGTTGCGCCGTGGGGTTTCAGTGAAACCCCGGCGCAACTGGCGTTGTGGCTACCCAAGCGCGCCGCAGATGGGCGCGCCGGGCAACTGGCGCAGTGGCTCAAGGCTGAGCTTGCGCGCCAGGACGTTTAGTCGCCGCGTTTGCACAGCAAGTAGGCCGCCAGCAGACCCAGCGCGCCGACGGCAACACCGGCGGTAGTCCATGGATGCTCTTGCGCGTAGTCCCGTGTTGCAACACCGGTTTCGCGGATTTTGACTTTGCTTTCTTCGTAGGCATCGCTGATCAGGTGGCGGGAATGCTTGAGAGCGTTCTCGGCATTGCTTTTCAGGGCCTTCAGGGTTTTGCGCGACTCGTCAGACGCATCGTCCTTGAGGCTTTCCAAAGATTTGAGCAGGCTCGAAATCTCGGCTTCCATGCTTTCCAATGACGCTTTGCGTAAAGAGGTGTTGGCCATGTGGGCTCTCCTGGAGTGATTGAGTGGCGTGTGTTGTTTCCGACTGCGGCGGTTTCAGAAAGTGCAGTAAATCTGAACTTTCACATCGCAATAGCCGCCAGAAGCAGTACGAGAATTCACTGCTAGTCTTGATTAACGACCCCAGGAGAAAAACCTTATGAGTGATCATCACACCTACAAGAAAGTCGAACTGGTGGGCTCTTCCGCGACCAGCATCGAGGAAGCCATCAACAACGCCCTGGCTGAAGCCAGCAAGAGCATCAAGCACTTGGAGTGGTTTGAAGTGACCGAAACCCGTGGCCACATCAAGGACGGCAAGGCTGCGCATTTCCAGGTCACCCTCAAGGTGGGGTTCCGAATTGCCAGTAGTTGATTGAGCCGGTTGAACTTGCGCGCTGGCCGATTGCCATAAACTCCGCTACAACCTTTAGGCACGTCGACGTGACGAGCGGCGACGTGCTTCCTTTCGATCAACCCAAGGAAGTGACGGATGAAGAACTTTTTGTTGGCGGTAGGTTTGTTGAGCATTGCGGGCACGGCCCTGGCGGCGGGCAAGCCTTGTGAAGAGCTGAAAAGCGAGATTGCGGCGAAAATCGACGCTAAAGGCGCTTCGGGCTACTCCCTGGAAATCGTGGACAAAGGTGCTGCACCTAGTGACCACACGGTTGTCGGCAGTTGTGAAGCCGGTACCAAGGAAATCGCCTACAAGCGCGGGTGATCCCGTGTTACAGACGTAAAAAACCGACGCAAGTGCGTCGGTTTTTTTATGCCTGCGATCCCTCGCTCCGCGTGGGAATGAAGTCTGGGATGCTCTGCGTCCCGCCTCACTCCTGGATTCAGCCCTTCATGACCTGCGCCAGCAGCTCGTAGGAATGAATCCGGTCGGCATGTTCGTACAGGTCACAGGTAAAGATCAGCTCATCAGCGCCGGTCTGCTCCACCAGCACCTCCAGCTTGGCGCGGATCTTCTGCGGGCTGCCCACCATGGCCAGGCCGAGGAAACTGCCGACCGCGTCTTTTTCATGGGGCAGCCACAGGCCGTCCATGGTTTTGACCGGCGGGCGCTGCACCAGGCTTTGCCCACGCATCAGCGCGAGAATTCGCTGGTACACCGAGGTGGCCAGGTAGTCGGCTTGCTCATCGGTGTCGGCGGCCACCAGCGGGATGCCGAGCATCACATAGGGCTTGTCCAGCACGGCCGAAGGCTTGAAGTGGTTGCGATAGACGCGAATCGCTTCATGCATCAGGCGCGGTGCGAAATGTGAGGCAAAGGCGTAAGGCAAACCGCGCTCGCCTGCCAGTTGCGCACTGAACAGGCTTGAACCCAGCAGCCATACCGGGACGTTGGTGTCGGTGCCGGGTACGGCGATCACTCGCTGGTCCGGGGTGCGCGGGCCCAGGTAGGCCATCAGTTCTGCCACGTCTTCCGGGAAATCATCGGCGCTGCCGGAGCGTTCACGGCGCAGCGCGCGGGCGGTCATCTGGTCGGAACCCGGTGCGCGGCCAAGGCCCAGGTCGATGCGGCCCGGGTACAGGCTTTCCAGGGTGCCGAACTGCTCGGCGATCACCAACGGTGCGTGGTTGGGCAGCATCACGCCACCGGAACCGACACGGATCGTCGAGGTGCCGCCGGCCAGGTAACCCAGCAATACCGAGGTCGCCGAGCTGGCGATGCCGTCCATATTGTGGTGTTCGGCGACCCAGAAACGGTTGTAGCCGAATTTTTCCACGTGCTGGGCCAGGTCCAGGGAATTGCGCAGCGACTGCGCCGGGCTGCCGTTGGCACGCACGGGCACGAGGTCGAGGGTCGAGAACTTTACGTCGGACAGCGATTTCATAAGCCTGCTTCTCCAATGGGGGCGCAGGCTTCTTAGACGAACCAAAACCTGCCGCTTCATGTGCATGTCCTATGCAATGAGGGCATATACCCGAGATTCAATAGCGATGGTGAAATTTCCTACTTAATCGCTAGGTTTCTCCGACAAGATGAACTTTGCCGGGGCGTCTATCCTCAGAACCCTTACTGACGCAAAACCACCGTTCGAGGAGACCGCTATGAGTATTGTTAAAAAAGCATCCGCGCATTGGGAAGGCGACCTGAAGACTGGCCTGGGTTCCATTTCCACCGAAACCGGCGTTCTGCGTGAAGCGCCTTACGGCTTCAAGGCCCGTTTCGAAGGTGGCAAGGGCACCAACCCTGAAGAACTGATCGGCGCAGCCCATGCCGGTTGTTTCTCTATGGCGTTTTCCATGATTCTCGGCGATGCCGGGCTCAAGGCCGACAGCATCGACACCCAGGCCGAAGTGACCCTGGACCAAGTGGACGGTGGCTTTGCGATTACTGCCGTGCACCTGACCCTCAAGGCGAAGATCCCGGGCGCCAGCCAGGCGCAGTTCGATGAGCTGAGCAAAAAGGCCAAGGAAGGATGCCCCGTGTCCAAGGTACTGAATGCAACCATTACCCTGGATGGCACGCTGGTTAGTTGATGCAACCCCCTTGCAGGGGTGAGCTTGCTCGCCCCTGCAGGTGCAAGTGTGGTCGAATAGCCGATGCAGACTTAGCGCACACCCGTGCGCATGCATTCAGGGAGCTTCACACATGAAACGTTTTGTCTTGGCGATTATCTGCGGTGCGGTGGCCACGTCGGCCCTGGCTGCTGGCGAGATAAAAGATTGTAAAGAGCTCAAAGACGAGATCGAAGTCAAGATCCAGGCCAACGCCGTTCCCTCCTACACGCTCGAAATCGTCAGCAAGGAAGAAGGCGAGAAGCATGACGAGGCCATGCGTGTCGGCACCTGCGAAAACGGCACCAAAATCATTATCTACCAGAAGAACAACGACTGATCAGATGCAGTTGACGCTACGTTCTTCGGCCAGCAATTGACCCGCTTTGTTGTACAGCCGGATATTCGGGTTGTAGCCCAGTGAGCGCCCTTCCAGGCGATAGCGCTGGCCCGCCTCGAAACGGTCGTATTGCAGGGTCATGAAGCAGGTACGGTCAGTGGTTTGGCCAAACCCGCCGAAACTGCCGCCGGTAGGCACCTCGAAATCAAAACGTACCATCAGCTCATGGCTGCCAGGCGGCATTTGGAAGAAGCGCCCGTCGTTCAGGTTTTTCCCGTCCAGGCGTTGCGCCATTACCAGCTTGGCGCCGGGTGTCGGGGTAGCGAAGTCGACCCAGGCCTGGTGTGGATCAACCGGCGGTAGTGGCGTCGACGCACAGGCACTGAGAAAAATCGCGGCGACGGGAAGCAGTAGCTGACGCATGTTAAGCACTCAACTGTAGGAATGGTTTTTTGAACGGCTGCGTTCGGCAGCACGCTCCCCATGAGTATAAACACGCCACGCCATGGAAAAATTCCCCACAGGCGAGATAGTCTGGCGGGATGGTTACCGGCGAGAGGTTTTAATGATCAGGCGTTTGCTTCCCGGCTTGATGCTGCTGTTGCTCAGCGGCTGTTCCAGCGTCAGTTATTACAGCCAACTGGCAGACGGCCAATGGCAATTGCTGCGTGCCCGGGAGCCTGTCTCCGCGGTCGTCGCCGACCCGTCCCGGCCACAGGTGCTGCGCGAGCACTTGGCGCAGTCGCAGAAAGCCCGCACCTTCGCCAGCGAACACCTGCACCTGCCGGATAACCAGAGTTACCGGCTGTATGCCGATATCGGCCGCCCTTACGTGGTCTGGAACGTGTTCGCCACGCCTGAATTTTCCCTGTCCCCGCAAACCCACTGCTTCCCGATTGCCGGTTGCGTGGCCTATCGCGGCTACTACAACCAGGGCGCCGCACGCGGCCAGGCGGCTTTGTTGAAGCAGCAAGGGATGGATGTGTCGATTGGCGGCGTGGAGGCCTATTCCACCCTCGGCTGGTTCAACGACCCGATCATGAGTTCGATGATGAGCTGGGGGGACGAGCGCCTGGCCACGCTGATTTTTCATGAGCTGGCGCACCAGCGGTTTTATGTGAAGGACGACACCGAGTTCAACGAGTCGTACGCCACCTTCGTCGAGCAGGAAGGTACCCGGCAATGGCGCGCCGCCCAAGGCTTGCCGCCTGCCAGCGAGTCAGCGTTGAAACAGCGCGACCAGTTCACCCGGCTGGTGCTCGATACCCGCAAACGCCTGGAGCAGTTGTATGCGCAGCCGCTGACGGCAGATGCCATGCGCCAGGCCAAGGCCGCTGAATTCGAGCGCCTGCGCAGTGACTACCGGCACATGCGCGATAGCCAGTGGGGTGGCGACAAGCGTTATGACGCCTGGGTCAACCTGCCGATGAACAACGCAAGGTTGCTGCCGTTTGGGCTGTATGACCAGTGGGTGCCGGCGTTCGTCGCGTTGTTCCGGCAGGAAGGCGGGGATTGGCCGAAGTTCTTTGCGGCGGTGGAGAAGCTGGGCGGGTTGCCGGTGGATCAGCGCAAGGCGGCCCTGAGGGCGTTGGAGGGATCCGGGCAAGTGGTTGGCCGGTAGGGCCTCATCGCGGGCAAGCCCGGCTCCCACATTTGACTGAGTTGTCTTGGCCGACCGTGATCAAATGTGGGAGCTGGCTTGCCTGCGATAGCGCATTCAAGGCCGTTGCAAAAACGCCTGATGCATCTCGGCCAACGTTTCGAAATGCCAGGTCGGCGCCTCGGCACTCAGCTCTTCACGGCTGCCAAACCCATAACCCACCGCCGCCGAATCCAGCCCATTGCTGCGGGCCCCGATCAGGTCGTGCTTGCGGTCGCCAATCATCAAGGTGCTGGCCGGGTCCAGGCTTTCTTGCGCCATCAGGTGGGCGATCAGCTCGACCTTGTTGGTGCGGGTGCCGTCCAGCTCGCTGCCGTAGATCACCTTGAAGTGCTTGGCGAAATCAAAATGCCGGGCGATTTCCCGGGCAAATACCCAAGGCTTGGACGTGGCTACATACAGCTGGCGGCCCTGGCCATTCAATTCCTCAAGCAGCGGCATCACGCCGTCGAACACGCGGTTTTCGTACAAGCCGGTGACCTTGAAGCGCTCGCGGTAGAAATTCACCGCCTCCCAGGCCTTGGCTTCGTCGAAGCCATAAAACTGCATGAACGCTTGCAGCAGCGGCGGGCCGATAAAGTGCTCAAGTTTGGTCAGGTCCGGCTCATCGATCCCCAGTTTGGCGAGGGCGTACTGGATCGAGCGGGTGATGCCTTCGCGGGGGTCGGTGAGGGTGCCATCGAGGTCGAACAAAACGGTCTGGTAATGCATGGGTGTCCTTGTCATTGGTCGAAGCCTTCGGCCAGGTGCAGGTCTTTGAGCTTTACGTAGTTCGCGGCGCTGTAGGTGAAAAATGCCCGTTCCTTGTCAGTCAGCGGGCGGATTTGTTTAACCGGGCTGCCAACATACAAAAAACCGCTCTCAAGTTTCTTGCCCGGCGGCACCAGGCTGCCGGCGCCGATGATCACCTCGTCTTCCACCACGGCGCCGTCCATCACAATGCTGCCCATGCCGATCAGAATCCGGCTGCCCACCGTGCAGCCATGCAGCATGACCTTGTGGGCAATGGTCACATCGTCGCCGATCAGCAGCGGGAAACCATCAGGATTGAAGGGGCCTGCGTGGGTAATGTGCAGCACGCAGCCGTCCTGCACGCTGGTGCGCGCACCGATGCGGATGCGGTGCATGTCGCCGCGAATCACCGTCAGCGGCCATACCGAGCTGTCGGTGCCGATTTCGACGTCGCCGATCACCACCGCCGATGCATCGACGAAAGCCCCGGCGGCCAGGGCCGGCGTGTGATTCTGGTAGGTGCGAAGGGTCACGATAGGCTCTCTCTCTTCTGCTGATAGCTGCGGTGGGCGTTGATTGTAATTAAGATGGCCCCATCTTTGTTCTTACATGTTTCTTCAGCCAAGGTGCCAACCGTGAGCGCGAACAACCCTCTTCTGCAGTCCTACGACCTGCCGCCGTTCTCGGCGATCCGTGCCGAGCACGTACAGCCGGCCATTGAACAGATCCTCGCCGACAACCGCGTCGCCATCGAAGGCATCCTGCAAAGCCAGGGTAAAAATCCGACCTGGGCCGGGCTGGTCCTGGCCATGGACGAACTCAATGACCGCCTGGGTGCCGCCTGGAGCCCGGTCAGCCACCTGAATGCCGTGTGCAACAGCGCCGAACTGCGGGAAGCCTACGAGGCTTGCTTGCCGGCACTGAGCGCCTACTCCACCGAGATGGGCCAGAACCGCGAGTTGTTCCAGGCCTTCGACGCCCTGGCCAACAGCCCGGAAGCCGCTGGCTTCGACGTGGCGCAAAAAACCATCCTGGAACACTCCCTGCGGGACTTCCGTCTGTCGGGTATCGATTTGCCGCCTGAGCAGCAAAAGCGTTATGCCGAAGTGCAGAGCAAGCTCTCCGAACTGGGCAGCAAGTTCTCCAACCAATTGCTCGATGCCACCCAGGCCTGGACCAAGCACGTCACTGACGAAGCAACCCTCGCCGGCCTGACCGATTCCTCCAAGGCGCAAATGGCTGCGGCTGCCCAGGCCAAGGGCCTCGACGGCTGGCTGATCACCCTGGAATTCCCAAGCTACTACGCGGTGATGACCTACGCCCACGACCGCGCCCTGCGTGAAGAAATCTACGCAGCCTACTGCACCCGCGCGTCGGACCAAGGCCCGAATGCCGGTCAGAACGATAACGGCCCGGTCATGGAACAGATCCTCGACCTGCGTCAGGAGCTGGCGCAACTGCTGGGCTTCGCCTCGTTCTCCGAGCTGAGCCTGGCCACCAAAATGGCCGAGTCCAGCGACCAGGTGCTGAGCTTCCTGCGGGACCTGGCCAAGCGCAGCAAGCCGTTTGCCACCCAGGACCTGCAACAGCTCAAGGCCTATGCCGCCGAACAAGGCTGCGCGGACCTGCAAAGCTGGGACAGCGGTTTCTACGGCGAAAAACTGCGTGAGCAGCGTTACAGCGTTTCCCAGGAAGCCCTGCGCGCCTACTTCCCGATCGACAAGGTACTCAGCGGCCTGTTCGCCATCGTGCAACGCCTGTATGGCATCGAGATCGCCGAGCAGAAAGGCTTCGACACCTGGCACCCGGATGTTCGCCTGTTCGAAATCAAGGAAAACGGCCAGCACGTCGGCCGCTTCTTCTTCGACTTGTATGCCCGCGCCAACAAGCGTGGGGGTGCCTGGATGGACGGCGCCCGTGACCGTCGCCGCACGGTTGATGGCGTGCTGCAAAGCCCGGTGGCCAACCTGGTGTGCAACTTCACCCCGGCCGACAGCGGCAAGCCTGCCCTGCTGACCCACAATGAAGTGACCACGCTGTTCCACGAATTTGGCCACGGCTTGCACCACCTGTTGACCCGTGTCGAGCACGCCGGCGTGTCCGGCATCAACGGCGTGGCCTGGGATGCGGTGGAGTTGCCGAGCCAGTTCATGGAAAACTGGTGCTGGGAGCCGGAAGGCCTAGCGCTGATTTCCGGTCACTATGAAACCGGTGAGCCGCTGCCTCAGGACCTGCTGGAAAAAATGCTCGCGGCGAAGAACTTCCAGTCCGGCCTGATGATGGTTCGCCAGTTGGAGTTCTCGCTGTTCGACTTCGAGCTGCACGCCACCCACGGCGATGGCCGCAGCGTGCTGCAGGTGCTGGAAGGTGTGCGTGATGAGGTGTCGGTGATGCGTCCGCCCGCCTACAACCGCTTCCCCAACAGCTTCGCGCATATCTTCGCTGGCGGTTACGCCGCGGGTTACTACAGCTACAAGTGGGCGGAAGTGCTGTCGGCCGATGCCTTTTCCAAGTTCGAAGAAGATGGCGTGCTCAATGCCGAGACTGGCCGGGCGTTCCGCGAGGCGATCCTGGCCCGTGGCGGTTCCCAGGCACCGATGGTGCTGTTCGTCGATTTCCGCGGACGTGCGCCGTCGATTGACGCACTCTTGCGCCACAGCGGCCTGAGTGAGGACGCGGCAGCATGAGTGAAGCACCTGTGAAAACCAAAAAACGCTTTATCGCCGGGGCAGTCTGCCCGGCGTGCAGCGAGCCGGACAAGTTGATGATGTGGAGCGAGGACGATGTTCCGCACCGCGAATGCGTGGCTTGCGGCTATTCCGACACGCTGAATGAACAAGGTCTGTCAGTGCCCAAGGAATTGGGTACGCGGGTCAATACGTCGGCGTTGAAAGCACCGGACCCCAAGGTGCAAGCGGTGCAGTTCTTCCCTAATCCGAAGCTGAAGAAAGACTGATCGTGAAGCGCTCCCTGGGTTGATGGCTCAGGGAGCGACCACCCAGGCGGTTTTTTCCTGGGCCGGGTCTTTGGCGTTGTCCGCGGTATTCAGCCAACTTTTCATCGAGCACAGTGCAAAGGCGCTGGTGCTGCATTCGCCGTTGACCAGTGCGGTGCGTAACTTGTCGACATCGGCCCTCATCATGTAGCGAACACCGTCCTTGAAGCCGCTACTGGCGCCAAAGCCGCCCAAGGTCATTTCGTTCAGCGCGTCTTCCTTGCTCCATCCCTGAATCACCACCCGATACATCGCCGCCACCAGGCCAGTACGGTCGGAGCCGTGTTTGCAGTGCATCAGCACCGGGCCGTTGGTTTCGGCATCCTGAATCGCGCGCAATGCTGCGAGCACATCGGCGTCATCGACATGGTTGGTGCGATAAGACAATTGCACCTGGTTGATGCCGGGTGATTTCAGCCAGTTGGCATCGGACTCGGGCAGAAAGTTGATCACCGTACCGATCCTGAGCTTTTCCAATACAGGGACAGCGCCGCTATCCGGCAGCGCGCTGCGATAGAGCGTGGGCGTCATTTGATACAGGTTGTATTGATTGCCCACCGGCTGGGCCCATTCCGATGAACGGATGGGCGTGAGCTCTTCGGCCTGGGACGGTGCGGTGGTGAACAACGCCATGAACACGAGGCTGAGGGCAGGCAGCAATTGATTCTTGAACATGCGCGATGTAACCGAATAGGGAAGGGGTTAATGGGGCCCAGATTCGCCTACAGGGGGTCAATGCCGTGTGAGGTACTCGTCAAAGAATCGTGAATAAGCCGGCTCCGGGCAGATTTTTTCGCGCTGAAACGATTTTCCCCAATCCTTAGCCTGCTATCCTTTGTAACTATTGATTGCTGCTGTGTTCTATCCCCTTGGGTCCTTTGGATCCCATTTACTGCCAAAACTATAGGTCGTTCCTCGAAGCGGCTGATAAATCCGTGACCACATGATGAGGTGCCACCATGTCTGATCAAGATCAAGACAACCCCCGGCGTGAGTTTTTACGCAAATCCTTGACCTTGATCCCCGTGGTCACTGTCGCCAGCACGGGCCTGGGCGGTTCGATGCTGATGGCGGTTCCCGAACCGGCTCAAGCCAGCCCGGAAAAGGCGCCCGTCAGCAGCAAGGCCTATGAGCCGAGCTATTTCACTGCCGAGGAATGGGCTTTTATCAACGCGGCCGTTGCGCGCCTGATCCCGGCGGACGACCAGGGCCCAGGCGCCCTGGAAGCCGGTGCGCCGGAATACATCGACCGTCAGATGAACACGCCGTACGCGGCTGGCGCCCTGTGGTTCATGCAAGGCCCGTTCAATGCCGACGCGCCGCCTGAAATGGGCTGGCAGAGCAAATTGGTGCCCAAGGAGATCTATCGCCTGGGCATTGCTGCCACGGATGCCTGGTCGAAAGCGATGAACGGTAAGCTATTTGCCGAGCAAGACAGCGCTACCCAGGAAAAGTTGTTGCAGCGCCTGGAGGCCGGCGACGCGCAGTTCGACAGCGTCCCGCCGAAGATTTTCTTCAATCTGTTGCTGCAAAACACCAAGGAAGGGTTCTTTTGCGACCCGGTCCACGGTGGCAACAAAGGCATGGTCGGCTGGACCATGATCGGCTTCCCCGGCGCCCGCGCCGATTTCATGGATTGGGTTGAACGCAACGAGCAATACCCCTTCCCGGCTGTTTCGATCCGTGGCGAGAGGGCGTAAACGTGGCGACCATCATGAAGAAAGTGGATGCAGTGATTGTCGGCTTCGGCTGGACCGGCGCAATCATGGCCAAGGAGCTGACGGAAGCTGGCCTCAACGTGGTAGCGCTGGAGCGCGGCCCGATGCAGGACACCTACCCGGACGGCAACTATCCCCAGGTCATCGACGAACTGACCTACAGCGTGCGTAAAAAGCTCTTCCAGGACATCTCCAAGGAAACCGTGACCATTCGCCATAGCGTGAATGACGTGGCGATGCCCAACCGCCAACTGGGCGCTTTCCTGCCTGGCAACGGTGTCGGCGGTGCAGGCCTGCACTGGTCCGGCGTGCACTTTCGGGTGGACCCGATCGAGTTGCGCATGCGCAGCCATTACGAAGAGCGCTACGGGAAAAACTTCATTCCCAAGGACATGACCATCCAGGATTTCGGCGTCAGCTATGAAGAGCTGGAACCATTCTTCGACTATGCCGAAAAAGTCTTCGGCACCTCCGGGCAAGCCTGGACGGTGAAGGGCCAGTTGGTGGGCGAAGGCAAGGGCGGCAACCCTTATGCGCCGGATCGCTCCAATCATTTTCCGCTGGAATCGCAGAAGAACACCGTCTCTGCACAGCTGTTCCAGAAGGCCGCCACGGCCGTGGGGTACAAGCCCTACAACCTGCCTTCCGCGAATACATCGGGGCCGTACACCAACCCTTACGGCGCCCAGATGGGCCCGTGCAACTTCTGCGGCTTCTGCAGCGGTTATGTCTGCTACATGTATTCCAAGGCTTCGCCGAACGTGAACATCCTGCCGGCCTTGCGCCAGGAACCCAAGTTCGAACTGCGGCCCAATTCCCACGTGCTGAAGGTCAATCTCGACAGCACCAGGAGCAAGGCGACCGGCGTGACGTATGTCGACGCCCAGGGGCGGGAATGCGAGCAGCCGGCGGACCTGGTGATCCTCGGCTCCTTCCAGTTCAACAACGTGCGCCTGATGCTGCTGTCGGGCATCGGCAAACCCTACGACCCGATCTCCGGTGAGGGCGTGGTGGGCCGCAACTTCGCCTACCAGAACATGGCCACCATCAAGGCGTTCTTCGACAAGGACGTGCACACCAACAACTTCATCGGTGCCGGCGGCAATGGCGTGGCGGTCGATGACTTCAACGCCGACAACTTCGACCATGGGCCTCACGGCTTTGTGGGCGGCTCGCCGATGTGGGTCAACCAGGCGGGCAGCCGGCCGATTGCGGGCACCTCCAACCCGCCGGGCACGCCGGCCTGGGGCAGTGCGTGGAAGCGCGCCACGGCTGATTACTACACCCATCAGGTGTCGATGGATGCCCATGGCGCCCACCAATCCTACCGTGGCAACTACCTCGACCTGGACCCGGTTTACCGCGATGCCTACGGCCTGCCGCTGCTGCGCATGACCTTCGACTGGCAGGAAAACGACATCAAGATGAACCGCTTCATGGTCGAAAAAATGAGCAAGATCGCCGAAGCGATGAACCCCAAGGCGATTGCCTTGCTGGGCAAAAAGGTGGGCGAGCACTTCAACACCGCGTCTTACCAGACCACCCACCTCAACGGTGGCGCGATCATGGGCACCGACCCGAAAACCAGTGCCTTGAACCGCTACCTGCAGTGCTGGGACGTACACAACGTGTTTGTCCCGGGCGCTTCCGCGTTCCCACAAGGCTTGGGCTACAACCCTACGGGCCTGGTGGCGGCATTGACCTACTGGTCGGCGCGGGCAATTCGCGAGCAGTACCTGAAAAACCCCGGCCCACTGGTTCAGGCATAAGGAGCGATGACCATGAAAGCATTTGTTATCGCGTCCCTGGCTTTGTTCAGCAGCTGCTCGGTGAGTGCGGCTGAAACCGATCTGGTCAAACAGGGTGAATACCTGGCTCGCGCCGGTGACTGCGTGGCCTGCCACACCGCCAAGGGCGGCAAACCGTTCGCCGGTGGCCTGCCGATGGAAACCCCGATCGGCACCCTCTACTCCACCAACATCACCCCGGACAAAACCGGCCTGGGCGACTACAGCTTCGAAGACTTCGACCAGGCCGTGCGCCATGGCGTCGCCAAGAACGGTAGTACGCTTTACCCGGCGATGCCCTACCCGTCTTACGCGCGGGTCAGCGAAAGCGACATGCAGGCGCTGTACGCGTACTTCATGAAGGGCGTGGAGCCGGTGGCGCAGGTGAACAAGGACAGCGACATTCCCTGGCCGTTGAGCATGCGTTGGCCGTTGGCCGGGTGGCGCTGGATGTTCGCCCCCAAGGTTGAGGACTACCAGGCCCAGGCGGGCGCCGACCCGGTGATCAGCCGTGGCGCTTATCTGGTAGAGGGCCTTGGCCACTGCGGTGCCTGCCATACGCCACGGGCCCTGACCATGCAGGAAAAATCCCTGAGTGCGTCGGATGGCAGCGCTTTCCTGTCCGGCAGTGCGCCGCTGGAAGGCTGGATTGCCAAAAGCCTGCGGGGCGACCACAAGGACGGCCTGGGTAGCTGGAGCGAAGACCAACTGGTGCAATTCCTCAAGACCGGGCGCAGTGATCGCAGCGCGGTGTTTGGCGGCATGAGCGACGTTGTGGTCCACAGCATGCAGTACATGTCGGAAGAGGACCTGACGGCTATCGCCCGTTACCTCAAGACCCTGCCGGCGGTGGATCCCAAGGATCAGCCGCATCAGTACGACAAGCAGGTCGCCGATGCGCTGTGGAAGGGTGATGACAGCAAGCCGGGTGCCTCGGTGTACATCGACAACTGCGCGGCCTGCCACCGTACCGACGGCCACGGCTACACCCGCGTGTTCCCGGCGCTGGCGGGCAACCCGGTATTGCAGACGGCGGATGCCACCTCGTTGATCAACATCGTGTTGAACGGCGGCACGTTGCCGGCGACGCATACGGCACCTTCGACCTTCACCATGCCGGCGTTTGCCTGGCGGCTGTCGGATCAGGAGGTGGCGGATGTGGTCAGTTTCGTTCGGGGCAGCTGGGGTAACAAAGGCGCGCCGGTGAAAGCCAGTGACGTGGCGAACGTGCGCAAGAATGATATGCAGACCACCTCCGGTGATGACCTTGGCCAGGTGACCTCCAAGCATTGATTGAAGGTTGGCCGCCCAACGGCACTGGTCAGAAACCTTGCGCCTCTATACTGTATAAAAAAACAGTATAGAGGCGCTTTCATGTCCACTCCTCTGCCGCCTCGCGGGCGCGGCACGGCCACCAACCTGCACAACCGTTTTGCGCCCACCGTCAGCGTGGCGGAAGACGACGGTTGGTATCAGGAAGTGCCACAGACCCAGGGTACCGAAGTCCGTATCGAAACCGCGAAAACCATCATTACCCGCAACAGCTCGCCGGATATCCCGTTTGACCGGGCGATCAACCCGTATCGCGGCTGCGAGCATGGTTGTATCTACTGCTATGCGCGGCCCAGCCACGCATATTGGGACCTGTCGCCGGGGCTGGACTTCGAAACCAAGCTGATCGCCAAGACCAACGCCGCCGAGGTGCTTGAGCAGCAACTGTCGAAACCGGGCTACACCTGCGCGCCGATCAACCTGGGCTCCAACACCGACCCGTACCAGCCCATCGAGCGCGACTACAAGATCACCCGGCAAACCCTCGAAGTGCTGCTGCGCTACCGTCATCCGGTGACGATCATTACCAAGGGCTCGCTGATCCTGCGGGACCTCGACCTGCTGACCGAGTTGGCGCAGCAGCGGCTGGTGGCGGTGATGATCAGCCTCACCAGCCTGGACGATGAACTCAAGCGCATCCTCGAACCGCGCACGGCTGCGCCCAAGGCCCGGCTGCGGGCGATCCGGGTGATGCGTGAGGCGGGGATACCGGTAGGCGTGTTGTGTTCGCCGATGATCCCGATGATCAACGACAGCGAGCTGGAAAGCCTGCTGGCCGAAGCTCATGCCGCGGGGGCACAGAGCGCGGCGTACATGATGCTGCGTTTGCCTCTGGAGGTGGCGCCGCTGTTTGAGGAATGGCTGGCGGCCCATTACCCGCAGCGCGCGGCCCATGTGATGAGCCTGGTGCGGCAGGTGCGCGGCGGTGAGGTCTACGACAGCCGCTTCGGTGTACGCATGCGTGGCGAAGGGCCGTTTGCCGATTTGCTGGCGCAACGTTTCGCCAAGGCGATCAAACGATTGGGGCTCAACCGACGGGAAGGGTTTAATCTGGACTGCACGGCGTTTTGTCCGCCGGGCAGACAGATGGCTTTATTGTAAACTGCTGGATAAGCGTACTTTTCTGTAGCAATAGTCGCGTTTTGATATCACTGAAAGCCCTGATCTAGAGCGGTTCATTCAGTTTGAGTTAAGTTTCGGCGGGTACCTTGTTCATCGAGTGACTCATGAGTCGGCGCTTCAGTTCGGGCGCCGGCCGCACTGGAAAACTCCCCTGCTCCAACCAAGAGGATGAATTATGAGTGACAAGGATAAACAGCCGTTGGCTGCGTCGGCTTCAGCCCCTAACGAGGCGGAATCCGCCGATGCAGCGCTGCAGCACATCGTTGAAGGCTTTTTGCATTTCCATAACGAGATCTTCCCCCAGCAGGAAGAGCTCTTCAAAAAACTCGCCACGGCCCAGAGCCCGCGGGCGATGTTCATTACCTGCGCCGACTCGCGCATCGTTCCCGAGCTGATCACCCAAAGCTCCCCTGGGGATTTGTTCGTGACCCGTAACGTCGGTAATGTCGTGCCGCCTTATGGGCAGATGAACGGCGGTGTTTCAACGGCTATCGAGTACGCGGTACTGGCCCTTGGTGTGCAGCACATCATCATTTGCGGCCACTCCGACTGCGGCGCCATGCGCGCGGTGCTCAACCCCCAAAGCCTGGAAAAAATGCCCACGGTAAAGGCCTGGCTGCGCCACGCCGAGGTCGCCAAGACCATGGTCCAGGACAACTGCGATTGCGCCAACGAACACGAAAGCATGCACGTGCTGACCGAAGAAAACGTGATCGCCCAACTGCAGCACCTGCGCACTCATCCCTCCGTGGCCTCGCGCATGGCCAACGGGCATTTGTTTATCCATGGCTGGGTCTACGACATCGAGACCAGCGAAATCAGGGCCTACGATGCGGATCAGGCAGCGTTCCTGCCCTTGAACGGTACCCAGCCGATTCCATCCGCGACGCCTAAAGCGCGCTTCTAAACAATCCCCTGTCGGGTAACGCGATGGCTGCCGTTCGAGCAGCCAGGCCTTGCCACGCCCGGCGAATGCCTCGGGAGAGTCATTATGCGTGCTGCTCAATTGAAAGCTGTGCTGCCACGGGAGCTGCTGGCTTCCGTGGTTGTGTTTCTGGTCGCCCTGCCGCTGTGCATGGGGATCGCCATCGCGTCAGGAATGCCTCCGGCCAAAGGCTTGATCACCGGCATCATCGGTGGCCTGGTGGTCGGTTGGCTGGCGGGGTCGCCGTTGCAAGTCAGCGGTCCGGCGGCAGGTTTGGCGGTGTTGGTGTTCGAGCTGGTTCGCCAGCATGGCATGGCCATGCTCGGGCCGATCCTGTTGCTGGCGGGCTTCCTGCAATTGGTGGCCGGGCGTTTGCGCCTGGGCTGCTGGTTTCGCGTGACTGCGCCTGCAGTGGTGTACGGAATGCTGGCGGGGATCGGGGTGCTGATTGTCCTGTCGCAGGTACACGTGATGCTCGACGGTGTGCCAAAGCCCTCGGGGCTGGATAACCTTGCCGGCTTCCCTGCGGCACTGATCCAGGCGATCCCCACATTGGGCGGCGGGCTCGGCTGGCAGGCCGGTTTGCTCGGGCTGTCGACGATTATGGTGATGTGGTTGTGGGACAAATTTCGCCCGCAAAAGCTGCGCTTCGTCCCCGGCGCCCTGCTCGGCGTGGGTTTGGCGACAGTCACCAGCCTGGTGCTGGCGTTGCAGGTCAAGCGGGTGGAGGTGCCGGAAAACCTCGCGGATGCCATCGATTGGCTGCGCCCCAGCGACCTGCTGAACCTGGCGGATCCCAATCTGTTGATCGCGGCCTTCGCCGTGGCATTTATCGCCAGCGCTGAAACGCTGCTTTCGGCGGCGGCAGTCGACCGTATGCACAGTGGCCAGCTTTCCGACTTCGACAAGGAATTGTCGGCACAAGGCGTGGGCAACATGCTGTGTGGCCTGGTCGGCGCCCTGCCGATGACCGGTGTGATCGTGCGCAGTTCGGCCAACGTCCAGGCCGGCGCTACCACGCGTTTGTCGGCAATGTTCCACGGCTTGTGGCTGCTGGCGTTCGTACTGTTGCTGTCCAGTGTGCTGCAAAGCATTCCGGTGGCAAGCCTGGCGGGTGTGCTGGTGTACACCGGGATCAAGCTGGTGGACATGAAGGCGTTTCGTGGCCTGGCGCGCTACGGGCGAATGCCGATGTTTACCTACGCGGCGACGGCGCTGGCGATCATCTTTACCGACCTGCTGACGGGTGTGTTGGTGGGCTTCGGGTTGACGCTGGTGAAGCTGGCGTTCAAGGCCTCACGCTTGAAGATAAGCCTGATCGACCTGCCGCAGGAGGGCGAGATGGAGCTGCGATTGACGGGGGCCGGGACCTTTCTCAAGGTGCCTGCATTGACCCAGGTGCTGTCGACGGTACCCGCCGGGACCACCTTGCATGTGCCGCTCAGTAACCTGAGTTATATCGACCACTCCTGCCTTGAGCTATTGGAGGAATGGGGTCGGGCCAATGCGGCCAAGGGCTCGAAGCTGATGATCGAGGCGCGGGGGTTGAAACGCAGGTTGGAGGGACGGGTAAGAACGACGACCGGAATAGGCTCGGCGCCGTCTGTTGGCTGACGAAACCGGATCAAAATGTGGGAGCGGGCTTGCTCGCGAAGGCGGAGTGTCAGTCACTGAATGTGTTTCTGATACACCGCATTCGCGAGCAAGCCCGCTCCCACATTGGATCTATGTCAGTCAGGAGATTTACGCCGGCTGGTCCAGCTCAAGACCCACGCCCAACTGCCGCGACAGGCACGGCCAGCGCTTCCACGCCGCTTCCGTGTCCGGGCTCTTGAGCTTGTCGCGGTAGGCTTCGACCGACTCCAGGGCAAAACTCTCTTCGTTAAGCATCTCATCCACCGCGTGGTGCACCGCCTCATCCAGCTGATTGGCAAACGCCTCGCCGATCAATTGGTGGGCAATCACGTTCGCCACAGTGGTATCCAGCGGAATCAACGGCTGGCCGAAGTGCTTGATATACAGATCGTTGACCTCTTCCACCAGGCGATGCGCCAGGTAAGCCTCATCCAGCAAACCGTCCAGGCCTTGATGCCCGGCCAGGATCGCCGGCGGCTGCAGGAAGAAATGCTCGGCGATTTTCAGCACCGGTTTGATCTGGCTTTCAATACCGGCTTCGCGTGCAACATCGTTGGCCGCGTCCAGCAGATCGGGGACCTGGTCGATGTAGGCGCTTACAAAACGCGTCATCACGCCCTTGGCGTCAACGTCAGGCACGGAAATCGCCGGGTGCAGGTGCGGTAACTGAACTTCCAGCTGCTGAGCAAGCTGGCCAGTGCTGGATTCGTGTTGATGGGCACGGGAAATCTGCTCGCGCAATGCGGCGGTGTTCATGAAAGCTCCAGTGATGCAGGCGTAGGAAATAGGGAGAGCATAAGGTAGCTCGTTTATACGAGAGCCTAAGACGCATTTGTCATAATTATTTCATGGTTATGCGCTGGCGTTATATCAAATTGCCATCGTTCGTCGGATAACGCGCGCCACCGGTCCTGTTGTGTGGTCCGTTTCCTCATTTTCGTTCATTTGCCCGATCACATTGCGGGGTGGCGGTCGCTGTCTATACTCGATTTTGTACGCAATTAGCTGATGACGCCCGACTGCATGAGCAGGCAAGGCCTGGCGGTTGTAAGCAGTATGGAAGCCGCTCCCTTGGCCGCAGGTGCAAACCGGCGGGATAACAAGAATGATAAGGGGAACCCGCAATGACGCGACATCCACATGTTTGGATGGGCCTCCTGTTGTGGTCAGTATTCGGCCAGGCGCAAGCCGCCTGGACAACGAATATGGCGCCAGGGGCCACTGAAGTCAGTCACGCCGTGTTTGACCTGCACATGACCATTTTCTGGATTTGTGTGGCGATTGGCATCGTCGTGTTTGGCGCGATGTTCTGGTCGATGATCGTTCACCGGCGCTCGACGGGACAGGTGGCAGCCAAGTTCCACGAGAGTACGACGGTGGAGATTCTCTGGACTGTGGTGCCCTTGCTGATCCTGGTGGCGATGGCCATTCCGGCCACCAAGACGCTGATCAACATCTACGACAGCACTGAGTCGGATATCGATATCCAGGTCACCGGCTACCAGTGGAAGTGGCATTACAAATACCTGGGCCAGGATGTCGAGTTCTTCAGCAACCTGGCCACGCCCGCCGAGCAGATCCATAACCAGGCCGTCAAAGGCGAGCATTACCTGTTGGAAGTCGACCAGCCGCTGGTGCTGCCGGTGGGTGCCAAGGTGCGTTTCTTGGTGACCGCTGCGGACGTGATTCACTCCTGGTGGGTGCCGGCGTTTGCGGTGAAGCGTGATGCGATTCCCGGCTTCGTCAACGAGGCCTGGACCCGCATCGAAAAGCCCGGCATCTATCGCGGCCAGTGCGCCGAGCTGTGCGGCAAGGACCACGGCTTCATGCCCATCGTGGTGGAGGTCAAATCAAAGGCCGACTACGACACCTGGCTCGGCGAGCGTAAGGAAGAGGCCGCCAAGCTCAAGGAGCTGACCTCCAAGGAATGGACCCTGGATGAGCTGGTGGCCCGTGGCGACAAGATCTACCACACCACCTGCGTCGCCTGTCACCAGGCCGAAGGCCAGGGCCTGCCGCCGATGTTCCCGGCGCTCAAGGGCTCACCTATTGCCACCGGGCCCAAGGAAGACCACCTGCACCGCGTGTACTTCGGCAAGCCCGGCACCGCCATGGCGGCGTTCGGCAAGCAACTGTCGGAAGTCGATATCGCGGCGGTCGTGACCTATGAACGTAACGCCTGGGGCAACAACAAAGGCGACATGGTCACACCTAAAGACGTGCTGGCTCTGAAACAGGCGGAAAGCAAATGACTTCCTTCATTGCATATTCCCTGAACCGTCCCGCCCACTCGTTCGCAGGAGAAAGGCCATGAGCGCTGTGATCGATGACCACGGTCATGCCGGTGACCACGCTCACGGCCCCGCCAAGGGCCTGATGCGTTGGGTACTGACCACCAACCACAAAGACATCGGCACGATGTACCTGTGGTTCAGCTTCTGCATGTTCCTGCTTGGTGGCTCGTTCGCCATGGTGATTCGTGCCGAGCTGTTCCAGCCGGGTTTGCAGATCGTCGAGCCGGCGTTCTTCAATCAGATGACCACCATGCACGGCTTGGTGATGGTGTTCGGTGCAGTGATGCCGGCGTTTGTCGGGCTCGCCAACTGGATGATCCCGTTGATGATCGGCGCGCCCGACATGGCCCTGCCGCGCATGAACAACTTCAGTTTCTGGCTGTTGCCGGCGGCGTTCCTGATGCTGGTTTCCACCCTGTTCATGCCCGGCGGCGGGCCGAACTTCGGCTGGACCTTCTACGCCCCGCTCTCCACCACCTACGCGCCGGAAAGCGTGACGTTCTTCATCTTCGCCATCCACTTGATGGGCATCAGTTCGATCATGGGCGCGATCAACGTGGTCGCCACCATCCTCAACCTGCGCGCCCCCGGCATGACGTTGATGAAAATGCCGCTGTTCGTCTGGACCTGGCTGATCACAGCCTTCCTGCTGATCGCGGTGATGCCGGTACTGGCGGGCTGCGTGACCATGATGCTGATGGACATCCACTTCGGCACCAGCTTCTTCAGTGCCGCCGGTGGTGGTGACCCGGTGCTGTTCCAGCATGTGTTCTGGTTCTTCGGCCACCCCGAGGTGTACATCATGATCCTGCCGGCGTTCGGTGCCGTCAGCTCGATCATCCCGACCTTCTCGCGCAAGCCGCTGTTCGGCTACACCTCGATGGTGTACGCCACGGCGAGCATCGCGTTCCTGTCGTTCATCGTGTGGGCGCACCACATGTTCGTGGTGGGCATCCCGCTGGTGGGCGAGCTGTTCTTCATGTACGCCACGCTGCTGATCGCGGTGCCCACGGGCGTGAAAGTGTTCAACTGGGTTAGCACCATGTGGCAAGGCTCGCTGACCTTCGAGACGCCGATGCTGTTCGCGGTGGCCTTCGTGATTCTGTTCACCATCGGCGGTTTCTCCGGGCTGATGCTGGCCATCGCCCCGGCGGACTTCCAGTACCACGACACCTACTTCGTGGTGGCGCACTTCCATTACGTACTGGTGCCTGGGGCGATCTTCGGGATCTTCGCCTCGGCCTACTACTGGCTGCCGAAATGGACCGGCCACATGTACGACGAAACCCTGGGCAAGCTGCACTTCTGGCTGTCGTTCGTGGGGATGAACATGGCGTTCTTCCCGATGCACTTCGTAGGGCTTGCCGGCATGCCGCGTCGGGTGCCGGACTACAACCTGCAGTTCGCCGACTTCAACATGGTCTCCTCCATCGGTGCCTTCACCTTTGGCGCGACGCAGATCTTCTTCCTGTTCATCGTCATCAAGTGCATCCGTGGCGGCCCGCCTGCGCCGGCCAAGCCGTGGGATGGCGCCGAAGGGCTGGAGTGGAGCATTCCTTCGCCCGCGCCGTACCACACCTTCACCACACCACCGGAGGTCAAATGAACACCTCCCTATCCTGTGGTAGCTGGCTTGCCTGCGATGGCATCACTTCGGTGTACCTGAACGACCGAGTTGCCAGCATCGCAGGCAAGCCAGCTCCCACAGAAAGGCCATTCGCAGAACACTCATTCGCAGGTGGCCGCCATGCTTGAGTCCGTGCCTATCAAGCGCCTGGTCACGCGCCTGCTGATCCTGGTGGTGGCGATGTTCGCCTTCGGGTTTGCCCTGGTGCCGATCTACGACGTGATGTGCAAGGCGTTCGGCATCAATGGCAAGACCGCCGGGCAGTACGAAGGCGAGCAGGTGGTGGACCCGACGCGGCAGGTGCGGGTGCAGTTCCTGTCCACCAATGCCATCGATATGGTCTGGGAATTCCACTCCAAGGCCGACGAGGTGGTGGTCAATCCCGGCGCAGTCACCGAGATGCTGTTCGTGGCCTACAACCCCACCGACAAGCCGATGACCGCCCAGGCGGTGCCGAGCATTTCGCCGGCCGAGGCGGCGATGTACTTCCACAAGACCGAGTGTTTTTGCTTCACCCAGCAAGTGCTACAGCCAGGTCAGCGCATAGAGATGCCGGTGCGCTTCATTGTCGACCGCGACATGCCCAAGGATGTGAAGCATTTGACCCTGGCGTACACGCTGTTCGATATCACCGCGCGCCAACCGCCCGTGGCTGTCCATACCGGCGGCTAGGCGTTGCTTGCGGGCTCGATTAGGAGAACGAATACATGTCGACTCATGATACGTACTACGTACCAGCACAGAGCAAATGGCCAATAATTGCCACGCTGGGCATGCTGATTACGGTGGTCGGGCTGGCTACCTGGTTTAACGATTTGAAGGCCGCACGCCCGGAATCCCACGGCCCGCTGATCTTTTTCGTCGGGGGCCTGCTGCTGGCCTACATGATGTTTGGCTGGTTCGGCGCGGTGATCAAGGAAAGCCGCGCCGGTTTGTACAGTTCACAGATGGACCGCTCCTTTCGCTGGGGCATGACCTGGTTCATCTTTTCCGAAGTGATGTTCTTCATCGCTTTTTTCGGTGCGCTGTTTTATGTGCGGCACATGTCGGCGCCGTGGTTGGCGGGCGAAGGCCACAAGGGCATCGCGCACATGCTGTGGCCGAACTTCGAATTTGCCTGGCCGCTGCTGAACAATCCTGACCCGAAAATGTTTCCGGCGCCCAAGGGCACCATCAGCCCGTGGGGCTTGCCGCTGATCAACACGATCTTGCTGGTCAGCTCCAGCGTGACCATCACTATCGCCCACCATGCCTTGCGCAAAGGCCATCGCGGCGCACTGAAGATCTGGCTGGCGATCACCGTGTTGCTGGGTTGGGCGTTTCTCGGGTTCCAGGCCGAGGAATACATCCATGCCTATAAGGAGTTGGGCCTGACCCTGGGTTCCGGCGTGTACGGCGCGACCTTCTTCATGCTCACCGGCTTCCACGGTGCCCACGTGACCATCGGCACGATCATTTTGTTTGTGATGCTGATGCGCATCCTGAAGGGGCATTTCAACAACGAACACCAGTTCGGGTTCGAGGCGGCCAGTTGGTATTGGCACTTTGTGGACGTGGTGTGGATCGGGCTGTTTTTCTTCGTTTACGTGCTTTGAGGTGTTTCACCAGGGCGCATGAGATACCAGCTGGCCGCTGAAGAAACCCCAGGTGATCAACCCCAGGGTGATCACGGCCAGCACCACACGCACGGTCAAGGCAGTGACGAGGCGGTTGGAGTTGCCCTCGTCCTTGACCAGGAAGAACAAGCCACTGAACAGGCTCACGACGGTAGCAATCAGCATCAGGGCAATGGCTGCTTTGAGCATGGTGGGCTCCGGGGCTCTTTTTTGGAGGGGGCGAGCAATGAGATTCAGTATAGCCAGCGCAGCACCGACCTCTGCGGCAATGCCATGAAACCCTTTCGCCCCGGTATTGCGCCGACGCTGGTGGTACTCGTGCTGCTGCCGTTACTGGTATTTCTCGGCTTTTGGCAGCTGTCTCGCGGTCACGAAAAACAGGCGCTGCTGGACACTTACGCCGAGCGCCGCGCTGCCGAGCCCATGAGCAGTACGCAACTGCAGGCCACCGAAGATCCGGCGTTCCGTCGTGTGCATTTGCGCGGGCAGTTCGATGCCGAGCACAGCGTGTTGCTGGATAACCGCTTTCGCGACGGCAAGGTCGGTGTGGAGCTACTGCAACCTTTCCATGATCAGGCCAGCGGCCAGTGGCTGTTGCTCAATCGTGGCTGGCTGCCCTGGCCGGACCGGCGCGCACCACCGGTTTTCACCACTCCCGAACAACTGTTGAATCTCGACGCCTGGGTCTATGTGGCGCCTGGCGAGACCTTCCAGTTGCATGCCGATCCGGCGGGCGCACAGTGGCCACGATTGTTGACCGCGCTGCATCCCGAGGCGTTGTGGGCTGAGTTGGGTCGCAGCGGATTCGCCCATGAAGTGCGGGCTGAAGCGGGCCCGGCCACCTACGAAACCAGCTGGCCCGTGGTCGCCATGGGCCCGGAAAAACACCTGGGCTATGCCGTGCAGTGGTTCGCCATGGCGGTGGCGCTGTTCGGCCTTTACCTCTACCTCGGATGGCACAACACAAAAAAGGAGAAGCGCCATGGGAGCGGCCATGAATCCACTCAACATGTCTGACACGCCGGCAGCGCCCAATCGGCGCAAGGGCCGCTGGCAACTGATCCTGATCCTGCTGATGGTGGTCGGCCCGATGGTGCTCGCCACCTTTATGTACAAATTGCAGTTCTGGGTGCCGGACAGCCGCAGCTACCACGGCGAGATGATCGGCAATGGCCAGACCCGTGCCGACATTGGCGTGCAGGCTGACGAAGACCGCTGGCAACTGCTGGTCACCGCGCCCACCGCTTGCGCCGCCGACTGCCAGCAACTGGTGTACCTCGCACGCCAACTCCAGATCGGCCTGGGCCGTGATGCCTCCCGCGCCAGCCACGCCCTGGCCAGTGCGCAGCCGGTCAGCACCGCGTATGACGCCAAACTCAAGGCCGAATACCCGCAACTGCAGCGCTATTCCCTGGACCTGTCGACCTTCAACAAAGACGCCGCCGCCCAAGGCAGCGGCGATGCCCAGCTGTGGATCGTCGACCCCCACGGCAACCTGGTGCTGCGCTACGACGCCCGGGTCAAGGGCAAGGACCTGCTCAACGACCTGCGCCTGCTGCTGAAACTGTCGAACATCGGATAAGGACACCGTCATGGCCAAACCTGGATTTCGCCTCGCGCTGTTTGCCACCCTGCTGGCCCTGATCGTGGTGCTGCTGGGTGCTTATACCCGGCTGACCCACGCGGGCCTCGGTTGCCCGGATTGGCCGGGTTGCTATGGCTTTATCAGCGTGCCAAAAAGCGAAGCCCAGTTGGCCCATGCCGAACTGCATTACCCGGACACGCCGGTCGAGGCGGACAAGGGCTGGAACGAGATGACCCACCGTTACTTCGCCGGCACCCTCGGGCTGTTGATCGTGCTGCTGGCGGCGCGCGCCTGGACCCATCGGCATCATCCGGGCCAGCCGTTGAAACTGCCGTTGTTCCTGTTGGCGGTGGTGTTCGCCCAGGCAGCGTTTGGCATGTGGACGGTGACGCTGAAGCTCTGGCCGCAAGTGGTCACCGGGCATTTATTGGGCGGGTTTGCGACGTTGAGCCTGCTGTTCTTGCTGACGCTGCGATTGTCCGGCGTATTGCCGGCGCTGATCGTGCCCAGGCGTTTGCAGTATTGGGCGACGGCCGGGCTGGTGCTGGTGATCGGCCAGATCGCGCTGGGTGGATGGGTCAGCTCCAACTATGCAGCCGTGGCGTGTATCGACCTGCCGACCTGTCACGGGCAATGGTGGCCGGCGGCGGATTTCGCCAATGGCTTTCACCTGACCCAGCATATCGGCCCCAATTACCTCGGCGGGCAACTGGACAGTGATGCGCGCACGGCGATTCACCTCACCCACCGGATTGGCGCGCTGCTGGTCACTGTCGTGTTGCTGGGCCTGGCCTGGCAGCTCAAGGTGGTCGGCATGACCCGCCTGGCGGGCCTGTTGCTGATCGCCCTGGCGGCGCAAATCTGCCTGGGCCTGAGCAACGTGTACTTCCACCTGCCGCTGCCGGTTGCGGTCGCGCATAACGCCGGCGGCGCGGCGTTGCTGCTGACGCTGGTGCTGGTCAATTACCACGCCCGCACCAGCCTGGTTCGGGTGCGACATCAGTTGCCGTTCGGCTGGCGCTTCAGCCCGCGTAAACACGTGTCGGGCCTCATAACCATCAAAGGAGAGATGCCATGGCGACCTTGATCAGCGAGCGTCACAGCCAGGCGATCTGGCGTGACTATCTGGAGCTGACCAAGCCAAAAGTGGTGGTGCTGATGCTCATCACCTCGCTGGTGGGCATGTTCCTCGCCACCCGCGCCGGGGTACCGTGGCCGGTGCTGATTTTCGGCAACCTGGGGATCGCCCTGTGTGCCGGCGGCGCGGCGGCGGTCAACCATGTGGTGGACCGGCGCATCGATGCGTTGATGGCGCGTACCCATAAACGCCCGCTGGCGGAAGGGCGCGTATCGCCTGTGGCGGCGCTTGTTTTTGCGATGGTGCTGGCGGTTGCCGGGCTGGCGCTGCTGCTGGCGTTTACCAATCCACTGGCCGCCTGGCTGACCCTGGCCTCGCTGTTGGGTTATGCGGTGATCTATACCGGCTTTCTCAAGCGTGCGACGCCGCAGAACATCGTTATCGGCGGCCTCGCCGGCGCCGCGCCGCCGTTGCTGGGCTGGGTCGCCGTCACCGGCCACGTCGGCGCCGAGCCTCTGTTGCTGGTGCTGATCATCTTCGCCTGGACCCCGCCGCACTTCTGGGCCCTGGCGATTCACCGCAAGGAGGAATACGCCAAGGCCGACATCCCGATGCTGCCCGTGACCCACGGCGAGCACTACACCAAGGTGCATATCCTGCTCTACACCTTCGCCTTGCTGGCGGTCAGCCTGATGCCCTATGTCATCCACATGAGCGGCATGCTGTACCTGGTGTGCGCACTGGTTCTGGGCGGGCGCTTTCTGCAATGGGCCTGGGTGCTGTACCGTGGCAGTCGGCCGCACGCGGCGATCAACACCTTCAAGTACTCTATCGGGTACCTGTTCATGCTGTTTATCGCCCTGCTCGTAGACCATTACCTATTGTTGAACCTATGACTCGAACTCAAAAAACTGTCTTCATTCTGGTGGCCATTGTCGCGTTGATCATGGGCCTGACCGTCAACAAAGTCTTGAGTGGCAAAGGCCAGGGCGACCCGACGGCCTTGATCGATGCGGGCATCATCCTGCTGCCGCAAAGCCGCCAGTTGCCGCCCGTGACCATGACCAACCAGGACGGCCATCCGGTGGTGGTCAACGAGCTGAAGGGCAAGTGGAGCGTGTTGTTCTTCGGCTACACCTTCTGCCCGGACATCTGCCCGACCACCCTCGCCCAGCTGCGGCAGATCAAGAGCGAGCTGCCCAAAGACGTTGTGGATAAGTTGCAGGTGATTTTGGTCAGCGTTGACCCGAACCGCGATACACCGGCGCAGCTCAAGCAGTACCTGGGCTACTTCGATCCACAGTTCGAGGGCCTGACCGGTGCGAATGTGGACGATGTGCAGAAGGTTTCGAATGCGGTGAGCATTCCGTTTATTCCGGCAGACACCAGCAAGCCCAACTACACCGTCGACCACAGCGGCAACCTTGCGCTGATCGGTCCGGATGGAACGCAACGCGGGTTTATCCGGGCGCCGTTGAACAACCAGAAGCTGGTGGCGCAGTTCCCGGGGTTGTTGCAGCGTAAATAAGCTTGCCGACCATTTTCTGAGCGACACAAATCAAATGTGGGAGCGGGCTTGCTCGCGAAGGCGGTGTGTCAGTCAACAGATGTATCGACTGAACCACCGCCTTCGCGAGCAAGCCCGCTCCCACAGGGTTATGTGCACGGTGCCTGAACGGTGTGTCGTCGGACTTTTCCCGCAACGTGTAGCGGTCGGCGCGAACTTGTTTGGCATGCGTCGACTGACTAGTCTTTGCCCTGTCGCTGCAAATTCAGTGACAGGGTGTGGAAGCCCTTATATCGTTAGGCGCACAAAGCGCCACCTAGAGTCAGGCGCTTTTTATCGTCTGTGTTTTATGGTGGTTGTGCGCGGGGCGCTTTCGAGCGCGCCGGGTGCCTAACGTCCCGGTCTTCCACACCTGCGTACAGCCGCCACCCATTACGTGGAAGTAGTGCTTGGCGGTCCCTTAATACGTTAGGAGCCAGACCATGACAACACTTACCCCTGACCCGCCCTTCACCCCCGAAGTCTTCACCCGCCATCACCAGCAACTGCACGCCATCCTCATCGACGCCCAAGCCTGGTTCAGCGCCCGCGACATTGGCCATCTGATGGGTCTGCATCTCAACGAAGCTCTGCTGCGCAAGCTCAATCCTGACCAACAACAAACATTAACCGCGATTACCCACGGTCACGCTGCACCGACGTTGATGCTCAGCGAGTCCGGGGTGTACGCGATGTTGATCTATCACTACTGCCCTGAAAACCGCGCCCTGCGCCAATGGCTGACCCATGAAGTGGTGCCCGCCCTGCATGGTAAACAGCAGGCAAGCGAAAGCCCGGCCCTGAGTTGGTTGGCCTGGTCGACGGCAAGTTTGAGTGTGTTGCAGTGGCGCAATGAGCCGTGGATCCGGCTGCGAGATATGCCCAAGGTGTTGCCGGGCGTGTAGCGCTTAAAAGTGTGGGAGCTGGCTTGCCTGCGATACAGGCGGCGCGGTGTTACTGATACACCGCAGCGATGCCATCGCAGGCAAGCCAGCTCCCACATTTAATCTCCAGTGTTTGGGAGATCGGGTTTCAGCTTTGGATCAGAACGCCGGCAGGATCGCGCCTTTGTACTTCTCAAGAATGAACGCTTTCACTTCCGGGGTGTGCAGGGCTGCTACCAGCTTCTTCACCGCGTCCGAATCCTTGTTGTCTTCGCGGGTCACCAGGATGTTCACGTAAGGCGAGTCGTTGCCTTCAATCACCAGTGCGTCCTTGGATGGGTCCAGCTTGGCTTCCAGGGCGTAGTTGGTGTTGATCAGCGCCAGGTCGACCTGGGTCAGCACGCGCGGCAGGGTGGCGGCTTCCAGTTCGCGGAATTTCAGGTCTTTCGGGTTTTCAGTGATGTCCTTGATGGTCGACAGGATGTTGGTCGGGTCCTTCAGGGTGATCAGGTTGTGCTTGGCCAGCAGCAACAGCGCACGGCCGCCGTTGGTGGCGTCGTTCGGGATCACGACGTTGGCGCCGCTTGGCAGGTCTTCCAGCTTCTTGTACTTGCTGGAGTAGGCGCCCAGAGGCTCCAGGTGCACAGCGCCAACGCTCACCAGGTGAGTGCCCTTGGCTTTGTTGAACTCATCCAGGTACGGCTGGTGCTGGAAGAAGTTGGCGTCCAGGCGCTTTTCGGCCACCTGTACGTTTGGCTGAACGTAGTCGGTGAAGACTTTGACCTGCAGGTCCACGCCTTCCTTGGCCAGAGCCGGCTTCACGAATTCGAGGATTTCAGCGTGCGGCACCGGGGACGCGGCCACGGTGAGGGTTTCGGCGGCGTGGGCGGAGAACGCGGCAACGGCGGCGAAAGCAACCAGTAGTTTTTTCATTCAACAAGCTCCTTGTTCGGGAATTGGCCGGCTTAACGCCGGCAATAGCCGTTATTTTCGAGAAAAGTGCACCACCAGCTTGTCGCCGACGGTTTGCAGAATTTGTACCAGGATCAGCAGCAGCACCACGGTGACCACCATCACGTCGGTCTGGAAGCGCTGATAACCGAAACGGATCGCCAGGTCACCCAGGCCACCGGCACCCACTACACCGGCCATGGCCGTGTAGGAAACCAGTGTAATCGCCGTCACTGTAATCGCCGCGAAGATGCCGGGGCGGGCTTCGGGCAGCAACGCGTTGGTAATGATCTGGCGAGTGGTCGCGCCCATGGCCTGGGTCGCTTCGATAATCCCGCGGTCCACTTCACGCAGCGCGGTTTCCACCAGGCGCGCAAAGAACGGCGTGGCACCCACCACCAGTGGCGGAATTGCACCGGCAACACCCAGCGAGGTGCCGGTGATCAGCACCGTGAACGGGATCATTACGATCAACAGGATAATGAACGGCAGCGAACGCAGGATGTTCACCACCAGCGACAACAGCGCATAAACATTCTTTTGTTCGAACAGCTGACGCGGGCTGCACAGGAACAGCAGCACGCCCAACGGCAAGCCCAGCAATACGGTGAACAGCAGGGAGCCGAACAGCATGGTCATGGTGTCGCCGGTGGCGAGCAGGATTTCCGACCAGTCGATGTTCGAGAAAAAGCTCAAGAGGATTTCCATTAGCGCAGCACCTCCATATGGACGTCTGCCGCGGTGAAGGCGGCGAAGGCGGCCTCCATGTCACCGCCGGTGACGGCGAGGGTCAGTTGCCCGTAGGGAATGTCTTTGATGCGGTCGATACGACCGGCGAGGATGCTGTAGTCCACACCCGTGTCGCGGGCGACGGTACCCAGCAGCGGCGCGTAGGTCGCTTCGCCCTGGAACGTCAGGCGCACGATGCGCCCCGGTACATGGGCGAAGTCATCGCGCTGTTCGCCTTCGTCGACTTGCTCGGATTCCTGCACGAAGCGCTTGGTGGTCGGGTGCTTGGGGTGCAGGAATACGTCGGCGACGGTGCCTTGCTCGACGATCACGCCGGCGTCCATCACGGCCACGTGGTCGCACACGCGGCGGATCACGTCCATTTCATGGGTGATCAGCACGATGGTCAGCTTCAGCTCGCGGTTGATCTCGGCCAGCAGTTGCAGGACCGAGGCCGTGGTCTGCGGGTCGAGGGCACTGGTGGCTTCGTCGCACAGCAGGATTTTCGGCTTGGTGGCCAGGGCGCGGGCGATGCCGACGCGCTGCTTCTGGCCGCCCGACAACTGCGCCGGGTACTTCTTGGCGTGGTCGGACAGGCCGACCCGGGCCAGCAATTCGGCCACGCGCAGGTCGATTTCCTTGCGGGAAAGTTCGCCCGCGAGGGTCAGCGGCAGCGCCACGTTGTCGGCAACGGTCTTGGATGCCAGCAGGTTGAAGTGCTGGAAGATCATCCCGACCTGTTGCCGGAAACGGCGCAGGCCGTTGGCGTCGAGGGCGGTGACTTCTTCGTCATCGACCTTGATCTGGCCGCCGCTGGGTTGCTCCAGGCGGTTGATCAGACGCAGCAAAGTACTTTTTCCCGCACCGGAATGGCCGATCAGACCAAACACCTGGCCATTTTCGACGCGCAGGTTGGTGGGATGCAGTGCGGGGATATCCTTACCGGCGACCCGGTAGGTTTTATGGACGTTATGAAACTCGATCACGTAGCGAACCTTGTGGGGCGCATTAAAAAGGGATCAGCGGTTAGCCGGGCGCGCATTTTAGCCTGTCCGTATAGCGTTTCTTAGCATTTATTTCTCATCCGACCAGCGATTTGGCAATAACGCGATCAAAGGTCATAAAAAAGGAACGGTACAAAACCGTGTCAGTCACTACATAAGCAACTCGAAACTCCCAGGTGCCGTGCCTGGGGTTTTGCTCAAGAAGAGCCGGGGATCGCTCTGGCCTACGCAAACGAGGAGTTTTTGTCTGATGAGTACTAAAAAGCCAGTTACCCCGCCCAAGAGCGAACTTGCGGGCACCGACACTCTGGACCGTGGCAACACCAACGCCAAGCTGCAAAGCCTGGAAACATTCCGCTCCGACGCGACGGGCCAGGCGCTGCGCACCAACCAGGGCGTGAAGGTTTCCGATAACCAGAACAGCTTGAAGGTCGGCTCCCGTGGCCCATCGCTGCTGGAAGACTTCATCATGCGTGAAAAAATCACGCACTTTGACCATGAGCGGATTCCGGAACGCATCGTCCATGCCCGGGGCACCGGTGCCCACGGCTATTTCCAGACCTATGAAAATCATTCGGCGCTGACCAAGGCCGGGTTCCTGCGTAACCCGGAACATAAAACCCCGGTATTTGCGCGCTTTTCCACGGTTCAGGGCCCACGCGGCTCCGGCGATACCGTGCGTGACGTGCGTGGCTTTGCCGTGAAGTTCTTCACCGACGAGGGCAACTTCGACTTGGTGGGTAACAACATGCCGGTGTTTTTCATTCAGGACGCGATCAAGTTTCCTGACTTCGTGCATGCGGTAAAACCTGAGCCCCACAACGAGATTCCTACCGGCGGCTCAGCCCACGATACGTTCTGGGATTTTGTCTCGCTGCAGCCGGAGTCGGCGCACATGGTGATCTGGGCCATGTCTGACCGGGCGATCCCGAAAAGCCTGCGAACCATGCAGGGGTTTGGCGTGCACACCTTCCGCCTGGTGAATGCCGAGGGCAAATCCAACTTCGTCAAATTCCACTGGCGGCCTACCGTCGGCACCTGCTCCCTGGTGTGGGACGAGGCGCAGAAGCTGGCGGGCAAAGACACGGACTTCCACCGTCGTGACCTGTGGGAATCCATTGAAAGTGGCGATTACCCGGAGTGGGAATTGGGCGTGCAGATCATCGCCGAAGAGGACGAGCATAAGTTCGACTTCGATATTCTCGACCCGACCAAGCTGATCCCCGAAGAGCTGGTGCCGATCACGCCGTTGGGCAAGATGGTGCTCAACCGCAACCCGGACAACTACTTTGCCGAGACCGAGCAAGTGGCGTTCTGCCCGGGGCATATCGTGCCGGGCATCGACTTTTCCAATGACCCGCTGCTGCAAGGCCGTCTGTTTTCCTACACCGATACGCAGATCAGCCGACTGGGCGGGCCGAACTTTCACGAGTTGCCGATCAACCGTCCGGTAGCGCCGTTCCATAACGGCCAGCGCGATGCCATGCACCGCACCACCATCGACAAGGGCCGCGCGTCCTACGAGCCGAACTCGATTGATGGCGGCTGGCCGAAAGAAACTCCGCCTGCGGCGCAGGACGGTGGTTTTGAGACGTATCCGGAGCGCATTGATGCCCACAAGATCCGTGAGCGCAGCGAGTCGTTCGGTGATCACTTCTCCCAGGCGCGCCTGTTTTTCCGCAGCATGAGCAAGCACGAGCAGGAGCACATCATCGCCGCCTACAGCTTTGAACTGGGCAAGGTGGAGCGTGAGTTTATTCGCGCTCGCCAGGTGAACGAGATCCTCGCCAACATCGACTTGGAACTGGCCAAGCGTGTGGCGCAGAACCTGGGCTTGCCAGCACCGACTAAAGGTACGGTGCCAGAGCGCAAGACGTCTCCGGAACGCTCGCCAGCGTTGAGCCAGGCCAATTTGCTGTCGGGTGATATCAAGACCCGCAAGGTGGCGATTCTGGCGGCGAACGGTGTTGATGGTGCGGCGATTGATGCCTTGAAGAAGGCGCTTGAGGCTGCAGGTGCGCATGCGAAGTTGCTGGGGCCTACCTCGGCGCCGGTAACGACGGCGGATGGCAAGAGCCTGCCGGTGGATGCTTCCATGGAAGGCTTGCCTTCGGTGGCGTTCGATGCGGTGTTTGTGCCGGGTGGCGCCAAGTCGGTTCAGGCGTTGAGCGCTGATGGTGTGGCGTTGCATTACCTGCTGGAGGCGTACAAGCACTTGAAAGCAATTGCCCTGGCCGGTGAGGCGAAGCAGTTGCTGGATGTGCTGAAGCTTGAGGCGGATGCGGGCTTGATTGTGGGCGGCGATGCGAAGGCGTTGAAAGCGTTTTTTGCGGCGATTGCCCAGCATCGGGTCTGGGATCGGGAGCCGAAGGCTAAAGCTGTTCCGGCTTAAGGTATCGGTCGTTTGTCAGATCGCCTTCGCGAGCAAGCCCGCTCCCACATTTGACCGCATTCCAAAGTTGGAACTCGGTTAAATGTGGGAGCGGGCTTGCTCGCGAATGGCGTTATTCAGTCTTACGCGGAATCAGCACGACCTGCGCCGGAACCTTCTTCAGGATCTGCCGGTGAATCTTCAGGTCATACCCCGAATCGATGCGCTTCACCCGTTTGGTCAGCAACGTGGCCAGCCATGGGTAATCTTCGGTGCGCGGCGCCTGGATGCTCACATCGCACTGGTAATTCACCACATCGGTGGCGATCTCATCCAGTTGATGGCGCAGTGCCTCGATATCGGTGAGGTTCAGCGCAACCGTAGTGCTTGGCGCAGCCGGGTCGATGACCTTGGCCGGCGGCTTGGCTTCGGCGGCTTTCAGGGCGGCCTCGGCTTTGTCCAGCTCGACTTTACGGGCATGGGCGATCGCACTGTTGACGCCACCGGTCAGCGCCGGAGCCTTGGGCATCAATGCCCGTGCGCGGCTCAGGGCCGTCGCGGCAGCGTTGACATCACCCTTTTGCAGGACGATCTGGCTGCGCTGCAAATAGGCTTCGGCCAGTTGGCGCTGATAAGGCTCCAGCGCCGGGTCGTTGGGCGACTGGGCCTGCAAGGCGGCCAGCTCGTCTTCGGCGGTGGCCAGTTCACTGCTGGCGAGGTTTTGCTCCAGCTGTGCGATGGCCGCAGCACGTGCGTCCGGCGCCTGGGGGGCGGCGGGCGGGGTGCTTTGGCAGGCGCCCAGCAGCAAGGAAAATGCGGCAAGGAGCAGATAACGGGCGTTGAACAGCTTCATTCCTGCGACTCTCTAATTGCGCAAAAAGCGAGCAAGTCTACACCCCACGACGGGGCAGGACAAAACTCAGCAGAAACAGGGCGGCCGCCGTGACCACAATCGACGGCCCGGCCGGGGTGTCCTTGAACCAGGACAGCGCCAGGCCACCACACACCGCGAGCATCCCCAGAAGGCTGGCGCCGAGCGCCATTTGCTCCGGCGAGCGGGCGTGACGCTGGGCCGCAGCAGCCGGGATGATCAGCAGCGATGTGATCAACAATACGCCGACAATCTTCATCGCGACAGCGATCACCACGGCGATCAGCAGCATCAGGGTCATGCGCAGCGCCGCCACGGGCAAGCCTTCGACGGTGGCCAGTTCTTCGTGAACGGTGATCGCCAGCAGCGGGCGCCACAGCGTCACCAGCAGCACCAGCACTGCCGCGCTGCCGCCTAGAATCCACGCCAGGTCGGTGGGGCTGATAGCCAGCAGGTCGCCGAACAGGTAGGCCATCAGGTCGATACGCACTTCATGCATGAAGCTCAGCACCACCAGGCCCAGGGACAAGGTGCTTGGGGCCAGGATGCCCAGCAGGGTATCGGAGGCCAGCGGCTGGCGCTGTTGCAGGGTCACCAGCAGCACAGCCAACAGCAGGCAGCCGACGGTGACGGCAATGGTCGGGCTCACATCCAGCAGAAAGCCCATGGCCACGCCCAGCAGCGCGGCGTGGGACAGGGTGTCGCCAAAATAGGCCATGCGCCGCCAGACCACGAACGAGCCCAGTGGGCCCGCCACCAGCGCCAGAGCCAAGCCTGCCAGCAGGGCGTAGAGCAGAAAATCAGCCATGCTTGCAGCTATCTCCATGAACGTGGGTGTGGGATGCGGTGGAGTCATCGACTACGGCCCCATGCAGGTCATGGGCGTGGTCGTGATGGTGGTGATAAATCGCGAGGCTCTGGGCGTTCTTGCCAAACAGTTCGACGAAGGCCGGGTCACCGCTGACCTGTTCCGGGTGGCCGGAGCAGCACACGTGGCGATTGAGGCACACCACCTGGTCGGTGGTGCTCATCACCAGGTGCAGGTCGTGGGAGACCATCAGCACGCCGCAGCCATGGCGGTCCCGCAGGCGGGTGATCAGGCTGTACAGCTCGGCCTGGCCGGCGACGTCGACGCCCTGCACGGGTTCATCCAGTACCAGCAATTCCGGCTCGCGCAGCAGGGCGCGGGCCAGCAGCACTCGCTGCATTTCGCCACCGGAGATGCTTTGCACCGGGCTGTCGATCACCTGTTCGGCGCCCACTTCCTTAAGGGCGGACTGCGCGCGGGCGCGGTCGACACCGGGCACCAGGCGCAGGAAGCGCAGCACTGACAGGGGCAAGGTCGGGTCCACATGCAGCTTCTGCGGCATGTAGCCGACCCGCAGCTTCGGCTTGCGCCACACGCTGCCGCTGTCGGGCTTGAGCAGGCCGAGTACGGCGCGCACCAGGGTGGTCTTGCCGGCACCGTTGGGGCCGATCAGCGTGACGATCTGACCTGGCTCGACGCTCAGCGCGATGTTATCCAGCACGTTTTGCCCGGCGAACGTGACCCCGACCTGCTCCAGGCGGATTAACGCAGTGCTCATCAAGCCCCCTGGCAGCCCGAGCACACACCGACGACTTCGACGGTTTGCCCTTCGACCTTGAAGCCGACGTCGCCGGCGCTCTTGATGATGCTGTCGCTGATGCTTTTTTGCTCAAGTTCGATGGCGGCGTGGCACTCGCGGCAAATCAGGAACTGGCCCTGATGCGCGTGTTCCGGGTGGTTGCAGCCGACAAAGGCGTTGAGCGATGAGATGCGGTGCACCAGACCATTGTCCAGCAGGAAGTCCAGCGCGCGGTACACCGTGGGCGGCGCGGCGCGGCGGCCGTCCTGCTCGCTGAGCACGCCGAGGATGTCGTAGGCACCCAGCGGCTTGTGGCTTTGCCACACCAGCTCCAGCACCCGGCGACGCAGGGCGGTCAGGCGCAGGCCTTGGCGCGCACACAAGGCGTCGGCCTCTGACAGCGCGGTGTGCACGCAGTGAGAGTGGTCATGGGGACGGCTGGCAAGCGGTGTTTTAGGCATGAGCGGCGACAGATATTTGTGAGAGACGTTATTATGTTACCTGTTCCTGCCTCCTTGAGTGGTCATCGTGTCCAGACTTTTTCCCGTTTTTGTCGTATTTGTCACCAGTTTGCTGCTTGCCGGTGCCGCTCAGGCGGAGGTTCGGGTGCTGACCAGTATAAAACCGTTACAACTGATTGCTGCTGCTGTGCAGGATGGCGTGGCGATTCCCGAGGTATTGCTGCCGCCGGGCGCTTCGCCGCATAACTATGCGTTGCGCCCTTCCGACGTACGGCGCGTGCAGTCGGTGGACCTGCTGTATTGGATCGGCCCGGACATGGAAAGCTTTCTGCCGCGTGTCTTGAAAGGCCGCAGCTTGCCGACGGTGGCGGTGCAGGACCTTCCGGGAATGAAACTGCGTCGGTTCGCCGAAGATAGCCACTCCCATGCTGAAGATGCCGACGAACATGATCATGACCATCGCCCGGGCAGCCTGGATGCGCATTTGTGGCTGTCGACGGTCAACGCCCGGGTGATTGCGAACCGCATGGCGGCGGATCTCAGCGCTGCCGACCCGGCGAACGCCGAGCGTTACCAGAGCAACGTGAAGGCCTTTGATGGCCGTATGGATGCACTGGACGCGCGCTTGAAGGCACGTATGGCGGACGTCGCCGGCAAGCCGTACTTCGTGTTCCATGAAGCCTTCGATTACTTCGAAGATGCCTACGGCCTCAAGCACACCGGGGTGTTCAGTGTGGCCGCAGAAGTGCAGCCGGGTGCCCAGCATGTGGCAGCGATGCGTACGCGTTTGCAGGAAGTGGGCAAGACTTGTGTGTTCAGCGAGCCGCCGTTGCGCCCGCGCCTTGCGGAAACGCTGGTGGCGGGTTTGCCGGTGAAGCTGGCGGAGCTGGATGCGTTGGGCGGCTACACGCCGGCCTCCGCCCAGGGGTATGAGCAGGTGCTGGAGAAGCTGGGGAATGACCTGGCTGGGTGCCTGGAGTCGCTCTGACAGACGCCGCATAACCACTGTGGGAGCGGGCTCGCTCGCGAATGCGGTGGATCAGTCAGCGCATCTGGTGACTGAAACTCCACATTCGCGAGCAAGCCCGCTCCCACATTTTGATCGCGTACGATCTTTACAGCGCGAACGGCAGCGGAGTCTTGACCTGCTGGCGTTGCGCCAGGCGCACTTGAAACTCGCGCGGGTCGTGAATCAGCACGTCCTGCCCGGCGAACGATTCAGCCGCAATAAGGCGTGACAGCCAGAACCGCACACAGGCCACACGCAGCATGGTCGGCCACAGCTCTGCTTCCTTGGCGGTGAACGGCCGCAAGCCCGCATAAGCCCCCAGCAACGCCCGCGCCCGTTGGCCGTCGATCACGCCGTCGGCGTCCGAGCACCAGTCGTTCAGGGCGATCGCCACGTCGTACAGCATCGGCCCCGAGCAGGCGTTGTAGAAGTCGATCAGCCCGGTCAGGTGCGTGCCTTCGAACATCGCGTTGTCGCGAAACAGGTCGGCGTGGATGTTTGCCCGGGGCAGCGCGAGGATCTGCGCCTTGTGCGCCTCGATCTCATCCAGCGCCGCTTGCAACAGGCCGCGTTGTTCCGCATCGAGGTGCGAGATCAGCTGCGCGCCTTCGCTGAGCATCCAGTCCAGCCCGCGATCGGTCTTGCGTTCCAGCACCTTCTCGCCCTGAGTGGCGAGGTGCAGGTGGCCGAGCAATTCGCCCACTTGCACACAATGCTGGGCGTTGGCGTCCTTGATGTGCTTGCCCGCCAGGCGCGGTTGCAGCAGCGCCGGTTTGCCCGCCAACTCGCGCAAGGCCACGCCGTCGGTGGTACGCAGGGCGTAAGGCACTGGCAAATCAGCGTCGTGGAGCACGTCCAGCAGTTCGATGAAGAACGGCATTTCCTGCACGGGGCCGCGCTCGACCAGGGTCAGGACAAATTCGCCCTGTTCCAGGCTGATGAAGAAATTGGTGTTTTCACTACCAGCGGCAATCCCCTGGAAATCAAGCAGGCGGCCGAGCCCGTAAGGGGCAAGAAAGGTTTCCAGCTCGGGCCGAGCCAGGGGGGTGAACACAGACATGGTTAAAACTGCCGTTACGGGCGCTGCGGGGGGCAGCGCCGATTAAAGTTAAGAAATCATTTCCATTCGAAGATCTTCCATGACGGGATCAGCATATCCGGCTGGTCAGAGCGGATGAAGTTCGCATCGGTTCCGTCCGCGCGCACCAGGAAGTAAGGCGGAAAGCCTTTCTGAGTCACCTTGATCGCGTACAGGAAACCATTCTGGCGGTATTCCTGAATGGTCTTGTCGCCTTCCGTGCGAATGGTGACTTCCGGGTCGCCCGAAGGGGCAGTATCTGCCGCCATGGCCACCATCGGAGTGAGTGCAATCAAGCCGGTCAACAACAGGCGATTTACTGTACGCATGATAACCTTGTCCCTTTGTCGTCATTGGTCCGGCTATTCTAGCGCCTGACCCGCCGAAAAGGTTGATCCTGCTCATGAGCCAAGCCCCCCTCGTCCTGGTGGACGGTTCTTCTTACCTGTACCGCGCCTTTCACGCGCTGCCGCCGCTCACCACTTCCAAAGGCCTGCCTACCGGCGCGGTCAAGGGCGTGTTGAACATGCTCAAAAGCCTGCGCAGGCAATACCCGAACAGCCCGTTCGCGGTGGTGTTCGACGCCAAGGGCGGGACATTTCGCGATGAGCTGTACGCCGAATACAAGGCCAACCGCGCGAGCATGCCCGATGACATGCGCGTGCAGATCGAGCCGCTGCACCAGAGCGTGATCGCCCTGGGCTTCCCGCTGCTGTGCGTCGAAGGCGTCGAAGCGGACGACGTGATCGGCACCCTGGCCCGCAGCAGCGCGGCCGCCGACCGTCCGGTGGTGATTTCCACCGGCGACAAGGACATGGCGCAGTTGGTCGACGGGCACATTACCTTGGTCAACACCATGACCGGAAGCGCCATGGACGTTGAGGGCGTGAAGGAGAAATTCGGTGTCGCTCCCGAGCAGATCATCGATTACCTGGCGTTGATGGGCGACTCGTCCGACAACATCCCGGGCGTTCCGGGCATTGGTCCGAAGACGGCTTCCGGCCTGTTGGTTGGTGTAAATGGCGGTTTGAAAGAGCTCTACGAGCAGCTCGATATCGTGCCGACCTTGCCGATTCGTGGTGCCAAGACCCTGGTCGCCAAACTGGAAGAGCATAAGGCGAGTGCGTTCCTGTCCTACGAGCTGGCAACGATCAAGATCGACGTGCCGCTGGACGTGGGCCTGGATGATTTGCACCTGATCGAGCCGGATCGCGAGAAGCTGCTGGAGTTGTACACGCTGCTGGAGTTCAAGAGCTGGATTGACGAGATTCAACGCGATGCCAAGCGTGTCGAGTTGAGCGCTGCTCCTTCGGCTGCGGTCGCCGAGGCAGCGGTTGAGGTGGTCGCGCCGGTTTCTGTGGAGCCGGTGTACGAAACCATCCTCACCCAGGCCCAGTTCGATGTCTGGCTGAAGAAGCTCAACGACGCCAAGCTGTTCGCCTTTGATACCGAGACCACCGGGATCGACGCCCAGAAAGCGCAACTGGTGGGTGTGTCGTTTGCCGTGCAGGCCCATGAAGCAGCCTACATTCCGCTGACCCACTCCTACATCGGCGCGCCGGAACAGCTGGATCGGGACACCGTGCTGCTGGCCCTGAAGCCGTTGCTCGAAGACCCGGAAAAACTCAAGGTCGGCCAGCACGCCAAGTTCGACATGAATATCCTGGCCAACTGCGCCATCAGTGGTGACCCGGCACACGGCATCACCGTACGCGGCATTGCCTTCGACACCATGCTTGAATCCTATGTGCTGAACTCCGTGGCGACGCGCCACGACATGGACAGCCTGGCGAAGAAGTACCTGGACCACGACACCGTCAGCTTCCAGGATATCGCCGGCAAAGGCGCCAAGCAGCTGACCTTTGACCAGATTGCCCTGGAGCAAGCTGGCCCTTACGCGGCGGAAGACGCGGATGTGACCCTGCGTTTGCACCAGGAACTGCACAAGCAGCTTGCCGCTATTCCTACCCTCGCCAGCGTATTGTCCGACATCGAGATGCCGCTGGTGCCCGTGCTGGCGCGCATTGAGCGCCAGGGCGCCCTGGTGGATGCCGCGTTGCTGGGCATCCAGAGCATCGAGCTGGGCAACAAGATGGTCGACCTCGAGCGCCAGGCGTATGAAATCGCCGGCGAGGAATTCAACCTGGGCTCGCCCAAGCAGTTGGGTGCGATTCTCTACGAGAAACTCGGGCTGCCGGTGTTGAAGAAGACCGGCAAGGGCCAGGCCTCGACGGCCGAGGAAGTCTTGGCCAAATTGGCTGAAGACGACTACCCACTGCCGAAAGTGCTGATGCAGTACCGCAGCATGAGCAAGCTGAAAAGCACCTACACCGACCGTTTGCCGGAGCAGATCAACCCGCGCACCGGTCGCGTGCACACTTCCTATCACCAGGCCGTAGCAGCAACCGGGCGCCTGTCCTCCAGCGATCCAAACCTGCAGAACATTCCGGTGCGTACCGCTGAAGGCCGGCGTATCCGCCAGGCATTTGTCGCGCCCAAGGGCTACAAGCTGCTGGCGGCGGACTATTCGCAGATCGAGCTGCGCATCATGGCGCATTTGTCCAAGGACGAAGGCTTGCTGAATGCGTTCCGCGACGACCTGGACGTGCACACCGCCACGGCGGCCGAAGTGTTCAAGGTTGAGTTGACCGAGGTCACGTCCAATCAGCGTCGCAGTGCCAAGGCGATCAACTTTGGCCTGATCTACGGCATGGGCGCCCAGAAGCTGGGCAAGGACATCGGCGTCGACACCAAGACCGCCAAGGCTTATATCGATGTGTACTTCGCCCGTTACCCGGGGGTGCGCGAGTACATGGAGCGCACCCGTGCCCAGGCGGCTGATCAGGGTTATGTGGAAACCCTGTTCGGGCGCCGCCTGTACCTGCCGGAGATCAATTCCAACAAGCCTCAGGAGCGTGCTGGCGCCGAGCGTACGGCAATCAACGCGCCGATGCAGGGCACTGCGGCCGATATCATCAAGAAGGCCATGGTCAAGGTCGACAACTGGCTGACGGACTCGGGCCTGGACGCCAAGGTCATCCTTCAAGTGCACGATGAATTGGTGCTGGAGGTACGTGAGGACCTGGTGGCTGAAGTCAGCGCGAGGATTCGTGAACACATGAGCGAGGCGGCAAAGCTGGATGTGCCGCTGGTGGTAGACGTCGGCGTGGGCGACAACTGGGACGAAGCGCACTAAACCTGGGGCCTGGGCCGCGGCATCATGCCGCGGCAGCGCTTTAGATCGGAAAACGCGGCGGGTTATTTCCAATAGTTTTTTGAACGTGCCGGAACTTAACCCGTGAATTGCTACTCAGAGTTACTGAATGGGTGGTGAAGCCCTTCAATGCTCCTATGTTGTGTTAAGTGTTGGCAGATATCTGGACCCCGCCCTAGCGGTCCGGAACTTGGACCCCGAACTTCCCCTCCCCATACGAAGTCCGGGGTTTTTTTTGCCCCGAGTTTTTACTCGGCGGCTTCCGAACCCTTGTCAGCCAGTTCCATCCAACCTGCCAATACAGTGTAGGCATCTTCCAGCCCCATGCGTTTTGGCGCCGAGAACAACTGGATAGTCACCGCATCACCCCAACCCTTACGGATTTCTGCCTGCACTTTGAGCAGGGTGTTTTTCGCTGCGCCGTAGGTCAATTTGTCGGCCTTGGTCAGCAGGACGTGCATCGGCATGCCGCTGGCGACGGCCCAATCGAGCATCAACAGGTCGAAGTCGGTCATTGGATGACGGATGTCCATCATCAGAATCAAACCCTTCAAACTCTCCCGGCCACCCAGATACGCTTCGAGGTGACGCTGCCAGTGCAGCTTCAGCGGGATAGGTACTTTTGCATAACCGTAGCCCGGCAGGTCGACCAGACGCCGATCATCGTCTAGCTTGAAGAAGTTGAGGAGCTGTGTGCGCCCCGGGGTTTTCGAGGTGCGGGCCAGGCTGGCGTGGGTCAGGGTGTTCAGCGCGCTGGACTTGCCGGCGTTGGAGCGGCCGGCGAATGCGACTTCGAAGCCTTCATCATCGGGGCATTGGTCGACTTTGGCGGCGCTGAGCATGAAGGTGGACTGTTGGCACAGGCCGAGGATGGGATTCTTGAGTTGCATGAGTTTTCCGATGTGGGCGGTGCCGGGAATAGGTGCGGCAAGCGGTGTCGTTTCCGTTTCAGTAGCGCCAGTATATAATGCCGCAGATTTTGTGTGTGCTTTGTCCCAGCGAAGGATGAAGTTCACGGGAGCGATAGACCTTTATTGCGCATTAGAACGCAAAACGCTCTCAAACCCTGAAAAGGTCGATGTATGACCAAGTGGCTGCTGGCCTTCGGTTTCTTGATGCCACTTTACAGTGCGCAGGCTACACAGGAACCGGAGGCTGTGTACAACCGCTTTTGCGGGGCCTGCCATGCCGGACAGCTGCCCAACGCCCCTGGACGGGGTGACCAGGCAGCCTGGAAGCCAAGATTGGCTCAAGGTATGGACACGCTGGTGCAACACGTGACCCAGGGTTTCAAGGCGATGCCGCCGCGTGGTTTGTGCATGGACTGCAGTACCGAGGATTACCATGCCGTCATTCAGTTGATGGTGAGTGAACCCGGTCCATAACTCTTTAACCCTTAGCCGTAGTTGGATTAGCTGATGAACAAACTGATCGTGAGTCTGCTGTTGACCCTGGGCATCACCGGTGTTGCCCATGCCGCAGGCGACGCCACTGCTGGCCAGGCGAAAGCCGCCGTATGTGGTGCTTGCCATGGACCGGACGGTAATAGCCCGGCGCCTAACTTTCCAAAACTGGCCGGCCAGGGTGAGCGTTACCTGACCAAGCAGATGCACGACATCAAGGACGGCAAGCGTACGGTCCTGGAAATGACCGGCTTGTTGACCAACCTCAGCGATCAGGACCTGGCGGATATCGCGGCGTATTTTGCCAGCCAGAAAGGCAGTGTGGGAGCTGCTGATGCGAAACTGGTGACCCGCGGTGAAGAATTGTTCCGCGGCGGCAACCTGGAAAAAGGCATGCCTTCCTGCATCGGTTGCCACTCGCCTAACGGCGCAGGCCTTGCTGCTGCGGGCTTCCCGCACTTGAGCGGGCAGCATGCCCAGTACATCGGCAAACAGCTGACAGACTTCCGCGAAGGCAATCGCACCAACGACGGCGATACCAAGATCATGCAGAGCATCGCCGCGAAACTCAGCAACAAGGACATCGAAGCCGTGTCCCAATACATCCAGGGCCTGCACTAAGTGCCCCGGCTACGTTAACGCTCGATTAATCCGTCGATGCAAGCATAAAAAGGGTGGCCCAGGCCGCCCTTTTTTGTGGCCGGTGCCGTTACACTAACGAACTCATGCCCGCGTAGACCTGTCACAACAAAGGTCGCGTGAGGCGACTTTATTTGTCCAGGAGTAAAGCATGCGTAATCTGATCCTCAGCGCCGCTCTCGTC
>Ga0209173_100222_pt1 | contig 46564 bp, 43 predicted proteins | sample SynthPrep_16_END_FD_187206 | JGI IMG/M metagenome (GOLD analysis project Ga0209173, IMG submission 187206) | Synthetic microbial communities from Ohio, USA - SynthPrep_16_END_DS12_MetaG (SPAdes) (version 2) | ecosystem: Engineered > Bioreactor > Aerobic > Activated sludge | place: USA: Ohio... | reverse complement strand
TTGCGTCACGTTGCACGGCGTCGGCTGCGGCGCGGATGCGCTGGCTAACCTGGCCGATGTTGTCTGCTATCGTCGACATTCAAGATGCGCCCGTGGATATGGAGTCCGCGGCATTCTACTGGAAATGGAAAGCCCTATGGATATCACTGAATTACTCACGGCCAGCGTGCGCCGCGGTGCGTCCGACCTGCATTTGTCTGCCGGCCTGGCGCCGATGTTACGCGTGGATGGCGAGGTCTGGCCGCTGAATGGGCCGGTGCTTTCACCTACGCAAGTAGCGGACTTACTGAGGCCTTTGCTCAATCAGCACCAACAAAAGGATTTCGAAACATCTCTTGAAACAGACTTTGCCTTCGAACTGCCCGGCGTGGCGCGGTTCCGGGCCAATGTGTTCCGGCAGGATCGCGGCATGAGTGCGGCGTTTCGCACCATCCCGTCTGAGGTCCAGAGTCTGGAAGGTCTTGGCCTTGGCGAAGTGTTCCGGCGTATCGCCCAACTGCCACGGGGCCTGGTTCTGGTTACCGGCCCGACCGGCTCAGGCAAGTCTACGACTCTGGCGGCGATGATCGATTTCCTCAATCAGCATCGGCGCCATCACATCCTCACCCTTGAAGACCCCATCGAATTTATCCACACGCCGAAAATGGCGTTGATCAATCAGCGCCAGGTGCATCGCGACACCCATTGTTTTTCCACCGCCCTGCGCTCGGCGCTGCGGGAAGACCCGGACGTGATCCTGGTGGGCGAACTGCGTGACCTGGAAACTATCCGCCTGGCGCTGACGGCGGCTGAGACCGGGCACCTGGTGTTTGGCACCCTGCACACCAGTTCAGCGGCAAAGACCGTAGACCGGCTGGTGGACGTGTTTCCGGCTGGGGAAAAGGCCATGGTCCGCTCGATGTTATCGGAGTCGTTGCAGGCGGTGGTGTCCCAAGTGCTGGTAAAGAAGATCGGCGGCGGACGCGTGGCGGCCCATGAAATCATGCTGGGCACGCCGGCCATTCGGAACTTGATCCGGGAGGACAAGGTGGCGCAGATGGTTTCAGCGATACAGACCGGTGGGGCGTTGGGGATGAAGACGCTGGATATGAGCTTGAAGGGGTTGGTCGGAGAGGGGGTGATCAGCCGGGAAGAGGCGCGGGAGAAAGCGAGGGTGCCAGCAGACATATGAAGCAAGTCTGAGCTGGTTTTTGTGGAGAGCAGACTTGCCCCGCGCTGGGTGGCGAAGCCGCCCCAAAACCAGGCGACGAGTTGTACCTGTGGAAATACGGTGGCCTTATTGGGGCCGCTGCGCGCCCCAGCGCGGGGCAAGCCCGCTCACCACAACAAGCCGCCCATAGCTTTGACGCCGGCTTAGCGCTGCACGACTCGCAGATTGTTGTTCTGCTCTTTTGGGAGTACGCGCTTGGCAATCACGTAGTTCTTGTCCCAGAACGGCTTCTTCAGCGTGTCGATGCTCACCGACTTGCCACGGCGCGGTGCGTGGATGAAGCGGTCATTGCCCAGGTAGATGGCAACGTGGTTCACCTGGCGGCTCTTCAGTTTGAAGAACAGCAGGTCACCGGGTTTCAGGTCCTTGCGATCGACCTTCTGCCCGTGGCCGGCGGCCATGGCGTTGGAGGTGCGCGGCAAATCCACGGCGGCTACGTCGTTAAACGCATATTTCACCAAACCACTGCAGTCGAACCCTTTACTTGGGCTGCTGCCGCCCCAACGATAAGGAGTACCGAGCACGTTGACGGCGCGGCTGAGGACGGTGCTGCTCTGCTTGGTGTTGACGCCAACCAGGCCCGGAACTGCTTTACCGTTATGGGCCTTGCTCAGTTGAGTCGGGCGGTTGACGGTCAGCTTGACCGACTTGGCGGTGCTTGGCGTGCTGTGGACTTTAGGGGTGAAACCGTTAACGTTAGGAAGTCGTTGCTCACGATTGGTGGCGTGGGCGGCCAGTGGCATTAATAGGCAAATGGTTAGCCATGTCTTGAAAAATGGTCGCATTAGGCGTGGCTCTTGTGGGTTTGCGCGAAACTTTATAACAGCTTTTTGTGTCGTTCTCAGGCCGTTTGTCGACTGAACCTTGACGTCAAAATCAGGAAAAACGCGACGATTCGCCGCAATTGTCCTACACAAGTCAGGTGGCATAAGGCTTTCAGGGCAGGGAAGATACCATTTGCCGTACGTCGGGCGCCTGTAAAAAAGTCACAAAGAAAATGAAAAAATTTATCTATCGAGGCAAAAGAGGTACGCGATGAACACCTATCAGCAGATTGGTCCACAGCAAGACACCCACAGTAAGGTGATCGGTTACCTGCTGTGGATTTTTGGTTTTACCGGGGCGCATCGCTTCTATTACGGCAAACCCGTCACCGGCACGATCTGGTTTTTCACCCTCGGCTTGCTAGGAATCGGATGGTTGATCGACCTGTTCTTGATCCCGGCCATGGACCGTGAAGCGGACCTGCGTTTTACCGCCGGGCCCATCGAATACAACGTGGCCTGGATACTGTTGGCGTTTCTGGGGGTATTTGGCGTGCACCGCATGTATCAGGGCAAATGGATCACCGGCCTGATCTACCTGCTGACCGGCGGCTTGTTCCTGGTGGGGGTGCTGTATGACTTCTGGACATTGAATACGCAGATTTCGATCCGCAATGCCGAACGCAATTCCGGGCGGTAAATAACCTGTAGGAGCGAGCTTGCTCGCGAAGAACGTTAACGAAAACGCAGCGCTCTCAGGTAGTCCGCGTTGCCTGTCCGTTCTTCGCGAGCAAGCTCGCTCCTACAGTGTTGGGTAGCGTCAAGCCTGGTAGCTGATGCGTCCGTCAACCAGGGTGTAACGCACCGTCGCCGGCAGGCTATGGCCGATGAACGGGCAGTTTTCACCCTTGGACAGCCACTGCTCCCCGGCAACTGTGGAGCTGGCCGGGTCGAACAGCACCAGGTCTGCCGCCGAACCCACCGCCAACTTGCCCGCCGGCAGGCGCAAGGCCTCGGCCGGGCCGCTGCTCAGGCGTGCCAGCAGCGTCGGTAAGTCCAGCAACCCATCCTCCACCAACGTCATCGCCAACGGCAGCAACAGTTCAACACTGCTGATACCCGGCTCTGTCGCGCCGAACGGTGCCAGCTTGGCATCCCGCTCATGGGGCTGGTGATGGCTGGAAATCGCCGAGACCACGCCGGACTTGATCGCCGCACGCAAACCTTCACGGTCGGCCAGGGTGCGCAGCGGCGGCTGCACGTGGTACAGGCTGGAGAAGTCGATCAGCGCTTCATCCGTCAGAATCAGCTGATACAGCGCCACATCCGCCGTCACCGGCAAGCCACGGGCCTGGGCCTGGGCGATCAAGGCCACGCCGCGAGCGCTGGTCAACTGGCTGAAGTGCGCGCGCACGCCGCTTTGTTCCACCAGCAGCAGGTCACGGGCCAGGGCCACGGTCTCGGCGGTTTCCGGAATGCCCGGCAAACCGAGGAAGCTGGCCACGGCGCCTTCATGGGCCAGGCCGCCTTCGGCCAGGTCGCGGTCCTGGGAATGGAAGATCACCGTCAGGTCGAAGGTGGCCGCGTATTCCAGCGCGCGCAGCAGCGTGCGGGTGCTGCGGAAGCTTTCCAGGCCATTGCCGAACGCCACGCAACCGGCGTCGCGCAGGGCGATCAGTTCGGCGAGTTGTTCGCCTTCCAGGCCTTTGCTCAGGGCGCCGATAGGGAACACCTTGCAATTGCCGGCTTCGCGGGCGCGGTCGAGGATCAGCTCGGTCACGGCCGAGGTGTCGAGGATCGGCTTGGTGTGGGGCGGGCAGCACAGGCTGGTCACGCCACCGGCAGCGGCGGCGCGTGTTTCGCTGATGATGTTGCCCTTGCGGCTGTAACCCGGCTCGCGCAGGGCGACGTTCAGGTCGACCAGGCCAGGCGCGGCCACCAAGCCTTTGGCGTCGATGGTTTCAGTCGCGCTGAAACCCGCAGGGGCGGCGCCGATGGCGATGAGCTTGCCGGCTTCCAAGTGCAGATCAGTAACTTGATCCAGGCCACTGGCCGGATCGATAACGCGAGCGCCAAGAATGCTGAGCTTCACTGGGCGTTCTCCTGCTCGAATTGACGTTGCGCGGTTTGCCCGCTCATGGCCATGGACAGCACGGCCATGCGGACGGCGATGCCGTAGGTGACCTGGTTCAGGATCACCGACTGAGGGCCGTCGGCCACCGCCGACTCAATCTCCACCCCACGGTTGATCGGGCCTGGGTGCATCACGATGGCATCCGGCTTGGCGCCGGCCAGGCGTGCGGTGGTCAGGCCGAACAGGCGGTAGAACTCGCCTTCGCTCGGCAGCAGGCCACCGGCCATGCGCTCGCGTTGCAGGCGCAGCATGATCACCACGTCCACATCCTTGAGGCCTGCGGCCATGTCGGTATAGACCTTTACGCCGTACTGCTCGATGCCGATCGGCAGCAGGGTTTTCGGGGCGATCACGCGGATATCCGTGCAACCCAGGGCTTTGAGGGCCAGCATGTTCGAGCGTGCAACCCGCGAGTGCAGGATGTCGCCGACAATGGCCACCGAGAGGTTTTCAAAGCTGCCCTTGTGCCGACGGATGGTGAGCATGTCGAGCATGCCCTGGGTCGGGTGGGCGTGACGGCCGTCGCCGCCGTTGATGATCGCCACCTGCGGGCACACGTGTTCGGCGATGAAGTGCGCGGCACCGGAGTCGCCGTGGCGCACCACGAACATGTCGGCGGCCATGGCCTCCAGGTTGCGCAGGGTGTCGAGCAGGGTTTCGCCCTTGCTCGCCGATGAGGTGGACACGTTCAGCGTGATCACGTCGGCCGACAGCCGCTGGGCCGCCAGTTCAAAGGTGGTACGGGTGCGCGTGGAGTTCTCGAAGAACACATTGCAGATGGTCTTGCCGCGCAGCAGCGGGACCTTCTTCACCGCGCGGCCACCGACTTCAAGGAACGAGTCGGCGGTGTCGAGGATTTCGGTGAGCAGTTCGCGGGGCAAACCGTCGAGGGACAAGAAGTGTTGCAACTGGCCCTGAGCATTGAGCTGCAGCGGGCGCTTGGCATCGAGAGGCGTCATCGCGGGGACTCTTTACAAGGCGGTTTAAAGGGCGAGGTCTTGCAGTTCGAGTTCGAGCGGCGTGGGACCGGACAATTTTACCCGTTGGTGGGCTTGCAGCGACAGTGTGGCGCCGACCACATCCGGGCTGATCGGCAGTTCGCCGGCATCCAGGTCGAGCAGGCACACCAGGGTCACGCTGGCCGGGCGGCCGTAGTCGAACAGTTCGTTCATGGCGGCGCGGATGGTGCGGCCGCTCATCAGCACATCGTCGATCAGCACCAGGTGCTGGCCTTCGATCTCGAACGGCAGGGCCGACGGGCGCACTTGTGGATGCAGGCCGTTCTGGCTGAAGTCGTCACGGTAGAAGGACACGTCTAGCGTGCCGAGGGGCGAGTCGCTGCCCAGTGCTTCCAGCAATGCCTGGGCCACCCACACACCACCGGTGCGAATGCCGATGAAGCGCGGCTCGCTGATGTTGCGGTGTTGCAGATGGGCCGTGAGGCTTGTGGCCATCTGGCTGATCAGTTCGGCGGGGTTCGGCAGGCTCATGCAGGCTCCTTCAGGACCTTGGCGCAGGCAAGGTCCGGGCTCAAACGTAAAAGACACTGTAGGAGCGAGCTTGCTCGCGAAGAACTCACAGGCGCCGCGTGCATCACTGGATGCGCGCGTAATCGTTGACGTTTTTCGCGAGCAAGCTCGCTCCTACAAAAAGCAATGCGGCAATTCAGGATTCAAATAAAGCAGTGTTTTCATCCAACCATCCCTGCAACAACAGGGCGGCGGCGATGGCGTCCACGGGGTTGTCGCGGTAGCTGCCCTTTTGCCCGCCACGGTCACGGCGCTCACCCTTGGCTTCAAAGGTGGTGAGGCGTTCATCGTGGGTATAGAAGGGCAGGTTGTAGCGGCCATTGAGGCGGCGGGCGAATTTTTCGGCGCGCAGGCACATGTCGCTGGGGGTGCCGTCCATGTTCAACGGCAGGCCGACCACGACCGCATCGGGCTTCCACTCTTTAATGAGGGCTTCGACCTGGTTCCAGTCCGGCACGCCGTTCTGGGCTTTCAACGTGCACAACTCGCGGGCCTGGCCGGTGATGACCTGGCCGACGGCGACGCCGATCTGTTTGGTGCCGTAGTCAAAACCCAGGATCAGTCGCAAAGCCATCAGGCGTGCCCCGCCTGGCTGGTCAACAAGCTGAGGTTGACCCGCAGTTTGGCGGCAGCCGCTTCCAGGCGCAGTTCGCTGGGCGTGTTGAACAGGATGTCGGCATCGAAGGGGCACGTCAGCCAGGCGTTGCTGGCGAGTTCAGCCTCCAACTGGCCAGCTTCCCAGCCCGCGTAACCGAGGGTGATCACGCTTTGCTCGGGGCCCACACCGTCGGCGATGGCGAACAACACGTCCTGGGAGGTGGACAGTGACACACCGTCCAGGTCGACCGTGGCCTGGAACTTTGGCCCGGTCGGGTGCAGCACAAAACCGCGATCGGTCTGCACCGGCCCGCCGATGTAGATCGGCACGCCCTGGCAACGCGTGGGCGGATCGACTTCCGGGCGCAGTTGCTCAAGGATATCCGCCAGGTTCAGCTCTTGCGGGCGGTTGACCACCAACCCCATGGCACCATTGGCCGTGTGCTCGACGATGTAGGTCAAGGTCTGCGCAAAGTTCGGGTCGGCCATATGGGGCATGGCGATCAGGAATTGATGCTTGAGGTAGGTCGGGCTGACGTTTTTCATGTTCGATAGTGTGGCGGTGGAGGGGCGAACTGACAAGCTGGTGATGTGCCACAGGTGGCAATTGTCATCAATTGCTCGACAACCGATCGCCCTTGGCGAACTTCCAGGTGCGGATGATTTCCAGGCGGTCGACGTCGTTCAAATCACCGCTGAACGGCGCGAAAGGCGCGGCCAGGCGCACGATGCGCTGGGCGGCCTGGTCCAGCAGCGGCTGGCCGGACGACTCCAGCACCTGCACTTCATACAACGTGCCGTCGCGGTTGATTGAAACCAATAGACGCAAATTGCCGTAAATCTGCTGGCGCCTGGCTTCTTCCGGGTAGTTGAGGTTGCCGATGCGCTCGACCTTCTTGCGCCACTCATCTTTGTACCAGGCACCTTTGTCGCGCATGGTCGAGGCGGCGTTGAGCCTATAGATGCGCGGGCGCTTGGCGTACAACTGTTGTTCGTTTGCCAGTTCGGCTTCGAGGCTGGAGATTTCGTCGGACAGGGTCGAGCTGTCGAAGGTCGGCGCTGGCTTTACGGGCTCGGGCGTGGGTTCGGTCTTGGTCTTTTCGCGCTGGGTCGGGGCTTTTTGCGGCTTGGGCGCGACGGTGGTCACCGCAGCCTTGGGCGCGGCCTGCTTGACCTCCGGCTTGGGCACCGGCGGCGGGGTGACTTTATTCACCTTGTTGTCCTGGAACGGCGCCACTTCGGTGGTCTTGGGCACGGCTTTCTTATCGAGGGTGCCGCTGCCTTGCTGATTGTCCTGGGCGAGGAAGTCAGCCTTCTCGGGCTTCTTTTCGCTCTTGAACGTGGCCAGGGTGATTTCCAGGGTTTTGCTGATCTGCTTGGGCTCGACCATGGTGAAACCCACGCCGAGGATCAGGGCCAGGTGAATCAACGCGGCCAGGAACAGGGTAAATCCGAGCCGATCAGCCGGGCGCACGCCGCTGGGGGAGAGTTCGGGGGGCAGGTCGGACGGGAGTGTCATGACAAAAAAACCAACATCGCGCGTTTCACAGGTGGGGCATGATAGCGCAATGTTGGTGCGTGTCCGGCTGTTCTATGTCACTTGGCTTGTAGCTTTCGCTCAATGGCGGCCATCAACATTTCGCCGATGTTCGTGCCAAATGCGTTGTCGATCTCGCGAATGCAGGTCGGGCTGGTGACGTTGATTTCAGTCAGGTTCTCGCCGATCACGTCCAGGCCGACAAACAGCAGGCCCTTTTCACGCAGGGTCGGGCCGACCTGGGCGGCAATCCAACGGTCCTTGTCCGACAGCGGGCGGGCTTCACCACGACCACCGGCCGCCAGGTTGCCGCGGGTCTCGCCGGCTGCCGGGATGCGCGCCAGGCAGTAATCCACCGGCTCGCCGTCGATCATCAGGATGCGCTTGTCGCCGTCCTTGATCGCCGGCAGGTAGGCCTGGCCCATGATCTGCTGGGTGCCCAGGGCGGTCAGGGTCTCCAGGATCACTGACAGGTTCGGGTCGCCTGCGCGGTGACGGAAGATCGAGGTGCCGCCCATGCCGTCCAGCGGCTTGAGGATCACATCGCCATGTTTGGCGGCGAATTCACGCAGCACATCGGCGCGGCGGCTGACCACGGTCGGCGGCGTGCACTGTGGGAACAGGGTGGCGAACAGCTTTTCATTGCAGTCGCGCAGGCTTTGCGGCTTGTTGACGATCAGCACGCCAGCGCGTTCGGCCTGTTCCAGCAGGTAGGTGGAGTAGACGAACTCCATGTCGAACGGCGGGTCCTTGCGCATCAGGATCACGTCCAGATCGCTCAGCGGGCTGTCGATTTCGTCCTGCAATTCGAACCACTTTTCAGGGTTGGCAAATACCTGCAGCGGGCGCATGCGCGCGCGGGCTTCGCCGTCGCCCTGGTAAAGATCGCGCTGTTCCATATAGAACAGGGTCCAGCCGCGGGCCTGGGCGGCCAGGAGCATGGCCAGCGAGCTGTCCTTTTTATAGGAAATGCTGGCGATAGGGTCCATGACAATGCCGACGCGAACGCTCATGGGGGATTTCCTCTAGCAAATAAGGGCGCATAAAAGTGGCGTCAGAGTGGCGCTGCGGCTGTTGTGGGTCAAGGAAAAACCACCTGGCCGGTTGCTCGATAGATTGCGCCCGGAGACTGTGCTAAAAAGACTGCCACGGCGCAGCAGCCCTTGAATTCCAAGGCTTGCGGCGCTCATCCTGTGCAACATCAGGCAGTACACACCGAAAACCGATTCGCTGTGGCGATGGCAGAGCAGATATGGAACAGCATTCCAACGCCTTGAGAGTGATGGTGATCGATGATTCGAAGACGATCCGCCGCACCGCTGAAACCTTGTTGAAGAACGTAGGGTGCGATGTCATCACGGCCATCGACGGTTTCGATGCCCTGGCCCGGATTGTTGATCATCACCCGCATATTATTTTTGTCGACATCATGATGCCGCGCCTGGATGGCTATCAGACCTGCGCGCTGGTGAAGAACAACCCGGCGTTCAAGTCGATCCCGGTGATCATGCTGTCGTCCAAGGACGGCCTGTTCGACAAGGCCAAGGGGCGCATCGTCGGTGTCGATCAGTTTTTGACCAAGCCTTTCAGCAAGGAAGAACTGCTGGGCGCGATCAAGGCCTACGTGCCGGGGTTCGCCGCAGTAGAACAAGCACACTGACACCGCCTCACAAGGGCTGGCGTCCACCTATGTAGTGGGGAAAACCATGGCACGTGTTCTGATCGTCGACGATTCGCCGACCGAAATGTACAAACTGACCGGCATGCTGGAAAAGCATGGCCACCAGGTCCTCAAGGCCGAAAACGGCGCGGACGGTGTGGCCCTGGCCCGCCAGGAAAAACCCGATGCTGTGCTGATGGACATCGTGATGCCGGGCCTCAATGGCTTCCAGGCCACCCGCCAGCTGTCCAAGGAGCCGGAAACCAACGGCATCCCGATCATCATCATCACCACCAAGGACCAGGAAACCGACAAGATCTGGGGCGCGCGCCAGGGCGCCAAGGATTACCTGACCAAGCCGGTGGATGAAGAAACCCTGATTGCCACCCTGAACAAGGTGCTGGCCGGCTGACGGTTTGCCATCATGACCGAGTCGCAAACCGCCTTCGAGCTGCTGTTGGACATCGACCGCCGCTGCCGCCTGCTGGCCGCTGACCTGCCGTCCCAGGAAACCCGCCTGCAACGCTGGAGCGGGATTGGCTTTCGCCTGGGCCAGCACTGGTATGTGGCGCCCATGGGCGAAGTCGCCGAAGTCCTGCATGAGCCGCGTTGCACGCTGATGCCCGGAGTCAAGGCCTGGGTCAAGGGCGTGGCCAACCTGCGTGGGCGCCTGTTGCCGGTGATGGACTTGGGTGGGTTCCTCGGCCTTGAGTTGTCCAAGGCGCGCAAGCAACGGCGAGTGCTGGTGGTGGAGTTCAACGACTTGTTTGTCGGGCTGCTGGTCGACGAGGTAGTGGGGATGCAGCATTTCGCACAAGACGCCTGGCGGGCGAACGCTACGCCTGACGTATCGTTTATCCAGGGCCGGTTCGACGGCGATCCGTCGTGGCAGGTGTTCAGCCCCTTTGCTCTGGCCCAGGCCCCTGGCTTCATGGATGTTGCCGCATGACCACCGCTACCGCACTCAAACCCCAGGCCGGCTCACGCAGCCGCTCGCAGATCATCGTGCTGTTCATCGCACTGATCGTGTTCATCATGTTGCTGTTCGCCAACTTCGCGTACCTCAATACCCAGTCCACCTACGACAAACAGTACATCGGCCACGCCGGTGAGCTGCGCGTGCTGTCCCAGCGCATCGCCAAGAACGCCACCGAAGCCGCCGCCGGCAAGGCTGCGGCGTTCAAGTTGCTGGGCGATGCGCGCAACGACTTCGCCCAGCGCTGGGGCTTCCTGAAAAAAGGTGACCCGGAAACCGGCCTGCCCGCCGCGCCAAGCGCGGTGCGTGCCGAAATGCGCGCGGTGCAGACCGACTGGGAAGCGCTGCTGAAAAACACCGACGCGATTCTCGCCAGCGAGCAGACCGTGCTGTCGTTGCACCAGGTGGCCGCGACACTGGCCGAAACCGTGCCGCAACTGCAGATGGAATCGGAAAAGGTCGTCGATATCCTCCTGCAACGTGGTGCCCCGGCGAGCCAGGTGGCCGTGGCCCAGCGCCAGTCACTGCTGGCCGAACGTATCCTTGGCGCGGTGAACACCGTGCTGGCCGGCGACGAAACCGCCGTGCAGGCCGCAGACGCCTTTGGCCGTGACGCCAACCGCTTCGGCCAAGTGCTCAATGGCATGCTGCAGGGCAACCCCGGTTTGCGCATCACCCAGGTCGAAGACCGCGACGCCCGCGCGCGTTTGGCGGAAATCGCCGAACTGTTCGAATTCGTTTCCGGCTCCGTGGATGAAATCCTCGAGACCTCGCCACAGTTGTTCCAGGTGCGGGCCTCGGCGAGCAATATCTTCAACCTGTCGCAAACCCTGCTCGATGAAGCCTCGCACCTGGCCACCGGGTTCGAAAACCTCGCCAGCGGGCGCAGTTTTGACACCATCGGCGGCTATGTCCTGGGCCTGCTCGCACTGACCTCAATCATTTTGATCGGCCTGGTGATGGTGCGCGAAACCAACCGCCAATTGCACGAAACCGCCGAGAAGAACGAGCGCAACCAGAATGCGATCATGCGCCTGCTGGACGAAATCGAAGACCTGGCCGACGGCGACCTCACCGTGACCGCCTCGGTGACCGAAGACTTCACCGGCACCATCGCCGATTCCATCAACTATTCCGTTGACCAATTGCGCGACCTGGTCGCCACCATCAACCTCACCGCCGGGCAAGTCGCCGGTGCCGTGCAGGACACCCAGGCCACCGCGATGCACTTGGCCCAGGCCTCGGAGCACCAGGCCCAGCAGATCGCCGAGGCGTCCACCGCGATCAACCAGATGGCCCAGTCCATCGACCAGGTCTCGGCCAACGCTGCCGAGTCCTCGGCGGTGGCAGAGCGCTCGGTGGAAATCGCCAACAAGGGCAACGAGGTGGTGCATAACACCATCCATGGCATGGACAACATTCGCGAACAGATCCAGGACACCGCCAAGCGCATCAAGCGCCTGGGTGAGTCGTCCCAGGAGATCGGCGATATCGTCAGCCTGATCGACGACATTGCCGACCAGACCAACATCCTCGCCCTCAACGCTGCTATCCAGGCCAGCATGGCCGGCGACGCCGGGCGTGGTTTTGCGGTGGTCGCCGATGAAGTGCAGCGTCTGGCCGAACGTTCGTCTGCGGCCACCCGGCAGATCGAAACGCTGGTGCGGGCGATCCAAGCCGACACCAACGAAGCGGTCATCTCCATGGAGCAGACCACCACCGAAGTGGTGCGCGGCGCGCGGCTGGCCCAGGACGCCGGGGTGGCGCTGGAAGAGATCGAAGGCGTGTCGAAGACCCTGGCGGCGCTGATCCAGAGCATCTCCAACGCAGCGCAGCAACAGACTTCATCGGCCGGGCAGATATCGCTGACTATGAACGTGATCCAACAGATCACTACCCAGACCTCGTCGGGGTCGACGGCCACCGCCGAAAGCATCGGCAACCTGGCAAAAATGGCCAGCCAACTGCGCCGGTCGGTGTCGGGTTTCACCTTGCCGCCACCGAAGCAGGTCGACGATTGAAATGCAGTGCCAATGTGGGAGGGGGCTTGCCCCCGATAGCAGTGGGTCAGTCACCCAATCTTTGACTGATGCATCGCCATCGGGGGCAAGCCCCCTCCCACATTTGATCTCTATCTGTCTTGAGATCTCGTACCACCAGCAACCCACGAATTCTAAGCGGAGCAGTTATGGTTGATCGGCACGACTACGTGGCCCTCGAATGGGTCAAGGGCGACATTGCCGAAACCCTGAAACAGGCCCGTTCGGCGCTAGACGCGTACGTCGAAACCTCAGACGCCGAAGCGATCAGCGAGTGCCTGGCGTGTGTCCATCAAGTGCATGGCGCGTTGCAGATGGTCGAGTTCTACGGCGCGGCGCTGTTGGCGGAAGAAGTCGAAGCGCTGGCGCTGGCCCTGCAAGCCGGGAGTGTCGGTCAGCGCGACGAAAGCATCCGCCTGCTGCAACAGGCCCTGACTCAATTGCCGTTGTACCTGGACCGCGTGCACAGCGCCCGCCGCGACCTGCCGCTGGTGGTGTTGCCACTGCTCAATGACCTGCGCAGTGCGCGCGGCGAAAGCCTGCTGTCGGAAACCAGCCTGTTCAGCCCGCAACTGCTGACCATCGCGGCGCTGCCGGATGAGGCCCTGGCCCAACGCGCGGCGCCCGACCTGAAAGAGCAATTGCGCCAGTGGCACCAGCTTTTGCAGCAGGCGCTGGCCGGGCTGCTGCGTGAAGACCATGGCCCCAGCAACCTGGAAGACATGGCGCGGGTGTTCGCACGCCTCGAGGCACTGTGCCAAGGCGCGCCGCTGTTGCCGCTGTGGCAGGTCACCTCGGCGCTGGTCGAAGGCATGCTCACCGGCGTGATCGCCAACAGTCCGGCGTTGCGCAGTCTGCTCAAGGCCAGTGACAAGCAACTCAAACGCCTGCTGGCCCAGGGCATCGGCGGGATCAACCAGCCGGCGCCGGATGAATTGCTCAAGAGCCTGCTGTTCTATGTGGCCAAGGTCACCCGTCCGACGCCGCGCATGCAAAGCCTCAAGGAACGCTACGGCCTGGATGAAGCCTTGCCTGACAGCGCGGTGGTCGATGCCGAACGCGCCCGTCTGGCCGGACCGGATCGCAACGCCATGGGCTCGGTGCTGGGCGCCTTGTGTGAAGAGCTGGTTCGGGTCAAAGAACGCCTCGATTTGTTCGTACGCAGCGACCGCCAGCACACCAGCGACCTTGATGCACTGCTGGCGCCGTTGCGGCAGATCGCCGACACCCTGGCGGTGCTGGGCTTCGGCCAGCCGCGTAAAGTCATCATCGACCAACTCGCCGTGGTGCTGAGCCTGGTCCAAGGCCAGCGCGAACCCAATGACGCTGTATTGATGGATGTCGCCGGCGCCTTGCTCTACGTCGAAGCCACGTTGGCGGGCATGGTTGGCACCGTCGAACCGGAAAGCCGCGAAGAAAGCCGCTTGCCCACCACCGACCTGACCCAGATCCACCAGTTGGTGATCCGTGAGTCCTGCCAGTGCCTCAAGCAGGCCAAGGAACTGGTGATCGACTGCATCGAAGCCGATTGGGATCGCCAACGCCTGGAGTCCTTGCCGGAGCTGCTGAGCCAGGTGCGTGGCGCCCTGGCGATGATTCCGTTGCCCCGCGCGGCAAGCCTGATGCGCGGCTGCACCGATTACGTCGACGAGCAGTTGATGGGCAACGATGCACCGCCTTCCGAGATGCAACTGGCGCATTTCGCCGACGTGATCAGCAGCCTGGAATATTACCTGGAGCGCATGCTCCAGGACCCGGATGCGGCGGGTGAGCGTGTGCTGGAATTAGCCACCCAAGGCTTGGCCGCACTGGGTTACCTGCCCGCCGAAAAACCCTGGCGCCAGGCCCTGGTCGTACCGGATGGCGCGCTCTCGGCCGAGGTTACGCCGAGCCAATCGCAGTTCGACGCACTCGCCAGCCCAACGTCGCGGCTGAACCCGCCGGCCCTGCAGCGCCCTGGCAGCCTGTTGCCGCCGCCGGCCGATGAAGAGCCTATCGATGATGAACTGCGCGAAGTCTTCCTTGAGGAGACCGACGAAGTCCTCGAGGTGCTGCACCGTTACCTGCCTAACAGCGCGGACAAGACCGCTCAGGCCGAAATGCGCCGCGCCTTCCACACCCTCAAAGGCAGCGGGCGCATGGTGCGCGCCCTGGTCTTGGCGGAGTTGGCCTGGGCTGTGGAGAACCTGCTGAACCGTGTGCTGGAACGCAGCGTGACCCTCGGTCCGGATGTGCAGCAGGTGCTGGATGAAGCGGTGGCCTTGCTGCCGGAGTTGATCGCTGACTTTGCCATCGACGACCAGCGTCAACGCGATGAAGTCGACGCCCTGGCCGCCCGTGCCCACGCCTTGGCCAGCGGTACACCCGCGCTGGCCGCCGAGCCTCATGATCCGATGCTGCTGGAGATTTTCCGCAACGAAGCCCAAAGCCATCTGGACAGCCTCAACCACTTCCTGCAACAGGCCGCCGAGCATGTACCGCTGCAAGTCAGCGATGAACTGCAACGCGCCCTGCACACCCTCAAGGGCAGCGCCTATATGGCTGGCGTGCTGCCCATTGCCGAGCTGGCGCGCCCGCTCGACCACCTGACCCGCGAGTACAAGGCCCACCGCCTGCCGCTGGACCTGGACGAAGTGGAGTTGTTGCTGGAAGCCGAAGGACTGTTCCAGCGGGGTCTACGGGATCTGGAGAGCGATCCCCTGGCGCCGATCAACGGTGCAGAGGACTTGATCAGCCGCACTCAACGTTTGCTGGATCAGCAGCTTGAAGCGCTGCTCGACGTGCGCATCAAGCGCGATCCACAACTGATCGCCAACTTCCTGGCCCAGGGCATGGACATCCTGCTCGACGCCGAAAGCCTGCTGCGTCGCTGGCAGCAACACCCCGGCGATCGCCAGGAGCTCACTGCGCTGCTGGATGAATTGACCACGTTGGGGGAGGGCGCGCACGTTGCCGACCTGTACGCCATCGACGCACTCTGCGAAGCCTTGCTCGACCTGTACGGCGCCGTTGAGGAAAGCAGCCTGGCGGTCAGCGAGCGGTTTTTCCATGAGGCCGAACAGGCCCATGAAGCGCTGATCAGCATGCTCGACCAACTGGCCGCCGGCCAGGAAATCAGCCCGGCGCCGGCCCGTGTCCAAGCCCTGCGTGAGCTGCTGGATGAAGCCCTCGACCCGTCCGCCACCGGCCTGATCAAAAGCGATGGCAGCCGTGCGCCGAGCATTGCCGAACTGGGTGCCGCCACACAGCAGTTAGATCACCAAACGGCGATGGACGACGAGATCGTCGAGATCTTCCTCGAAGAAGCCGTGGACATCTTCGACAGCGCCGGGCAGTCGCTCAAGCGCTGGTTGCTGGAGCCCGACAACGCCGCGCCGCTGTCGTCGTTGCAACGCGATCTGCACACCCTCAAGGGCGGTGCGCGCATGGCTGAAATCGAGCCGATTGGCGACCTGGCCCACGAGTTGGAATGCCTGTATGAAGGGCTGGTGGACCGCCGCTACAGCTACTCTGCCGAACTGTCCCACGTGCTGATGGCCAGCCATGAGCGCCTCGCCTTGCAGCTTGAAGAACTGCACCATCACCAGCCTCTGAGCGATAGCGACGAGCTGATCGCCAGGGTGCGCGCACTGCGCCAAGGCAGCGCGCCAGCGGCACCGGTCGCCGCGCCGCCGGCGTCCGGCGCCGACCCTGAGCTGCTGGATATCTTCCTCGAAGAGGCCGCAGACATCCTCGACAGCTCCAGTGCTGCGCTGTCGCGCTGGCAGGCCGAGCCCGGCAATCGCCAGGAAGTGGAGACCCTGCTGCGCGACCTGCACACCCTCAAGGGCGGCGCGCGCATGGTCGAGATTGCGCCCATTGGCGACCTGGCTCATGAGCTGGAATTTCTCTATGAAGGCCTGTCCGCCGGATTGCTCGCGCCATCCCCGGAGTTGTTCGCGTTGCTGCAAGGCTGCCATGATCGCCTGGCGCAGATGATCGACGCGGTGGCGGACGGCTTGCCGGTCGGCTCGGTGGACAAGCTCATCGAGCGCATCAAAAGCCTGGTGCACCCGAGCGATGAGCCCGTGACGCCATTGGCGTTGCCGGTGGGCAAGGCGGAGGCCGTCGTCGATCCGATGGCCGACATGGTGAAGATCTCTGCCGAGCTACTCGACGACCTGGTCAACCTGGCCGGTGAAACCTCGATCTTCCGTGGCCGCATCGAACAGCAAGTCAACGACGCACGCATCGCCCTGACCGAAGTGGAAACTACGATTGAGCGCATGCGCGACCAACTGCGTCGCCTCGACACCGAAACCCAGGGCCGCATCCTCAGCCGCCAGCAAGCCGAGGCCGAGCGCCTGGGCTATGAAGACTTCGACCCGCTGGAAATGGACCGTCATTCGCAGTTGCAGCAACTGTCTCGCGCGTTGTCCGAATCCGCCTCTGACCTGCTCGACCTCAAGGACACCCTTGAGCGCCGCAACGAAGACGCCCACGATCTGTTGCAGCAGCAGGCACGCATCAACACCGAGTTGCAGGAAGGCCTGATGCGCACGCGCATGGTGCCGTTCGAGCGCATGCTGCCGCGCCTCAAGCGCATCGTGCGCCAGGTGGCGGGTGAGCTGGGCAAGGACGTGGAATTCATTGTCGGCAATGCCGAGGGCGAGATGGACCGCAACGTGCTGGAACGCATGGCCGCGCCGCTGGAGCATATGCTGCGTAACGCCGTCGACCACGGCCTGGAGTCCCGCGATGCACGGCTGCTGGCCGGCAAGCCCGAGAAAGGTCGCATCACCCTGGACCTGACCCACGAAGGTGGCGACATCGTCTTCGACATGCGCGACGACGGCGCGGGTGTGCCGCTGGAGGCGGTGCGGCGCAAGGCGATCAAGCGCGGTTTGCTCGATCCCAATCAGGAGATCAGCGACCGCGACGTGTTGCAGTTCATCCTGCAACCGGGCTTCTCCACGGCGGAAAAGATCACGCAGATTTCCGGGCGTGGTGTGGGCATGGACGTGGTGCATGAGGAAGTGCGTCAGTTGGGCGGTTCGATGTTCATCGACTCGACGCCGGGTATGGGCGTGCACTTCCGTATTCGCCTGCCGTTCACCGTGTCGGTCAACCGCGCGCTGATGGTGCAATGTGCGGACGACCAATATGCGATCCCGCTCAACACCATCGAAGGCCTGGTGCGTGTGTTGCCCCATGAGCTGGCCGGGCACTACCAGCAAGATCCACCGCGTTATGAATACGCCGGCCAGCGTTACGAGCTGTTCTACCTGGGCGACCTGCTGCACACCGTCAGCCGCCCGAAACTGTTGGGCCAATATCAGCCGGTCCCGGTACTGCTGGTGCAATGCAACGAGCGGCGCGTGGCGATCCATGTGGACGCCATGGCCGGCACGCGGGAAATCGTGGTCAAGGGCCTGGGGCCGCAGTTTGCCGGCGTGCAGGGTTTGTCTGGCGCGACGATTCTGGGCGATGGCCGCGTGGTGTTGATCATCGACCTGCTGGCGCATATCCGCGCCCGCCCAGCGGCCTTGCCGGCGCAGTCAGTGGATGCGCCACTGATCCTCAACGACCCGCTGAAAAAGCGTCCGTTGCTGGTGCTGGTGGTGGACGACTCGGTCACCGTGCGCAAAGTCACCAGCCGCCTGCTGGAACGCAACGGCATGAACGTGCTCACCGCCAAAGACGGCATCGACGCCCTCGCCGTGCTGGAAGAGCACAGCCCGGACCTGATGCTGCTCGACATCGAAATGCCGCGCATGGACGGCTTCGAAGTCGCCACCCAAGTGCGCAACGACCCCCGGCTGATGCGCCTGCCGATCATCATGATCACCTCGCGCACCGGCCAGAAACACCGCGACCGCGCCATGGCCATCGGCGTGAATGACTACCTCGGCAAGCCGTACCAGGAATCGGTGCTGCTCGAAAGCATCGCCTACTGGAGCAAGTCCCATGCTTGACCACCGCACCAGCCAACTCACCGGCCTGCTGCTGCCCCTGGCCGACCGCCATCTGGTGCTACCCAACGTCGCCATCGCCGAACTGATCGACTTTCAGCGCGGCGAACCGGCCAGCGATGCACCGCCGTGGTATTTGCGGCAAGTGACCTGGCGCGATCGGCAAATCCCGTTGATCAGCTTTGAAGCAGTGTGCGGTGAAGCCAGCGTGACCGGCGAACGCTCGCGGATAGTGGTGTTGAACGCGTTGGGCGGGCGGCCGACGCTGAAGTTTATTGCGCTGGTGATCCAGGGGATTCCCCGGTCGTACAAGCTTGATAGTGAATTGAGCTACGTGGACGTGCCGCTGTGCCCGCTGGAGCTGGCGGCGGTGCAGGTGGGCGAGCATGTGGCGAAGGTGCCGGATCTGATGGGGCTTGAGGCCCTGCTGGTCGAATCCGGTTTGGCATAGATCCCTGCAGGAGCCGGCTTGCCGGCGATGACGGTCTGCCAGCCCACTCATTAACAACTGACCCACCGCTATCGCTGGCAAGCCAGCTCCTACACTAAATCGCGCTCGTTCCCAGGCTCTGTGTGGAGAAAATCAATATGTCGGAACGGGATGGAGCTGTTGTAGGCAAGTTCTGTATCTGGATTGCGCGGGAGGTTCAGTGCCAGGTGGGGTGCTAGGTTCAGCGCTCCTCACAGCCAGCAAGGATTCGCAAATGGCCGTACCGTTAATGCCGCCGGGTGTTTCACTTCTCGAAAATATGGCGACCGCCAAGTGTAAAGGCACTCATCTCCAGCCAGGCTCGGCATTCGCTTATTCCTGGTTTTACTCACAGGTCAGGGCTGCCGGCCCATGGAACTACAAGAAGCGAGGGCGTCAGTACGAAGCTTTTGGTAACTTCAATTATGGTGCTACAGGTACGGTGCTGGGTATTCCCGAGCATGTTCTGTTACGGGCAGCAGGTGTCGCTCAAACATTCGCAAAAACCACCAAGCCGGAATTTGGGTCATGGTGGGGCGCAGACCCTTTTGGCGATGATCCTCGAGATCAATATTGGATAAGGAGGGGTATTGAGTATGCAATTTCTCAGGGCTACTAAGGGCCTCTTGCCGGTTCTGCGCAACTGCCTGCTGGTAGCCTGCCTGATTTATATCGGGGGCAATTGGATCATGTCATCCGGTACACCGGATTTGGACGAAGTGGTTTTGAAACACTCCTTGGGCAACGGCAGCTCAATTTATGGAGCACGTGACGGTCAGGGCGGCGCGACAGTGGGATTTTCCTACAGGTACTACGTTCATAAGGACTTAGGTAGTGATCGGGAGATACTGACAGCGCTGGTTTCGGCACATCCCTTTTTGAAAACCAAAGCGCCGGATGTTCAAGTGACCCGGCAGGATGGCGTCATCCACCTCACTGTTCGTGGTGAGGTTTATGCGTACCGCAGCTATCCGCTTGAAGGTTTGGGCGCTGTGAGCATAGACATGAAGTTGTAGACCGGCTGGCTTCGGATTTTTCCTGCAAGATGTTGGGCCGTGCATGAACTTGTCGCGTGCCGTCAGCGCGCCTAGTCTTCGTCCTGTCATCGCAAAAAACGGTGACACGGACGTGCAAGTCCGGTTACATATCGGCGCGCCAACGCCCATAGCCATCCAACGGGCGTTTTTTATGCCTGCTGTATTTGTTATGGCGGCTGTGCGTGGGAGACTCTTCGGGGTCTGCCGGGGTCCGATATGCCCGGTCTTGCACACCTGCGCACAGCTGCCACCTTTATTCGCGTGCAAGCGGAAGAGGGCAGTCTCCATCACATATCGGAGCTGTAAATCATGGTCAAACCTACCCCCAATCCGCCCCTCTTCACCGTAAACCCGCACGAAAACACCGAAACCCTGCTGGTCAACGCCAGCGAAACCCTGTCTTCTCTTAACGCACTCACCTGCAATCTCGCCTTCGACCTGGACACCTCCCAGCGCGCGATCATGCTCGGCATCCAGCAAATGGCGGAGCTGGGGCAGCTATTAGTGGATCGGGCCCTGGAACAGATTTCCCCTTCTGCAGTCGCTTAAAACTTGATCGTTCCCAAAAAGGGACCTATCGTTCCCTTTTTGGGACTCTTTGGCCGCTGCCATGCACACCTTGCCGATCAGCACTGCACTCTTCACCGTCACCCAACAAAAAGTACTGGGCCTGCTGTTCGGCAAACCCGACCAAAGCTTCTTCACCAATGAAATTGCGCGATGGGCCCAGGTGGGCAAGGGCAGCCTCACTCGTGAGCTTGAACGTCTGCAATTGGCGGGCATCTTGAGCATGACGCGCCAAGGCAACCAGACCCATTACCAAGCCAACCCCCAATGCCCGATTTACTCGGAGTTGTTGGCCATCGTGCGCAAGACCCTGAGCCTGGATGAACCATTGCGCACTGCACTGGCGCCGTTCGCCAAGCAGATAACCTGGGCGTTTATCTACGGCTCCATCGCCAAAGGCGAGGCGCACTCATCCAGTGACATAGATCTCATGTTGATCGGCGAAAGCCTCAATTACAGTGAAGTCATGGAGCAGCTCATGCCGCTGGAAGAGCAACTGGGCCGCACCCTCAACCCGACGCTTTACACCCCTGAAGACTGGATCGGCAAATGGAATGCCGGGAACAGTTTTGTGCAGCGGGTCGTGCAGCAGGACAAGATCAACCTGATGGGGACCAACCCCCTGGAATCCACGGATGGACAACAAGGTAAACCTGGAGAATCTGCAACGTAGCGGCGGCTTGAAGGCTGAGCCGCCGGATCGCAAAGAGTGTGATGGGCTGATGCGTTCAGCCAGGGATCGGCTGAGGGACGCCGGTAATCCGCAGTTATCATTCGCCAGTCGTTTCGACCTGGCTTACAACGCCGCTCATGCTATCGCCCTTACGGCCTTGCGCTTGCAAGGTTATCGCTCGGATAAACGCTATCTGGTCTTCCAATGCCTGGTTCATACCGCAGACGCCGGCAAGGTGCAGGTGAGGTTGTTGGCGTTGTGTCATGAGCGTCGGAACCTCGCGGAATATGAAGGGTACATGGATGAAGATGAGGCGCTGCTGGGCCAATTAATGGAAGGTGCGAAGATATTAATGAGCAATGTGCAAGCATTGCTTGCTGGTCATAGGTGGGAATGAATCACCGGTCAACTGTAGGAGCCGGCTTGCCGGCGATGGCGTGCTGTCAGTTGGCACATTGTTCAATTAGCGACCGCTATCGCTGGCAAGCCAGCTCCTACACAGGTTTTGTTACTCCAACCGTAACGATCCGCCTCCGAGCTTGATTGATGGCCCTCTGAATCACTCCTAAGGTACAGCCCACGACAGCAAACCCGTGGAGCGACCATGACAACAACAATCACCCCCGACTCGCGCTGGACGCGGCGGCGCGACGAGAAGCAGCGGCGGCTCGGGCTGGTCAAAAAATACGCAGACGGGGCGGTGTTACCCAGTGACAGGATCGTCGAGGCGCTTGAGGCGCTGATCCTGCCCGGCGACCGTGTGGTGTTGGAGGGCAATAACCAGAAGCAGGCGGATTTCCTCTCGCGCTCCCTCGCCAAAGCCGACCCGTCCAAGCTCCACGATTTGCACATGATCATGCCCAGTGTTGGCCGTTCCGAGCACCTGGACCTGTTTGAAAAAGGCATCGCCCGCAAGCTGGATTTCTCTTTCGCCGGCACCCAATCCCTACGCATCAGCCAATTGCTCGAAGACGGTCTGCTGGAAATCGGCGCGATCCACACCTACATCGAACTCTATGCGCGGCTGGTGGTGGACCTGATCCCCAACGTGGTGCTTTCCGCCGGGTTCATGGCCGACCGCGCCGGCAACATCTACACCGGCGCCAGCACTGAAGACACCCCGGCCCTGATCGAGCCCGCCGCGTTCAGCGATGGCATCGTGATCGTGCAGGTCAACCAGTTGGTGGATGACGTCACCGATTTGCCGCGTGTGGATATCCCGGCGAGCTGGGTGGATTTTGTGGTGGTGGCCGACAAGCCGTTCTATATCGAGCCGCTGTTCACTCGCGACCCGCGCCATATCAAGCCGGTGCACGTGCTGATGGCGATGATGGCGATCCGTGGCATCTACGAAAAACACAATGTGCAGTCGCTTAACCACGGCATCGGCTTCAACACCGCCGCCATCGAGTTGATCCTGCCCACCTACGGCGAGTCTCTCGGCCTTAAGGGCAAGATCTGCCGCAACTGGACCCTCAACCCGCACCCCACGCTGATCCCTGCGATTGAAAGCGGCTGGGTGGAAAGCGTGCATTGCTTCGGCACCGAACTGGGCATGGAGAACTACATCGCCGCACGGCCGGATGTGTTCTTCACTGGCCGCGACGGCTCGATGCGTTCCAACCGTATGTTCTGCCAGCTCGCCGGCCAATACGCGGTGGACCTGTTTATCGGTGCGACGCTGCAAGTCGACGGTGACGGCCATTCCTCCACCGTGACCCGTGGCCGACTCGCCGGATTTGGTGGCGCACCGAACATGGGGCACGACCCGCGCGGCCGCCGCCATGGCACGCCGGCGTGGTTGGATATGCGCCACGACGATGCGCCCGAAGCCTTGTTGGAGCGCGGCAAAAAGCTTGTGGTGCAAATGGTCGAGACCTTCCAGGAAGGCGGCAAACCCACCTTCGTCGACACCCTCGATGCCGTGGAGGTCGCGCGCAAAAGCGGCATGCCCCTGGCACCGATCATGATCTACGGCGATGACGTCACGCACTTGCTTACCGAAGAGGGCATAGCCTACCTGTACAAAGCGCGTTCACTCGAAGAGCGCCAGGCGATGATCGCTGCCGTCGCAGGTGTCACGGCGATTGGCTTGCGCCACAACCCCAAGGACACCGCGCGCATGCGCCGCGAAGGGTTGATCGCCTTGCCCGAAGACTTGGGCATCCGCCGCACCGACGCCACCCGCGAGTTGTTGGCCGCCAAGAGCGTGGCCGACCTGGTGGAGTGGTCCGGTGGCTTGTACAACCCGCCCGCCAAATTCAGGAGCTGGTAAATGCGCGCCCTTAAATTGCATGAACTCAGTCTTGCGGATCGCCTGGCCGATCTGGCCGTCGATGCGCTGATCGATGAAGCGGACCTGTCGCCCAAACCCGCGCTGGTGGACCGGCGTGGCAACGGCGCCCACAGTGATTTGCACCTGGGCCTGATGCACGCCTCGGCGTTGTCGCTGTGGCCGATGTTTAAGGAGATGGCCGAGGCGGCGATTGAATTCGGTGAAGTCGGTTTGCCCCTGCGCGAAGCCCTTGGGCGCATTGGCCGTGAAGGTGAGCAAGCAATGTTGACCACCACCAACGGCGTGAACACCCATCGCGGTGCGATCTGGGCCCTTGGTTTGCTCACGGCAGCGGCGGCGCTGGAACCCCGCGCCGTCACGCTGACGGCAGCCAAACTGGCCTTGCTCAACGACCGCTATGCGCCGCAGCCCGTGAGCCACGGTGCTCAAGTCGCCCAACGTTACGGCGCACGCGGCGCTCGTGAAGAAGCGCAACTGGGCTTCCCGTCCGTGGTGCAACGCGGCTTGCCGCAGCTGCACCGAAGCCGCCAGCAAAACGCCGGCGAACAGAACGCGCGCCTGGACGCCTTGCTCGCGATCATGACGGACCTGGCCGACACCTGCGTGCTTTACCGCGCCGGTCCCGAAGGCCTCTACGCGATGCAACGCGGCGCCCAGGCCGTGCTGGAGGCAGGCGGCAGCGCAACCCTCGGCGGTCGTCGCCAACTGCACGCGCTGGACCTTCAACTGCTGTCCCTGAATGCCTCCCCCGGCGGCGCCGCCGACCTGTTGGCTGCCTGCCTATTTATCGACCGCCTCGACGGAGCGTTGTGATGGAAACCTTGTCCTTTGAATTCCCCGCCGGGCAGCCGCCAAAAGGCCGTGCGCTGGTGGGTTGCGTCGGCTCGGGCGATCTGGAGGTGCTGCTGGAACCGGGTACGCCGGGCACGCTGACCATCCAGGTGCAAACCTCGGTGAATGGCGCCGAACAACGCTGGCAGCATCTGTTCGAGCGCATCTTCCAGGAGCAGACGCCACCGGCGTTGAACATTGATATCCACGACTTCGGTGCCACCCCGGGCGTGGTGCGTTTGCGCCTGGAGCAGGGTTTCGAGGAGATCGGCCATGACTGAGTTACTCGCCAAACACAGCTTCGTTGAGCTGGGCGCTCGGCAGCGGGCCAAGGCGTTGCTGGACGCCGGTTCCTACCGCGAATTGATCGACCCGTTCCAGCGCGTCATGTCGCCGTGGCTCAGCCGCCAAGGCGTGGTGCCACAGGCCGATGACGGTGTGGTGATCGCCAAGGGCAGCATCGACGGCAAACCTGTCGTCATTGCCGCCATCGAAGGCAACTTCCAGGGTGGCAGTCTCGGCGAAGTCGGCGGCGCAAAAATCGCTGGCGCCTTGGAGCTGGCGGCCGAGGACAATCGCAAGGGCATTCCCACCTGCGCCGTCCTGTTGCTGGAAACCGGTGGCGTGCGCTTGCAGGAAGCCAACCTGGGCCTGGCGGCCATCGCGGATATCCACGCGGCGATTGTCGATCTGCGCCAACACCAGCCGGTGATCGGCGTGGTGGCGGGCAGTGTCGGTTGCTTTGGCGGCATGTCCATTGCGGCTGGATTGTGCAGTTACCTTGTCGTCACCCGCGAAGCGCGCCTGGGTTTGAATGGCCCGCAAGTCATCGAACAGGAAGCGGGGCTTGAGGAGTACGACTCCCGCGATCGGCCTTTCATCTGGAGCCTGACCGGCGGTGAGCAACGCTTCAACAGCGGCCTGGCCGATCGCTATGTCGCTGACGATGTGGCCGAGATTCAACAGACCGTCAGCGCATTACGACAACAAGGCCTGCCCACCCAACAACGCAGTCGTCAGGCCGACTATTACCTGGCGCGCTTGGCCGAACTGGACGCAACGCCGCAAATCGACCCGGCGACGGTACGCGCGCTGTTTCAAGGAGATCGCTCATGAGAGGTTTGCAGTGGTTCAACGCATTGAGCGCCGGAGCGACAGCCGTTGAGGGTTTGCCCAACTCGCTGAAAGTCGCCGATGGTGTGCTGGGTGAGCAGCCTGTGCGCTATATCGCTGTGGTCACCGACGCGCAAAACCGCTTCCCCCGCGCACGCAACGGCGAAGTCGGCCTGCTGGAAGGCTGGGGGCTGGCGAAGGCCGTCGATGAAGCCATCGCCCGTGGCGATAAACGCCCGATCATCGCCATCGTCGATGTACCGAGCCAAGCCTATGGCCGTCGCGAAGAAGCCCTCGGCATTCACCAAGCCCTGGCCGCCGCCGCCGACAGCTATGCCCGTGCGCGTCTGGCGGGGCACCCGGTGATTGCGCTGCTGGTGGGCAAGGCGATGTCCGGGGCGTTTCTCGCCCATGGGTATCAAGCCAATCGCCTGATTGCCCTGCGCGATCCCGGTGTGATGGTGCACGCCATGGGCAAGGCCTCGGCCGCGCGCGTGACGCTGCGCAGCGTTGAAGAGTTGGAAGCCCTGGCCGCCAGCGTGCCGCCCATGGCCTACGACATCGACAGTTACGCCAGCCTGGGGTTGCTGTGGGAAACCTTGTCGGTCAGCCAGATTGAACAGCCCACGCCGGAGGATGTGGCGCGGGTCAGCGATTGCCTGGTGAGTGCGATCAAGGATATTGGCAGCACCGACTTGAGCGGCCGCCTGGGTGCGACCAATCGCGCCGCCTCCAGCCACGTGCGCCAACTGCTGCGAGAGCAATGGTGAACGCCCACGACTTGCTCTGGGGCATGACCCCGGCGCATCTGCCTGCTGACGCTCCTGCGTGGGCGGTGGAGGCAGTAGGCACAGTGGTGGTGCGTCGCGCCACCGTCACGCCGGGCTGGGTCGCGGTAGGCGTGCGCGGGCGTTTGCGCGAGCAGCGGTTTGCCGCCGAAATACCGATTGCCGCGGTGCAGCGGCGAGTAACGCCGGAAGCGCTGCGTGATGTTGCCTCGACACGCGACTTACCGGCCTTGCAGGCACTGGAACAACTGCGGCCGGTGCTGGCGCCCTTGAATTGGGGCATCACCGGCAGCGCGGGTTTTGAGCTGGCCACGGGCATTGAAGCGCTGCATGCCCAGAGCGATCTGGACCTGATTCTGCGCACGCCCGAGCCGCTGGATCGCAACGATGCACGCGACTTGCTGGCAGCCTTGGACAAAGCCGCGTGCGCTGTGGATATGCAACTGCAAACACCTTTCGGCGCTATCGCCCTGCGCGAATGGGCCGGTCCATCGCGGCGGGTGCTGTTGAAAACGGTCAGCGGTGCGCACCTCGTCCCCGACCCTTGGCAGGCCTTAGCATGAGCAGCCTTCTTGTCTTCCCCGGCCAGGGCGCCCAACGCCCCGGCATGCTCCAGGCGTTGCCGGCCGATGTGTTGGAACACGCCAGCGAAGCCTTGGGTGAAGACGTTCGTGCATTGGATTCGGCGCACGCCCTGGCGAGTACCCGCGCCGTGCAGCTTTGCCTGCTGATCGCCGGCGTGGCCCACGCCCGCTTGCTGCAGCACACGCCGGATTACGTCGCAGGACTGTCCATCGGTGCTTACCCGGCAGCAGTGATTGCCGGTGCGCTGGATTTCGCCGACGCCCTCAAACTGGTCAGCCTGCGCGGCGAGCTGATGCAAAACGCTTATCCACAGGGCTACGGCATGACCGCGATCATCGGCCCGGAGTTATCCACCGTCGAAAACCTGCTGGCCGAAATCCACAGCCCCGAAACCCCGGTGTACCTGGCCAATATCAACGCCGACAACCAGACGGTGATCGCTGGCAGCGACCAGGCCATGAAGCTTGTCGCCAGTCGCATCAAAGGCAACGGCATCGCCAAGCGACTGGCTGTCAGCGTGCCGTCTCACTGCGCGTTGCTGGAGCAGCCAGCCCAGGCTTTGGCACAAGCCTTCGTGTCGCTCAAGGCACCGCGCATCACCTACCTGAGCAGCACCCGTGCGCGGCCGATCCACAACCCCGAACAATTGCGCGACGACCTGGCCTTCAACATGTGTCGCATCGTCGACTGGCGCGGCACCGTGCAAAGCGCCTACGAGCGCGGCGTGCGCCTGCAAATCGAACTGCCTCCGGGCGCGGTGCTCACCGGCCTGTCGCGCCGGGTGTTTGAACAGGGCACGGTGATCGCCTGCGAAGGCGCACGCCTGGACACTTTGCAGGCCCTGCTGCAAGAGGAGGAACGCCGCCACCGATAAAGCAGCACCCAAGGCTTTCGAAGCACAACAACAACAATTTCGATCGAGCACTTTGAGGACAACAACAATGATTATCTACGGTGTGGCACTGCTGGCGATCTGCACGCTTGCAGGCGTGATCATGGGCGACATGCTTGGCGTGTTGCTGGGCGTCAAATCCAACGTGGGCGGGGTGGGGATCGCGATGATCCTGCTGATCTGCGCCCGCCTGTGGATGCAAAAGCGCGGCGGCATGACCAAGGACTGCGAAATGGGCGTGGGCTTCTGGGGCGCGATGTACATCCCCGTGGTGGTGGCGATGGCTGCGCAACAAAACGTGGTCACCGCCCTGCACGGTGGGCCGGTGGCGGTACTCGCGGCGATTGGTTCTGTGGTGGTGTGTGGTTGCACCATCGCGCTGATCAGCCGTACCCACAAGGGCGAACCCTTGCCCGATGAAGAGCCGCTGATCGCGCCAGTAGGAGGTCGCTGATATGTGGGATCTCATTGAAAAAGGTTTGGAACACAACGGCCTGATTACCGCGTTTGCCTTCGTTGGCGTGGTCATGTGGATTTCGGTGGTGCTGTCCAAGCGCCTGACCTTCGGGCGTATTCATGGCTCGGCGATTGCCATTGTCATCGGCCTGGTATTGGCCTGGGTCGGCGGCACGATCACCGGCGGCCAGAAAGGCCTGGCGGACCTGGCGCTGTTCTCCGGCATCGGCCTGATGGGCGGCGCGATGCTGCGCGACTTCGCCATCGTCGCCACCGCGTTCGAAGTGCAAGCCACCGAGGCGCGCAAGGCCGGGATGATCGGTGTGATTGCGCTGCTGTTGGGCACGATCCTGCCGTTTATCGTCGGTGCGAGCATGGCCTGGGCCTTTGGTTATCGCGATGCGATCAGCATGACCACCATTGGCGCGGGTGCCGTGACCTATATCGTCGGCCCGGTGACCGGTGCGGCGATTGGCGCGACGTCGGATGTGATGGCGCTGTCGATTGCCACCGGGTTGATCAAGGCGATTCTGGTGATGGTGGGTACGCCTGTGGCGGCGCGCTGGATGGGCTTGGATAACCCGCGTTCGGCGATGGTGTTTGGTGGGTTGGCCGGCACGGTGAGCGGCGTGACCGCTGGCTTGGCGGCGACAGATCGGCGGTTGGTGCCGTATGGCGCGTTGACGGCGACGTTCCACACCGGGTTGGGTTGCTTGCTCGGGCCTTCGTTGCTCTATTTCATCGTGCGCGGGTTGGTTGGCTAACCCAATGATCGTTCCCAGGCTCTGCGCTCAACGTTATACAAAAGTTCGCTTTGATTCTGGCCGAAGGCGGTGGGAGCGAGCTTGTTCACGAAGGGCCAGTACAGCCCCAGAAATAGGGCGTTTGAACCTACTTCGACAGGGATCTATGTTCAGCCTGCGGCTGCGGTTTGAGCCCCATTTCCCAGGCTCATCGAGACTTGTGTCGAACGATGAACGCTCTACGTGGGAATGAAGCCCTAGACGTTCTGCGTCCGCTCTTGAAACCGTGACGCAGAGTGAGAGCGATCAATACGCTTTTGAGATTCTTTTTCTATAACTTATATCGCGAAAATATATAAAAAACTGTGAGTTCTAACAGGTTGCCGATCGGTAGTTGCGATGTAGTGTTTACGTGGAACAAAAAAAGAAATTCAAGCTATTTTTCTTTTTTGAGTTTCCAAATTGATATCTACTGGGGGCACAAATCATGAGCAAGGAAAATCCGGCACTTCAAGCAAACTGGTTTAGTAATGTTACAGATAAGGGGAAGTCCTATTATACGGTTTATATAACTTTTGCGGATTATGATAGGGGATCGTTTACAGGTAGGTGGGGGAAAAACAAGTTTTTGGGTTCGAATCTTGGTGGTACTTCTGGGTACACTAGGTTGAGAACAACAGGTGATGAGGGCAACACTGCTTCAGCGATAACATTCGACTTTGGTGAAGAAAGGTGTGACCTTCGAAGTGATGACTTTAGCTATAATTATTTGTATGGAATAATTACTAATAAGCGCACGGGGGAGTATGACACCATATCATTCACAAAGTCAGATGATACAAGAGTAGAGCTTGTTTACTCATAGTTAGATGGAGATTTTTTGGTTTCGGGAGTTTGCAAGAATAAATAAAATCATTGGTTGCATGTTTAAATGATTTTTGGTGTTATGTTGTCAATATTGTGTGCTGCCAATGAAAACTCCAGAGCGCCAGGTGTTTTCATTGGTCGGCAACTTTAAAGCATTAGGGAGGCTAAAGGGTCTGCAGATATTTGATGCTTTTTTACTTGAAATTCAAAAACCTCAATTGGTCGAAAGACAGAACTGTTTCCTTGATTTATGGTCCCTTTCTTTAATTGTGCGGTTACGGGTTGACTAGCTGCATCTCAAACGCAGTTGTTGTCAGCTCCGTCCTGATCCTGAGTGGTTGATTTTTATTGCATTAAGTGAATAGGTTGTGGATGTTGAAGAGGTTTGTATGCATCGGTACCCTGGTTTTCACCACACACAACTAAGATTCCGAATCGTGCAGATCATCCGATTTTTATACAGAGCGCTCGCTCAAACGCCGCCCTCGATCCATTCTCGTCGTCTGACGATGCTGATGAGTTGTGTCAGATCGTTACTGCATGGCCGTCGTCTCACACTGACTGTATTCGGGCGCTTCATGCCAAGTCAGGCCTATCCCCGCACCATCGATTTGTACTGCGTACGACACTCTGCCAAGGGCCGTAAACCTCAACGAGTCACGGGATCAATTGCTAAAAGCAAACTCAGGCGGTAATCCGCCAGATGTGAGCGAGAGCTGTGTTTGCTGGCAAGCAATCTGACACAAAGTGAGTGGAGTCCAGCAAAAAAGTCGAGCTTTATAAGCTGCTCGTGCAGATCATAGAAGGCTTCCGAAATGTGAAAAGTGAGCACTTGAAGTTGGGTTTTAGTCTGCATCGAAGCAAATGCACAAAAGCGCATAGATGTGTGCTTGTTAATTGCTGCGCTAGCCAAATCTCATCTTTTTAACCAGGTTCTAGGCTTGGGAGAGTGACTTGGAGCCGCGCTATCAAATCAACAGGTTCAAGGCGAAACGGGTACTTTCATTGTGGCGGCTAGGCTTGGACTATTGGCGTAGTTGCACAGATTTTGGTGGTCGAGAATGCTTGGAAATATTGGAGAAAGCCCTGCGCGATGAGGTGCATTATCAGACGAAGAGCTTGGAGTAGATTTGTGGGGAGCCTTCAGGGTCTAACCCGTGTCGACGCACCTGTGTCAGGTCTGCTAAGTAGCGTTATCGAAAATGCTCTAACCCTGCCGATTGGCATACATCCGACACTCCGCCAACAACGCCAGCAAGTTCGGATCACGCTCCTTGGCCTTCAGGAACACCACGCCAATATGCTGCTGCAACCGGTACAGGGGTTGCAGCGGTATCAACTTCACACGGTTTTCATACACCGCCGCGATCCTGCCCGGCAACAGCGCATAACCCACGCCTGAACTGACCATGCTCAACAGCGTGAAGATGTCATTGACCTGCATCGCCACCTTCGGCTCGAACCCCGCCTGCTTGAACACGCGATTGCCATCCTGGTGTGTGGCGAAGCCTTGGGTGAGGGTGATGAAGGTTGCGTCGCGCACATCCGCCAGGTCGATCTGTTGATCGCGGTCGAACGGTGAATCCGCCGGGGTGGCGAGGAAGATGTCGTCGGAGAACAAGGCAATCTGTTCGCAGTCCGGGTCGTTGGCGTGCTCGTCGAGGGAGATGAGGATCGCGTCCACTTCCATGTTCTTGAGCTTGTAGAGCAGGTCGAAGTTGGAGCCCAGGATCAGGTCGATATTGAGTTCGCTGCGGCGGATCTTCAGGCCCATGATCAGCTGCGGCACGGTCTTCACCGTCAGCGAGTACAGTGAGCCGAGCTTGAAGCGTTCGGCCGAGAAGCCGGCCGCTTCGCGGGTGAGGCGTACGCTGTCGACCACATCGGCCACCAGCTTCTGTGCGCGTTCTTCCAAGACGTAGGCGCTTTCCAGCGGCGTGAGGTTGCGCCCTTCGTGCTTGAACAGCGGGCAGCGCAGGGCATTTTCCAGGGAATGGATGGCGCGGTGCACGCTGACGTTGCTGGTTTGCAGCTCGGCGGCAGCGCGGGCCAGGTTGCCGGTGCGCATGAACGCCAGGAAGATCTCGAGCTTTTTGAGGGTGAATTCTTCGTCGATCAGCATGGCCGTGGCTCTTGTTCGAATACCCTCGATTGTGCCCGCAAAACCGCGCGCCGTCCCCGGAACGTCACACGCCACTTGCACTCTTATGCGCAAGGCTGGACGCTTGCCCATCAGCCCTTAACGGTTACAGGAGGTCAGCGGCACATGTACCACGGGGAACGATTCAACGCTTGGAGCCATTTGCTCGGTGCAGTCGCGGCGTGTATTGGCGCCGTATGGATGTTGGTAGTGGCAAGCCTGGACGGCAGCCCCTGGAAGATCGTCAGCGTGGCGATTTACGGCTTTACGCTGATGGTGCTGTACAGCGCGTCCACGGTGTACCACAGCGTGCGTGGGCGTCGAAAAGAGATCATGCAAAAGGTTGATCACTTTTCGATCTACCTGCTGATCGCCGGCAGTTACACGCCTTTCTGCCTGGTGACCTTGAGAGGGCCGTGGGGCTGGACGCTGTTTGGCATCGTGTGGGGGCTGGCGGTGATTGGCATCCTGCAGGAGATCAAGCCGCGCTCCGAGGCGCGCATCCTGTCGATCGTGATTTACGCGGTGATGGGCTGGATCGTGCTGGTGGCGGTCAAGCCGCTACTCGCCGCCTTGGGCACGGCGGGGTTTATCTGGTTGGCCTCGGGCGGGGTGTTGTACACCGTTGGCATCATCTTCTTTGCCCTGGAGGACCGTCTGCGGCATTCCCATGGGATCTGGCATTTGTTTGTGATCGGTGGGAGTTTGCTGCACTTCGTGGCGATCATGCATTACGTCCTATAAACGCTCCAGAAGCTCACGGGCTCGGTGGCCAAAAATCTGCAGCAGATTGGCCAGCATGTGCGGCGGTGGTTCATCTGCGCGGGTGAGGGCGTATAGGGTAATCGGCAGCGGCGGCGTGAGTGTGCGGATGCACGTGGTGGCTGTCGAGGCACCGAGGGCAGTAAAGGGGTCGATCACCGTCAGGCCGGCGCCGGACTCCACCATGGCGCGGGCCAGGGAGTAGGTTTGTACGGAGATTGTCACCCGCGGCGGTGGGTCGACGTTTTCCAGGTAGCTGTCGAGTTTCGCCGCCAGCGGATCGGCGCTGGAAAGACCAATCAATGCGGTGCCTGCCAGGTCCGCCAGGGGTAGCGGCTGGCTCAGCTCGGCGTCGGACCAATAGCCTTTGGATGCCAGCGCCACCAGCACACCGTTGGCCAGCACCTGCGTGGTCAAACCCGGATGCCCGGAGAAGTTGAGCGTCAGCGCCAGGTCGATTTCACGCATCAGCAGCTTTTGCACCAACTCGCGGCTGTGGTCGCTGGACAGCTCGCAGGCCATCTCCGGATAGTCGCGCTTCCATTCCAGAATCGCCGGTGGCAGCAACGAGAGGGCCAGCGCCGGGATCGCGCCAATGCGTACGCTCTGGCCTGGCGCACGGCGCAGACTCTTGGCCAGGCGCCGCACCCCTTGCAGGCTTTCGGTGACTTTCTCCACTTCGCTTTCCAGCGCCAGGGCTTCCGGGGTGGGCTGCAATTTGCCGCGTACCCGCAGGAACAGGGGGAAGCCCAGCTGCAATTCGGCGTGTTGCAACACCTTGGTCACTGCCGGTTGCGACACGTGCAGCAACTGCGCGGCGGCGCTGACGGAGCCGGTTTGGCGGATGGCCTGGAAGATTTCGATATGACGCAAGCGCATGGCAAGTCCATAACCTTTGTTTATAGGTGAGCCATCTTTATTCATTGTCGGCGGCCTGTCACCTGCCTCTAGGCTTGGGGCCTCTTGATTCAACGGCGGGTGGCGGCAATGGTGTGCATCATCGGGGGGGGAGTGATTGGTCTGGCCAGCGCCTATGCGTTGGTGCGTGCAGGTCATGAGGTGACGGTGATCGATGCGCGCCAGACCCTGGGCAGCGAGACCAGCTTTGCCAACGGTGGGCAGCTGTCTTATCGCTACGTCGCGCCACTGGCCGATGCCGGTGTGCCGCTGCAAGCCATTGGTTGGTTGTTGCGAGGAGACTCTCCCTTGAAGCTGCGCCCGCGTCTCGACCCGCAACAGTGGCGCTGGATGGCGGCGTTTCTCGGTGCCTGCCGTGGCTCGGTGAACAAACGCAATGCCGCTCACCTGCTGCGCCTGGCATCCCTGAGCCAGGACACCTTGCAACAGTGGCGTGACGAAGATCACCTGGATGGCTTCGATTGGCGGCGCAACGGCAAGCTGGTGACCTTTCGCAATGCCGGCTCTTTTGAACTGGCGCGCAGCAAGGTCGCCGATATCCTGCAACAGCAAGTGCTTTCGGGCGCCGATTGCGCACGCCTGGAACCCGCGCTGGCGGGCGGTGGTTTTGTCGGCGGGATCTACACGCCCAATGAGGAGGTCGGTGATTGTCATGCGTTCTGCCAGCAGTTGGCGGCGCGATTGGAAGCGTCGGGACGATGCCGCTTTTTGCTGGGTCGCAAGGTCACCGGCATTCGTCAGGCTGGCGGAGTGGTGCAGGCCATCGAGTTGGGCGATGAGGTCATGCCGGTCGAGCATCTGGTGCTGGCGGCCGGGTATCGCAGCGCCGAGTTGGGGGTGCCGTTGCCGCTGTACCCGCTCAAGGGCTACAGCCTCAGCGTGCCGATTGGCATGCAACATCAGGCGCCGAATGTGAGCATCACCGATTACGACCGCAAGATCGTCTACGCGCGTATTGGTGAGCAACTGCGGGTCGCGGCCATGGTGGATATCGTCGGCTTCGACGCCCGCCTTGAACCCAAGCGCCTTGCGTTGATGAAACGTCAGGCTCTGGAGACCTTTCCACTGGCGGGCGATTACACCCATGCGGTGGAGTGGGCCGGTATGCGCCCGGCCACCCCGACTGGCGTACCGCTGATTGGCGCCAGCACTTGCCGCAACCTGTGGCTGAACCTTGGCCACGGCGCTCTCGGTTTTACCCTGGCCTGCGGTAGCGGCCAACTGCTGGCCGAGCTGATCAGCCAGCGCGCCCCTTCCATTGATATGCAGGGCCTTGCGCCCCGCGCTGCATGAGGATGCACCGATGACCATCACCCGAATCAGCAGCAATGAACGCCTGAGTGGCGCGGCCATTTTCAAGGACCTGGTGTTTCTCTCGGGCCAAGTGCCCGGCGATGGCCAGGATGTGGCCACGCAGACCCGCGAAGTGCTGGCCAAGATCGATGCGCTGTTGGCCCAGGCGGGCAGCGACAAGGATCACCTGCTCAACGCGACGATTTACCTGAAAGACATCGGTGCAGGTTTTGCGCCGATGAACGACGAGTGGTCAGCCTGGCTGTCGCCCGGCATGGCGCCGACGCGCACCACCTTGCAAGCAGAACTGGCGCGACCGAGTGTGCTGGTGGAAATCAGTGTGATCGCAGTACGTCAATAACTTCAAAGACCAACGGAGAATAACAATGAAAAAGATCCTGTTGACCGGCTGCACCCTGGGGCTTTTGCTGGGCGCGCAGGCCCATGCGAATCAAGTGCCGCTGGACGGCACGCTGGGCAAGATCGCCAGCGCCAAGTCCATAACCTTGGGCTATCGCGATGCGTCGGTGCCGTTTTCCTACGTGGGGGATCACAGTGGCAAGCCCATGGGCTATTCGGTGGAGCTGGCGAACAAGATCGTCGAGCGCATCCAGCAGAAAACCGGGGTGGCCAAGCTCAATGTGAAGTACAACCTGGTGACGTCCCAGACCCGTATCCCCTTGGTGCAAAATGGCACCGTCGACCTGGAATGCGGCTCCACCGGCGTGACCGCCGAGCGGCAGAAGCAGGTGGCGTTTTCCTACGGGTTTATCTACGTGAAGGGGCAATTGCTCACGGCCAAGGACAGCGGCATCAAAGGCTTTCCCGACCTGGCAGGCAAGAACGTGGTGACCACCGCGGGCACCACCAACGAGCGCTTCCTCAAGAGTTACAACGCCGAGCACAAGACCAACATGTTCGTGATCAGCGCCAAGGACCACGGCGAAGCGTTCAAGATGCTCGAAACCGGCCGCGCTGTGGCGTTCTACATGGACGACGCGTTGCTCTACGGCGAGCGCGCCAAGGCCAAGGACCCACACAACTGGGTCGTGGTGGGCGAGGAGCAATCGCGGGAAATCTACAGTTGCATGGTGCGCAAGGACGACCCGCAGTTTCTGGCGGTGGTCAATGAAACACTCGCCGACCTGTACCGCAGTGGCGAGATCAACGGGATTTACCAGCGCTGGTTTGAACAGCCGATTCCGCCCAAGGGCCTGAACCTGGAATTCCCGATGACCAGCGAGTTGAAGGCGATCATTGCCAAGCCGGTCAGTGACCCGGTGGAATAAACCCTAGAAGTCGCCCCACAACTGTTGGGCGACTGCCAACGCCACCACCGGCGCCGTCTCGGTACGCAACACCCGCGGGCCGAGGCGGGCGGCGTGGTAGCCGGCGGCTTGGGCGCTGTCGACTTCATTATCGGTCAGCCCACCTTCAGGGCCGATCAGAAAGGCCAGGCTGGAAGGCTTGGCGTGACTGACCATCGGCTCGGCCACCGGGTGCAGCACCAGCTTCAAGTCCGCTTCGGTCTGTTTCAACCAGTCCGCCAGCAGCAGCGGTGGGTGAATCACCGGCACCGTGGAGCGCCCGCATTGCTCGCAGGCGCTGATCGCCACCTGGCGCCAGTGCAGCAGGCGTTTGTCGGCGCGTTCGTCCTTGAGGCGCACTTCGCAGCGCTCGCTGAAAATCGGCGTGATGGCGTTGACGCCCAGTTCGGTGGCTTTCTGAATCGCCCAATCCATGCGCTCGCCACGGGACAGGCCTTGGCCGAGGTGGATATGCAGCGGCGACTCGGTCTGGCCAGCGAAGCTTTCAGTGAGTTGCACGCTAACGCGTTTCTTGCCGACCTCCAGCAAGCTGCCCCGGAACTCCTGGCCGGAGCCGTCGAACAATTGCACGGCGTCACCTTCGCCCATGCGCAGTACACGACTGATGTAGTGCGCCTGGGCTTCCGGCAGTTCGTGATCGCCAATGCTCAGCGGGGTGTCGGTGAAAAAACGGGACAGTCTCATTTCTGTTCTCTGGAAAATGGGAGCGATGACAAATTCCTGTAGGAGCCTGCTTGCCGGCGATGGCGGCTGTAAGCTCGCTGCAAGGCGTAAAGGCCTCATCGCCGGCAAGCCGGCTCCCACAAAGGGGGCTAGCCTGGGTCGCGGAAATCGGGGTGGAAATTGTCTGGAACGGCGACGCTGACTTTGCTATTGGTGGCGATATCGATGCCTTCGCTGGCTACTTCGGCGAGGAAGTCGATCTGCTCCGGCGTAATCACATAGGGCGGCAAGAAGTACACGACGCTGCCCAGAGGCCGCAACAGTGCGCCGCGTTCCAAGGCGTGCTTGAACACCTTCAGGCCACGGCGTTCCTGCCAGGGGTAGGCGGTCTTGGTGGCCTTGTCCTGCACCATTTCGATAGCCAGCACCATGCCGGTCTGGCGCACTTCCGACACGTGCGGATGGTCCACCAGGTGCGCGGTGGCGGTGGCCATGCGCTGGGCCAGGGCCTTGTTGTTCTCGATGACGTTGTCTTCTTCGAAGATATCCAGGGTCGCCAATGCTGCCGCACACGCCAGCGGGTTGCCGGTGTAGCTGTGGGAGTGCAGGAAGGCGCGCAGGGTCGGGTAGTCGTCGTAGAACGCGTCGTACACGTCATCGGTGGTGACTACGGCGGCCAACGGCAGGTAACCGCCGGTGAGGGCCTTGGACAGGCACAGGAAGTCCGGGCGGATGCCGGCCTGCTCACAGGCGAACATGCTGCCGGTGCGACCGAAGCCTACGGCGATTTCGTCGTGTATCAAGTGCACGCCGTAGCGATCGCAGGCTTCGCGCAGCAATTTGAGATACACCGGGTGATACATGCGCATGCCGCCGGCACCCTGGATCAGCGGTTCGATGATCACGGCGGCGACGGTGTCGTGGTGCTCGGCGAGGGTCTGTTCCATCACCTGGGCCATCGTGCGCGAGTGGTCTTCCCAGCTCACGCCTTCGGGGCGCAGGTAGCAATCGGGGCTTGGCACTTTGATCGTGTCGAGCAGCAGCGCCTTGTAGGTCTCGGTGAACAGCGGCACGTCGCCCACCGACATCGCGGCGATGGTTTCGCCGTGGTAGCTGTTGGTCAGGGTGACGAAGCGCTTTTTATTCGGCAGGCCGCGGTTGAGCCAATAGTGGAAGCTCATCTTCAACGCGACTTCGATGCAGGACGAGCCGTTGTCGGCATAGAAGCAGCGGGTCAGGCCTTCAGGCGTCATTTGCACCAGGCGCTCGGACAGCTCGATCACCGGCTGGTGGCTGAAACCGGCGAGGATCACATGTTCCAGTTGGTCGACCTGGTCCTTGATGCGTTGGTTGATGCGCGGGTTGGCGTGGCCAAACACGTTGACCCACCAGGAACTGACGGCATCGAGGTAGCGCTTGCCTTCGAAGTCTTCCAGCCACACGCCTTCACCGCGTTTGATCGGGATCAGCGGCAGTTGCTGGTGGTCTTTCATCTGGGTGCAGGGATGCCACAGCACCGCAAGGTCGCGTTGCATCCACTGGTTGTTCAAGCCCATCGGTGATCTCCTCGAAGCGGTCCTGCGGCGGGCGCAGGTAAAACAATCGCGCAAGCCTATGCAATGCATGGCTGTGTCACAAGCCATTACCTATGAATTGACGGTAAAGGCAGGACGGTCTGTCACGTTTCTTCTGGATAGTCCTTAATCCGATGTTAATTTACGCTTCATACCCTCAAGATCGTATTTCTCGATATTTCAAAGCGAAATTTTCCGCTTTAATTCGATAGGTAAATCGCTAGTCTTGGGCGCACTACTACGGGATTAAGTACATGCAGTTACGCAATTCACCGGCCCGCTATGGTTGGGTCAGCATGGTTTTGCACTGGGGCGTGGCCCTGGTGGTGTTTGGCTTGTTCGCCCTGGGCCTGTGGATGGTCGGTCTTGACTATTACAGCGCCTGGCGCAAAGACGCGCCGGACTTGCACAAGAGCATTGGCATCACGCTGTTCGCCATCATGCTGGTGCGTATTGTCTGGCGCCTGGTGAGCCCGCCGCCGCCACCGCTGGCCAGCTACAGCCGCATGACCCGTATCGGCGCTGCCTTCGGCCACGGGTTCCTTTATCTCGGGTTGTTTGCCGTGATGATCGCCGGTTACCTGATTTCCACCGCAGACGGTGTCGGTATCCCGGTGTTTGGCCTGTTTGAGATTCCTGCTGTGGTTTCCGGACTACCGGACCAGGCAGATAACGCCGGCCTGGTGCATCTGTACCTCGCTTGGGTGTTGGTGGTCTTCGCCGGCTTGCACGGCGTGGCTGCGTTGAAACACCACTTTATCGATCGTGATGCGACCCTGGTTCGTATGCTGGGGCGCAAAGCCTGATGTTCAACCTCGACTCACAAGGAATAGAAAGCATGTTGAAAAAGACACTCGCTGCGCTGGCAATCGGTACTGCCCTGCTGTCTGCAGGTCAGGTGATGGCTGCTGACTACAAGATCGATAAAGAAGGCCAGCACGCCTTCATCGACTGGAAAATCAGCCACCTGGGCTACAGCTTCATCCACGGCACCTTCAAGGATTGGGATGGCACCTTCAGCTGGGATGCCGCCAAGCCTGAGGCCAGCAAAATCGCGGTCGACGTGAAAACCGCCAGCCTGTGGTCCAACCACGCCGAGCGTGACAAGCACATCGCCAGCAAAGACTTCCTGGACGTTGCCAAGTTCGCTGATGCCAAGTTCGTCTCCACCGCAGTCAAGTCCACCGGCGACAAAACCGCTGACGTGACCGGCGACCTGACCTTCCACGGCGTGACCAAGCCGGTGACCTTCAAGGCCACCTTCAACGGTGAGGGCAAAGACCCGTGGGGCGGCGAGCGCGCCGGCTTCAACGCCAAGACTACTGTCAACCTGAACGACTTCGGCATCAAAGGCCCAGGCCCGTCCTCGCAGACCGTGGATCTGGACATCTCGCTGGAAGGTGTGAAGACGAAGTAATGCTTCGTACGTAGGAGCCGGCTTGCCGGCGATGAGGCCCTTGAGGTTTGCAGTGACCCAATGACCGCTATCGCCGGCAAGCCGGCTCCTACAGTTTCAAAGCGCTAAAAAAATGCCCCGCATCTTTCGATGCGAGGCATTTTTTTTGGCGTTTTGAAACTAGCGGTTGCGCGTCAGCAACGCTGGTTTTTCACCACGAGGGCGGCCTGGCAGTTGATCCAACTGCTCGGGTGTCGGGAAGCGGTCAGCCTTCGACTCCTTGTGGATGATCTTTGGCGCCGGGCCACCGCGTGGGTTCTGCACGGCCGGTTCGGAGGAGCGAGGCTGGTCGTCACGGGCTGGGCGGCGGTTGTTGCTGCGCGAGTCTTCGCGGCGAGCCTGGCCGTCACGGGGTGCACCGTTACGCGGGCCGTTGCGCTTGGCAGGCGGCGTACCGGTGGTGCCGCCGCTGCTGTTGCGCGGGCCGTTCTGGCGACCGCCTTGTGGCTGGCCGCCACGTGGAGCGCCTGCGCCTGCACCCTGTGCCGGGGCACCTGGACGACGGCCACGGCCTTGGGCCGGTTTGGCCTGTGGCACGTAGTCAACGCGGTTACCGAAGTTATCCACATCGTCGTCGAGGAACTCGTCCGGAGCGCGGTCGGCAGCAGCGCGAGGTGGCTGGCTCGGCTGGCGCTGTTCGCGGGCCGGGGTGCCTTCACGGGGTTTCTGCTCACGGGCTGGGCGTTCGCCACGGCCGCTGGAGGCGGATTTTTCCTTGCCTTTGTCTTTGCCTTTGTCGCGACGACCGCCGCCACCACCGCCGCCGTTCGGGCCATCGCCCTTCGGACCGCGTGGGTTGCGCGGGTTGCGCACGTCCGGACGTTCGCGCGCTTCAGGCTTCTCAGCCTCAACGGCGCTGGCATCGAAGCCCATCAGGTCGCCGTCGGCGATTTTCTGCTTGGTCATGCGCTCGATGCTTTTCAGCAGTTTTTCTTCGTCCGGCGCAACCAGGGAGATGGCTTCACCCGAACGACCGGCACGGCCGGTGCGGCCGATACGGTGCACGTAATCTTCATCGACGTTCGGCAGCTCGAAGTTGACCACGTGCGGCAGTTGGTCGATATCCAGGCCGCGGGCGGCGATATCGGTGGCAACCAAGATGCGCACAGAGCCGGCCTTGAAGTCAGCCAGGGCCTTGGTGCGCGCGTTCTGGCTCTTGTTGCCGTGGATGGCGACGGCGGTGAGGCCGTGCTTGTCCAGGTACTCGGCCAGGCGGTTGGCGCCGTGCTTGGTACGGGTGAAGACCAACACCTGTTCCCACGCACCGGCGGTGATCAGGTGGGCCAGCAGCGCACGCTTGTGGCTGGCTGGCAGGCGGAAGACGCGTTGCTCGATGCGCTCGACCGTGGTGTTCGGCGGCGTGACTTCGATGCGTTCCGGGTTGTGCAGCAGCTTGCCGGCCAGGGCAGTGATGTCCTGGGAGAACGTGGCCGAGAACAGCAGGTTCTGGCGTTTGGCCGGCAGGCGGGCGAGGACTTTTTTCACGTCATGGACAAAGCCCATGTCGAGCATCCGGTCGGCTTCGTCCAGTACGAGGATTTCCACGTGGGACAGGTCGACGCTGCCTTGGCCGCACAGGTCGAGCAAACGACCCGGGCACGCGACCAGCACGTCCACGCCGCGGGACATGGCCTGAACCTGTGGGTTCATGCCGACGCCGCCGAAGATGCAGGCGCTGACGAACTTCAAATCGCGGGCATACAGCTTGAAGCTGTCGTGCACTTGGGCTGCGAGTTCGCGGGTGGGGGTCAGGACCAGTACGCGCGGTTGGCGCGGGCCGTGACGCTGGGATTTGTCCGGGTGACCATTGGGAAACAACCGCTCCAGAATCGGGAGGGCGAAGCCGCCGGTTTTACCAGTACCTGTCTGAGCCGCAACCATCAGGTCGCGACCTTGCAACACGGCGGGAATGGCCCGCTGTTGCACCGGAGTAGGCTCGGTATAGCCCGCTGCCTCGATGGCGCGGACTAAAGCCTCGGAGAGACCGAGGGAAGCAAAGGACATGAGTAATCCTGTTTTAGTTAGGGCTTGGCCCAAAGGGATAATCTTGCCGGGCGTGAATGACGCTTAGGGGAGCGAAATCCCGTCCGGTCCTGCTGCGTCTGGCGGGCACTCCACCGGCTCGCGCGGGCTGAAAGCTGCGCTGTAGCGGGGTTGGGTGCCTTTTTCAAGACCTCAGCGGCCGGGCGTGAGCCTGGCGGAAAGGCCGGAGTATAACAGAGCAATCACGGCGCGCTGCTTTCCTGCTGCTCAACGGTGTGTCCAGACCCCGTAATCGCTTGGATTCCACCATATTTGGCGCTCAAGACGCTATAGGCTGGTTCTTGTTTGAAGCGTTTGAGCTCGGCGGCAAAGCGCTGTACCAACAGGTCCATGCCCGCGCCACGGCGCACCGCGAGGAACTGCTGCTGGCGGCTGACCACCACGGGAGCCTGGCTGACCTTGCCTTCCAGGCCCAGCGCCTTGATCACATGCTGGCCCACCCGGCGGTCCGTGATCACCATGTCGATGCGCCCGAGCATCAATTTGCCGAAGTTGGCCTCATGACTGGGGGCAGGCTCGCGGTTGAACAGGGTGGAATCGCTGAATGCTGCGCCGTACAGATACCCCGGCGACGTACCGACAGTAAGGCCGCGCAGATCTTCGAGGCTTTGAACGGGGTGGGGGCGCTCATTGGCGTAGAACAGCACGAACTCCACCTCCGACAGCGGTTCGCTGGGGTACAGCAGCAAGGCGTCGCGCTCATGGCTGTGGAAAATATCCAGCGCCCCGTCGGCATTCCCTTGGTCGAGCATGGCCAGGCAGCGCTTCCAGGGCAGGAACTGCCATTGCACCTCAATGCCCAGGCGCTGGAATACGATGACGGTGGCTTCGTAGTCCAGGCCGCGCATGGTGCCTTTGTCGTCGTACACATAAGGCGCCCATGGCTCGGTGACAATACGCAGTTTCTCGCCATAAGCGGCCAGGCTCAGGCAAGTAAAGAGGGCGGCGGTCAACAACTTGAGAATGACGGGCATGCCCTGAGGTTACGATGCTCCTGCCCTAAAGAGAAGCTCTGGCACGCGCATCCGCAGGCGGGGCTATTGGGTCGGCGACGTCATCAAATGCTCATAGATCGCCGCGCGGCGTTCGCCGAGAATCAGGCGCACCACGGGGTTGGCGAACCAGTGTTCCAACTGGTGGGCTTCCAGCGGGCGTTTCTGGCGTTCTTCCAGGTTCTGTCGGGCTTTGTCCCACCAAACCGGGCCACAGGCTTGGTCGAATTCGTTCTCGTGCTCGTAGCAACCATAGAGAATTTCGCGGATGAACTGCTGCTGGTGTTTGGGCAATACCAGCGTGATCAGCTTGTACAGCAGGCGTTGCAGGCGGGGAGGGCGTGGCAGGTGTGAGGAGACCTGGCGAGTGTCGGCCAGTGCCAATGCGCTGGTCGGGGCTGACGCATGCTTGGCGATCCAGGCCTTGACCTTGGCGCGGAACAGTTGCTTGCGACTCCAGTAATGATGGATCAGGTCCGGGCATTCGCGCACGTTGACCGTGCGATAGGCCGCGATCGACAGGCAGAACTCTTCGAGGGTGTAGGCGCCTTGGGCATGGGGAAACAGTTCGTCCATCAGCTCGATGGAGCGATCAAGGATGTGCGCGTCCTGTTGCGTCAGGCCCATGACCCCGGAATTGAGGGTCATCATGTCATCGTCGGCCACACCCATATCCAACAGACGCTGGTGCAAGGCGGTGTAAAGGATACTTTCGTGGTTATCGCCGTACTTGGTGTAGAAGGCGTTGCACAACAGGGTGCCAGGCTGCACGCGCTCAAACAGGTCCATGGGTGAATGATGGAAGAAGGTGTCGGTGTCGATCAGCATGGCCACCGGGGACTCTTCCAGCACTTGGCGCAACACCACATGCTTGGTGCGGAAGTGATAGCCGTGGGGCTCGCTCCAGCGCTTGCGCGTGGCTTCGTCCAGCGGGCGTACGCGCACGGGTAAAAGGCGATAGGGCTCGGGGTTGTCGCTGAATACCTGGATATCCACGGCGGCGTCCGGGGTGTCCCGCAGGAAGGCCAGCGCACTGGCGATGCTGAACACCGCTTCCTGGTGGTAGGTCTCGGAGCCGAAGACCAGGTAGACCAGTTGTGGGCGGGAAGTCGTGGGCACTGTATTCATGGACTGCTGGGTTCCGTGGGCACGTAAAACGACGAAGGCCCTCGTAGAGACGAAGGCCTTGGCACAGTCGGACAAACTTCAGCGTGGCAGCTTGAGGTTGTTCCAGATGGCAAGGCTGGGTTCAGCCTGGTTCAGGGTATAGAAGTGCAACCCTGGCGCGCCACCTTGCAACAAATCTTCACACATAGTGCTGATGACCTGCTCGCCAAACGCCTGGATGCTCTTGACGTCGTCGCCATAGGCTTCCAGTTGTTTGCGCACCCAACGTGGGATCTCTGCACCGCAGGCGTCGGAGAAGCGCGCCAGCTTGCTGTAGTTGGTGATCGGCATGATGCCCGGCACGATCGGGATGTTCACGCCCATCGCCCGCACACGCTCGACGAAGTAGAAGTAGCTGTCGGCGTTGAAGAAGTACTGGGTGATCGCACTGTCGGCGCCGGCGTTGGCCTTGCGCACGAAATTCTGCAGATCGTCTTCGAAACTATGTGCCTGTGGGTGCATCTCCGGGTACGCCGCCACTTCGATATGGAAGTGGTCGCCGGTTTCTTCACGGATGAAGCTCACCAGGTCATTGGCGTGGCGCAGCTCACCGCTGGCCATACCCATACCGGACGGCAGGTCGCCGCGCAGGGCGACGATGCGCTTGATGCCGGCGGCCTTATATTGCGTCAGCAGGCCGCGCAGGTCGTCCTTGCTGTCGCCCACGCACGACAAGTGCGGAGCGGCGGGAACTTTGACTTGGCTTTCCAGCTGCAACACGGTGTTGATCGTGCGGTCACGGGTCGAGCCGCCGGCGCCGTAGGTGCAGGAAAAGAAGTCGGGGTTGTAGCTGGCCAACTGGGTGGCCGTGGCCATCAGTTTTTCATGCCCAGCATCGGTCTTGGTCGGGAAGAACTCGAAGCTGTAGCGACGATCTTGGGACATGGTCGTATCCTTGGAAACTCAAAACTGGAAGGCTTACACCGTCAATGTGGGAGCGGGCTTGCTCGCGAATGCGGTGGGTCAGTCATGATTGCTTCGACTGACACTCCGTATTCGCGAGCAAGCCCGCTCCCACACAAGCCCGCTCCGACAGGGAGAGAGCCGGTTACTTAGTAACGATAAGCGTGCGGCTTGAACGGACCTTCAACGGTCACGCCGATGTAGTCGGCCTGGGTCTTGGTCAGTTGAGTCACTACGCCGCCGAAGCCACGTACCATTTCCAGGGCCACTTCTTCGTCGAGTTTCTTCGGCAGTACTTCCACGGTCAGGCGCTCGGCCTTCTGGGCAGGCGACAGGTCGGCGTATTTCTGGCCGAACAGGAAGATCTGCGCCAGTACCTGGTTGGCGAACGAGCCGTCCATGATGCGGCTTGGGTGGCCAGTGGCGTTGCCCAGGTTAACCAGGCGGCCTTCAGCCAGCAGGATCAGGTAGTCATCGTTCTGCGGGTCGAAATCACCTGCGCCGGTACGGTGAACCTTGTGTACCTGTGGCTTCACTTCTTCCCATGCCCAGTTCTTGCGCATGAAAGCGGTGTCGATTTCGTTGTCGAAGTGGCCGATGTTGCAGACAACAGCACGCTTCTTCAGAGCTTTGAGCATGTTTGCGTCGCAAACATTCACGTTGCCGGTGGTGGTCACGATCAGGTCGATCTTGCCCAGCAGCGCCTTGTCGATGCTCGCTTCGGTGCCGTCGTTCTGGCCGTTGATGAACGGCGAAACCACTTCGAAACCGTCCATGCACGCTTGCATGGCGCAGATCGGGTCAACTTCGGAGACTTTAACGATCATGCCTTCCTGACGCAGGGACTGGGACGAACCCTTGCCCACGTCACCGTAGCCGATCACCAGGGCTTGCTTGCCCGACAGCAGGTGGTCGGTGCCGCGCTTGATGGCATCGTTCAGGCTGTGACGGCAGCCGTACTTGTTGTCGTTCTTGCTCTTGGTCACCGAGTCGTTGACGTTGATGGCCGGGATTTTCAGCTCGCCCTTGGCCAGCATGTCCAGCAGACGGTGTACGCCAGTGGTGGTTTCTTCGGTCACACCGTGGACGCGGTCCAGGATCTGCGGATACTTCTTGTGCAGCAGCTCGGTCAGGTCACCGCCGTCGTCGAGGATCATGTTGGCATCCCAAGGCGCGCCATCCTTGAGGATGGTTTGCTCCAGGCACCACTCGTACTCTTCTTCGGTCTCGCCTTTCCAGGCGAATACGGCGATACCGGCAGCAGCGATAGCGGCAGCGGCCTGGTCTTGAGTCGAGAAGATGTTGCAAGACGACCAACGTACTTCGGCACCCAGGGCAACCAGGGTTTCGATCAGCACGGCAGTCTGGATGGTCATGTGGATGCAGCCGAGGATCTTCGCGCCTTTGAGCGGCTGCTCAGCCGCGTACTTGCGGCGCAGACCCATCAGGGCAGGCATTTCGGATTCGGCGATAAAGGTTTCGCGACGGCCCCAGGCGGCGAGGGACATGTCGGCGACTTTGTAGTCGTTGAAATCTGCAGGCGTGTTTACTGCGCTCATGAAGAGCCTCCATTCGTAGTGTGCGAATGGGCGCCGTTGTGCGTTTAGTATC
>Ga0209173_100218_pt1 | contig 47787 bp, 47 predicted proteins | sample SynthPrep_16_END_FD_187206 | JGI IMG/M metagenome (GOLD analysis project Ga0209173, IMG submission 187206) | Synthetic microbial communities from Ohio, USA - SynthPrep_16_END_DS12_MetaG (SPAdes) (version 2) | ecosystem: Engineered > Bioreactor > Aerobic > Activated sludge | place: USA: Ohio... | reverse complement strand
ACATATGCTAGTGCAGTTTTTAGTGTGCGATAAATATTTTAGGTCAATGGGTTAGCGACGGCGGACGGTTAAATGTTATCAATAATGAGGGGGGCTCAATGCGCCCCTTTCAAACTCTCAGGCTGTAGCGTCTAACTCAGCATCCACACGCGGACGCGCACCTGAGCAGCTCAAGTTCCCCACGGCTTAAAACCCAAGGCGAATCTCGGCACATAATCCACCTCCTGAACGATTGCTCAAGGTCAACGACCCGCCTATGGCGTTGGTCAGTTGCTGCGCAATCGCCAGCCCCAGGCCCGTACCACCGGTGCCGCGATTGCGAGAGCTTTCCACCCGGTAAAACGGCTGCATCACCTGCACCAGTTCGTCCTCGGCAATCCCCGGTCCGCGATCCAGCACCTTGATCGACAATTCCCCGCTTGTCGTCGAGCCCACTACCAGCTCCGCACTGCCTGCGAACTTCAGGGCGTTGTCCATCAGGTTCACCAGCACCCGGCGCAAGGCGTGGGGGCGAGTGTCGAGTACCACCGCGCTTTTGCCGGACAGGCTCACCTGCTTGTGCATGTCCTGATAGTCAAACACCAGGCTGTCGAGAAACGCATCGAGGTTGATTCGGTGGCTGGCTTCGCTGGCGCCATGAACGCTGCGCGCATAGGCCACGCCTTCGCGCACCAAATGTTCCATTTCGCCGAGGTCGCTCCAGAGTTTGTCGCGGTCGGCGGAGTCTTCCATGAATTCGGCACGCAATTTCATGCGGGTTATCGGGGTTTGCAGGTCATGGGAAATCGCCGCGAGAATCTGCATGCGTTCCTTGAGGTATTCGGCGATGCGCTGTTGCATTGCATTGAACGCGGCGGCGGCATGCGCGACTTCCGTCGGGCCGGTTTCGTCCAGCGCAGTGGGGTGGGCGTTCGGGTCGAGGGTCTCTACCGCCCGCGCCAAACGGGTCAGGGGGCGGATGGCCAGGCGCACGGCGAACCACGTGCAGCCCAGCAGCAGCGCAAGCTGGAGCACCAGCACCACGGGCAGCCAGTAGGCGACGGGCACAGCCGCAGGACGCACGTCAAGGGTGATCGGGCTGCCATCGGCCAGGGTCAGGTGCGCCTGGAAATGCTTTTGCAGGCCGGGTAGGTCACGGAAGGTCAGCGCGTAGTGTTCGCCCAGCGCGTCCGCAATCGAGGTGGCGGCCATGGGCATATCGTCGGTGCGCATCGGCTCGCCGGTTTCGCCGGCATTGAGCAGGTACCGGTAATTCTGCCGGTCGAGGCGCGGCAGCCAGCTGGCGCGTTCGTTGGCGGGTAGACGGTCGAGGATGGCGACTGAGGTGGAGACATCGTTTTCCAGGTTGCCCAACATGGCGGTGCGCGCACTGATATAGCGCTCGTAGAACTGCGCACTGAACGACAACCCATGGGCGCACACCAGGCTGATCAAGAAGATCAGTGACAACTGCGACGCCAACGTGCGCGGCCAGCCCAAGCGCAGCCTCATAAACCGTGGCGTCATTGATCGGCCCCGAGGATTTCCACCGGCAAGGAGAACACATAGCCCTCACTGCGCACGGTCTTGATACAGGCCGGCTCACGGGCGTCATCCAGCAGGCGTTGGCGCAGGCGGCTCACCAGCAGGTCGATGGAACGGTCAAACAGATCGGCGTCGCGGCCTTGGGTCAGGTTGAGCAACTGGTCGCGATTGAGCACGCGATGGGGGTGGTCGAGGAACACCCGCAGCAGGCGGTATTCGGCGCCGCTCAGGGCCACCAGGGTGCCGTCTGCGTCGAGCAGATGGCGCGCGGTGGTGTCCAGTCGCCAGCGACCAAACCGGATCAGGCGTCCGGTCTCGCTGACCACCAGGTTCGGCGGCAACATGCGTGTGCGGCGTAACACGGCGTTGATGCGCGCTAACAGTTCACGGGCCGCGAAGGGTTTGACCAGGTAGTCGTCGGCGCCCATTTCCAGGCCGATGATGCGGTCGGTTTCATCGTTGCGCGCAGTGAGCATCAGCACCGGCGTGGCCTTGTGCTTGCCCACCCGCAGCTCGCGGCACAGCTGCAAACCGTCGTCGCCAGGCATCATGATGTCCAGCACGATGAGGTCTACCGGTGTCGTGTCGAGGAAACTGCGCATCTGGCGGCCGTCGGCGACCACGGTGGTGCGCATACCGTTTTTCTTCAGGTAGTTGCCTACCAGCTCGCGGATCTCCCGGTCGTCATCGACGATCAGGATGTGATCGACATGATCCATGCTGCCTGCCTCGTTAAATACTCAGTGGAGCGCAGTCTAGCCACTGGCGACGGCCTTGCCTTGTGCCCTTTGTATTGCAGTGTATCCGGCTATAACGGAGATACATGACGAAGCAAAATCGGGCACACGCAGGGATGCGCGAGTTGTGGCTGGTCGGTTACGGCAGGCTCAAGGGCCATGGGAAGCCCTGAGCAACAGCGCTTCGAATACCTGTTGCACCTGCGGCTCATCACTGTGGGCCACATTAAAACGCATCGAGTCGCGGTGCGCCGCGTCATAGCCGAACAGCGCACCGGGCGCCAGCACCATGCCGTGTTTCAAGGCCGCCTGGGCCAGAAGCTCGCCGTTGATTCCGGGCGGCAGGCGCGCCCAGATAAACATTCCGCCCTCATAACCCATGGGCAGTTCGCAGCCGCAACGCTTAAGCCATTGTTCGACCCGTCCACCGGCCTCCATCAAGCGCTGCATCATGCGCTTGCGGTGCTTGGCATAGCTGCCTTCGCTGAGCATGCGGTACACGATCTGCTCGAACAGCTCGGAGGTCACGCCGCCGCTCATCAGCTTCATATTGGTCAGGTTGGCCGCCAGTTGCGGTGCGGCGACCACGAAGCTGACGCGGGCGTTGGCGCTGAGGGTCTTGGAAAAACCCGACAGGTAGGTGACCTGGTCCAGGCCGGCGAGCGCGGCCAGGCGTGGCGGTGGGGTAGGGTGCAGGTCGCCGTAGAGGTCATCCTCGACGATATGGCAAGCGTATTGCTGGGTCAGTTGCAGCAGGCGAAATGCCTGGCCGGGGCTGAAGGAATGGCCGGTGGGGTTGTGCAGTATGCCGGTGGTGAGGTACAGGCTGGGGCGGTGCTCAGCCAAAAGCTGTTCGAGGGCGTTGAAGTCAAAACCATCGGGCCGGCGTTGGATCGTTACCACCTTGACCCCGTGCAGCGCCAGGTTGGCGTGGAAGTTGAAGTAGCACGGCGCATCCAGCAGCACGGTGTCGCCGGGCCGTGCCAGCAAGCGCATGAGCATGTCCAGGCCTTGCACGGTATTTGGCGTGGTGATGATCTGGTCCACCGGCACCGACAGGCCTTCACCGTGCAGCTTCTGTTGCAGCGCCTGGCGCAACGGCAGCAGCCCGGCCGGCGTGCCCAGCCCGGCGATGCGCAACGACGGCGCACGCACCACGCTGCGCATGGCTTGACGAATGGCGTCGCTGTCCAGCCACGCCTCGGGCAAGTGGCCGCCGCCGGGGCGCAGTTCGCCGTAGACCGTTGCGAGGGGGCGGCGCAATACGCTGAGCAGGTCCTGAGGCAGCAAATCAACCCAGTTTGTCGTGGCCGTATGGACGCGGTCCACGGTCACGAAATAACCACGGCCTTGGCTGGACGTGAGCAAATTGCGCCCGCGCAGGCGGTCGAGGGCTTCGTTGAGGGTGAACTTGCTCACGCCCAGGGTCTGGGTCAGTTCGCGCACCGAGGGCAACTTGCTGCCGGCAGCCCATTCGCCGTTTTCGATGGCCCGGCTGAATGCCTCGACGATCTGTTGCACCTTGGGAGTGCCCTCGACAAAGGCGATGGCCGATACGAACATGCGACTTCCTTATCTTTACTGGTAATTTTACCGGTGAAGTTCGGGCGGATTAGGCCTCACTTTACCTGCCTTGTGCAAGGGCGACTGCCTAGACTGCAGGCTCTCTTCCCCAGGTCCCCGGCCATGACAAGTGCGTTAACCCTTTCTTCGTTTCTGTACTTCCTGCTGTTTTGCGCAACCATGACGTTCAGCCCCGGCCCCATGACCCTGATGCTGTTGAGCCTGGGCCTGCGCGACGGCCTGCGCCGTTCGATCCCGGCGCAGATCGGCGCGAGTGTGGCGTACCTGATATCGATCCTGATCTTTGCCGTGGGCTTTTCCGAGCTGGTCAAGGGCTACCCTGTCATCACGCAGGCAATCCAGGTGGTGGGCGTGGCGTATATCCTTCACCTCGCCTACAAACAGTGGACCAGCAGCGGCGTGGTGATCGACCGGATCGGTCACGTGGAAGCTGCGCGCAACCTGTTTGGCAAAGGGTTGCTGACCGGGTTTTCCAACCCCAAGACCCTCATCATGTTCAGCGCGGTGTTCCCCCAGTTTGCCGGGACCGGGGAGCACCGTTCGACGCTGGATATCGCGATCCTCGGGCTGACGTTCCTCCTGCTGCAATTCGCCAGCGGCTGCCTGTATTGCTACTTCGGCCAGCGTATCAAGCATGTGCTGGAAGACCCCAAGCGGCGTGTGGTGTTGCAGCGTATCACGGCGCTGCTGCTGCTGGGCGTGGCGCTGATGCTGGCGCGGGGCTTTTCCCACTGAGGACGCCGAGCTTATCAGCGGTAGTGGCTAATTGCCGGTGCCCTGATAGACTCCTGGCATTCACTCAGGATTTCATCTCACCATGTCAGCTGCAGAAGGAACCGGACTTCCGCTCGCTTCACGGCTGTACAGATCCCGCCTGCTTGGGCTGACGCTCGGGTTGGTGTGCGTGGTGTTCGGGATGTATCCCCTGGACCCTGCCGGGTGGGTGTGGGCGTGGATGCTGATCAACGCGTTTGTCTGGCCGCACCTGGCTTTTCAACTGAGCGTGCGCACCACCAACGCACTGCGCAGCGAACGGCGCAACCTGCTGTTTGATTCCTTTTGCGGTGGGTTCTGGGTCGGTGCCATGCACTTCAACCCGTTGCCCAGTGTGACCACCTTGTCGATGATGACCATGAACAACGTGGCCATCGGCGGCCCCCGTTTCATGCTGGCCGGGTGGGTGGCGCAGGCGCTGGGTATCGGCACCTCATGGCTGTTGTTCGCCCCGGCCTTTATCGCCGTGACCACCCAGGTTCAGCTTTACGCCTGCCTGCCGATCCTGATGGTGTATCCGCTGGCATTGGGTTGGATCTGCTACCGCCAGGCGGTGACGCTGGCGCGACACAAGCGCGAGCTATTGGCGTTGAGCCGCACCGACAGCCTGTCCGGACTGCTCAACCACGGCGCCTGGAAAGACCACCTTGAGCTTGAATTCCAGCGCTGCCGCCGGGGTTGCTCAGGCGCCGCCATTGCCTTGATCGACATTGATCACTTCAAGATCATCAACGACACCTACGGCCATGTCACCGGCGATATCGTCCTGCGCCAACTCAGTAAAGTCCTGCGCCAGAACCTGCGCGCCACCGACCTCGCCGGGCGTTACGGTGGCGACGAGTTCTGTGTGATCCTGCCGGGCATGCCTCTCAACCGCGCCACCGAAGTGATGGATGCGCTGCGCGACCGCTTCAACGCCTTGGCCTACGCCCAGGACCCGACGTTGCGCGCGAGCTTGAGCATCGGCCTGGCGCCGTATCAACCGAGCCATGCGGATTCGACACACTGGTTGAATGATGTCGACCAAGCGTTGTACGAAGCCAAGAGCAGTGGGCGAAACCGCGTGAGTTCCGTGCAGGGGAGTTGGTTGCGATCGGTCTAGTGGGGTAGGGTGTCACGGCACCCTCCAACAACAATCAAGGATCGGTTCATGCTCTTCAACTTCTCGCGTACCCTCCTGGCCGCCACCCTGGCCGTGTCCTTCGCCGTGCCGGCCTACAGTGCCGAACCCCACAAACAGATCCAGGCACATGCCGAACAGTACAAGGCCGAGGCGTTGAAGCTGTTGGAACGCCTGGTGAATATCGACTCGGGTTCGGGGTATGAGCCGGGCCTGACGCAAGTGCGCGATATCGCCGTGGACGAGCTGAAACAGCTGGGCTTTGCTATTGAACAGGTGCCGGATAAAGCGGCCAACAACAGCCACGTGGTTGCCACCCTCAAAGGCACCGGCAAGGCCAAGATCCTGCTGATGGCCCACATGGACACCGTCTTCAAGGAAGGCTCGGCGGCCGAGCGCCCGTTCCACATCAAGGACGGCCGCGCCTATGGCCCCGGCGTGATGGATGACAAGGGCGGCATCGTCGCCGGCATCTACGCGCTCAAAGTCCTCAAGGACCAGGGCTTCAAGGACTACGCGCAAATTACCTTCCTGCTCGACGCCAGCGAAGAAACCGGCTCCGATGCGGCCTCCGAGCTGATCCGCAACACCGCCAAGGCCCACGACGTCACCCTCAACCTCGAACCCGGCCGCCCCGCCGACGGCCTGGTGGTGTGGCGCAAAGGCAGCGCCACCGCCGTGGTCGAAGTCAAAGGCAAAGCCGCCCACGCCGGTGTCGCCCCGGAACTTGGCCGCAACGCGGCGATGGAGGTTGCGCACCAGATCCTGCAACTCGGCAAGCTGGGGGATGAAGAGAAGAAAACCACCATCAACTTTACTGTGCTCAAGGCCGGCGACCGCACCAACGTCATCCCCGACCAGGCCACGGCCAAGGCGGATGTACGCGCGGCGTTGCCGGAAGAATTTGATCGCATCGAGAAGGATTTGGTGCGGGTGTCGGCGAATAAGCTGATCCCGGACACTGAAGTCACCACCAGCTTGAAACGTGGCTTGCCGCCCATGCCGCAGACGGCGGAGTCGGACAAGTTGGTGGCGATTGCCCAGGGGATTTATGGGGAACTGGGCAAGAAACTGACGATTGAAGGCAGCGGCGGGGCGGCGGACGCGAGTTTGTCAGCTGGGGTAGGAACACCGACGTTGGATGGGTTCGGGATTGTCGGGGGGAATATTCATACCCCGGAGGAGTATGCCGAGGTGGAGAGTGTCGTGCCGCGGGTTTATTTGCTTAGTCGCATGATTATGGAGCTTTCGAAGCGGTGATTGGGGCGGAGGGCTCATCCGGTGGGTTTGGGTGAGCAGCTCATTCAGGGTGAGTGGGTACTTTTTGGGGTGAGCAGGTTCGTGTGGTGAACACGCTTCTGTGGTGAGCAGGCTTGCCCTGCGCTGGGTTGCGCAGCAGCCCCAAAACAGACAATGCCGCTTGACCTGAAAGTACCCACTGCCTGCACTGGGGCCGCTTCGCGGCCCAACGCGAGCAAGCTCGCTCGCCACAGTGGGGGCGGTGCTGTTCTGGAGGGCGTTGGTGTTACCAAGTTGACGGGTCTTCGAGGCTGGCTTTTTGGAGGTCATCTTTCCAGACCTCGTTGGCGAGTCTATAGATGTCGGCGAAGAAACCTCGGGGGGGCGGCTATTTCTGTTTCGTTCCAGGCCATGGTTATGTATTCGTCGTAATCGTTTTCAAATTCTTTCGAAAAATCAAATTCGGAATTGTCTAGTGCATCTCTGAGAGCAGAGATCAATATAAAACGATGCCTGTAGGAAAGGTACATAAGGTCTTTCAGGATGAAAGAAACTATGATTTTTTCCCTATCTTTTTGGTTGTTGGGGTCGTACTTCCATAGCTCTTTTCCAATTGTTTCCTCAAGGTCGTGTATCGATAATGCACCTAATATATGAGAGATATTAGGGACGTATGGAGTGTTCATAAAAGGGCATTTCAGCATCGTCTGCTCAACATCCGTATCCAACTGGATATCGCCGACAAATAAATAAACATCAGCGGCTCATCGCTGAGCACCAGCAGGCCGTGGGCAATCGAGTTTTTACCGAGTTTCAGCAGTTCATCCAGTTCGGTCTGGGAGATGTACTGAGCGCTCTGGAATATATGCACCAGGGTCAATTTGCCATTGGCCTGGCACGTAGCGACGGTGCTGCTTGGGTAAAGAGAGCGGTTGATCGGCGCGACCAGCGCCACTTCATCCCCGACCTTGAAGACTTGCTCGACATCCAGCGCCGAAAAGCTCCAAAAGCTCGAAGCCCAGTCATCAAAGGTATTCAGGCACTCCCGGAAATCGCGAAAGACGCTCTCGACATCGACCGTCTTCACATCCATTGGGGTCAGGGCCAGCCTGCCAATGGCCGGGGTCAAGAAACAGCTCCAACAACAAGAAAATCCATCTGCAATCCCTCGCACTGTGTAATCAGGCGAGGGACTTTGCGGACCTTTTCAGGGGAAGGGAGTAGAGCTTATCCGGCCGTTACGTGGGAAGTTTCGACAACTTTTGTCTTCTCCCGCCCCAGCACCAGGCTGCACAGCGCCGGCAAGAACAACAGCGTCAACACCGTGCCCACCAGCACTCCGCCAATCAGCACATAGGCCAGGGACGACCAGAACACCGACAACGTCAGCGGAATAAACGCCAGCGCCGCCGCCAACGCGGTCAGGATCACCGGCCGTGCGCGTCGCACCGTGGCTTCAATAATCGCCTCGCGAATCGGCATGCCGTGGTCCTGGTTCTGGCGAATCTGGTCGGTAAAGATCAGCGTGTTGCGCATCAGAATCCCGCCAATCCCGATCAAACCCAGAATCGCGTTGAAGCCGAACGGCTGGTTGAACAGCAGTAAGGTCGGCACCGCGCCAATCAAACCCAGTGGTGCAGTGGCGAAGACCATGAACATCACACCGAACGAGCGCACCTGGAACATGATCACCGTGAGGGTCAGCAGGATCATGATCGGGAACAGCGCGGCCAGGGCGACGTTGGCCTTGGCGCTTTCTTCCACTGGGCCGCCGATGTCGATCTGGTACCCGGTAGGCAGCTTGGCGATCAGCGGCTGCAGGTCTTTGTACACGGCCATTTCCACGTCGGGCGGTTGCACGCCGTCGATGATGTCGGCGCGCACTTCGACGGTGGTCGCGCGGTTGCGGCGCTTGAGGATCGGTTCCTCCATCACCGCCTGGAAATGCCCGACCTGGGCCAGCGGCACCGAGGTGCCGGCGCTGTTGGTGAGGGTCATGTTGTTGAGGTTGCCGAGGTCCTCGCGTTGGTTGCCCTGGGCGCGCGCGACCACCGACACAGTGCGGTTGCCTTCACGCACTTCGGTGATCGGGTTGCCGCTGAGCAAGGCGTTGAGCTGGGATTTCACCTCGTTGGGGGTGAAGCCCAGCAGGCGCAGACGGTCTTGATCCAGTACCAGGCGATAACCGCTGGTGCGCTCGCCCCAATCAAGGAAGGCGTCCTTGGTCAGTGTGTTGGCGGCGACGACCTTGCGCACGTCCTCGGACAGACCGCGAACGACGTCCACATTCGGGCCGGAAACACGGAACACCACCGGGAACGGCACGGGCGGGCCGAACAGCAGTTGCGTCACGCGCACCCGTGCCGAGGGAAACTCACCGGCGGCGATGCGTTCACGCATGCGTACTTTCAGCGCGTCGCGGGCATGGGAGTCCGGGGTTTGGACGATCAGTTTGGCGAACGCCGGGTCCGGCATTTCGGGGTTCAGCGACAGGAAAAAGCGCGGTGCACCGCCGCCCACATAGGTGTCGACCAGGGTCGTTTGCGGCTCTTGCAGCAGCGCCTTTTCCAGTTGCGCAGCCACCGCTTCGGTACTTTTGAAGGCGCTGCCCGGCGGCATATACACCTCAAGAATCAGCTCGGAACGGTCGGAGTTGGGGAAGAACTGCTTCTTCACCACACCCATGCCTGCCACGCACAACACAAATGCGCCGACGACCAACCCGGTCACCAGCCAGCGCCGCTGCACGCAGGCTTGCACCAAACTGCGCAGTTTCTGGTAATAGCGCCCGGCGTAAATCGCATCATGGCCGCCGGGCACCGGCTTGATCTGTGGCAGCAGCTTCACGCCCAGGTACGGCGTGAACACCACCGCCACCAACCATGAAGCAATCAGTGCAAACCCGACGATCCAGAAGATATTGCCGGCGTATTCCCCCGCACCGGAACGCGCGAAGCCTACCGGCAGGAAGCCAATAATGGTCACTAAGGTGCCGGTCAACATTGGCGCTGCCGTGGAGCTCCAGGCAAAGGTCGCCGCGTGAATCCGGTCGAAGCCTTCCTCAAGCTTCACCACCATCATTTCGATGGCGATGATTGCGTCATCCACCAGCAGCCCCAGGGAAATGATCAGCGCGCCCAGGGTAATGCGGTCGAATTCACGCCCGGTGAGCAGCATGATCACAAACACCACCGACAAGGTCAGCGGCACCGCGGCCGCCACCACCAGCCCGACGCGAAAGCCCAGGGCCAACAGGCTGATCACCATCACCACCGCCAGGGCGACGAAGAATTTCAGCATGAACTCGTTCACCGCCAGGCTGATGTTTTTCGCCTGGTCGGAGACCTTGGCGAAATTCACGCCCAGCGGCAGGTCGGCCTGGATCTTGGCTTCCTGGGCCTTGAGGCTCTTGTCCAGGTCGAGGCCGTTCCAGTGTTTCTCCATGATCACGCCGAGCATCAACGCCGGGTCGCCCTGATGGCGGATACGGTAGCTGGGCGGGTCTTCATAGCCTCGGCTGACGCTGGCCACATCGGCGATGCGCAATAGACGGCCGTTGACTTGCAGGGGCACGTTTTCAATCAGCGCCAGGCTGTCGAACGCGCCGTCGATGCGAATGTAGGCGCGGGCGCCGGCCGTCTCGACAAACCCCGACGGCGCCACGGCGTTCTGGGCGGCGAGGGCGGCAAAGATCTGGTCCGGCTTGATACCCAGCGTTGCCAGGCGCTCATAGGAAAACTCGACAAAGATCCGCTGCGCCTGCTCACCGAGGATATTGACCTTCTTCACCCCCGGCAGGTTGAGGAAACCCTGGCGCAGGTCTTCGGCCATCTGCACCTGTTGGCGGTGGGGCAAGTGCTCGGCTTCCAAGGCGTACAACGCAAAGTACACATCGGAATACTCATCGTTGAAGAAGGGGCCGATCACGCCGCTGGGCAACCTGGCGGCTTCATCGCTGAGTTTCTTGCGGGTCTGGTAGAACAGCTCCTGAACCTCGCTGGGGCGCGTGGACTCCTTGTAGGTCATGCGCATCGACACGAAGCCCGGCTGGGCGATGGTCTCCACGCGGTCGTAGTAGTCCAGCTCCTGCAGGCGTTTTTCCAGGCGGTCGGCCACCTGCTCCTGCATTTCCTGGGCGGTCGCGCCCGGCCAGGCGGCGGTGATGGTCATCACCTTGACCGTGAATAACGGGTCTTCGGCGCGCCCCAGCTTGCCGAACGAGAAGATCCCGGCGGCGAGGATCGCAATGATCAGGAACAACGTGACCGCGCGATGCTTGACCGCCAGTTCCGAGAGGTTGATACCGCGCATGCTCAGTTTTCCTGTTTGCGGTTGAGGGCCAGCACTTGGGCGGGCAAGAGACGCACGGCGTCACCGCTGTGCAGCAGGTGCGCGCCGAGGGCAACGATGAGCTGTCCGGGCGTAACGCCGCTGTCGAGCAGGGCCTCTTCCTGGCCGAGGCTGGCGACGTTCACCGGGGCGAAGCTGACCTTGTCGTCTGCGCCGATCAGCCAGACGCCGGTGCCTTGTCCTGAGTCCTGCAGTGCGCCGATGGGCACGCGGGTTTGCGGCGCCTGGCCGTTGCCTTGCAGGCGCACGGTGATGGTGGAGCCGAGGGCGAACCGGTCGACGGCGCCGTGCAATACGTAGCGGGCGCGGTAGGTGCGGGTGGTCGGGTCGGCGCTGGCGGACAGTTCCCGCAGGGTGGCGATCACCGCCTGGTCCGGGGCGCCGAAGGGGAAGGCCAAGGCTTTTTGCGCGGCCTGGTCGCGCTGGTTTTCCGGCAGGTTGACGATGGCTTCGCGGGCGCCGTCATGGGCCAGGCGCGCAACGATCTGCCCTTCGGCGACCACCTGGCCACGGTCCGCCCGCACGTCGGTGATGATGCCGTCGCCGTCGGCCTTGAGGACGGAATAGGTGCGGCGGTTTTCGATCTGGCTGGCGTCGGATTGTGCGGCGGCGAGCTCGGCTTCGGCGACGCGCAGGTTGGTCGCCGATTGGTCGAAGATCTGCCGTGACACCGCGCCGGTACTGGCCAGGCGTTGGTAACGGTTTTCGTCGTCGCGGCGCTGGCGCAGTTGCGCCTGGGCGGCGTTGACGCGGTTCTTCGCCGAGCGCAGGGCCAGTTCGAAGTCGCCGATGTCCAGCACCAGCAGGGTGTCGCCACGGGACACGTGCTGGCCGGGGTCGACTTTACGCTCGATGACCTTGCCGCTGACCCGGAAGCCCAAGTCGCTTTCGGTGCGCGCCGCGACCACGCCGGTGTAGGCGCTTTGCTGGGTGCCGGCGGCTTCGACTTTGGCGGCGAGGACCGGGCGTGGCTGGGGCACTTCAGCGGCGGTGTCGGCCTTGCTGTTGCAGCCATTGAGGACGATCAACAGCGCCAGGGGCGTAACAAGACGCAAGGGGAGAGGGTGCATGGCGGGCTCCGGGGTGACCAGGGGGTAAAAAATTATGGACATAATTTTTTACGCATATTATGGTCGAAATATAAATTAATCCAGCCCCCCGGATGCCCTCCATGACGAACGCCCCGGTCCCATCACGAAGCCTGTTGTTTCTACTGGTGGCCCTGACCGCGCTGGGAGAGGTTTCGACCCAATTGATCATTCCCGGCCTTGGCGCCATTGAGCGGGCGTTGGCCGCTCCCGCCGGTTCCGCGCTGATGGCGCTGTCGGCGTTTGTGGCAGCCTTTGGCCTCGGTCAATTGCTGTTCGGGCCGCTGTCGGACCGTATCGGCCGGCGCCCGGTGCTTATTGGCGGCCTTGCGCTGTATGTGCTGGCGACCTTGTCGATGCTGCTGGTCGACGACATGTATCAATTCATCGCCGCCCGCGTGCTGCAAGGCCTCGGCGCCTGCGCCGCGCTGGTACTGGCGCGCACGGTGGTGCGCGATGTGTGGAAGGCCGAAGCGGGGCCGGCCCTGGCGTTGACCATGATCGGCATGCTCTACGCCATTGTGGTGGCGCCGATGGTCGGTGGGCTGCTGATCAAATTGTTCGGCTGGCACGCGCCGATCATCCTGGCGTCGACGATTGGCAGCGTGGTGTTGCTGCTGGCCGCGCTGTTCTTTCGCGAGAGCAACCACGCCCTCGACCCCAAGGCCGGCCACTGGCGCACCCTGGGCGGGCAATACCTGGATCTGCTCAAGGGTCGCCAGTACCGTGCGTTCGCCGTGGCCCTGGCGTGCACCTATGGCGCCATGTTTGCGGTGATCGCCGGTTCATCGACGGTGTTTATCAACTTACTGGGCTTCAGCAGCCTGGAGTACGGCATCAATTTCGGCCTGATCGTGTCGATGCTGATCGTCGGCTCCACCTACACCCGACGCAACATCATGCGCCTGGGGCCGCAGCGGATCGTGGCGATGGGCGTGGCGCTGGTGGCCTTCGGCGGGGTATTGGCCGTGGTCATTTATGCCTTGTTCGGCTTGTCGGCAGTCGGCCTGGATATCCCGATTGCCCTGGCCACCCTCGGCGGCGGCCTGGTCTTGCCCGGTTCGGTCACCGGTGGCGTGATGCCCAACGCACACCGCGCCGGGTTGGCGGCGGGGCTGATGGGGTTTTCGCAGATGTTCGGCGCCACCTGCAGCGGCGTGCTGTTGAGCCATCTGCGTGATGGCAGTGCCGCGCCGATGATCATCATCCAGGCGTGCTTTGCGGTGACGGCCTTCGTGGCGTTTCACCTGCTGCGCGAGCGGCGCACGGCCCTGGTGCCCAGCGTTTGAGTTGTCACACTTTGTCCAAGTTATTTTGACCTAGATGATTACGATTCTCTTTTGAGTCCAATCCTAAGGTCCACGCCCATGCTTGCTGCTTCTCGCTTCTCACCCCTGGCCCTACTGGTTGCCGGCAGCCTCAACGCGCATGCCGACGAGCCCTTGGCGCTCAATGACGTCGTGGTGACGGCCTCCGGCTTTGCCCAAAGTGTGGAAGACGCGCCGGCCTCCGTCACGGTGATCGATGGCGAAGCGCTGCGCCGTAAATCCTACCGTGACCTCGGCGACGCAGTGCGCGACGTGGAGGGCGTGACGGTCAATGGCGGCGCGAATGAAACCGACATCTCCATCCGTGGCATGCCGGCTGACTACACGCTGATCATGGTCGACGGCAAACGCCAGAGCGCACGGGAGTCACGGGTCAATGGCAACAGCGGCTACGAGCAAAGCTTCGTGCCGCCGGCCGCAGCCATCGAGCGTATCGAAGTGGTGCGTGGGCCGATGTCGTCGCTGTATGGCTCGGATGCGATCGGCGGTGTGATCAACGTGATCACACGCAAAGTCTCGCCGACCTGGGGCGGTTCGGTGGGTTACGACTATTCCGCACGCCAGCACAGCGACCAGGGCAATGCGCGCCAGACCCAGTTCTACCTCAGCGGCCCACTCAAGGAAGACTTCCTCGGCCTGCAGGTGTGGGGCCGTTACCTGGACCGCCAGGCCGACGACGATATCGAGCAGACCAATGGCTTCAGTAAGGCCGACCACCGTGACCTCACCGCACGCCTGGCCTTCACGCCGACCCTCGACCACGACATCCTGCTGGAAGCGGGCGCCACGCGCCTGAAGAACGGCGACGGCATGAGCCCCAACTGGGCCACCCGCGAGCAGGAAAACAACCGCGATCACTGGTCGCTGTCCCATCAGGGCCGTTGGGGCTGGGCCACCTCAGACGTCGCGTTGTCCCAGGAAACCTCCTCCCGCGAAGGCAAGGCCACTCCGGCGCAAACCGATATCTACGGGCGCAAACCCGAGATCAAGAACACCGTGTTCGATGCCAAGCTGGTGGTGCCCACTGCGCATAACGTCAGCACCGTCGGCCTGCAATGGAATGAAAGCGAGTTGACCGACTGGAATCAGGGCCTGGGCGACCGCGTCGACTATAAGTTCTCGGTGGTGCAAAAAGCCCTGTTTGCCGAGAACGAATGGTCGATGACCGACAACTTTGCCCTCACCACCGGCCTGCGGTTGGACGAGCACGAAGAGTACGGCGCCCACCTCAGCCCACGGGTCTACGGCGTCTGGCGCGCCACCGAACAGTGGACGCTCAAAGGCGGCATCGCCCGTGGTTTCAAGGCCCCGGAACTGCGTGCGGTGGTCGAGGACTACGCGTACCTGCGCCGCAACCGCTTCGTGATGTTCGGCAACCCCGACCTCAAGCCCGAGACCAGCACCAACTATGAAGTCTCGGCGTTGTGGAGTAACCGCGACAACCTGTCGGCCGGCGTCACGCTGTTCTACAACGACTTCCAGGACAAGCTCTCCACCGTCACCACCGACCGCCGCTGGAACACCTACACCATCATGGAGCGGGTCAACGTCGACAAAGCGATCATTCAGGGCGTGGAACTGAACGGCCAATGGGACATCAGCCCCAGCGTGTTGCTCAAGGCCAATTACACCTACACCGATTCGGAGCAGAAAAGCGGCGCCAACAAAGGCGCACCCCTGGCCCTCACGCCAGAGCAAAAGGCCAATGTGCGTAGCGAATGGACGATCAACGACCGCACCCAGGCCTGGGTTTCGCTGAGTTACTACGGTGAAGAAACCGGTAATACCATTACCGACGAACCGGCGCCGGGCTACACCACCGCCGACCTCGGAGGCTCCTTCGACGTGAACGATTCGCTGACCCTCAACGCCTCCCTCAACAACCTCACCGACAAGCGCCTGGACGATGAAACCTACGGCACGGTGAACTACGGCCGCACCCTGTGGATGGGCGCCACGCTCAACTTCTAAAGCGCCGCCGGCAATCGCACCACCGCGCACAGGCCGGCCGGTGGGCGATTCTCCAACACCAGTTCGCCGCCATGGGCCTGGATGCACGAGCGTGCAATCGCCAGGCCCAGCCCCACGCCGCCGTCGCTGACGCCACGCTGCACAAAGGGTTCGAACACCTTGGTGAGCCAGTCCTCGGGCAAGCCTTGGCCGTGGTCGAGAATCTCGATGCACAGCCAGCCGTTATCCTGGCGTGCCAGGCTCAACCGGGCATCACCGGCATGGTGCAGGGCGTTGTCGATCAGGTTGGTGAGGGCGCGTTTGAGCGCCAGGGGGCGACAGGTCAGCATCAGCGGCGGTGCGCCCGTCCAGTCAACGGGCTGTTGCAGGCGTTGGTAACGCCTGGCCAAGTCGTCCAGCAGCGCGGTGAGTGACAGCGTGGTGGTGGGTTCCTGCACCGCATCGTCACGCACGAAATTCAAGGTTTCGCGCACCATCGCACTCAACTCGCTGAGGCTTTCGAGCATGTCATCACGGGCCTCGCCGGGTTCGAGCAATTCCACCTGCAGGCGCAGTTCGGTGAGCGGCGTGTTCAGGTCATGGCTGACCGCTGCGAGCATCCGCGTGCGGCCTTCGACATGCCGGGCGAGGTTGGCCTGCATGGTGTTGAAGGCGGCGGTAAGGTCGCGGGCTTCCTGGGGGCCTTGTTCGGGCAGCGGCGCGATCCATTCCCCACGGCTGACGCGCGCGGTGGCCTGGGCCAGGGTCCGCACCGGGCGTACCACGCGGGCGATGAAAAACATCACGATCAACAGCACCGGCAGGGTCGTCACCGGCAGGCTGTAGGCCAATACCCGGCCCCATTCGTAGGCACCGGCGGGATATTGCACGGCGTTCAAGTAGCTGCCGTTGGGCAACGGGACGCTGGTGCGCAGGCGCAAGGGGGCCCAGCCGGCGGGGCTGAACACGTGGGTGCGCGCGTCGGCGCCGCTGACTCTTTCCAACTGCATGCCGATGGCTGCGGCGGGGTCCAGCTGCAGTTGGCTGCGCAGCTCGTCGGCCAGTCGCTGTTCTTCCGGGCGCAGCTCAAAGGGCGCGACTTCCGCCGTGTGGGCAATCCAGAAGCGCGTGTCGTCGGTGCCGATGGCGGCTAACAGGTGCTCGGTCTCACTCGGCGTCAGATCGATGGCGGCGTGATGGGCGGTGCTCAAGCGTTCCAGGCTGAACCGGCGGGACAACGGGTGGATCAGGCTGCCGGTGCGCTGCAGGAACAACATCGCGATGGCGTTTGAGGCCAATAGGGCCAGCAGCAACAGCAGGCTTAGCTGACGCGCCATCGTGCGCGGCCACAGCCGACTCAGGGCGTGCATTCATTGACCTCGGCGGCCAGCAGGTAACCACTGCCCCAGATGGTGCGCAGCAGCTCCTGCGCTGCATCGCCCTGGGCGAGCTTGCGGCGCAGGCGGCTGACCTGGCGATCGATCGCGCGGTCGCTCACGTCGCTGTCGGCGGCGGCCGTGAGGTCGATCAGCCGTTCGCGGGGCAACAGGGTGTTGGGATGGGCGAGAAACACTTGCAGCAGGCGACTTTCGGCGGTGCTGAGCTGGACAGCCGGGCTGCCGTCGCGGCGCAACGTGGCGCCAGTCACGCTGAAATGCCAGCCGCCGAATCGATAAGCGCGTGCGCCACTGCGCGGTGCCGCAGGCCCGGTATTGCGGCTTTGGCGACGCAATACACTGTGGATGCGCGCCACCAGTTCGCGAGGCTCGAAGGGCTTGGTGACATAGTCGTCGGCCCCCAGGTCCAGCCCGCGCACGCGGTCGGCGGCGGTGTCGCGGGCGGTCAGCAGGATCACCGGGGTATTGCTGCGCCGATGCAGCTGGTTGCACAGCTCAAAGCCATCGCCATCCGGCAACAGTACGTCGAGTACCACCACGTCGAAGGCTTGGGTCTTGAGCAATTGCCACATGCCGGCCGCATCTTCGGCGGTGCGCACATCAAAGGTGTGGCGGCGCAGATAGGTGGCCAACGGTTCGGGAATTTTGCGGTGGTCATCCACCACCAGCACGCGAGGCGCGGCAGGCGCAGGGGCAAACGGCATTGCAGCCCTCGGAGGGTTGAGCGGGAGAGGGGGATATTACTACGAGTCATTATCATTAACGCTGTTTTTGTGCTGGCGTCGCGCAATACCGTTCTATCAGTGGAACGATCAGGGTTGTTTTCATCGTCTAGCGCCGAATTGATATTGGTTTTAAGGTGTATGCACTTTGGAGGACTACCATGAAAAAACTCATCGGCATCTACACCAGCCCCCGTGCTCATTGGGTCGGCGACGGCTTCCCGGTGCGCACCCTGTTTTCCTACGACACCCTGGGCAAGCACATCAGCCCATTCCTGTTGCTGGACCACGCCGGTCCGGTCGATTTCACCCCGACCGCACAACGTCGCGGCGTCGGCCAACACCCCCATCGCGGCTTTGAAACCGTGACCATCGTCTACGACGGCGAAGTCGAGCATCGTGATTCCACTGGCGCCGGCGGCAAAATCGGCCCGGGCGACGTGCAATGGATGACCGCTGCCAAAGGCATCCTCCACGAGGAGTTCCATTCCGAAGCCTTCGCCCGCAGCGGCGGGGTGATGGAAATGGTGCAACTGTGGGTCAACCTGCCGGCCAAGGACAAAATGGCCGACGCCGGTTACCAGACCCTCGTCGATGGCGACATCCCGGTGCTGCCACTGGCCAACGACGCCGGACAACTGCGCCTGATTGCCGGTGAATTCGCCGGCACCCAAGGCCCGGCGCGTACGTTTACGCCGATTGACGTGTGGGACCTGCGCCTCAAGGCCGGCAAGGCGGTCACCCTGGACCTGCACGCAGGGCGCAACACCGCCCTGGTGATCCTGCGCGGCACGGTGTTGGTCAATAGCGAGGAAGTCGCGCGCCAAGGGCAATTGGCGTTGTTCGAACGCGACGGCAGCCAGCTCAGCCTGGCGTCCAACGACGACGCCAAGGTGTTGTTGCTCAGCGGCGAGCCGATCGACGAGCCCATCGTCGGCCATGGGCCGTTTGTGATGAATACCGAGCAGGAGATTCATCAGGCGTTTGCTGACTTTCAGTCGGGGCGGTTTGGGCAGATGTAAGCACACCCGCTATACCCTGGAGCGGCATTTCATGCGATCTTCCCGTCATTCGCCCTGGAGTCGCCTGGATGCCCTCACTTATCGCTGATCACCCGATGCTGTGCGCCTTGGCGCTGATCTTTATCGACATCGCCGTGTGGCGCCTTATTTCCGCCAACCTTGCCAACTGGAAGCTGGCGGCGCGGTTGGTGATCTTTGCCGTGTTCAGTGCCGTGCTGTTCAACGACGGCATGAACCCCATGCAGCTCGCGCCCTATGCGGACAACACCGCCTTGCACCTGGCCGCCACCGCCTTGCAGATCGGCTGGTGGCTGTTCGCGGCGCGCACGCTGACGGTGTTGCTCGGGGCGGTGATGATGCAGCGGGTCGGGCACACCGGGCGGTTGTTGCAGGACTTGATGGGGGCGGTGATCTTCCTGATTGCGATCATTGCCGCCATGGCCTATGTGCTCGACTTGCCGGTCAAAGGCGTGCTCGCCACCTCCGGCGCGGTGGCGATCATCGTCGGCCTGGCGTTGCAAAGCACCTTGAGCGACGTGTTTTCCGGGATCGTGCTCAACACCACCAAGCCGTATCAGCTGGATGACTGGATCTCCATCGACGGCACCGAAGGCCGGGTGACGGACATCGACTGGCGCGCCACGCGCCTGCAAACCTCCCAGGGCAGCATGGCGGTGATCCCCAACTCCCTGGCGGCCAAGGCCAAGATCATCAACTTCTCGCGCCCGGCGGATATGTTCGGCCTGGCGGTCAGCCTGCAGGTCAGCCCCCATGCGCGTCCGCAAACGGTGATCGAGGCCTTGGAGCGGGCGATGCAAGGCTGCCGACCGCTGCTGGCCCAGCCGGCACCGAGCGTGGCGTTCAAGACCTCGGCAGCCGGCGGTGTCGAGTATGAAATCAGCGGGTTCGTGCCAGCCATGGCCCTCAAGCGCGAGGTGCGTAACCAGCTGTACGACCTGGCCTTCCGTCACCTCCAGGCGGCGGGCGTCGGCGTGTTGTCGGCGACCGAAAGCAGTGCGCCGCCGAGCCTGTCGGCGGCGCGCGCATTGCTTGAGCGCTCGTCGATTTTCTCCACCCTGCGCCAGGAAGAAAAAGACACCTTCAGCCAGAACATGACCCTGCACACCTACCGCAGCGGCGAAATGATCCTGCCGGCAGGGGAGGTGAGCGACCATTTGTTTATCGTCGAATCCGGCGTGGTCTCGGTGATGCTGACCAAGGCCGGGCACAAGTTCGAAGCCGGGCGCATGGGACCGGGCGAGGTGATCGGCGAGGCGGGGATCCTGTCGGACCAGGCGGCGCTGGCGGATTTCACCGCCAAGACGTCCTGCACCTTGTACCGCATCGAGAAGGAATACTTGAAACCGTGCCTGGACGCGCGCCACGACATCAGCGAAGCGATGAAGGCGCTGCTGGATTTCCGCCTGCACACCGCACAGACCTTGACCCAGGAAACGCCGGTGGTACCGGTCAAGAAAGGCTTCCTGCACTGGTTGCGCAAGCGCGGGTTGTAGCCGATCAAGGCGCCATGGCGATGCGGTAGCGCTGGTCGAAATCGTCCGCCAACTGCGCCAGCGTCACATCCCCCAAGCGCGCCAGCAACAACGACTGGGCCTGGTCGAAGGCGTCCGTCAGCGCGGCATTAACCGCCTGTTCCACCAGGCATTCGGGGTGGTCGGTAGACAGGCCGATGGCGAATAGCGACGGCGTGCCCAGGGCGTTGTGAATATCCAGCAAGGTGATTTCACTCAAGGGTTTGCCCAGGCTCCAGCCGCCCTGGTGGCCTTTTTCCGAGCGTACATAGCCCTTTTCCTTGAGCAGCCCGAGCGTGCGCCGCACCACCACCGGGTTGGTGCCGAGCATCTGGGCAATGGTCTCCGAGGTCGCGCGCGCTTCATGGCGGCCCATATGGATCAGCACATGGAGCATGCGCGAAAGCCGAGTGTCGTTTCTCATCAATAAACCTCAGGTTGAATCCTGCCAAAGTATCGTTCGTAACCTGAAAAGTTGCGAGACGCTTGACGGCGTATTTTTACGTAACTTATGGTGTGTCGTGAAAGCGTTCGGACAACCGGATGCACCCAACACGGGGTCACCTTCATGATGTACGACGTCATTATCGTGGGCGGCAGCTATGCCGGCCTGTCAGCGGGCCTGCAGTTGGCGAGGGCGCGGCGCCAGGTGCTGGTGATTGATGCGGGGCAACGGCGCAACCGGTTTGCGGCCACTTCCTACGGCTTCCTCGGCCAGGATGGCCAGGCGCCGGAGACCATCGCCGCAGAGGGGCGCAGCCAGTTGATGGAGTATCCGACCGTCACCTGGGTACAGGGCAGCGTGATTGAGGCGACTGAGCAGGCGCCAGGTTTCGGCGTTCGCACCGAATACAACGGCACGTTTCACGGCAAACGCCTGATCCTCGCCACCGGCGTGGTGGACGAGTTACCCGCCATCGAAGGCCTCGAACAGCGTTGGGGCAAGCACGTATTCCATTGCCCTTACTGCCACGGTTATGAGCTGGACAAAGGCCGCATCGGCGTATTGGCAACCTCACCCTTGGCCATGCACCACGCGTTGATGCTGCCTGACTGGGGCACCACCACCTTGTTCTCCAATGGCGTGTTCACCCCGGATGCCGAGCAACAGGCGCAGTTGGATCGACGCGGGGTCGGCGTTGAAAACGGACCGGTACGGCGCATCGTCGGTGAGCGTGCCGACCTGGAACTGGTCGACGGCCGAGTGTTCAGCCTTGACGGTATCTTCACAATGTCGCGTACCCGCATCAGCCCTTTGGCCGGGCAACTGGGCTGTGAGTTGGCCGACGGCCCCAGCGGTCCTTACCTGCACACCAATGATCTGCGCCAGACCTCCGTTGCCGGTGTGTTTGCGTGTGGCGATGCCTCCCTTGCCGCCGGTTCCGTGGCGCTGGCCGTGGCAGAGGGGGTGCGCGCCGGGGTGGGCGCGCATTTTTCGCTGATCCAGGGGTGAGGCATACGTTGCCCAGGCACCACGGGGCCGGGGTCTATTTGCTGTCGAGGAAACCCAGCAGCGCGGCATTGAACAGCGCGGGGTCTTGCAGGAACGCAAAGTGGCTGGTGTTCGGCAGGATCAACAGCCCGGCACCGGGGATGGTCGCGGCCATGTACTCGGTGTGTTCACGCTTGATCGCTTCGTCATGGTCGCCGTCGGCAATCAGGATAGGCGTCTTGATGCTCTGCAATTGCGCGTCGGTCCAGTTCGGTTGGCTGGCCCACATATGGCTGATCTGCTCGACAAACGCGTCGTACTCTCCAGGCGTCGGTGACAGCTTGGCGTACTCCTTGCCGGCGCGTTCGATAAAGGCGGCGAAGGTCGGATTTTTCTCGACGCCGTCCTTCACTCCCGCGGTCTGGGTGTTGGCGGCGAAGGCGAAGACTTTGCCGATACGGTCTGGGTCACGCAGGGCCAGGTCAATGCCGATGATAGCGCCGTCGCTCCAGCCGACGATGTCGGCGCGCGGGATGTTCAGGCTGTCGAGCACGGCCACCACATCATCCGCCATCAGGTCATAACCGTAGGGTCTGTCATCCCGTGAACTGCGCCCGTGGCCGCGGCTGTCGATGCTGATCACGGTGTGCTTGGCGGCCAACGCCTTGACCTGGTGACCCCAGTAATCGGCGTTGGACAAGCCGCCATGCAGCAGCACCACCGGCGAGCCATGACCCGTGCGGGTGTAGTAGACCTTGATACCGTTGACGGCGGCGTAACCGGTCTTTGCACCGACCACGGGGGCGGGCGTCGGCGGCAGGGTTTCCCAGCGTTCAGCGGCGTGGGCGGTCGAGAACGACAACAACAGGCAGGCAGCTGCCAACAGGCGACGTGACATGGCGATTCCTTTTTGCAGTGATCTATCAAAAGGGAGCAGGCTCTGAACTCTAGCATCGCGCCAGGCACGGTAAATACGCATTTTTGTCTATCAAAAACGGCGGTTTGAAAGAAACAAATGCAGTTATATCAATGCAATAAAGCCGTCTAAGCCAGGCAGGGGCATTTTCTTCAATACCGCCATGGCATTGCCCTCTACCGTGGTTCCTTCGTCACTTGTTCGAATAAAAAGGAACTGCAATGAGCTTGATCATTTCCATGGCCGCCTTCGCCCTGGCCACCTCCATCACGCCGGGTCCGGTCAATGTGGTTGCGCTGAGTTCGGGGGCGCGCTTCGGCTTTGTCGCCAGCCAGAAACACGTGTTCGGCGCTGCGGTGGGCTTCACGCTGCTGTTGGTGTTGATCGGCCTGGGCTTGCATGAAGTGCTGGTGCGCTGGCCGATATTGACCCAGTTGATCCAGTGGGGTGGGGTGGCCTTCCTGCTGTACATGGCCTGGAAGCTGGCGGTGGACGACGGCCGCCTGGACGCCGAGGGCACCGCCACGGCGCCGTCGATGCTCTATGGCGCGGTCATGCAATGGCTCAACCCGAAGGCCTGGCTGGCGTGCGTGGCGGGGATGGGCTTGTTTGTGGCGCAGGGCGATGCCGCGCAGGTCTGGCTGTTTGCGGCGATCTACCTGGTGATCTGCTACCTGTCGGTGGCGTGCTGGGCCTACGCGGGAACCTTTTTGCGCCGCTATCTCGGCGATGCTCGTGGCGTGAGGCTGTTCAACCGTTCAATGGCCGGGTTGCTGGTGGCCAGTGTGGGTTATTTATTGCTGGCTTGAGCAGCTCACGGTATTGCCCCGGCGTGGCGGCGAAATGCTGTTTGAACGTGCGCTGGAAATGCGCCTGGTCGGCGAAGCCTGCGGCCAGGGCCACGTCGGCGATCAGCTCGCCCTGGCGCAGTTGGGCGCGGGCGAACTGGATGCGCCGGTTCACCAGGAAGGCATGCGGGGTCAGCCCGTAATACTGCTTGAACGCGCGGATCAGATAAGACGGCGACAGCTCTGCCGCCAGGCAGATGTCTTCCAGTTTCAGCGCCTCGGTGCAGTGTTCGCGGATGTATTCAGCGGCGCGCTCAAGCTTATGGTTGACCTCACGCACAGGGGCCGGCGACGGGTTCAGGCGCTGCTGTACCTCACTGAAATAGCTCACCAGCGCGCTCTGTTTGTGCAGGAGTTCGGCGTGCTCATCCAACAGGATTGCGTACAGTTCGATCAAGCCGTTGTACAGCGCGCTGTCGCGTGTGTGCGGCGTGGTGAACGGGCGGTAGCCCTGATCGGTGCTGAAACCCAGCTGATGCTGTAAGTCGGTCAACCAGGGCGTGTCGAGGTAGAGCATGTGATACGACCAGGGCTGGTCGTGGATCGGGTTGCACGCGTGCACATCGCCGGGGTTCATCAACACCACGGTGCCGGCACAGATCTCGAACGTCTGCGCACCGTAGTGGTAATAGCTGCGGCCGGTGGTGATCGCACCGATGGAAAAGTGCTCGTGCGCGTGACGGGTATAGGTGACCTTGCGCCCGTCGGCGATGGTGCGGGCCTCGATAAAGGGCAGGTTGGGGTCGCGCCAGAAGCGTGGCGAATCCGCAGGGTGAGCAGTGACGTTCAGCGACATGGCAATGGTTCCATCCCGAGCAGGGGCGAGGCGTAATCATTACACAGCCTTGCGTTGAATCACCATGCCGGCGAGTTATGCATGCGGTATCACCCGTTTACCGACGTGCTCGTTCCTAGGGTCGTATCGGCCGGCAGTAGGTGGCTGAAACCAGCCACCGGGACAAGAAGTTGCGGCTGGCGGTGGGATCAGAAATCCCAGCGTGTCGCCAGTTGCAAGCTGCGCGGTTCGCCGTAGAAACCGGTGCCGAAGTTGCCAAGGCCGGTGTAATACTTTTTGTCGAACAGGTTCTTCACGTTCAGTGTGGTGCTCAGGTGCTCATTGACGCGATAGCGAGCCATGACATCCACCAGGTAGTAGCTGTCCTGGGTAATGCGCGCGTTGTGGCCGAAATTGACCGTGTCATTCGGGTCGGGCTGGAACACATTGCCGAAGAATTCACTCTGCCAGTTCACGCCGCCGCCCACGGTGACGTTCTCCAATGCGCCGGGCAGGCGATAGGTGCTGAACAGGCGCACCACCTGCTGCGGTGTGGTGGTTTGCAACACCGAGCTGTAGACGTAGCCGTCATTGGCATCGCGGGTGTGCTGGTAGGTATAGCCGGCCGAGAGGTTCCAGCCGTCCAGCACTTCGCCCGACAGTTCCGCTTCAAAGCCCTTGGTCGTGGCCCCGGCAATCGGGCGATACACCGAGTCGGTCTCGAAGCCCGAGACATACTCGGCCACGTTGTCCTGCTCGATACGGAACGCGGCAACGCTGGCATTCAGGCGGCCGTCGTAAAACGCCGCCTTGAGCCCGGCTTCATAGGTGTTGCCCTCGATCGGGTCGAGCAGCTTGCGGTCGGCGTCCTTGCTGGATTGCGGACGGTAGATCTGGGTGTAACTGGTGTACACCGACCAGGTGTCGTTGAGGTCGTAGACGATCCCGGCGTAGGGCGTGACCACGCCGCTCTGGCGGTAGGTGGTGTGGTTGTCGGGCTTGGCCGGGTCGTAGAAGTCGGTGCTGTCGGTGCCGCTGAACGTGCTCACGCGGGTGCCGAGGATCACCGACAGGTCATCGGTGGGTTTCAGGCGCGTGGCCAGGTAGGCACCGGTCTGGCGCTGCACGATATCGTTCTGGCCGCTGCGCGGGATGTCCGGTTTGGCGTATTCGCCGTGCCAGTCGAAAATGCTGCCGCCCACCGGTGGGTAGATCGAGCCGTACACCGGCACGTCCTGTTTCGAGCGGGTGGCCATGAAGCCCATGATCAATTCGTGCTCACGGCCAAACAGGCTGAACGGGCCGCTGAGGTTGATGTCCAGGGTGTTCTGCACCTGATCGCCCTTGTACTTGCCCATGAACATGTACATGTTCTCGCCGCTGACTGGGTCCGGGTTGCCGCCGCTGGCCGAGGCGAGCAGGGTGTCGTGCTGGCTGCGCTTGCGGTCGAGGCTGACCTTGAGCGACCAATCATTCGCCAGCGTGTGCTGCACCGAGGCGAAGAGCGTCTGGTTGTTGAAGTCGCGACGGCTCCAGTCGGCGGCCGGGTTGAACGAACGCGAGAAGTGTGTGCGTGAGCCGTCGCTGAAGTACATCGGGAACCCGGTCCAGCTGGCGCCACGGGAGCGCGTGTCCTGCTGGTCGATGCCGAACGTCAGCAGGGTATCGGACGTGAGGTCGGCCTCAAGGATTCCGTAGGCGATGTCCTTGGTGTGCTGGTAGTGGTCCAGGTACGACTGGCGGTCCTGGTACACGCCGACAAACCGCCCGCGTACGTTGCCGGACTCCGTCAGCGGGCCGGAGAGATCGCCTTCGGTGCGGTAATTGTCCCAGGAACCGAAGGTCTGGGTCACCGAGGCCTTGAACGTCGGCGTGGGCTTTTTGCGGATCAGGTTGACCGTGGCCGAAGGGGCGCCGGACCCGCTCAGCAGGCCAGCCGAGCCCTTGATGATCTCCAGGTGGTCGTACACCGCCATGTCGGTGCTGGTGGTGCCGTAGTCATACACGCCGTCGTAGGTAGAGTTGACACCGTCGTACTGGAAATTGGTGATCGGCAGGCCACGGCTGGAGAACTCCCAGCGCTCACTGTCGTAGTTCTGCACGCTCACGCCAGGGGCGCGGCGCAGGGTGTCGGCGATGCTGTTGGTGCCCTGGTCGTCCATTTGCTGGCGGGTGATCACGGTGACCGATTGCGGGGTTTCACGCATCGACAGCGGCAGGCCGGTGGCCGAGGCCATGGAGCCGGTGGTGTAGGCGTGGGTGTCTTCGGTGGTCGCGCCCAGGTCCTGGCCGGAGATCGTCGTGGCGCCCAGTTCCAGCGTGTCGCTGTCAGCCGGGATCAGCGCCAGCACGTAGCTATTGGTGCCTTGGGGCACGGCCTGCAGACCGCTGCCTTGCAACAGGCGCTGCAAGCCGGCCGCCGGGGTGTAGCTGCCATTCAAGCCAGGGCTGGTCTTGCCCGCGGCGAGGCTATTGTGGCCGGCGATGAAAATGCCCGACTGCTCGGCGAAGCGGTTCAACACACTGACCAGCGAGCCGGCGGCGATGCGATAAGAGCGCGCGGCTTCCTGGGTCGAGGGCGAGTCGGCGGCCTGCACCATCGGCGCGCCGAAGCAGAACAGCGAGGTGGCCAGCGCCAATGGGCGCAGCGCGAAGCGAGCAGGTTGCGACATGGATGTTTCCCTTTGGATCAAATCGATCGGCGAATTGAAGCGTCTGCAGGGTTAACCGAACGAGTTGTAGGAAAGGGAACTGGTGATTGAAAGTTTTTTACTTTGGCCTGACCGTAGCCCACCACGGCATCAGCCGGTCGACCCTCACCGGCAAGGCGGCTTGCAGCAGATGCAATGCGTGGTCGCTGTCCATCAGCGGGAATGAGCCCATCACGGGCAGATGGGCCACTGCCGGGTCACAGCCCAGGTGGCCGGGGCGATAACGGTTGAGTTCGGCGATCAACTGCCCCAGCGGCAGGTTATCCGCCAACAGCACGCCACGGCTCCAGGCCTCGCGCGCCGGGGAGGCCGATGCGGTGGGCGTGAAGCCGTCGCGAGTGAATGATACTTGCTGGCCCGCTTCGAGGATGCGCACGTGCTGGTCTTGGGTGGTGACCTGCACCCGGCCTTCGAAGACGTTCAGCTGGGTGTGATCGTTGCCTTGCAGCACGCTGAAACGGGTGCCCAGCGCTTGCATGCGGCCGTGCTCGGTCTCGACCAGGAACGGCCGGTTGGCGTCCTTGGCCGTGTCGATCAACACCTCGCCAAAGCGCAGGTGCAGCAAGCGTTGTGCCACATCAAAACGCACATCCAGCGCGCTCAACGCGTTCAGCCACACATGGCTGCCGTCGGCCAGCAGCGTATCGCGGGTCTCGCCGCTCGTGGTCGCGTAGTCCGCGCTCCAGCCGCCCACCCGCCGGGGCAGGGCGGTGTTGCGCCAGGCGCCCCAGGCCAGCGTCGAACCGGCGCACAGCACCAGCAGGGTCTTGAGCGTCTGGCGCCGCGAACTGCGCAAGGCGCGGCTGGCGCCATGGGCTTGTTCCTGCAGCGGGGCAAACCGTTGGCTCACCCGCTGCACATACTGCCAGGCCTCCAGGTGTTCGGGGTTTTGCGCGACCCAGGCCTGCCAACGCAACTGCTCCAGCGCACCGCCTTGATCCTGCAGGCGCACATACCATTGCGCGGCCTGCTCCAGGCTGGCGTGGCTGAGCTTGCCCGGCGTGTTCATTGCACCAGCATCCCGTCGAGTTCGGCTTCCAGGATCGCGCAGTGCAACAGGGCCTGGGCCATGTACTTCTTGACCATGCGCTCGCCCACACCCAACTGCTCGGCGATTTGCTTGTAGGGCAGACCATGCAACTGGGCGAGCAGGAAGGCTTCGCTGACCTTCTTCGGCAGACGCGCGAGCATGGCGTCCACCTCCACCAGCGTCTCGACGATGATTGCCCGTTGCTCCGGCGACGGGTGCAGCGCCTCCGGCCGCTCGGCCAGGGTTTGCAGCCAGGCGCGTTCGAGCTGGCGACGGCGCCAATGGTCGATGCACAGCCCGCGTGCGATGGTGGCCAGGTACGAGCGTTGGCGCACGGGGTCGGTCTCGGCCGGGGGGCGGCTGAGAATCCGGATAAACGTGTCATGGGCCAGGTCGGCGGCATCCCAACGGTCGTTCAAGCGCCGGCGCAGCAGGCCGAGCAGCCAACGGTGGTGGGTGCCGTAGAGGTGGGTAAAAGAGGTCGACACACTGCCCGTCCAGCTCAAAAAAGCGCGCAAATAAGAATTGGTCGCGATTAAAGCAAAGCGTTGCGCCGTGCGCAAATGATATTGGTTTGCAATCGTCCGGGTCTGCCTGTGCGCATTCAGGCTAAAACCGCGGCGTGTCCCGTTTGAGCCTGTCGACACGACGGACCGCTGCATCCCTCGTCGACTGTCACAGCGGTTTAGACAAAAACACCCGGCTGCTGCCCGCCGGTTCGCAGGGCACTTCACCGAATTTTACCCAGCCATGTTTCTCGTAAAACCCCGGGGCCTGGAAGCTGAGGGTATAGAGCACCGCATGGCGACAGCCACGGCGGCGGGCTTCGTTTTCGAAGGCTTGCAGCAACTCGCTGCCCAAGCCCGAACCACGCAGGTGTTCGGGCAGGTGGAAGAGGTCGAGGAAGGCCATGCCCAGCGTGGTTTTACCGGTGATGCCGCCGACGATCTGTGCCGTGATGGGGTCTTTGATCAGCACCGTCAGCGGCTGGCGATCGTTGAAACCGGTGATGGCCTCGTTGAAGGCCGCGAGGCTGCTGCCGAGGAGGTGCTCGGCTTCGGTGTTGGGTTGGTCGCTGATTTCTATCCGGTGTGGCGTCATCATAGGGCTTCTCGATGGATACCTTTTGGGCAGAAGGGGGCGGATAAGTACCGCCCCCCCATCGCCGGTTGCCTTAAGCGCGCTGCCATCCTCCCATATCATCGGCCCTGATCTCGAAATCTATCGCCTCGCGGTAAGGATCGCCAAGCGGCATAGGCCGGCCGTTGCCAGAGGCCTGGGTGGGTTGCCAGGTTTGCGTGTTCGGATCGAATACTTCTGCATCCTCCCCGGCCGTCTGGTCGAGAGGGTTGTGCCGTGGATGGTCGTTATCGATCCGGTCTGTGTTGAAGGCCGGGGGCATCGGAGCGTAGGGCGAGAAACCGTTGATTGAAGACATGACTGCACCTCTTTGATAGGCAATTGAAGGCCCGCCAGACGCTGGTTCGGCGGAGTGCTTCGCAGGCTACCGAGGCCTTCAGAGGCATTCAACGAGGTGTTTTGGGGTGGATGTAACGGGTTAAAACCGGCATTGAGCACATTCATAACATCAGCTGCCTGGCTGTCAGGCGAGGTCTGTGTTCGCTCGCGATGTTTCAGGTTTTGCGTCAGAAAAGGCGACGCCGATCCGTTTTTTGCTTATCGGCAGACAGCAGCCGGTTTAACCGGCTGCCCACCGTTAGATGTCTAGACACATAAATCAGGCCACAACGGGGACCGTCTAAAGCGCCATCACCATTTCATGCCACGCCATCCCGCCGTGATCGGAAGGCGAAGGTCGGGTGTATTGATAGCCCATGCGCTCGTACAGGGACACATGCTGCTCCTTGCACATCAAGTGAATCGTCTGCTTGCCCAGCGCCCGCATGCGGGCCACAAACTCAGTCATCAATACCTTGGAATACCCTTTGCCCTGATGCGCCGGATCGACCACCACCGACATGATCACCACATTCGGCGCCTCGGCCGAATGGCCCACCAACTCCTTGAACGCCTCGTCCGACATCACCACGTCATAGGCACAGCCGCAGTTGATGAAACCCACCACCTCACCGTCGGCCTCCAGGATCAAAAAACCTTGCGGGTATTGCGCAATCCGCGTGGCGATCTTTTCCAGGGTCGCGGCTTCGTCGCCTTCGTAGGCACTGATCTCGATTTCAAAGCAACGGGCGGCGTCGGCGGGGAGGGCGTTGCGGAAGCTGAGGGCGGGCATGGTATTTCCTGAGGCATTAAGCGAAGGCCACATCATAAAGAAACATCACTTGCCTGGCACTGAAACGCTATCTTCGGTGGGCGCTGTCGAATCGTCGCACCGTCCCGTTGGACTGCTCAGCAGTCCCATTTTTGGGGCCGCTTCGCGGCCTAACGGGACCAAGCTCCCTCGCCACAGGTAAAGTGTTCGCCCTTAACTGACTCGCATTAGGTCAATCCCGCTCCCACAAGGTTTCACGCCATGCCCAGCATTCGCATCATGACCCCGACCGACTACGACGCCGTTCTCCACCTCATGCAACATACCCCCGGTATCTCTCTGCGCGACGCCGACTCCCGTGACGCCACCGAGCGTTATCTTGCGCGCAACCCTGGCTTGAGTTTTGTCGCCGAAGCCGAAGGCCGGTTAATCGCTTGCGTAATGTGCGGCCACGACGGGCGTCGTGGTTACCTGCAGCATTTGCTGGTACTGCCAGACTATCGTCGCCAGGGTATTGCGCAGGCGCTAACGCAACGCTGCCTCGACGCACTGGAGCTGTTGGGCATCCACAAATGCCACCTCGACGTGTTCAAGACCAACACCCACGCCGCCCGCTATTGGCAAGGTCAGGGTTGGAGCCTGCGCACCGATATCGACCGCTATTCCTTCACCCGCCCCGGTGACGAAAACGCCTAGGGCATGCGTTAATGGCACGATGATTTCATGGAAGGAAATTGACATGCTGGAGATCAAACGGGCCACCTCGCAGGATGCCCAAATAGCGTTCGACATCCGCTTGCGGGCCATCCGCAGCCAATGCATTGGCGCCTATACGCACGAGCAAATGATGATGTGGACGCGGGGTAAAGCCGAAGACGGCTACAGCACCCTGATGGATAAACTGTTTTACCTGGGCTGGGTGCAGGGACAGCCGGTAGTCACCGGAATGCTTGACCTGGACAACCACGAAGTGGGCGCACTGTTTGTATTGCCTGGGTTTACCGGCTGCGGATATGGCAAGGCGATGCTTGATCATCTTGAGAATGTTGCGCGGGAACTGGCTATTGAAGAGGTGGTGCTGGATGCGACCTTGAACGCAGCGGGTTTCTATCGGGCGTGCGGGTATGTGGGGGATGAGCAGGCGATTTATCACTCGCCCTCGGGGTTGGCGTTGGCGTGTATTGCAATGACAAAACCACTGAACAGCAGTGCAGGCAGGATACCTGTATCCCACAAAAGCGCTTGATCTGTGTCTATCGCCCGCTGCTCCAAGTGGCTAGCCTCAAGCCCCGTTAAACAACCACCGAGCCCGACATGGATCTGACTGCCGTCCCCTTTGGCACCACCGACTGGTCCACGGTCGAACCTGTGATTCACCCAGGTGTCACCGGCAACGCGCTGTGGCGCACCTGCCACTTCGGCACTACCCGCGTGCGCATGGTCGAATACACCCCCGGCTACCTGGCGGATCATTGGTGCTGGCGAGGGCATGTGCTGTTGTGCCTGGAAGGCCAATTGCACACGGAACTGGAAGATGGCCGCCAGTTCATCCTGACGGCCGGAATGAGTTACCAGGTGGGCGATGACATGGAAGGCCATCGTTCATCGACGAGCGTTGGGGCGAAGCTGTTTATTGTCGATTGAGGTGGCGAGCAGTGTGGCGAGCAGTGCATCAGTGCATCTTGCTGTGGTCCATCCCATCCAGGCCACGCGCCGGCGCGTTCACTTCAATCGCCTGTTTCTCACCCTTGGCGTTTTGCACGGTCAGGGTCAGCGGCACCTGGTCGCCTTCCTTGATCTGGCCCGTCAGGCCCATCAGCATCACGTGGTAACCGTTGGGGTCGAGGGTCACCGCTTTGCCCGCAGGCAGGGCCACCGAGTCCACCGGGCCCATGCGCATCACGTCGTCCTTCATGCTCATTTCATGGATCTGCACGTCCTTGGCCACCGGCGAGGTCACGCTCAGCAACTGGCTGTCGGTGTCGGCGGTGACGGTCATGAACGCACCGCTGGACGGTTGGCCCGGCACGCTGGCGCGCACCCACGCGTCGGTCACTTGCACCTGGGCGCTGGCGTGCGCCGCAAGGCCCAGCAGGGTCATGCCGATAAGGGTGCGTTTGAGGTGTTGAACGGCAGTCATTAGCAGACCTCCATGACGGTGAGCAGGTCTTCTGCGCACTCTTTAGCGGTAAGGGATGCCTGCAGGCCCAGGCGCAGGTTGCCACGCGTATCGAACACGAAACTGGTGGCTGTGTGGGACAGGGTGTAGGTGTCGCCGGCGGGGATCTTTTCATAAAAGATCCCGAACTCCTTGGCGGCGACGGCGATTTCTTCCGGGGTGCCGTACAGCGCTTCGAAGCTGGGGTCGAAGGCCTTGACGTACCTGTCGAGGATCTCTGGCGTGTCGCGCTCCGGGTCCAGGGTGATAAACACCACTTGCATGATTTCACCGTCGCGGCCCATCAGCTTCTTGGCCTGGGCGGCGCGCGCCAGGGTGGTCGGGCACACGGCCGGGCACTGGGTGAAACCGAAGAACACCACCGGCATCAGGCCTCGGAACGAGCTCAGGGTGACGGTTTCGCCGGCGGTGTTCTTGAGCTTGAAGGTGCGGCCCATGATCTTGTCGCTCAAGTCCTTGCCGTACTTGAAATTCAGCTTGGGGCTGTAGTCACAGCCGCCCAGCAGGCCGCCCAGGCCCAACAGGCCCATACCGGTCAGCACTTTGCGGCGGGTGAATAACGTACTCATCAACGGTGCATCCTGTGAAACGCCTGCATTGCTCTGGATCGACACATCAGGCTTTGAGGGCGCCCAGTCTACCAACCCTGGGAAGCGCACGTAATCTGCGACGTTCTGCCACAGGGGCATGCCGCGCTTCATCCTTTTGCGGCGCTGGTGGTAGAGTCGCCGCCATGAAATTGAGCCACCCCGACCGTTCGCTGATCGCCTGGGCCCTGTACTTCTGCGTGCTGATGAACCTGTTCGCCTGCGGTTTGGGGCATGGGCAGATGACGGGGCAGGCACTCAATGGCATCGGCGGGGCGTTCTGTTCGGTGGACGGCAAGCAGGCGCCACTTTCCGACAAAGGGTTGGGCAGCCCGGCTTCCAGCAACATCTCGAACTACTTTGCCTGCCCGGTATGCAACGCCGTGACCGTTGCGCTGGTGTTCCTGATCGGCCTCGCCTGGCTGCTGGGCCTGGGGCAAACCCCGCGCCCGGCCCATGAACGGCGTAACAAGGCGCCGCCGCGATACCTCTGGCCCTCGGCCAACCCCCGCGCATCCCCCGCATTCTGACGTGTGCCTTGGGCCTCCTGAGACCAGGAGGCGTTCTATCGTCACGACTGTGAGTACATTTCATGCACCCCTTATTGCCTGCAGGCGCCTGCCGCCTGGTCAGCAAGGCGTCCCGTCGTCTGCGCGCGGAACCCACGCCGCCGGACTACCCCAGCAACCCGCGTAGCTTCGTGCATCTGGATGCACGCCTGCTGCCGTATTGGCACAGCCTGTTCGACCTCTGCCCGGCGCTGCTAAAACTCGACCCGCCCGAGGGCCTGAACCTGTTCCGCAGTTTCATGACTTGGGCGTATCGCAACCGTCCGCCGTTGGATTGGACCTATCACCTGAACGTCTGTCGCTGGCTGCTGGGCTCGCCGTACCGTGCGCAGATCGACGATGAACCGATCGAGGCATTCATGGCCGCTGCGGCTGCCGGATGGGTCAATGCCGATCAGAGTGAGGCCCATGGCGTGGTGCTGGCCTGGCAGGGCATGCGCGTATTCGATTGGAAAGGCGCCCCGTTCAAGGACACCGAACATCAGGTGCTGCCGGCGCCGTTATGGGATTTCGCCTGGTGCCCGTTGACAGACCGAGGCGAATTCAGTGGTTGGTTGCGCGTGCCATGAGAGGCGCTTGATCGACATCAAGGTCGCTCGGCGTGCGGGCCTGCATTAGTGGGCTCCCCACGGCGGGCCCTTCTGCGAGGCCATCATGCTTTACCTGCTGTTTTTGCTGGCTCACCTGTTCGCGGCGCTGATCTTTATCGGCACGGTGTTTTTCGAAGTACTGATCCTCGCCGCCAGTGTGCTGCTGCACTTGAGCCTGTTCGCCCACATGGTCGCGATTGTGCTGTTGGCCAAAAGCATGTTTTACCTCAGCGGGTAAAGCCCTTGATGCATATCAAGGTGCGCCGTGGCGTCGCACCGGACAATGACGGACCGTCGCCGGCCCCGGAGCCCGTCATGCACACCGTCATTCCTCTCGTACGTGCGCGCCACGATCAAGGTGTACTGGACCCGAATGAGCAGGCCGATGTCCGCAGGTTTCACGCGGGCATCGGCTCCCTCGACGTATTGCGTGCATTGCGCAGCAGTCGCCAACGGCAACGCCCGCTGGCCTTGACCCTGCACTGGCCGGCCAGCACCCCCAGCGATGCTTACCGGCGCAGCCTGGCCCAGGAGATTCATTTGATCGGCTGCCACCTCGGCAGCCGCCAGCCGGTGGACTACCTCCAGTGGCGCGGGGCAGCGCCGATTGGCGATGTGCAAGCGCTCATGACCCCTCTGCTTGAACGTTTGCACTTCCATGAGCATGACCGCGGCGACTACGGCATCGACCTCGACCCTCGCCACACCGATTGGGCCGGCGTCGGCCTGCTGCGCGACCTTGGGTTCAACCGCATGTGCATTGGTGTGCCCGATGCGCGTGCCGAGGATGCCTATTCCCAGGCGTACTACCGCGACCCGGCGCCGATCCAATCGTTGATCGATGCGGCGCGCACCTTTGACTTTCGCTCGGTCAGTGTCGACCTGGGCTATGGGAGCGCCTGGCAGACCTTGGCCAGTTTCGAGCTGAAACTGGCCAGCCTGATCGCCCTGGAACCGGACCGCCTGCAGGTGTTCGACTACGCCCGGCCGCCAAGCCGTTACCTGGCGCAATCGCCCTCGGCGCTGTGCAACGCGGCGGATAAAACCGCCATGCGCCAGCTGTGCTACGAACACCTGGACGCAGCGGGTTACCACTACATCGGCCTGGGCCAGTTTGCCCGTGGCGACGATGACCTCACCCAGGCCCAGGAGCGCGGTCGGCTGAGTCGCACCTGCGAAGGTTTTACCCTGCACGGTTACTGCGACCATATCGGGCTGGGCCTGGGCGCCATCAGCCAGATCGACACGCTGTGCGCGCAGAACGCCACGGACGAACATGTCTACGCACAGGCGTTGGAGAACGGCCAACTCGCCACCTGCCAGGGCTGGCAACGCGACGCGGGCGATGCACTGCGCGACTGCGTAGTGGAACGCCTGGCCTGTGACCTGGAACTGGACATCCAGGGCATCGAGCGGCGATACGGCGTGATCTTCGCACGCTACTTCTCATCGATCTGGCCGCTGCTGGAAGAGTGGAACCGTGATGGCCTGATTGAATTGTCGGCACAGTTCCTGTGTGTCCTGCCAGCCGGGCGTACCCAGGTGGATAGATTGTGCCGGTTGTTCGAAGCGCCCTAGCAGGCCTCATCAGTGGCCCAGATGCTCAGCAGCACGTAATGCCGTGGTGAGGCAGCAAGCTCCCTCGCCACGGGTGGGGGGCTCCCTTTAGAGCATCAGCTGCCTGAACGGGGTTTTTCCTGGGGGGCTTTTTGGCGGTCGACAGGCTGAGTGGTTTTGGCCGGCTGCTTGTCGGGCGCTTTGGTTTTCTTGGCGCTGTCGGAGGGGCTGCTGGGGTAGGTCCCCGGCGGCAGGGCGGAACCGGCGGCGCTGTCACCGCTCAAGGCGTTGGCGGCAGGCTCGGGGTTATCCCCGAAGGCGGCGAGGGCAGGGCCGGTGAGCAAGGCTGACAGGCCGACGATAAGCAAAATCCTTTGGGACGATGTGGTCTTCATGACGCAATCCCCTATCGTGATGGATCAAAAGCCTGGAAAACCTCCAGGCTCTGGTCATGCCGCGATCAAGCCGCCATTGGCTTGGTCGACTGCGACTTTTTATGCGCTGCTTTCATGGCTTCCATCTCAGCGCCCAACTCTTCAAGCAACGCCTTGCCCAGCAGTTTTTTAGCCTGCGGGAACATGTCGGTTTCCTCTTCTTCAATATGGTGCTCGAGCAGCTCCTTGACCACTTTGACGCGGCCGGAAAACTCGGTTGTCGAGGGCTCGGTCTGTTTCAGGTCCGGCAGCACCAGGGCGTCGACGGTGCGGTGCTCTTCCTTGGCCTCGTGGTACATGATGTCTTGTTCCTTGCCGCCCGCCTTCCGGAAGGCCGGGTAGAGGATTTCTTCTTCCAGCTTAGTGTGCAGGCTGATTTCCGCTTCGAGCTTGGCCAGCAGCTCAGTGCGCTTTTTAACCCCGCGCTCGGTGGACTCACTCAGTTGAGTCAACAGGGCCTTCACGCGTTCGTGGTCGGCTTTGAGCAGGTCAATGGCATTCATGGGTGACACCTCACGGGAAAACTCAGGGCGCGTCGACATGCACGCCTCGTCCAGTGGAGTAGTGCATCAGTTGTACCAACTTGAGCTTTTTGAAATCGTGTTGTAATTCAATGGGCTACCGATGATGAGCAACAGTGCCTGTCGTGCAGGTTGCATGGTCGGCCCCCAGACGCGTTGCATTCCACCACGTCGGAAAATTTTAATGAACCCTCGGCGCAGATGCTTGACCTAACGCATACGACCTAGGAGGTGAAGCATGGAAATTCAATATATCTGGATCGGCTTGGCGGTGATTCTGCTGCTGTTGGAATTGTGGGCAATCAATGTCGTCCTGCGCAGCACCGGGGGCTGGGAGACTAAGGGGCTGTGGCTGGTGATTCTGATCTTTGTGCCGCTGCTTGGCCTGATCGCCTGGGCGATGTTCGGGCCTAAACGCGAGATGCCGGAGCAGCGTAAGAGTTAATCCATAAGTGAAAAAAAACAGGCGCCATCGAGGCTAATACCAGTCAATTAAGGGCAAACACTGTACCTGTGGCGAGGGAGCAAGCTCCCTCGCCACAGGTTATTTTTTACCTTTTCTACGTTTTAACGGACTGGCATTACGCGATCGAGGCGCCTGTTTTCGTTCAGCGGCGTTATGAACCGGCGACGGCCTTGGCAATCGCCTGGTTGAAGGCCGGCAGGTCATCCGGCGTGCGCGACGTAATCAACGTCCAACCGTTGGCCTGGCATTCCTTGACCTCGGCATCGACCCACCCGGCCGCGCCGGCGTTTTCCAGGTCAATGCGCACGCTTTTGTAGGAGGTGAGGGTTTTGCCCTTGATCACGCCGGCGTCAATCAGCGCCCACGGGCCGTGACAGATCGCGGCCACGGTTTTACCCGCTTTGACGAACTCATTGATCAGCTTCAACGCGGTCGTATCTTGACGCAGAGTGTCGGCGTTGACGGTGCCGCCGGGGATCACCAACGCATCGAAATCCGCACCCGAGAGCTCGGACAGTTTGGCGTCGGACTCTACGGTCTGGTCCTTCTCGGTGTCGCCGACGAAGGTTTGGGTGGTGCCGCCATCGCTGGAGCCGTGTGTCACCGTCGCGCCATAGCCACGCAATGCTTCCAAAGGTTTGAGCAGTTCGTCGCGCTCGATGCCGGTGTTGGACGTGATGACCAGAATCTTTTTGCCGTTGAGGTGTGAACTCATGATCGAGTGTCTCCTGATGGGTGAAGGAAAGAGGGGATATGGGAGAGTTGATTGGGCTCAGGAGGCAAAGGTTTAAATTAATTTGCGCTTATTTCTTGGACGGTTGGCGCGCGCAATTTCCTTGAACTATCCAAATTCACTGAGTTCTGCTGAACACCTGCCCGCGTTTTTTTCGTGGGCCTTCAATGACTTGGAGATAGACCATGACCACCGACAAAACCCCTGCGCCGATCAGCTCTGAAGAGGCTCAGAACGGCACGGAAAAACCCGCCAAGGGCCAGACCCTGGAACGCCCGAACCCGAAGACCGAAACCGTCGATAAAGTCCTCACGCCCACCTCGATCAAAGACATCGAACGCCAGACGGATGCGATCAACGAACAGGCCGCCAAGGCCGAGCGCAAGCTGGGCCACTGAGCATGGCCCGTGCTATCAGCGCCTCGGAGTTGGGCATTGAACTCAAGCCTGACGATGACGCCAGCCTGTTCAAGTGGTTTGTGGCAAGTTTCCTGATGGGCAAGCGCATCCAGGCACCGATTGCGGCGCAGGCGTACAAGGTGATCGTCGAGGAGGAGGGGCGCGACACTGCGCGCAAGTTGCAGCATTGCACCTCGCGGGAATTGGTCACGATGCTGGGACGTGCCCATTACGTGCGCTATGACGAAACCACCGCGCAGCGCCTGTTGGATCTGAGTGCCAAATTGAACGCTGAGTACGCCGGTCGGATCACGCGGATGCGCAGTGCTAGCGAAGACCGTGAAGCCTTTGAAAAACGCCTGGGCGAATTCGAAGGCGTGGGGCCTAAAACCATCGAGATTTTCATGCGCGATGCGGCCAAGGTGTTGCGCTGGTGAGTGCGCGGTCAGTCAAAGGCGAACACGCTACTGTTTTGCTCACTCAACCTCTACCCGCAGCACCTCCAACCCTAATTGCTCATACGCCTCCACACTCGGCACGTGCCACTCGGTAATCAATGTGTGAATGCGGCTGCACGGCGCCACCACAAAGGGCTCCACCGCGCCGAGTTTGTCGGCCATGGTCACCGCCACCACGTGGGAGGCGCTGTCGAGCAGGGCTTGCTTGACCGCCACTTCATCAAAATGCAGCGAGCTGATGCCCACTTGCGGGTGCAGCGCGCAGACACCGGTAAACAGCAGGTCGGCCTTGATGCTCTGGATCATGCGCACGGTCTCGTGGCCGCTGGTGGACAGGGTCGCCGGGTTGAGTTGGCCACCCGTCAGTATCACCTTCACATCGGGATGGTCGGCCAAGGCGATCGCGATCATGGGCGACGGTGTGACCACGGTCAGGCGCATTGAACGGGGCAATGACTGGGCGATCTGCAACGTGGTGGAGCCGGAATCGAACAGCACGATCTGGCCCTCTTCCACGCGTTCAGCGGCCAGTCGTGCGAGGCGGCGCTTGGCCTCGTTGGTCTCGCCGACACGGGTGAAGAAGTCTTTGCCGGTGTCCTTCGGCCGGGGCAGGGCACCGCCGTGCACACGTTGCAACAGGCCGGCGGCAGCGAGCTCGCCGAGGTCACGGCGAATGGTGTCCTGGGAAACGGCGAAGTGTTCGACCAATTCCGACGCGGTAACTTTGCCGTCGCGTTCCAGCAGCAACAGGATTTTTTGTTTGCGCAAAGAAGGCAGGTCGATGGCGTGATGAGTGTTATGCATGGTTTTGCGTCTTTATGCGGGTTTCTGCGAGATTAGACGCGCGCCGATATAAACGCAATGGCTGGTTGCACGGCCGATGGGCGGTTACTCTCAGCATTCAGTTCAGGGAGAGGTGACCTAGATGTCGTTGATTACCACCATCGAAGACTTACGCAAGCTGGCGCAAAAACGTGTCCCACGCATGTTCTACGACTACGCCGATTCCGGCTCCTGGACTGAGAGCACCTACCGCGCCAACGAAAGCGATTTTGCCCACATAAAATTCCGCCAGCGCGTGGCGCGCAATATCGATGAGCGCTCAATCCGCGCCACAATGATCGGCCAGGACATGGCCATGCCGGTGGCGTTGGCACCGACCGGATTGGCCGGTATGCAGCATGCCGATGGCGAGATCCTGACTGCCCGTGCCGCCGCCGCGTTCGGCCTGCGCTACACCTTGTCGACCATGAGCATCTGCTCTCTGGAAGACATCGCCGAACAGGTTGGCCAGCCGTTCTGGTTCCAACTGTATGTGATGCGCGACCGCGCCTTTGTCGAACAATTGATCGAACGTGCCAAAGCTGCCGGTGTGGACGCATTGGTGCTGACCCTCGACCTGCAGATCCTCGGGCAACGCCACAAAGACCTGATCAACGGCCTGTCGGCGCCGCCCAAACTGACCCTGCCGAATATCCTCAACATGGCCACCAAGCCGCGCTGGGTGATGGGCATGCTCGGCACCCAGCGGCGTGGCTTTGGCAACATTGTCGGGCATGTCAAAGGTGTCGCCGACATGAGTTCGCTCTCTTCCTGGACGGCCCAGCAATTCGACCCCCGCCTGAGCTGGGACGACGTGGCGTGGATCAAGCAATGCTGGGGTGGCAAGTTGATTATCAAGGGCATTCTCGATGTGGAAGACGCGCGCCTGGCGGCGAACTCCGGCGCCGATGCACTGGTGGTGAGCAACCACGGCGGCCGTCAGCTGGATGGAGCACCGTCGAGCATCAGCCAGTTGCCGGCGATTGTGGAGGCAGTGGGTGAGCGCATTGAGGTGTGGCTCGATGGTGGCATTCGTTCCGGTCAGGATGTGCTCAAGGCGATGGCGTTGGGCGCCAAAGGCACCATGATCGGTCGAGCGCATTTGTATGGCTTGGGTGCGATGGGCGAAGCGGGTGTGACCAAGGCGCTTCAGATCATCGCCCGTGAGTTGGACGTGTCGATGGCGTTGTGTGGGTATAACGATATACGCGATGTGAATCGCGAGATTTTATTGCCGGGTACATTTCCTGAAAGCGTTTATTGAGCAAAAAAAACGTAAAAATATAAAAAGAGTTGTCCACGAAAACCGTGGGTATCTCTGTGGATAACTTTGCGAAGCCCCGGCAGGGTTGGCGATTTAAGCCGAGATCAATATTTGATCAACTTCTGATTTGGCCCAGCATGGGCTGGGTTTGCGCTTGACAGGCAAGCGCGAACCCAGTGCCGAAAAGCGTTTTTATGAGTCGCCGCTGCGACCTGTGGAGTGCGTAACCACCTGGGCCGGCATCTTCGCTTGCATCAGTTTTTCCAATGCCTGGCCATAGCTGCGACCGGCGAGGCTCATGCTGTTGTTATGGCTGGCGCCGGGCACCAGTAACAGCCGTTTGGGTTCCCGGGCGGCTTCAAATAACTGTTGGCTGAAGCGCGGCGGTACGTAGCGGTCGTCGAGGCCATGCACCACCAGCAGTGGCATATGGATGTCGGCAATCTTGTCAATGGAATCGAATTTCTGCGACAGCAGCCAGCGCACCGGTAGAGAGGTGTTCGCTACGGCAGTGGCCACATCCGCCAGCGAGGTAAAGGTGGATTCGATCACCAGCCCGCGTACGGGCAACGGCATCTGTTTACCCAGTTCTGCAGCCAGGTCGATGGCCACCGCGCCACCGAGCGAGTGCCCGTAGATCAGGCGTTTTTGCGGATCGGGTTGCAGCACCTGGAAACGCTCCCAGGCGATACGCGCGTCTTCGTACACCGTGGTTTCCGACGGCAGCTCGCCGCGGCTTTGGCCGAAACCACGATAGTCGATGGCCAGCACCGAGTAGCCCAGCGCATGCAATTGCTCGATGCGAAACAGCTGCCCTGTGAGGTTCCAGCGTACGCCGTGCAGGTAGAGAATCGCAGGTGCGTCCTTGTTGTCCGCCGGGTACCACCAGCCATGAATGTTCTGCCCCGATTTGAGACTGGCGGGCTTGAGTTCGAATTCCTGCACCGCCTTGGGCAAGCCGCTGTACCAACTGGCGGTGCCCGGTTCGATGCGAAATACCAGCTCGCGCTCCTTGTGTTGCAGCATCGCACAACCCACCGGCAGGCCGACGATCAACAGTGCCATGCACAGCAGGGGAAACCAGCGCAGGCTCAGGCGCGACAGAAAACGTGAAGACATGAAGGTTCCTGGAAAAAGGTGAAGCAGGGGTTTTACCAGATGGCTTGCAGAGGCAGGAATTAATTCGACAGCCGTCCACCGGGATTGCTTGCAAAGTGTTACAGCATTGAACAAACGGTGCACGGGTTGTTAGGGTGGGCAGCCGAACAGGAGAGCAAGCACATGGATTTCACAGGCAAAACCGCTATCGTCACCGGCGGTGCACGCGGGCTGGGACTCAGCTATGCACGGGCACTGGCCCTGGGCGGTGCGCGCGTGGTGATCAGTGATATCGGCGCCGACACTGCCGGCGCAGGCAGCGATGCGTCGGTGGTTCTGGCAGCGGCCGAGGCCTTGCAGGCCGAAGGGCTGACGGTGATCGGCCACGGGGGTGACCTGTCCACGAACGAGGGCTGCGAGCAACTGATTGCGTATACCCTCGAGGCATTCGGCCAACTCGATATCCTGATCCACAACGCCGGCTGGGTGGGTTACCAGAACATCGCAGACCTCGACGCCGCGTTCCTTGAGCGTGCCATGGCGATCAACCTCTACGCGCCGCTGTGGCTGTGCAAGCACGCCTGGCCGCACCTGCTGCACTCATCGGCGCCGCGCATCATCCTCACCACCTCCGACCGCGCCATGTACGCGCAGTACGAGCAAACCGGCCTGGTGGCCTACAGCGCCGGCAAGATGGCGCAATTAGGGATCATGAACGCGTTGAGTCATGAAGGCTTGGATGCGGGGATCAAAGTCAATGCGATCTCGCCGGTGGCCAAGACCCGCATGTGGGGTGTGACTGACGAGCCGGATGAACTCAAGCCGGAGTGGGTGACGCCGGGCGTGCTGTTTCTCGCCTCGACGCAGTGCGAAGACACGGGTTACATCGTGCGGGCCAGCAATGGGCAATTCACGGCCACGCGGTTTACGGAAAATCCTGGTGTGGAATACCCGCGCAACCTGGCCCGCATCAAAGCGGACAGTGCTGAAGCCGTCGCCGCCGCCTGGCCGCGTATCAAACAAGCGTGAAAACGATCACTCCCTTGAGTAAAGACCCCACCATGGACAACAGCACCGTTCGCATCACCGCCGAAGAGACGCTTTCGGAAAACTGGTACCTGCTGAAAAAGTACAGCTTCGACCTGCGCCGCCGCGACGGCAGTTGGCAAGCCCAAACCCGCGAGGTGTACGACCGCGGCAACGGCGCGACCATCCTGCTGTACAACCGCGAGCACCGCACGGTGCTGCTGATTCGCCAGTTTCGCATGCCCACGTACGTCAACGATTACCACGGCTACCTGATCGAAGCGGCGGCCGGCTTGCTCGACAATGCCAGCCCCGAAGAGCGGATCCGCCTGGAAGCGGAAGAAGAAACCGGCTACCGCGTGGGGCACGTGGAGAAGATCTATGCGGCCTTCATGAGCCCGGGGTCGGTGACGGAGCGGATTCACTTTTTCATGGGTGAATATCAGCCGGGTGATCGGGTTGGGACTGGCGGTGGCTTGGAAGAAGAGGGCGAAGATATCGAAGTGCTGGAGCTGGGCTTTGAAGAGGCTTTGGCAAAGGTGCAAAACGGCGAGATTGCCGATGGCAAGACCATCATGCTGTTGCAGCATCTGGAATTGCGGATGCTTAAAGAAGGCTGGTAACCCCGCCTATTGAGGGGGGGGCACGATCATTGTAGTGAGCAGGCTTGCCCTGCGCTGGGCTGCGAAGCAGCCCTAAAACAGACCATGCCCATTTACCTGAAAAAATGCTTTGTCTGGATTGGGGCGGCTTCGCAGCCCAGCGCGCGTAAGTTTATTCTCCATCAGTAGATTTTTTTGAATGGTGATTTTTTTGTAAAATCTAGTTGAATTTCTCATAATCTTGCGCACCTAAAGATGCTAGCCATTTTTTATAGAAGTCAACCTGCTCTTGCGGATTGTTGGTTAGGTTGTTTTCCTCATAGTCAAATAGGTGAACTATGTCGTCGAATGTAGCCTGCTTGCCTAAAGTCAATTCATACGCGACTAGACCGGCGCTCATCTGGGAAGCCATTCTGGAAGGGGTGACATTTATTTTTGCGCCCTTACACAAGAATGTCATTGTTGGAAACTCTGCTCTGATTTTCGCTAAACATATGTATATATCTTTCCCATGATAGATTTTTCCGAAGTTACTTGATTCTGAAAATGTCATCAGGCGGTTGATTGAGTCATATTTTACGGTCGTTTCAATTTTTTTGTTTTTGGAAATGACTAGTATTTTTTTGCTTTCCATTATCGTTTCAGCTCTAGTGGTGCAGAGGGTGTTAATTGATTTTTAGAGACTCAGCCCATTTTCTACGGTAAGCGATCTGATCATTAATGTCGTTTGTAAGGTTGCTTTCTTCGTAGTCGAATATACGGACGAGTTCTGCATCTGGCTCGCCAATCGTTACCTCGTAAGCAACTAATCCGCTTGACATCTGTGATGCCATTGCTGAAGGGTAAACATTCACCTTCGAGCCTTTACATAAGAAGGTTGTTTCACTGAATTCTCTTCTTAGTAACCCAAAGCATGTATATATATCTATGTCTGAATATATCTTTTTTATACCGTCAGCAAACGCTATAGATAGCGTTGAGTGCGCTCTGTCGAGCTCAAGTGTGGCGGTCTCTCTTTGTGCATTTTTAATTATGGTGATGTCGATCTTTTTCATTGGTTATTTTCTATTTGGATTAATTAGTGAGTAGCCTTTATGCGTTCCATCGTCGTGGACGGGTGTGGCGCCTAGAATATCCTTAGTATCTATTCGGTTTGGTATGGCAATTTCGCGCTCCTTTTTATAGTCCGATAAGATGCCTAGTTCTTTGTTGACATCCCGACCTGGGATTTTCTTTAGGGTGTAAAGATAGCCTTCCTCAAACCCAAAGGATGTTGCGAACATTAACCCTTGCTCTCTTGATATTGATGTGCTCACAAATTTGCTTGGTGGACTCGCATTGTTTTGCGAGTGCAAATAGAGGTCAGTGCTTTTTCCTCTGCTCTCAAAGCCGGTTTCAAAAATTTCGTCCGGGTGCCTTGAGTCTCCTCGATATAAATACTCTTGTCTTTTACTCGATGCTGGTAGCGAAGGAGTGCCGTCGTCTACCTTAAGCTGTGTGTTTGAGTTTTCTGTATTTGTGTGTGGTTCGTATCCAGCCCCGCCTGGACACGTGCTCAAACCTAGCGGATCTATCCAACCCGTAGGGTTGGGCACGTACAGGTACGCATTGATCCCCCCCGCCAGCTTCACCGGGTCCGGCGTCAGGTACCGACCAATATCCGGATTGTAGTAGCGATGGCGGTTGTAGTGCAGTCCGCTTTCTTGATCGAAGTATTGGCCTTGGAAGCGCAGCGGGTTGTCGATTTTTCCTATGTCGAGCCGGGTGATTTCGCCGTACGCACGGTAGTGCGCGGACCAGACGATTTCTCCGTCGGCGGCGGTGAGTTCCTGCGGGGTGCCGAGGTGGTCGAGTTGATAGTGGTAAGCCTTGGTTTCCTTTGGGCCGAAGCCTTCCAGTAGAGCCAGTGGACGAAAGCTGTCCGGTTCATAGAGGTAGCTGCGGTGTCGCTCCGCATGGTGTTCGGCGATGAGTGTGTCGCCTTGCCAGAAGAACTCGGTGGTTACGTCGTCGACGGTTTTGCTGATACGCCGCCCAAACGGGTCGTAGCGGTAGCTGGCGGTCTGGCCGTTAGGTTGGGTGATGCCGATCAGCCGATGCTGGCAGTCGTAGCGGTACTCGGTGGCGAGTGCGTGGCCTTTGCCGCGGCGTTCGCGGATGAGGTTGCCGAAGGCGTCGTAGTCGTAATGGTGGTCGCCTTGGATCATCAGGCGGTTGCCGGCGACGATGTCGGGGCCCGGCCGGTCTTGCATGAGCAGGTTGCCGGCGGGGTCGTGGCCGAAGCGTTCTGGCTCGCCTTGGGAGTGGTCGGCGCGGGTGAGGCGGCTTAGTGGGTCATAGTGGTAGTGCTGTTCACCTTTGCGAGTGTCGAGCAGGCGGGTGAGGTTGCCGGATTTGTCGTAGTCGTAATGACGGCGGTACACCGGGCCTTCGGCATCGCCGATGCTCTGGTTGAACAGGCGTCCCTGGTGGTCGTGTTGGTAAGTGCTGAGCAGTTTGCCTTGGGTACGTTGTTGTTCGCGGCCGGCGTTGAATTGGTGTGAGGTCAGTACCGTGCCGTTCAGTTCAACCGTGGAAAGGTGACCGCCTTTGTCGTGGTTGAAGGTGAGGCGGTTGTTGTCGGGCAGGCGCAGGTTTGTTAGTTGACCGCAGGCGTCGTAGCCGTAGCGCAGGGTGCCCCAGCCTTGGTGTTCGGCGGTGAGGCGGTTTTGGGCGTCGTATTCGTAAGCCAGGGCCCAATGGCCATCTTCGACGCTGAGGAGGTTGCCCTGACGGTCGTAGGCATAGTCGACGGCTCCACCATCAGGCAGGGTTTTTCTTACGAGTCGACCGGCATGGTCGCGCTCGTAGCGGGTAACCTGCTGACTGCCGTCATCACCGTGTTCGGTCTTTTCCTGAAGGTTGCCGTTGAGGTCGTAAACGTAGGCCGTGCGCTGGCCGTCAAACCCGGTTTCCTGCTGGATCAGGCCGTTGCTGTGGTACTGAAGTCGGTAGGTCTCGCCAACCTCGTTTTCGATCTCGGTCAGCAACAAACGCACGTTGTCGTAGCGGTAGTTGACCTGGCTGCCATCGGCGTTGAGGCGGCGGCTGATCAGGTGCAAGCCGTCGGCGTATTCGTAGCGGGTGACGTTCCCCAGTTCATCGCGTTCGGAAGTGATTTTTCCGTAGGGGTTGTAGCTGTATTCCCTGAGCGCACCGCCCGGCAGCCCAACGCCAATCAACCGCCCAACACTGTCCCATTGATACTGGGTCAGCGCCCCATGTTCATCCTCCCGGGCCACCTGCCGGCCAAGATCGTCATAGCGATAACGCTTGATCCCGCTATTCGGACACTGCTCCTCAAGCAACTGCCCACGTTCATTCCAAACCAACTTCTGACAGCTGTGATCCGGATACCAAACCCCAACCAACTGCCCATATTTGTTGTAGCTGTAGTCAGTAGCGTTGCCGTCAGGATCGGTCCTGCGCGTCACATCACCCTGATCATTCCGCTCATACTTCCAAACCGCTTCACCACGCCGCACAACCCGTACGAACCCGTTGTCATGCTCGTAGGTCGTCGGCTCATCCTCCCCCGGAAACAACGCCACCAAGCGTCCGGCTTCGTCGTACTGATACGCCGTCACCGCTCCCAGCGGGTCCTGCTCAACCGTCAGCCGCCCTTTTTCATCGTAGGATTTAAAGTGCTCGGCACCATCAGGATCCACCCGCTGCACCAGCCGCGCCCGCTGGTCATGCACGTAGACTTCCTGGCTGCCATCGGCGTTAAACACCGTGACCTGCCCGTTGTCATCCCAGGCATACCGCGTGTCCATCTGCGAGAAACTGGCCCAATGCCGCACACACCGCGCCGCCTTACCAGCCCGTTCCCACTCCCAAAAGAAGCTCGCCCCACCGGCCAAACCACGCTCAAGAATGACGTGCTGTTCGTCGTACCGATAAACCTCGCGTTCACCGACAGCATTAGTCGCAGAAACCAGTCGCCCAGCACCGTCATACGCGTAGGAAACAACGTTCTGTTCCGTCACCCAGACAAAAGGCTCAAGACCCGTGGCCCGCTGGATCTGATAATCCACCGCCACGATCCGCCCCGACGCATAACGCAAAAACAACGAACGCCCGACACCGTTATCCAGCCGCTCAATCTGCCCCAGATAATTGCGGGAAATGCGCA